>Ga0209687_1000664_pt1 | contig 11297 bp, 10 predicted proteins | sample GraSoiAngelo_136_FD_185893 | JGI IMG/M metagenome (GOLD analysis project Ga0209687, IMG submission 185893) | Grasslands soil microbial communities from the Angelo Coastal Reserve, California, USA - 14_0929_09_20cm (SPAdes) (version 2) | ecosystem: Environmental > Terrestrial > Soil > Grasslands ...
CCCCCCACCCGGCCGCCGCTTCGCTGTGGCCGACCCTCCCCACAAAACGGGGAGGAATAAGAACGAGCTTCGCTCGTCAATACAGGAATACGCAAATGGCGAAAGCTGCGAAGGCCGCCGGAATCGCGACCGGCCAATGTCTGTGCGGCAGCATCTCGTTCGAGATCGATGTGCCCGCGCGCTGGGCCTGGCATGATCATTCAGCGGCGAGCCGGCGCGCGCATGGCGCCGCCTACGCGACCTATATCGGAAGCTGGCGCAAGCGCTTCCGGATCATTAAGGGAAGTGCGGCGGTGGCGCGCTACGAGGACACCGCGACGAAGACCGTGCGCAGCTTCTGCACGCGATGCGGCACGCCACTCACTTACGAACGCGCGCGTTCGCCGCATATGGTGAATATCCCGCGCGCGCTTTTCTCAGGCCGCACCGGCCGGCAGCCGCTCTATCATATCGCCATCGAGGAGTTGCAGGAGTGGGCATATACCGGCGAGCCGCTGGTACCGCTGAAGGGCTTTCCCGGCGTGGTCTGGCATCGCTCGAAAAAGAAAAAACGCGCCGATCGCGACGGCATGTTTTGAAATGGCCCATCCCCGAGAGACTCTGGACGCGAGACTTTGAGATGCAGGGCAGCCATGAGTGCGCTTCCTTGATCTCACCGCTTCCGATCGGTCATGATGCCAAAACCCCGACGGTAACAGCCGCGGGCAGCGGAGGACTTCCATGAATCGCATCACCGGACGCTCGGCGTTCCTCGCGCTGCTCAAGGACGAGGGCATCACGCATCTGTTCGGAAATCCCGGCACCACCGAATTGCCGATTATGCACGCGCTAAAGGATCATCCGGACCTCACCTATGTGATGGCGATGCAGGAAAGCCTGGTGGTCGCCATTGCCGATGGCTTCAGCCGGGCCTCGGGCCGCCTGGTCGCTTGCAATGTCCATGTCGCGCCCGGGCTCGGCAATGCGATTGGCTCGCTCTACAACGCCAGTTTCACCGGCACGCCGATGATCCTGACCGCGGGACAGCAAGAGCAAGGTCACGGTCTGATGGAACCGTTGCTGTATGGACCGCTGGTCCGCATGGCCGAGCAGCTGGTGAAATGGGCGGTCGAGGTCGCTCGATTGGAGGACCTGCCGCGCATCGTGCGCCGCGCGGCCAAGATCGCCACGACTCCGCCAACCGGGCCGGTGTTTATCTCGTTGCCCGGAGACATCCTGAATTCGGAGGCCGGCATTGAACTCGGCCGCTCGACCCGCGTCGATACCCGGGTCAAGCCGTCCGACGAAGGCTTGAAGGCGCTGGTGGCGCGCATCCTCAAAGCCGAACGGCCGGTCATCATCGCAGGTGACGAAATCGTCAAGAGCGACGCGCTGCAGGAAGCCGACGCGCTCGCGCAGACGCTCGGCTGCCCGGCTTTTCAGCAGTCGACGCCCTATGGTGCGCACTTCCTGTCGGAAAGTCCGTGCTTCATGGGGGCGCTGTCGCGTCAGCAGAAACAGGTTCGCGAGGTGCTGTCGGCCTATGATCTCCTGATTGTGCTCGGCGCCGACCCGTTGCGGATGTCGGTTCACAGCGAGGTCGATCCGCTGCCCGAGGGGCTCCCGATAGTGCAGGTCGGTCTGGTGGATTGGGATCTCGCCAAGAATTACGGCGCCGAGATCGCGCTAAAGGCCGATGTCAGGGAAACCCTGCGCGTACTGGTACCGGCGCTGAAGTCCGCCGGCGGCGCCGCGCTCGACTCGCGCGCCAGGCAGGGAATATCGGCGCTTGCATCGAAGAACTGGACAGCGCGGCGCGCCACAATCGTCGAGCAGATCCTGAAAAACAAGGATCGCTCGCCGGTCGATCCGGACTTCCTGGCGCTGCAAGTAGTCGAGTCGATGCCTGACAATGCCATCCTTGTTGATGAGGGACTGACTTCCTCCCGGCATACGCTGGCCCTGCATCCCCACCGCGACCGTTACGGCTATCACGCGCTGGCCTCTGGCGGCATCGGCTGGGGACTGCCGGCCTCGGTCGGGGTCAGCATGGCCAATCCGGATCGGCCCGTCGTGTGTTTCTCCGGCGATGGCAGCGCGATGTATTCGATCCAGGCGCTGTGGACCGCGGCGCATCACAAGCTGCCGCTGAGCGTCGTGATCGTCAACAACGGCGGCTATCGCATCATCAAGCAGCGGCTGCTGGCGTTCCATGGCGACGATCACTACGTCGGCATGGATTTCATCGATCCGCCGGTCGATTTTACCGGGATGGCGAAGTCACTCGGGTTGGAGGCGCTGCGGATCACCGAAGCCAAGAATTTGAAGCCGGCGCTCTCCTCGGCCTTCAGGCGCCCGGGCGCGAAACTCATCGAGGTGGTAGTCGATGGCGCGCTGTGATCGGTGCTACTCTGCGGCCTTGGCAGCGACTTTCGCTCGATACTGCACGGCCGGATGCGGCGCGCTGAGCCGCGCGCGGTGTTTGCCGAACAGCTTTTCGCGCAACGTTCCTGGCCGGTAGGCATGCTTGTAACGCCCACGTCGCGCCAGTTCCGGCACCAGCATGTCCGCAATGTCCTCGAAATCGCCCGGCGAAATCGCAAACGGGACATTCAGCCCATCGACGTCGGTCTGCTCGAACCATGCTTCGATTTCGTCGGCGACTTTCTCAGGCGTGCCGACCACGACCGGTCCGATGCCGCCGATGCCGACATGCTCGGCAACTTCGCGCACCGTCCAGACCCGGTCCGGATCAGCGCGCGTGATGTTGTCCATGGCAGTGCGGCCGGCATCGTTCTGCACATGCCGAACCTGCTGGTCGAGATCGTAAGTCGAGAAATCGACACCGGTCCAGCCCGACATCAATGTCAGCGCGCCCTCGTGATTAATGTGGCGGCGGTAATCGGCGTATTTGGCTTGGGCTTCGGATTCGGTTCGCCCGAGAATAATGGTGAACATGCTGAACATCAGGATTTCGGCCGGGTTGCGGCCCGCCTCGGCGGCGAGTTCACGAATAGCGGCGACGCGGGGCGCGATGATCTTGGCCGACGGGCCGGACATGAACACGCATTCGGCATGCTCGGCCGCGAATTGCCGACCGCGCGGCGAGGTGCCCGCCTGATAAAGCACCGGGGTCCGCTGCGGCGACGGCTCGCAGAGATGAATGGCATCGACCCGGTAATTGTTGCCCTCATGGTGGACACGATGCACTTTGGCAGGGTCGGCGAAGATGCCGCGCGCGCGGTCGCGCACGGCCGCGTCATCTTCCCAGCTTCCTTCCCACAGCTTGTAAACGACTTGCATATATTCGTCGGCGACGTCGTAACGATCGTCATGCGCGGTCTGTTTTTCCTTGCCGGCGCCGCGCGCCGCGCTGTCGAGATAGCCGGTCACCACGTTCCAGCCGATCCGGCCGTCGGTGAGATGATCGAGCGTCGACATCCGCCGCGCGAACGTATACGGCGGCTCATAGGACAGGTTCGAGGTTACGCCGAAGCCGAGGTTTTCGGTGACGGCGGCCATCGCCGAGATAAGCAGCAACGGATCGTTGGCAGGCGTTTGCGTCGCGTTTCGCAGCGCCCCGTCCGGACTGCCGCCGAACACGTCATACACGCCGAGTACATCGGCGAGAAACAGACCGTCAAATCGTCCGCGCTCCAGCGTTTTTGCCAGATGGGTCCAGTACGGCAGCCGGTTGTAGTCCGCCGTGCGGTCGCGGGGATGGGTCCACAGCCCCGGGGATTGGTGCGCGACACAGTTCATCGCAAAGGCGTTGAGCCGAATTTCTTTTTTCATGGTCGAAAGCCTCAAGCACTCGGCAGCGATCGCTCCGGTATCGCCCGGTCTGAACGCAGGGCGTCGGCGGAACTTGTTGCATTCCGGCCTGCTTTGGCAAGGCAAATGTGTGGTGCCACTTCCGGCCAGCGGTGCATCTCGATACGTTGTTTGGAGCAGAAAGAGTTTACCGCCGCGAAAGGCAGACATGACCAGAGCTGACGCTGTCGCCCGAGCGCGCGGCTATCTGCATTCCGGCGAATTCCTGCGGGACCTCGACCGCAGAGTGGCCTATCAGACCGAAAGTCAGAACCCCGAGCGGCGCGAGTGCTTACGCGCCTATCTCGAGGCCGAGCTACAGCCGGCATTTTCACAACTGGATTTCTCGACGAGATTGATCGAATCACCGACCGGCAACAATCCTTACCTGCTCGCGCACTATCGCGAAAACTCCTCGGCTCCGACCGTGCTGATGTACGGACATGGCGACGTGGTCGATGGCATGGAGGGAGGGTGGCGAGATGATCTCAATCCTTGGCGAACAACAACCTTAGGCAATCGCGTCTACGGCCGTGGCACTGCAGACAACAAAGGACAGCACAGCATCAATTTGGCGGCGCTTCGCGCGGTCCGGGAGACGCGGGGCGGCAGGCTCGGGTTCAACGCCAAATTCATCGTCGAGACCGGCGAAGAGATCGGATCGCCGGATTTGCGCCAGCTTTGCGAGTCATTGCGCGATGAGCTCAAGGCCGATCTCTTTCTGGCATCCGACGGACCCCGGCTCGCCGCCGACCGCCCCACCATCTTTCTCGGCTGCCGAGGCGGGCTACGAATTCACCTCGATGTCAATTTGCGCGGCGGTTCGCATCATTCCGGCAATTGGGGCGGCGTGCTTGCCAATCCCGCGACCATCCTGGCCAGCGCGATAGCCACTCTGGTCGATGGGCAGGGCCGGCTGGTGCTGGACGAACTGAAGCCGCCACGGCTCTCCAACCAGATCCGCTCGACGCTTGCGGACGTGAAGATCGAACCAATGCCCGACGAGCCGGCGCTGTCGGAGCATTGGGGAGAAGAAGGCTTGTCGGCCGCGGAGCGGCTCTATGCCTGGAACACGCTCGAAGTGCTGGCGATATCATCGGGCGACATCGAGAAGACGGCCAATGCCATTCCGGGCAAGGCGCAGGCCGTCATGCAGCTACGCTTCGTCGTGGGCACCAAGGTCGATAGGGCTGTCGATGCGATCAAGGCACGCTTGCACGCCAGGGGCTTTCCCATGGTGGAGGTGCGCGCGACCCAAAGCTTTGCCGCCTCGCGAACCAATTTCGACAGCCCCTGGATAAACTGGGCGGCGGGTTCTATCCAACAGACCAGTGGAAAAGCCCCCGCGATTTTGCCGAATTTCGGCGGCTCGCTTCCCAATGACGTGTTTTCAGAGGGGCTCGGCTTGCCGACGATCTGGGTGCCACACTCTTATCCGGGTTGCTCCCAGCACGCGCCCGATGAGCACATTCTGCTCGATGTCACAGAGGAAGCGCTCGGCCTCATGGCGGGATTATTCTGGGATCTGGGGGAGATGCCAGGCCCCTTATAACCACGCGATCGGAAACTATCATGCCCAAACTCGACCCAGACGTGGCTCTAGGTCGCGCCTTGGACCGCTGAACGAGGTTGTAAATTACTGGTCCTCATGGCACCGGGGCGCGACGAGGGCCGAAAGTTACTTTCTATTCCGGCCAGATTTATGCAAGCATCTGCGGAAATGAATCAAAAGGGGAGAAGCGCGAATGAAACACCTGCGTATGATTGGCCTTGCGTTTGCTGCAGCCGTTTGTGCAGCGCAGGCGAATGCCCAAGAGCTCACGGGGACGCTGAAGAACATCAAGGAAACCGGTGCGATCACGCTCGGCCATCGCGACTCGTCCATTCCATTCTCCTATCTCGACGACAACCAGAAGCCGATCGGGTTTGCGATGGACATCTGTTACAAAATCGTTGACGCCGTGAAGAAAGAGCTGAAGCTGGATAAGCTCGAGGTGAAGCTCAACCCCGTGACGTCGGCAACGCGGATTCCGCTGATGGCCAACGGCACCGTCGACCTCGAATGCGGATCGACTACGAACAACGCTGAGCGCCAGAAGCAGGTGTGGTTCACCAATACCCATTTTCTGACCGCAAGCCGCTTCGTCTCCAAAAAGTCGAGCAAGATAAACTCGATTGACGATCTCAAGGGCAAGTCCGTGGTTTCGACTTCAGGCACCACCAACATCAAGCAGCTCACCGAAGCCAATGCGGCCCGCAATCTCGGCATCAACATCATCGCGGCCAAGGACCATGCCGAGGCGTTCCTGATGGTCGAGACCGATCGCGCAGCAGCCTTTGTGATGGATGACATCCTGCTCGCCAGCCTTGTCGCCGGATCGAAAGAGCCGGGCGCTTACGTGATTTCCAGGGACGCGTTCTCCAAGCCCGAACCCTACGGCATCATGCTGCGCAAGGATGACGTTGCCTTCAAGAAGGTGGTCGATGGTGCTACCGCCACGCTCTACAAGAGCCCGGAAGGGCAGAAGCTGTATGACAAGTGGTTCACGCAGAAAATCCCGCCCAAGGGATTGAACCTCAACACGCCGATCAGTGCGGAGCTGAAGCATGAGTTCGCCAAACCCTCGGACTCGCCGGACCCGGACTCTTATAAAGCAATGTGAGATCCGTCGGCTCATGCCATGGTCCGGCCGTCGCATGCGCCTGCGACCATGTGGCGGCCGGAAGCTCATTCCGGATTGACTGCGCCAAGCATTCCCGCCGTCACGCAAATCAAGGAGAACACGAATGAACCGTCTGCCCGTCATCGGCCTTGCGCTCGCCGCAACTTTGTTTGGAGGGCTCGCGAACGCCGAAGATCTCACGGGGACGCTCAAGAAAGTCAAGGAAACGGGCGTGATCACGATTGGCTATCGTGACTCGTCAATTCCGTTTTCTTACCTGGACGACAATCAGAAGCCGATCGGGTTTGCGATCGATATCTGCTCCAAAATCGTCGAGGCCGTGCAAAAGGAACTCAAGCTCGACAAACTCAAAGTCGAATTGAATCCGGTGACGTCGTCCACCCGCATTCCATTGCTGGCCAACGGCACCATCGACCTCGAATGCGGCTCGACTACCAACAACCCCGACCGTTTGAAGCAGGTCTGGTTCACCAATACCCACTTTCTGACCGCGACCCGCTTCGTCTCAAAGAAGTCCAGCAAGCTCAGCTCGATCGACGATCTCAAAGGCAAGTCGGTGGCCTCGACCTCCGGCACCACCAATATCAAGCAGTTGACCGAAGCCAACGCCGCCCGCAATCTCGGCATCAACATCATTCCGGCCAAGGAGCACGCTGAATCTTTCCTGATGGTCGAGACCGATCGGGCGGTTGGAGCCGTGCTTGACGATATCCTGCTCGCCAGCTTCGTCGCGGGCTCAAAAAATCCCGACGCCTACGTCATCTCTACGGACGCGTTCTCCAAACCCGAGCCGTACGGCATCATGCTGCGCAAAGATGACATCGAATTCAAGAAAGTGGCCGATGCAGCCACTGCCGCGCTCTATCAGAGCGGTGAAGGCCAGAAAATGTATGACAAGTGGTTCATGCAAAAAATCCCGCCGAAAGGATTGAACCTCAACACGCCGATCGGTCCGGAGTTGAAGCATGAATTTGCCAAGCCTTCCGATTCACCCGATCCGGATTCCTATAAGGCGATGTGAGGCGTCCCGGCTCATGCGAGGGTCCGGCCATTGCATGAGCAGGTCCACCGCGTAGCTCTCGCACACGGAACACTTTGTGAACTATCACTGGAACTGGCGCATCTTCTGGGAGCCGGCCCCCAACGGGACCGGCAACTATCTTGACATGCTGCTGTCCGGGCTTGTTCTGACGATCGAGACCGCCATTTGCGCCTGGATCATTGCGCTGGCGTTCGGATCGGTTGTGGGGGTGATGCGGACGCTGCCATCGAAAACGGCGTCCTCGGTTGGCTTTGCTTACGTCGAGTTCTTTCGCAACATGCCGCTCCTGGTGCAGCTGTTTATCTGGTTCTTCGTGTTGCCGGAACTGCTGCCGCACGGATCCGGGCTTTGGCTGAAGCAGATACCAAACGCGCCGTTCTATACGGCAGCGATCGGAATCGGGCTGTTCATGTCGGCGCGGGTGGCGGAGCAAACGCGCGCCGGGATCAATTCGCTGCCGCGCGGACAGAAACTGGCCGCGACCGCGCTCGGACTGACGACCGCGCAGGCTTATCGCTACGTGCTCCTGCCGATGGCGTTTCGTATCATTATGCCGCCCCTGACATCTGAGTTTCTCTCCACCATCAAGAATACTTCCGTGGCAATCACCATCGGTCTGATCGAGCTGACCGGTGAGGCGCGCGCCATGCAGGAATTTTCGTTTCAGGTGTTCGAAGCCTTTACCGGCGCAACCGTGCTTTATCTGCTGATCAATGTCGTGGTCGTCATTGCCATGCGTTTCCTGGAGCGCGCGCTGGCGGTCCCCGGCTATATTGGCGGGAAGTGAGCCGCGCCGATGTTCGCTTCATTCGACTTCGACGTCATCCGCCGTTCGTTCGGATATCTGTTTCTCGACGGCATGACCTTCACGCTGACGCTGACCGGGCTGGCGGCGCTTGGCGGCCTGATCTTCGGCACGCTGATCGCGCTGATGCGGCTCTCCGGATTCAAGCTGCTCGGACGCATCGCAGGGCTCTACGTCGATTTGATGCGATCGCTGCCGCTGGTGCTAGTGATCTTCTGGTTCTATTTCCTCGTGCCTTACATCGGACAATGGGTGACGGGATCGTCACGTCCGATTCAGGTCGGGGCGTTTACGTCCTCGCTGGTGACCTTCATCATGTTCGAAGCGGCGTATTTCTCCGAAATCATGCGCGCCGGGATACAGTCGATCTCGAAGGGGCAGCCCGCAGCAGCCCAGGCTCTTGGACTGACTTACCGCCAGACCATGCGCTACGTGGTGCTGCCGCAGGCGTTCCGGAACATGCTGCCGGTGCTGCTGACCCAGACCATCGTGCTGTTCCAGGACACCTCGCTGGTATACGTGCTGTCGATCCCGGATTTTCTCGGGGCCGCCAGCAAAGTCGCGCAGCGCGACGGCCGGCTGGTCGAAATGTATCTGTTCGCGGCCGCGGTCTACTTCATCATTTCCTGTCTGGCGTCGTTCGGGGTCAGGCGCCTGCAGGCCAGGATCGCCTTTGTCCATTAGCGAGAACTTCATGATCGAGATCAGCCACGTCGACAAATGGTACGGGGCGTTCCAGGCGCTGAAAGATTGCACGACCAGCGTCGCCAAAGGTGAGGTGGTCGTGGTGTGCGGCCCGTCCGGCTCGGGCAAATCAACGCTGATCAAATGCGTCAACGCGCTGGAGCCGTTCCAGAATGGCCAAATTGTTGTCGACGGCATCAAGCTCAACGATCCGAAAACCGATCTGCCGAAGCTGCGAGCCCGCGTTGGCATGGTTTTCCAGCATTTCGAATTATTCCCGCATTTAAAGATCATCGAAAACCTTTGTCTGGCGCAGGAGAAGGTGCTGGGGCGGTCGCATGCCGAGGCAGTCGCCAAAGGCTCAAAGTTGCTCGACCGCGTCGGGCTAAAGGATCACGCGCGCAAATATCCCGCCGAACTGTCCGGTGGCCAACAGCAACGGGTCGCGATTGCGCGCGCGCTGGCCATGGACCCGATCGCGATGCTGTTCGACGAGCCAACCTCGGCGCTCGATCCGGAAATGATCAGCGAAGTGCTCGACGTAATGGTCGATCTCGCGCGAGAGGGCATGACCATGATGGTGGTGACGCATGAAATGGGCTTTGCCAGCAAGGTGGCGCATCGAGTGATCTTCATGGACCAGGGAGAGATTGTCGAAGACGCGCTCAAGACGGATTTCTTCGGCAGTCCCCGCAGCGACCGCGCGCAAAAATTCCTGTCAAAGATTCTTTCCCATTAAGCCCATTAAGCTGTCTTACTCGGGGCGGGGACGGGGTTTATGGCCATTAACAATTTGCGTATAGGAATTGCGTAATCATCGCATCGCCCCCGCAGGAGAATTCGCTTGGATCAGATCGCCTACGTCAACGGATCGTTCGTGCCCATGGCCGATGCCAAGGTCTCGATATTGGATCGCGGCTTTCTGTTCGCCGACGGCATTTACGAGGTCGCCGCCGTGCTGGACGGCAAGCTGATCGACAATGCCTCCCATCTGGCGCGGCTACAGCGCTCAGTTGGGGAAATATCGTTGGCGTTGCCCGAGACGATCGAGAGAATTCAGGAGATTCAGAAGGAGTTGGTCGCGCGCAATAATCTGGTCAACGGCATGGTGTACCTGGAGGTGACGCGCGGCGCCGACACCGGTCGCGATTTCGCGTTCCCAAAAGATGTCAAGCCAACGCTGATCATGTTCACCTCCGTCAAGGACATCGTCAATGCGGCGTCGGCCAAGTCCGGCATCGGCGTGATTACGGTGCCCGATATCCGCTGGGCGCGGCGCGACATCAAAAGCGTGGCGCTTTTAGCGCAAGTGCTGGCCAAGCAAGCGGCGGCAGAAAAACATGCGGGAGAGGCTTGGATGATCGAGGATGGCATGGTGACCGAAGGTGGCTCTTCGTCGGCGTTCATCCTGACCCATGATGACGTGCTGGTGACGCGCCAGAACTCGTCTGCGATTTTGCCGGGTTGCACGCGCAAGGCGGTGGTCGCTCTGGCCGAAGAGCGCCAGCTCCGCGTCGAGGAGCGGCCATTTTCAGTGGAGGAGGCGCTTGCGGCAAAGGAAGCCTTCATCACCAGCGCTACAGTGTTCGTACAGGCGGTGGTCTCAATTGACGGCAAGACCGTCGCCAATGGCAAGCCCGGTCCGATGACGGGCCGTTTACGCGAGATCTACATCGATTTCGCCCGCGCCAGTGCGGTGTGAACTCGCTTCGCTGTTGGCCTGGAGGAATAATCGCCAGGAAATGGGATTGCAAAGGAGCGCACGGGGCGCGTAGTTTCTTGTCAATAAGAAAACAGTGAACAGGGGAAACGCGATGAGCGCGCCGGTCAACGAAATTCGTACTCGTGCGACATGGAAACCAGCAGCAGCATTGCTTTGGGCTGCGGTCGGGATGCTGAGCACAGCTCCGGGAAATGCGCAAACTGCAAATGCGCCGGTGCTTGAGGTTCCCGCGCATTCGGTGCCGGTGCCCAGTACGGTCAGCCCGCAAATGGCAAAAATCATCGGCTTGCCGCTGCGCACCAACTGGAACGTGCTGCCAAAGACCGGCGAGGAATGGAAGCCTGTCGCAGACGCCGGCGCCGCCAACACCATCAAGAACATTCCCGGGATATCCGAGCGGCTGCACGTCACGATCGATAAGACGGTGATCGATGGAGTGCGCGCTTTCGTGATTACGCCGGAGGTGATTGCACCTGAGAACCGCAATCGGCTTCTGATCCATGTCCATGGCGGCTGCTACGTTCTCAATCCTGGCGAAGCCGCGCTTCCCGAAGCGATGTTCATGGC
>Ga0209687_1000667_pt1 | contig 11281 bp, 7 predicted proteins | sample GraSoiAngelo_136_FD_185893 | JGI IMG/M metagenome (GOLD analysis project Ga0209687, IMG submission 185893) | Grasslands soil microbial communities from the Angelo Coastal Reserve, California, USA - 14_0929_09_20cm (SPAdes) (version 2) | ecosystem: Environmental > Terrestrial > Soil > Grasslands ...
CGGACTTCGGCCGATTCCCACAGACCGACACCGGCGCCCAGGCTGCCGACCGCTTTCGAAGGGGCGATGCCGCAGGCCTCGATGTAACATGAGAAGCCGATGCCGCGGAGCTTGCCTTCCTTCTTTGCTTTGTCCTTGCGCGCGGGGAAGCCGGAGTAATCGATCGCCTTTAACGCGGCGTCGAGCGAGGCGCCGAAATCGCCGATGTCGTAAGCCATGATCACCGGCGTCTGGTGCGGGAAAGCGGTGATAAAATTCTTCCGCCGCAACTCGGCCGGATCCACCTTCAACTGCCGCGCCGCGGTCTCCATCAGCCGTTCCACGACGAAGCTTGCTTCGGGCCGGCCTGCGCCGCGGTACGCATCAACCGGAACGGTGTTGGTATAGACGCTGATCACCTCGGCGAAAATGTTGGGAATGTTGTACTGGCCGGACAGCAGCGTCGCATAGAGATAGGTCGGCACCGACGAGGAGAACAGCGACATGTAGGCGCCGAGATTGGCATAGGTCTTGACGCGCAGCCCGATGATCTTGTTGCTGGCGTCGAAGGCCATTTCGGCTTTGGTGAGGTGATCGCGGCCATGAGCGTCGGTCAGGAACGCCTCGGAGCGGTCGCCGGTCCACTTCACTGGCCGCCGCACCTTCTTGGAAGCCCACAACGCCACCATCTCTTCCGGATAGATGAAGATCTTCGAACCGAAACCGCCGCCGACGTCAGGCGCAACTACCCGCAGCTTATGCTCCTGCGCGACATTATAGAAAGCCGACAACACCAGACGCGCGACGTGCGGATTCTGCGAAGTCGTATACAGCGTGAAATGCTCCTCGGCATCGTTATAGTCGGCGATTGCCGCGCGCGGCTCCATCGCATTCGGCACCAGCCGGTTGTTGGTGATGTCGAGCGAGACCACGTTGGCGGCGGACTTGAACGCCGTGTCCGTCGCCGCCTCGTCGCCAAGGGTCCAATCGTAGATCACGTTGCCCGGCGCCTCCGGATGCAACTGCGGCGCGCCCGGCTTGATTGCCGCGCGAATGTCGGCGGCGGCCGGAAGTTCTTCGTAATTGACCACGACCGCCTCAGCCGCATCGTGGGCCTGGTTCTTGGTCTCGGCGATTACAACCGCGACCGCCTGTCCCACGAAACGAACGGTCTCCGGCGCCATCGCCGGCCATGCGCCCATCTTCATCGGCGTGCCGTCCCTGGACGTAATCGCCCAGCCGCAGATGAGATTGCCGATCTTGTCGTCGACGATCTCTTTGCCGGTCAAAACGCCGACCACGCCCGGCATTTTCATGGCTGCCGAGGTGTCGATGCTCTTTACTTTGGCATGGGCGTGGGGGCTGCGGACGAAATAGGCATGGGTCATGCCCACGAGCTTGATATCATCGACGTAGCGGCCCTTGCCTGTAACGAAACGACGATCTTCCTTGCGCACTACGCTGGCGCCGATACCTTCAACACCCATCGCATTTCTCCCTGTCGGGCCGTTTCACCTCGCGCGAAAAAATCTGTGAGCGCGGATTGCAGCCAACTTTTGAAATTTCAACGTCCTGATCCCGGCGGATCAGCAATCATTCCGCGGCCTGCGCTACGCTCATGCGACCAGCGGCATCGAGCACCGATTTCACGATATTGTGGTAGCCGGTGCAGCGGCAGATATTGCCTTCCAGCTCGTGTCGGACAGTGTCCTCGTCAAGCTTGCCGCCGTAGCGGTTGACGATGTCGATTGCCGACATGATCATGCCCGGCGTGCAATAACCGCACTGTAGCCCGTGATTGTCGCGGAACGCGGCCTGCATCGGATGCAATTCGTCTCCGTTGGAGATGCCCTCGATGGTGGTGACATTAGCGCCGCTAGCCTGCCCGGCCAGCACCGTGCAGGATTTGACCGCCTGGCCATCGATATGCACCACACAGGCGCCGCACTGGCTGGTGTCACAGCCAACATGCGTTCCGGTCAGGTTCAGATGATCGCGCAGAAGATTAACAAGAAGGGTCCGGTCCTCTACGTTGGCCGAGACCGGCTTGCCATTTACCGTCAAGTTGACTGTAGACACGCTCGATACCTCCCCGTCTTTTTTAGTTTCTCCGATTAGAAGCACCGCCGCGAGACTTTGCAACAAGGAATTTCGTCGCGGTATCGTCCAAGGCACCCGATCGGCAGCATCCGCTCCCGCAGGACTGCCGGCGACACGCGTCGACAAAGCGAAGCGCGCAACTTTGTGCCACTGCCTCGATACCCGGACTTGAGATCGGGCCCGAGGCCGAGACCACGCTGCCCTGTGGTGGGTCGCCGATGTGCTCAAATTTACGTCCCTTTATCAATTCTGCGTTAATTCTCGGCATTGGGCTCGGGAGCTTCGCGCTTCCCGATCCGTCTTTGGTTGGAAGAGTGGCTGGGAGGTCCGGGGTGGGTTTGAAGTTGGCATGGATAAAGCTCCCAACACTGCGATTTCGCGGCAAAGTAATGCTCGGATTTACGGTCGTGCTGGTCATCTCCACGGTCAGCATGGGTTTTGCCTATCTCGGATTTGAGCGTGTCTCCACCGGTGTCGCGACTTACCGCAACAGCGTTTGGGAAGCCGATCTGGCGCGCAATATCGATCGCGAGCTGATTTCATACCAGATGCTCGCGCGCTATTACGTTGTAACCGGAAAAGAAGTCGACGCCACGGCGACGCTGGCGATAGAGACCAGTCTCAAGGACGCCATCACCCAGTCGATGAAGGGGACCACCAATCCGGCGCGGCTAGAGCAGGTCACGCGCTTGGGCCGCGAATTCCAGATCTTCAACAAGATCTTTGCCGACATTTTGAAGGTCAAGCGCGAGAGTTCGCTATTGGTGCAAAACCAGCTTGCGCGCGGCGCCAACATGTTGCGTTACAAGCTGGACGATCTCCCCAGTAATGCGAACGAGACGGAGCTTCAGGTGATCCAGTTCGGTGCGAAAAAGGTGACCGAGCAGTTTCAGGCCGTGACAGCGCTCGCCAATACCTTCGTCGTCAATTCGGACCAGACCGTCGCTGCCAGCGCCATGGCGCGGCTTAAATTTGTGGAGAACGCACTGCAAGCCATTTCCTCGAGTGACGAGAAAATCCTGCAGGGCCTGAAGGATGCGACCGCACTGCTCGAAGACTACCGGCAGGCGCTGAGCAAACTGGTTGAAAGTTCGAAGTCCGTCGACGAGCTGGTCCTTGAAATGAACGAGTCTGCGGCGGCCATCGTGAAGGGCGCCAGCGCAATGAAGGCGGATCTGCTTTCAGACCAGCGAAGGCTTGAATCTGAATCGGACGCGACCGTCGGCGAGACTGAGCGCCTGATCCTGGCACTCGCGGGCGGCGGCTTCCTGCTCGGCGGAGTACTAGCGTTGTTGCTGGGCAGGGGAATTTCGCGGCCGATGATCGAGATGTGCAAGGCCATGCGCGAACTCGCTACTGGCAACTTTGAGGTTGTGTTGCCCGGCCTGGGGCGCAGGGATGAACTCGGCGAGATGGCCGGCGCGGTAGAAGAGTTCAAGACGCAGGCGATCGCCAAGGCCGAACGAGATGCAGCGGCGCAGGAACTCCAGAACAGCGCAAGCAGCGCGGCTCGCCGCACAGAACTCATTCGCTTCGCCGATGAGTTCGAGGCGGCGGTGGGTACCATCGTTTCGAACGTTTCGGCGTCTTCGGTGCAACTCGAACAGTCGGCCGGAACGTTGACGCGCACCGCCGAAACTACCCAGAGCCTCTCCAGCCAGGTCGCCGGTGCATCGGAGGAGGCCTCCACCAATATGCAATCGGTCGCCACCGCCACCGAGGAACTGTCCACCTCGGTTGATGAAATCGGCAGGCGCGTGCGCGAGTCCAACCGGATCGCCGAGGCCGCCGTTCTTCAGGCGGAGCAGACTGACAGCCGCATCGGCAAGCTGTCTCGCGCGGCCCAGGAGATCGGCGAGGTTGTCAAACTGATCACGGCCATTGCCGAGCAAACCAATTTGTTGGCGCTGAATGCGACCATCGAAGCCGCCCGGGCGGGTGAAGCCGGCCGCGGCTTCGCCGTAGTCGCCGCCGAAGTCAAGTCACTCGCGAGCCAGACCGCAAAGGCAACCGACGAGATCTCATCCCACATTTCGGGCATGCAGGGCGCAACTCAGGAATCGGTCGCGGCCATCAAGGAGATTGGCGGGACCATCGCGCAGATATCGAGCATCGCTTCGGCGATCGCGGGCGCTGTCGAACAACAAAGCGGGGCAACCCAGGAGATCGCGCGTAACGTTCAGAGCGTGGCCCAAGGCACGCACGAAGCGGCGGCCAACATCATGCAGGTTAATCGTGGCGCCAGCGAAACCGGGGTAGCCTCTGCGGAGGTGTTGAATTCGGCAAAGACGCTCTCAACCGAAAGCGCACGTTTGCGCGAAGAGCTCGACCGCTTCATGACAAATATTCGGGCGGCGTAGCTTGGTTTGCTGCACGGCGCTCTTGTGCCGCAAGTTACGTTCGGCCGAGCGCAGTTCTCTTGCGGGAACTCTCGTCGCTGACACGCGTTGTTGCGTCATGGCGGCGGCACTGTGCCGCCATCACGTTTGAGAACCTTGTAAATCCGCATTCCCGGGTGTCTTTTCATCGGTTTAATCGATGGATTTGCAGCACAGTTCGACCACCGACGATCGCGCTTCCGTTTTGACGCCCGCTCGGCGGAGCGATGATCGCGTCATTGAAACCAGCATTCCCTCACGACTCGATAGTTTGAGCTGGAGCGGATTTCACACCCGCGTCGTGCTGGCGCTCGGAATTACCTGGATTCTGGATGGCCTGGAGGTAACGTTGGCCGGGTCGTTGTCGGGCGCATTGAAGGAAAGTCCGGCGCTGCGTTTCAGCAATTTCGACGTCGGCTTTTCAAACAGCGCCTATCTGGCGGGTGCGGTGCTCGGGGCGCTCGGGTTTGGCTGGCTGACCGACCGGATCGGGCGCAAGAAACTGTTCTTCATCACCCTGTCGGTCTATCTTACCGCGACCGCCGCTACGGCGCTGTCCTGGGATCTTCCAAGCTACGCATTGTTTCGATTTCTTACCGGCGCAGGGATTGGCGGCGAATATACCGCGATCAATTCAACAATTCAGGAATTGGTGCCGGCGCGCTATCGCGGATGGACCGATCTCGTGATTAACGGCAGTTTCTGGGTCGGGGCGGCTATCGGCGCGACCAGTGCAATTGTGTTGCTCGATCCGTCCGTGGTCGGTCCCGATCTCGGCTGGCGCCTGGCTTATCTCACAGGCGCTTGTCTCGGCCTGATTGTGTTTGTCATGCGGATGTGGATCCCGGAGAGTCCGCGCTGGCTCATGATTCACGGTCGCCCGGATAGGGCGCACGCGATCGTGGAGGACATCGAGCGTTCGGTCATCGGGCAGCCGCAAGACGCGGCTCAACACGCATGGCCGAAAATCAAGCTGCGGATGCGCGATCATACCCCGCTGGGCGAGGTGGCGCACACGCTTTTCTCCGTCTATCGCCAGCGCACGCTGGTGGGTCTGGCCTTGATGACCGCGCAGGCGTTTTTTTACAATGCGATCTTCTTCACCTTTACGCTGGTGTTGACCGACTTCTACGGCATCGCCGCCGACCAGATCGGATGGTACATTCTGCCCTTTGCGGCCGGCAATTTCCTCGGCCCGGTGCTGCTTGGCCGTCTGTTCGACACCTTCGGCCGACGGACCATGATCGCGTTCACCTATGCAGTATCGGGCGTACTGCTTGCAATTTCCGGGTATTTATTCACCATCGGGGTGTTGAGCGCGCAGGGTCAGACCATCGCATGGATGGTAATCTTTTTTTTCGCTTCTCCCGCCGCAAGTAGCGCTTATCTTACGGTTAGCGAGACTTTTCCGCTGGAGGTTCGTGCGCTGGCTATTGCATTGTTTTATGCGATTGGAACGGGAATTGGAGGGGTGGCCGGCCCCGCCTTCTTCGGCGCGCTTATCGATACCGGATCGCGCAACAGCCTTTTCGCAGGTTACCTGCTCGGTTCCGGTTTGATGATCGCGGCGGCGGTAATCGCGTGGCGCTATGCCGTTGCTGCCGAGCGCCGAACGCTGGAATCCGTTGCTCGCCCGCTGGCGGTCGTGGAGTAGAATGCGATGAACCAGGACGTGACCGAGGTGACCTTAGAGCAGGAGATTGCATCGGCGGATCAGGTGCCGGAGCAGCTTGCCGAGCGCGACCTTGCACGGCGGCTGGACGAATTCGCGGTCCTGCTCGACATCGACGGTACGCTGCTCGATCTCGCGCCGACGCCGCGCGAAGTATGGGTTCCGCCGGATCTGTCTAAAACCCTGAACCGGCTGCTTGACAAAACCTCAGGGGCGGTTGCGCTGGTCAGCGGGCGATCGCTGAACGATATCGACCTGATTTTCGCCCCTGAGCAATTTCCGGCGGTCGGGGGCCATGGCGCTGAAATGAGGCTGGAGAGCGACAGCGAGGCGGTCGCAATCCACGCCCCGCCCATGGACAAGGAATTAAAGCGGCGGTTGGCGGCAATCGCCAAACTCAGCCCGGGCATTCTGCTCGAAGATAAGGGCTACTCGCTGGCGCTGCACTATCGGCTGGCGCCTCATGCCGAGAAAGCGATTTACGCAGCGGTGTCCTTGATCAGGGCCGACCTGCCGAATGCGCCCATCGAAGTAATGCCAGGGAAATGCGTCTGCGAAATCAAGCATTCCGGTTTCAACAAGGCGTCGGGCGTGATCGAACTGATGACCCACGATCCTTTCAAGGGCCGTCGTCCGATCTTTATTGGCGATGACGTGACCGACGAGAGCGTGTTCGCGATCATGCCTGAGTTGAGAGGCTTGGCATTTTCGGTTGGAAGGCGCGCGAAAGGCGTCGTCAGCCATTTTGACGAACCGCGCGACGTACGGCAATGGCTCGCGCGTCTCGTCGATGACAACGGTGTGGCCGCACGCTAATCGCAAATATCTGTCGATGGAGCAGCGGCGGCGGGGTTCCGCCGCGGCGAGGCCTGAATTCGGTTTCATTTTGTTGAAAGGTTCACGCGGAACCATATTGATGAACAATTGTTAAGCGAACGAGTGGAGTACAGAGAGGGGCCCCTGTGAACCTCGTCGTCGTTTCAAATCGCGTAGCGCGGGGCAAAGTCAACGAACCCATGACCGGCGGTCTTGCGGCCGCTTTGCTGCCCGTAGTGGAGAAATCCGGTGCGATTTGGGTAGGTTCCAGCGGGCGTGTCCGGGACGGATCGCAAAAGGAACCGTTCGCGGAAATTGAATCGCTTGGCGCAGGCGCGCTGGCAATGCTGGACCTGCCGGCCGCGCATTATGGCGGGTACTACGAAGGCTTTGCCAATTCGGGGTTATGGCCGGCGCTGCATTCGCGCGCCGATCTGATCCGCGCCTCGCACGGGGATTATCTCTCCTATCGCGAAGTGAACGCCTTTATGGCCCGGGCGCTTCTTCGGTTCAAAAAGCAGGACACCGCTTATTGGGTGCAGGATTATCACTTCCTGGCACTCGGCGCGGAATTGCGTAATCTCGGCATCACCCAGCCGCTCGGGTTTTTCCTGCACACCCCTTGGCCTCCGCGCTCCATCATCGAAGGCGTTCCCCATCATCGCGAGTTAGTCGAAGCGATGCTGGCCTACGATCTTATCGGATTCCAAACCCGGGACGACTGCGAGAATTTCCTTTCCTACGTCGAATCGGTTCTGAATCTCGTCGTTCACGATGGGGTTGTGAGCTCTCGGTACGGTGGCACGCATGTCGCCGTGTTTCCGATCGGCATCGACCCCCTGAGATTCGCCCAGCAGGCCGCCAAGTCTGTCTCTCATCCGGACGTCTCGCGGCTGCGGCGAAGCCTCGGCGGCGAGAAGCTCGCGATCGGCGTCGATCGGCTCGACTATTCCAAGGGGTTGATCAACCGTATCCATGCGTTCGATCGCATGTGGACGGTTCAGCCGACGTTGACCCGCGCGGTGTCGCTGCTGCAGATCGCGACGCCCTCGCGCGGCGCGATCGAGGCCTACGGCAATCTCCAGAGCGAACTCGCCAGACTGGTTAGCGACGTCAATGGCCGCCATGGAGAGGTGGATTGGACCCCAATCCGCTATCTCAACAAGGGTTTTAGTCAGACGGTGCTGGCCGGACTTTATCGCACCGCCCAGGTTGGCGTCGTCACGCCGCTGCAGGACGGCATGAATTTGGTCGCCAAGGAGTATGTCGCGGCACAGAACCCGGCCGATCCGGGCGTGCTGGTGTTATCGAAATTTGCCGGCGCGGCGAATGAATTGGACACCGCCCTTCTGATAAATCCCCATGATATCGACGGCATGGCGCGGACCATCGCAACCGCGCTGTCGATGCCGCTGACCGAGCGCCGTATGCGCTGGGAAGCGATGATGGACAAACTTCGCGCGAGCACGATCCATGGATGGTTCGCCGATTTTGTCGAGGCTCTGCAGGGGACCTGGAGCGGCAAATCGGCGCCAGAACCTCACGAGCCTGAGCAGCCGACCCTATGGTCGCTGCGATCGGTGAATTCCAGTTCCCGGCATCATTAACGCGTAGTCTGCCGATCGGACGGCCAGCCCTCGTTCGCCCGCATCCCAACGCAACACTCGACTTAGGTTCAACCTCTTCGGTCCAAGCCGGCGCTTGAGCTGGAGGGTCCCAATGGGGAATCCTCTGCGAAGTCAGCAGCTTGGGGAAATTGCTGCCGTTCCGGCCGGACTCGCTTGCAAAAATCGTGTGCGCCCTTCAAGAGAGGGCATCCGGAGAGATGGCCGAGTGGCTTAAGGCGCACGCTTGGAAAGCGTGTGTGCGGGAAACTGTACCGTGGGTTCGAATCCCACTCTCTCCGCCACCTACAAATGATATCGGTTTATTCGGAATTCAGATGGTGGCCCCTGGCTCGGCCTCGGACGCGACGAATCGAAAAGGCCCGTTTTCCGGGCACTTCGAGACTGTTCCCGGCCCCGGGAAATTTGAGTCTTCAGTTCTACATTTCATGCGGTCGCCTCAGACTGATTCAACTGGTTGGGCGCCTTGGACGGATCGCTATGAAAATCGCGGGTCTGGCTCAATCGAAATGGAGATCATCATGTCGAGTGAATCAAGCGTCCTCGACCGCCGTTGATTGCACGGTCGGCCTCGCGCCATGTCGCGTAAATGCCGTCATTTGCCGACATCGGTAACCCAGCTATGATTGGCATGCGGGACATGCGGGATCTCATCACTTTGCTTGGAGCGATTCGTTGAGCGATGGCTGGGATAAGTCCGCCGCCGCATGGATCAGTGCCATGGGCGACCGGGGCGACTTTGCGCGCGAGCACATTCTTGATCCTGTAATGATGGAGCGAGCAACGGCGCGAAATTTCGAGAGCGCCCTTGATGTTGGCTGCGGTGAGGGACGCTTCTGCCGCTTACTGCGGGCTAACCACATCCCTGTCGTTGGAATCGACCCAACTGAGGCATTGCTGGCGCACGCACGAGTACTCGATCCAATCGGCCAATACCAAATCGCAAGAGCAGAGAATCTGCCTTTTGCCGCCGCCAGCTTTGACCTCGTTGTCAGCTATTTGACCCTCATTGATATTCCGGATTTTCGGTCAGGACTAAGGGAGATGGTGCGGGTCTTGAAACCGGGCGGAACCCTTTTGATCGCAAACATCAATAGCTTCATTACTTCTTGTCCAAACGGATGGATCAAGGATCAGGACGGACGCAATATCCATTATCCCCTCGATAGATATTCGGAAGAGTTTCCCGAGTGGATACAGTGGTCGGGCATCCGTATCGTGAACTGGCATCGCCCCTTTGCTGCGTATATGAAAGAGCTGTTGGGACACGGGCTAAGGTTGACCTTTTTCGACGAGCCTCAACCACGTTCAGGCGATGCTGATCGGCAGGCACTATTCCGGCGCGCCCCGTGGTTTATGGTGATGGAATGGCGGCGCCTGGCGTTGTCCGCATAGGGTGACACGCCGACTTGAGGGCGTCGCTATGGAATGTCCGTTCAACCTCTCCAGCCCGCTTCGCCCGTTGGCCCTCACGCTGAACCACGGCGCTGTCTTCTGCACATGCGCTGCAACGGTTTAGGCGGTCTCTCGCTCCCTCCGCGATCGATGCAAGCGCGCTCTCGTTGGCGGGCCTGGTACTTTGCTACCTCGCAGCTCTTGCGGATCAATTTCAAAGACCCGTATGATGGATGTTTACTGTGGGTAGCCAGAGATGAAAACCGCAATCAACGCGATAACCGCGACACTCTGCCTGGCTTTGGCATCTACAGCGTCTAACGCTCGCGGTCCTTATGGTTCCATCAATGTTGGCAACTGGCACGGGGGTGCCTACACCAATGATAAAAACGGTTCTTTCTCTCATTGCGCAGCGGGCGCCACTTATCAAAGCGGCATCTATTTCGTCGTTTCCGTAGGCGAGGACTATAGCTGGAGATTGGGTTTCGCCCACGAGAACTGGCAGCTGACGGCGGGCCAGTCCTTTGCACTCGCTCTCACATTCGACGGTCAGCCGGCCATTAACGTGCAAGTGCCGATCGGCTCGCACCTTGTGAAATCGGCTTCCGCTCCACCAAAGCCCAGTAAAACCGTCAAACAAACCGGCACTGGTTTCGTGATTAGCGCTAACGGGCACGTCGTGACCAATCAGCACGTCATCGAGGGTTGCGTTGGCGATATTCAGGGCAACTTGAGCGGCGAGTCACCAGTCAAGCTGCGAGTCGTATCAAGTGACGAGACCAACGATCTTGCTTTGCTTCAGGCCCGGACCTCTTTCAAGGAGATCGCCAGTATTCGATCCAAGCCGATCCACCCCGGCGACAGCGTCGTCGCGATTGGATATCCGTTCCATGGACTGCTGACCTCGGACTTCACGGTAACCACCGGAGTCGTGAATTCACTGAGCGGCGTCTTAAACGACACCCGGTTTTTGCAGATCAGCGCACCCGTTCAACCGGGCAACAGCGGTGGGCCGTTGCTGGACTCCAATGGTGAGGTCGTCGGAATGGTTGCCGCGAAGCTGAATGCATTGAAATTTGTCAAAGCGACCGGCGACATGCCGGAGAACATCAACTTCGCGATTAAAACCGGGGCGCTGCGAGACTTTCTGGATAATAGCGTCGTGGCCTACCAAACGGTTGAGGCCAAAAGCGAACTGAAGACGTCAGACATAGCCCGAAATGCAAGGTCGTTTACGCTCCTGATCGCTTGCATGGCGACAGAACAGAGCACGACCGCGAAAAAATCAGACAACTAACGCAGCACTATCCGCCGTC
>Ga0209687_1000672_pt1 | contig 11250 bp, 11 predicted proteins | sample GraSoiAngelo_136_FD_185893 | JGI IMG/M metagenome (GOLD analysis project Ga0209687, IMG submission 185893) | Grasslands soil microbial communities from the Angelo Coastal Reserve, California, USA - 14_0929_09_20cm (SPAdes) (version 2) | ecosystem: Environmental > Terrestrial > Soil > Grasslands ...
CGTTTCATCCGGCGCCGTTGTGCCGACGAGTTCGGTGCGCGATAACGGTGGAAAGCGAGTTGTGCTCGTTGCCTTCAACGGCCGCGCTGCCGTGAGAGAAGTGAAGGTGCTCAGCCAGCGAAGCGACGGTTACCTCGTCGATGGGCTCACAGGCGGCGAAGACGTCATCGTGAACGCTCCAGCAGACTTGAAAGATGGAGACAGGATAAAGATCAAGCAGTAGCAGTACCGGCGGCGGGAGCCTTTGGGTCAGTGAATGAGGATGATGTAATCACGCATCCAGCGGCTACTGCCGCCCGGTACTGACAGGCTCACAGACTCATATTAAGGATTGACCTCATGCCTCAAGCAGCGGAAATGAAAAGCGCTCCAGCGGCGACCAAGCTGGTGCAAGCGAATCACGTAAGCAAAATCTTCACGCGCGACACGTTTGAAGTGAGAGCGCTCGACGATGTTTCCATTGAGATCGCCGAAAAGGAATTCTTGGCGCTCATGGGTCCGTCCGGCTCCGGGAAGACCACGCTCTTGAACATGATCGCCGCGATCGACCGGCCCACGGCAGGAGAGCTGCTTGTGCAAGGCGAGAACGTTTTTCGCTACAGCGACAAGAAGATCGCCGAGTGGCGCAATCGCCACATCGGCTACATCTTCCAGACATTCAATCTGATCCCGGTTCTCACCGCCTTCGAAAATGTCGAGTTGCCGCTTCTGTTGACCAAACTGAACAAGAATGAGCGTCGCGATCATGTGATGACTGCGCTCACGCTGGTTGGCTTGGGAGACAGAGTTCACCATCTGCCGAAACAGCTCTCCGGAGGACAGGAGCAGCGCGTAGCCATCGCCCGCGCCATCGTCACCGATCCCACACTCCTGCTCGCAGACGAGCCCACCGGCGATCTCGACAGCCACTCCGCCGCAGAGGTGCTCGAGATCATGAAGCGCCTGAACGAAGAGTTCGGAAAGACAGTCGTGATGGTTACTCACGATCCAAACGCTGCGGCATACGCGCACACAACACGGCATTTAGAAAAGGGGATGCTGCTACCTGGTTAGGCAGGTGCATTTCTACGATGGGCCGTGCCATCAGGGTGTCGAGAGTCCATGTCGGCGGACAGTTTCCAAAAGGGGACTGCCGATGACCGAACCTGCTGGTTTTAACATCACTCGGCAGTGGTGGGCGGTGTAGGACTCGAACCTACGACCTCCTGCGTGTGAAGCAGGCGCTCTAACCAACTGAGCTAACCGCCCGCAAATAGCGGTAACGTCAGGATAACACGCTACTTCCGCTGCGATCGTCACGCCGCTTTGGCCGTTCGAGGCGAAGCTGCCAAGTCCAATGTGGTCTGTTTGCTCGCAGAATGCGAGTAACAACATGTCGTCGTTCTCTTGCTCGGGTTAGGAATCCTTCTGCACATTCGGCTTCCCGACTTGTAGTCTATTTATCAAAAACCAACATGAAAGAATTCAATCGGTGTGCATGGGCGAAGAGTGAGCTCATGGTGAGGTATCACGACGAAGAGTGGGGCGTGCCGCTGCATGATGATGGCATGCTTTTTGAATTTTTGTGTCTTGAGGGCGCGCAGGCGGGGCTGAGCTGGGAGACGATTTTGAAGAAGCGCGAGAACTATCGCAAGGCGTTTGACAGTTTCCGACCCGAGGTCATTGTGAAGTACAAGCAAGAGAAAATCGCTGAGCTTCTTGCCGATTCGGGAATCGTGCGCAACCGGATGAAGATTGCGTCCGTGGTTCAAAATGCCAAGGCCTTTCTATCGATACAGAAAGACTTCGGAAGTTTTGATAAATACATCTGGCAGTTCGCGCCCAAGAAAACCGGTAAAGGAGCGAAAGGCTCCAGGGCCGTGCCCGCCAGGACTAGCGAATCCGATCTCATGAGCAAGGATCTGAGAAAGCGCGGTTTTGGCTTTGTAGGTTCCACCATCTGCTATGCATTTATGCAGGCGGTGGGGATCGTGAATGATCACAGCAGGAACTGCTTCAGGCGGAACCAGGTGTGAGCAGTACCGCCGCCGGTACTGCTCAGGTGCGTGGCCGCTAACCGCACATCGGCGCTGCCAGGGACCTCGCCGGTACTGCTAGTAGCTCGGTTTTTCTGACCGCAAAGCGTTACAATTAGCTGCCCTCGCGCCGGGCTGCCGCGTCTAATCTCACTGTATCTCCCCGAGGCGCTTGAAAGCATGCCCTTTCCTGACGATCCAATCCGGCCGACTGATTCGGCGCAACTTCCGCCTCCAGAAGGGGTTAAACGTGGTGTGGGTACGATAGCTCTCAATCCGGAGGGGTATCGAGGCGTTACAGGCACCGTCTCGGGCAAAAATGGTACGCCGAGTCAGCCTGCGGCACGGGTAGTGTCGCGTCCGATGAGTGAGATGAGCGACGCCGAAGTGATGCTGCTCGCCGGGACCGGGGACGATTCGGCATTTGGGTACCTGGTAGAGAAGTTCCGCCGTCCGATCATTAGTTTTATGTATCGGATGACGCACAATCAGGCGATTGCCGAAGAATTGGCACAAGAAGTTTTTCTGCGGGTATATCGGTCGCGCAGTTCGTATCAGGCAGAGGCGAAGTTCAGCACCTGGCTGTACCGGATAGCAACGAACCTGGCGGTGAATCACGCGCGCGACACTCGGTCGGAACGTACGGTTCCGACGTTGAATTTAGATGAGCCTGATCCTGAAACGGGAACAACGCCGGATGTGGCTGATGCAACGCCGACGATCGAAGCCGACATTTTGCGCGAGGAACGGATGGCGGCGATTCGAAAGCACGTGATGGCATTGCCGGAACGACAGCGGGTAGCCGTGTTGATGCATAAGTATCAGGGACTCGACTACAAGGAAATCGGCAAAGTTTTAAAGCTGAGCGAGTCCGCGACGAAGTCGCTTTTGTTCCGTGCTTACGAAACGCTGCGAGAGCGATTGAAAGAGTTTGTGTAAATGTTGTACTTCCGGGAAAGGCTGTAATTATGGTTTGTAAAGACTTAAAGGACGAGATCTTCGAGGCGGCGCTTTCGGGTGCAGCTCCGGGTGAGAGTGTGAAGGCGCACATGTCAGCATGTGCCGCCTGTGAGCACGAATTTCGGAGCTTGCGTTCCACCATGAACGTGCTCGATACGTGGACTGCGCCTGAGCCGTCGCCATATTTTGACGTGCGGCTCCAGGCACGTCTCCGCGAGTTGAAAGAGCAGCCACAAGGTTTCTTTGCTCAGTGGATGGGAAAGATCGGTGTGCATCACCTGACCTGGAAGCCCGTGGCGGCGAGTGTGTTTGCTCTAGTGATGGCAGTGGGCCTGTATGTCGAGATGCCGGGCATGAAAGATCGCGGGAAGCCGGTTGTGCAAGCGGCCTGTCCGGTTGTAGATTTGCAGGCGCTCGACAAGAATCAGCAGATTCTGAGCGAGCTTCAGGATCTGGATGATGACAGCTCCAACGACAACTCACAAGTGCCGGTGAGCGAGTAAGACGAACGGGATCCCAATATGAAACTTATGCGCCAATCCGCGACTGTATTGTTGCTGGCTGGCGCTCTTTGTCTGCCTGGCTTCGCCGCACCGCAAAAGCCAAACCAGAATCGTGGTCACAATGAGCACGATCGCGATCGCATGCCGCCCGGAAAAGTTCAGAACAATGCTCCTAAGCCGGGAAAATGGCTTAGCGAACATTTGAACCTCTCGCCGGAGCAGCAGCAGAAGGAACTATCGAGCGATCCGGAGTTCAAACAGCTTAATCCACAACAGCAGCAACACCTGCAACAACGGCTGAACCAATTCAACAGCCTGCCTCCGGAGCAACAGAAGCGCACGCTGAGACGCATGCAGGCGATGGAGTCTCTATCCCCAGATCGCCAGGATGTTCTACGAAATTCGCTGCAGCAATTGCGACAACTGCCGGACGATCGTCGTCGGGTGGTTCGACGTGCATGGCTTGGTTTGCGACAAATGCCGCCCGATCAGCAGGAACAGACCATGAACTCTGATCGCTTCCGCTCAACGTTCAACGACCAGGAGCGTGCAACGCTGAAAGGTTTGCTCGATTCTGGCTTCAATCCGGAGGACAGCAACGCCGGCGGCCCACGTTAGAACCGGCGATTAGCAATTAGCGATAAGCCATTAGCTAAAGACACGCATCAACGGAGGGTATCGCTTATCGCTAATTGCTAATCGCTGCCTTTAAGATCTCAATAGATTTCTCGCTACAAATAGGGCATTTGCGGGGCGTTCTGCTAGGCGTCGCATGAAGTACGGGTACCATTCCGTGCCGAACGGAATGTAGACGCGCATACGCCAGCCCTGCTTCACCAGCTCACGCTGTAAATCCCGGCGTATTCCGTAGAGCATCTGAAACTCGAAGGCGCTTGCAGAAATTTTCTCTGCTCGCGCGAAGGCGATGGTCGCCTTGATCATTTTCTCGTCATGCGTGGCGATGCCGTGATAAATGCCGCTCTTTAGCAGCAGCTTCATGAGCTTCAGGTAATTCGCATCGACGTCCGACTTTTCGGGAAATGCAATCTCCGGCGGCTCTTTGTACGCTCCTTTGCAAAGTCGAATGCGAATGCCTTGCGAAATCAGTTCCTGAACGTCAGCTTCGCTGCGCCGCAGATAAGCCTGAATCACCGCTCCCACCGCTCCACGATTTCCATCTCGGGAATGAATCTCCTGCACAAGGTCGAGGGTCCGCTGGGTATAAGTAGATCCTTCCATGTCTACGCGAACAAAATTGTGCTTCTCATAAGCATGCTGCACGAGCCTTTGCACGATGCCGACTGCAAGCTGCTGGTCGATATCGAATCCCATGTGGGTTAGCTTCAGACTGACATTCGCATTCAATCCTCGTTCTTCAATGCGGTCGAGCAGCTCGTGATAGAGCTGCGCGCTCTCTCGAGCTTCGTCCGGACTGGTGACGTTCTCGCCCAGGTTGTCGAGACTCACGCTCATCCCGTGCGCGTTCGTTTCCTGAGTCGCCTTTAACGCTTCTTCGATCGTTGTTCCTGCAACGAAGCGGCCGGAGACTCGATGTCCAATCGAGGAACTCTCTGCCAGATGCCGCAAGGAACGGTTTTCAGAAAGAGCAATGAAAGCTGCTCTCAACATTGAAGTCCGGGTGGTGGGATTGTCATGAGAGTGGGCAAACACTTGGTTCTATCACAAGCTATTTATTGCTGTCATTTATCTCTGGGGAAAGATAGTCGGCTTGTCAGATCGCAACAAAAAAGCCCAGCCCCGCGGCGGGACCGTGGAAAGAAATCGGCTAGGGGGTCGCTATGGCACCCGAGCCTGGCTACGCGAGATCCCAGACCTTTTAGACTGTCATCCCCTCGCGCATTTTTTTTGCGCGGGGGATCTGCTTTTGTGCTCACGGTTCGTGCTGAGGGACGGCAGCAGGAATTCGCAGTCCGCGCTGCGCTGGGCGCAGGCTGGACAAGAATAGCGCGCGAACTCTTCGCTGAGAGCATCTTGCTGGGACTGGCTGGCGGCGTGCTAGGTTTAGCGGTGGCCTTTGCTTCGCTTCACATCTGTGCGCTCTGGGCCTGGTGTGTAGCCTGTTGACCTTGGCTGCGAGGTTATTCGGCTCAACTCCGGTTGCGTAATGAGACGTAGAGGAAGCGCGCCTATGCGGATCGCTATCGTGTCCGATATTCACGACAATCTGACGGCTCTTGAAGCCGTGGTTGCGGATTTGCGTCAGACTTCACCGGACTTGGTTTTGCACGGTGGCGACCTTGTGAGCGGCGGATCAAGCCCCGCAGAAGTGGTGGACCGCGTGCGTGATCTGGCATGGCCGGGCGTTTTCGGCAATACAGACGAATCTATCGCTAGGCCTGAAACTCTGGAGGAATTCGCGAAGCGCTCACCCGCGCCACCATCTCTATGGAATGCGGTGCGTGATCTGACGGCATTTGTCCGCGACGCCTTGGGCGAGGAGCGAATCACGTGGCTTCGCACCTTACCGAGCGTTTTGATAAATCCTCCAATTGCGTTGGTGCACGCTAGTCCGGCAACCGCCTGGCGGTCGCCGACAGCTAACGCAACCGATGAAGAGCTGGAATCGACATACTCCCAATTTGGGCAGGCGATTGCCATCTATGGTCACATTCACCGGCCGTTCGTGCGCACAGTTGGGGAACTGACTGTGCTGAATACAGGGAGCGTCAGTCAATCCTTTGACGGAGATACCCGAGCTTCCTACGCGCTGATAGATAACGGAGCGCCAACGATCCGCCGGGTTGAATACGACATCGAACAGGAGATCAATGCTGCAATGGGCAGCGGCCTTCCCCACGCCGATTGGATCGCGCGCACGCTACGTACGGCACGCCCACAGCTGCCTTGAAACCGGAACAGCGGCATGCTTCAGAAACAGTCCACCGTCAAAGGCGGATTAGGTGCTCTTTTGATCAAGTGATCGGACGCTAAGGCCAGGGTGGCCGGAAGTCTTTATGTGATTGCCATTCTTGTCGCGCTGTTCGGCGAGTTCATGATTGGTGGCAAGAAGGGCATCTGAGTGGCGTTGTTCGCACTTTCAGGCTATGTCGCCGTAAACCTTGCTCGTCTTTCCGACCTTTAAGAGAGTTAACAAGCTCGCCTGCGCTTTGGCCTTAGCATGTAATCTCTTGGGTCTTGGCTTCGCAGCTATTCGGCTCAACCAATGTCCTTATCGTTTCTCTGCGGCAGAGGCCGCGCAAGACATCGAGCCGTACAGGGCCTATCGTCTCAAAACTGAATGTAAACTTTCTTTGTAAACCCTGCTGCTTTCCCGAAATTGGGGTTCAGAAGTTGCGGTCCGCAGGTCTTTGATAGAAGAGCGAGTAGAGCACCTCACCTGCTCTTCGCCATGTTTCAACCGCTACAGAATTGCTCGACGAACTAAAGCGGAAAGGCGGATAACAAGCCCCTTGCGGAACACCAGCGAAAGGCTGGATCGTCTGAATCCAACTGGTTCCTCACGCCATTTGCCGTTCTTGCTCGGCTGTGGCTGATGAGAGCAACGCTGATTTTGCCGGAATAAACACTGAAAATACGGTTCTACAATTTGGTCCTGGCCAGCCTCCGCTGTGAACTGAAATTGATCCCCCGTGGCTCTGGACAATATCTTTCGAGAGCCACAGTCCGAGTCCGGTACCGGTTTCCGTCTTGGTTGTGTATAGGGGCTCGAAAATTTTGCTTTTGTCTACTGGGTGGATACCGGAACCGGAATCTGCAACCGTGATACGAACGCCCCGAACACCTGGATTTCGCCAATCTTGTGAGTTGCTGATACGGATCGTGATCCTCCCCCGATTGCTTACCGCATCAATCGCATTCGCAATGAGATTTGAGAACACTTTCCTAATTTCACCTGGGAATGCAGATACTTCATCGTGGGTCTGGTAGTCCCGTTTCAGGTCTATTAATTTAGATTGCAGTCTGCGCGCGTAAAGGGTGAGCACTTCATCCATAACTTCGGTGGGAAAGACTGGAACAGCAGAGGAGGTGTCGCGGTAAAAGCCTAATGTGCGCCGCGTCATGTCTGCCATCCGGGCCAGTTCCTGATCGAGCACTTCAAGCTGCCTCTGCGTTTTTTCGTCAAGAGACTTGTTCCTGCGAACGAGATAGACAAGGTTGGTCACCGCTTCAAGCGGATTATTGAGTTCGTGGGCAATGGTTGCTCCTAATCGTCCAACCGCAGCCAACTTCTCAGCTCGCCGGAGAACCTCCTCGTTGCGTTTGCGTTCTGTGATATCCATGACAATGCCGAGACAATGGGGCTTGCCAGTCTCGTCGTGATACAGCTCCCCACGTTCACTAAGCCACACAACCTGCCCGTCGGGTCTGAGCAGCCGCACCTCTATTTCTGCACTGTCCTCACGAAACAGCCGCTCGATTGCCGCGTCAACTTTAGCTTTGTCTTCGGGATGAATTACTTTCATCCAGCTCTCAAATTTTCCATCCGGCGCAAGCTCACGCAATGCGGGTAACTCGGCGAACCAGGTTACGTCACGGGTTTCCACATCCCAGTCGAACGCTGTGACGTTCGCCATAGCATGCGCGGCACGAAATCGCTCTTCGCTCGACCGCAGCGCGGTCTCGACACGTTTGCGCTCGCTGAAGTCGCGAGCAACAGTTGCCGCTTCGACAATAGTTCCGTCCTCATCGAATATAGGAGAAATCGAGAGTGAGATATGAAGGTGTCTTCCGTCTTTGGTTACGCGCTCTGTATCGAAATGCCCAATTCTCTCTCCGCGCCTGAGTCGTTGCAGAATCTCATCGACTTCGATGGCCTTCTCCGGCGGAGCTAGCAGTGCAACGTTCTTGCCGATGATTTCGCTCGGTGTATATCCAAAAAGCTGCTCCGCCGCCCGGTTCCAGGTGAGGACGATTCCATCGAGGCTCTTGTTGTAAATCGCATCGTCCGAAGACTCCACAACAGCCGCAAACTGTTTTGTGCGCTCATCGGCGATCTTCTGCGCCTTGGATTTCTGTTTGGCGATGCTGCTGATGACGAGCGCCACAAGTCCGAAAAAGAGAATGCGCAGGAGATCATTACGCCGATATGCAAACGCGAAGTGCGGTGGCATCAGAAAAAAATCCACAACCAGAGCCGAAAGAATTGTCGAGAACAGCGCGGCACCAAAACCACATATCCGCGCGCTAAGCGCAACCGCTGCGTAGAAGAAGGTGAAGGGCAGCGACTCGATCGGTCCTTGGGAGTTCAGCGCCAGTGCAGCGAGAACGAACAGTGCCGCTGCCCCGTATCGGATAAACCAGCGCGACGATCCCAAGTCAGCGTTCATATTTGATAGGTGATGTACCCGCATTCTCGGCTTCAGCTTCGGTTCCGCTTCAGTCGTTCCAATAAGAGATCGGGGTGAATTGGTTTGGCCCACAGCTCAAATGAATATCCCTCGTGGTTCGCTGCCCTCACGAAGTCGCGTGCATGGGCTTGGCCTGAGAGCAATACAATCCGCGTCTTCGGAAACTGCGAACGAATTGATTTTGCCAAGTCGATTCCGTTCATACCGGGCATTACAACGTCGGTAATCAGGATGTCCGGCGCGATTGTTTGTGCCTGCTCCAACGCGCTTTCGCCGTCGTGCACCGCGATTGCGTCAAAATCGCCGCTATCGTTGAGGATCTCGGCGAGCGTGTCAGCGATCAGGCTCTCGTCATCGACGACAAGGACAGTTCGGTGGAGACGCTGGTCGGCAGGACCTGTGCTCTTGGCTGGGAATTCCGGTTTCGGTGATCCCTGTCGTTCCGGCAGAACCAAAGTTGTGCTCATGAGCCCTCACAGCACCTGTTCGGTCTTGCCTGGCGGGATTTTGCGCTCTTGTTCCCAACCGCAGAGTCCGGCGGACTTCGCCTTCTCGCTAATTGCGAGTCCTACATCCACGAACTCTCCCCTTCGTGTCCGCATTGGTGCATTTATGTGAGATGCCGTCCATTGGCAACGCGTCAGCCAACTTTCTATCGGAAGCAGGCAACTAACAGGTGGGACTCATTTCTCTTAAACGGAGTTCCAGTCTCCACGCGAAAACCCTGCCGGAATTACCTCGGAAGACCGTTCGCGGCCCGCGCCCTTAACAGATATGGAAGAACGTAAGACCCGCATTCTCTTCGCCGATGACGAACCTGGTATTCGAATGACCTTGCCGCTCATTCTGGAGCAGGAAGGTTTCGAAGTGTCAGTGGCGGCGACGGTCGCCGAAGCGCTGGCCTACATCAACCGAGATTCATTCGATGTGTTGTTGGCAGATCTAAACATAGGCGAGAGGGGAGACGGATTCACCTTGATCAGCGCGATGCGCCGCGTTCAGCCTCAAGCGGTGACGTTAATCCTCACTGGGTATCCTGATTTCGCGACGGCACTGGAAGCAATACGAAACCAGGTTGACGACTATCTGACAAAACCGACTGACGTGAAGCAGCTGGTCGAGACAATTAAGGAAAAATCTAAACACCCTCGGCGCACTACGCCTATACAGGTCAAGCGCGTCTCAACCATATTGCGGGAGCACGTAGATGAGATCATGGATGAATGGCTCAGGGAAGCAAACGAGAACGCAACGCTTTCCTCCGTTCAGCTCAGCAAGAAAGAACGGCTGGATCACATGCGTCTGATCATCGAGGAGCTTGCGAAACGAATCGACGCTGGTCCCAACGTAATCGCTGATAACGAGAAAAAAGGAGCAGCAACACACGGTCAGGAGCGCTATGAGCAGGGCTATACTGCGCGTCGTATCGTGATCGAAGCCCGACTCCTCCATACTGCAATCTCCCGGGTTCTCCACAAACACCTCCTCTCCATTGACATGAGCACCTGCATCTCCGACATCATGCTGATGGGCGAGGGCCTCCACGAAGAATTCGAAGAATCAATCCGTGCTTTTGAAGAGCAATCAGGCTATGGCCAGACGGCGTAACTAGCCTCGGTAATCACTTCCCGCAATTAGCGAGTATGATCCCAGGAGTATCAGGGAACAGCGATTCGAAATTGGTCAGTTCAGCTGTCCCACCTTTTCTTCGTCCCCTGCGTTCCCCTTTTGGTCTGCATAGCTATTCATCATTGTTCCACGGCTTGCAAATATCAGAGTAAGTCACGTAGAGATACGTCGCTGGCGTCTTGGAAGTCATTCCCCCTTAAATCGGTCAATGTCCCTTAGTTTGTTCTCTTGCCGCAGGTTCGCAGTTTCCATACGGGCCAACGATCTTCAAATTCAAGATCACGGCTTTCCACTGTTGCTGCGCACTTCCTGGTCCTTCGGGCGAATGTGAGCACCTGGTGTTCCGGAACTCATGTTGTTAACTCCAACCCCATCAGCCGGTCGATCGTCGAATCACATGGCGGCCGCTTGTGGGCTACCACACACCCCGGGCGGGGCGCTACGTTCCAGTTCACCCTCCCGAGCGAAGCTAGGGCTCATCAGGTTGCATAGTTGGATTAACATGCACTGGATCTCAAGCATGCGCGCTTCTCCTTTTGAGACTGTTCAGCGGACCCAGAAAGTAAGGAAGCAGATGCAGGTTTCATGAGGCGCTCTAAAGGCTGCTTTCGAGAGTCCTTCATCGGTCGCATCCAGGGCTGCCGACGAAGAAAAGAGTCTTCGGACTAGGTGTCGAACTTTTGACACGTGTCGATGGAAAGTGATGTTTTGCTGTCGTCGTCTGCTCAGACTGCTACAGATAACAGCGCGATTTAACTGCTTACCCCACCTCGTTTCACACAGAAGCTTGGCAACTCAAGTGTTTCCTCCATA
>Ga0209687_1000684_pt1 | contig 11085 bp, 10 predicted proteins | sample GraSoiAngelo_136_FD_185893 | JGI IMG/M metagenome (GOLD analysis project Ga0209687, IMG submission 185893) | Grasslands soil microbial communities from the Angelo Coastal Reserve, California, USA - 14_0929_09_20cm (SPAdes) (version 2) | ecosystem: Environmental > Terrestrial > Soil > Grasslands ...
GACCGCGGAGCCCGTATACACAATAATCCTGACCGCGAAGAGCCAAACCGCGGATATCGTAACCGGGCTGGATGCGGGCGCGGACGACTATCTGACGAAACCCTTCAATCGCGCGGAACTGCACGCACGCATCAAGGCCGGAGTCCGCGTCATCGAATTGCGAAAAAGCCTAGCTATGCGTGTGGAACAACTGGAGAAGGCTCTCTCTCAGGTCCGCCAGCTTCAGGGGCTGCTTCCCATATGTTCCTACTGCAAGAAGATTCGGGACGACAGCAACTACTGGCAGCAAGTAGATAGCTATATCAGCCGGCATGCGCCCGTTCAGTTCTCCCATGGCGTCTGCCCCTCGTGCTATGAATCGCACGTTAAACCCGAGCTCGAAAATCTGACGAAGCTCAAGTAGAGGCCCGGCGCGCGAGCGGCCGCTCTCACGCAGAGGTGAATATCCTGGAGCACGTTGCACTGGTCTTATATCCGTGGCTCCGACCGCCCGGCCGGCAATGGGGCTCCCCCGCGATTTTCTCGGAGTTCATTTCATTGAAGTGGATCTCGCTGCTGCCGCTTGCCGCGGCCGTTCTCGGATTGACCCTGTGCATATTACTTATAAAGCGAAGCCGCTCCCGGTTTGGCGCCAGGGCTTTTCTGCTGCTGAACTTCTCGACCGTACTTTGGTCATCTCTACAGTTCCTGCGAATGAATATGACACTGTGGGTGGATTCATCGAATCCGGCCTATGCGGCCGTTCTCTGGGTCACGCACTGCATTATGTTTCTGGGAATAGTCACGCTTCCGCCTCACTGGGTTATGTTCGCGGCCGCGTATGCGGGAAAGGTCGAATACATGCGCGGATGGAGGCGAGCCGCGCTCTACGTGCCGGCTGCATTCGGCCTCATCCTAATGGCGACCAACCCGCTTCATCGCCTCTTCTTTACGACATACAATGTCGATCTCTGGACGTATGGACCGCTATTTTGGGTCTACGCCGCGATGGCATACGGGCTGGTTGCGTGGCCCTTGAAGTGGTACGCGACCGCGGCTCTTCTGGAGAAAGACAGGGTTCGAAGGAAGCAGGCGCTGGTGATGGTGCTTGCGACGCTGCCGCCGATTCTCGGTAATTTGGTTTGGCTGACCCGTCGGTTCACGGGTGTGCCGCTCAACGTAGACCTCACGGTCATGTTCTTCGCGACGACCAACCTGATCTTTGCCTATGGGATTCTGAAAATGGGCTGGTTGAGCATCGTGCCCGCCGCTGTCAGGGAACTGTTCGATGCGATGACCGACGTGGTGATTATTCTCGACAAAGAGCATGTGGTTGTGCAGGGAAATCCGGCGGCGCTTGCGCTATATCCGGCGCTGAAGCCGGGTGAGCCGCTCGATCTTCAAGCGCCGGATCTTGCTGAGAAAATCAACGAATCCGCCGTTGCCGGGACACATCGCGAGTTCGAGCTCAAGGCAGGCGACGCTGTTTACGGGGGCCGCGTTATTCAAATACCTCAGGGACAACAGGTCGCCGGATCGCTCATCACTCTCACCGACATTGCCGAACGAAAGCGCGCGGAAACAGCGTTGCGAGCTTCAGAGACAAGATACCGCCAGTTGTTTGAGCGCAATCTTGCCGGAGTTTACCGCAGCACGGTGGACGGCCTGTTGCTCGAATGTAATGAGGCCGGGGCAAGGATCCTGGGGTACTCTTCGGCGGCCGAGGCTCTGAATCACAGGATGGAAGACTTTTATCAGAGCGTTGAGGATCGTGAATCGGCCCTCGCCGGGCTCATTCAAACCGGCAAGCTGACGAACTTCGAATGTGCTGGAAGGCGCAAGGACGGATCTCTAGTCTGGATTCTCGGTAATGTGAGTTTATTGGAAGGTGAAGAGGGACTGCCGCCCGTCATCGAAGGGACCTTGATTGATATCACGGCCCGAAAGAATGCCGAGGAAGCGCTGCGCGACAGAGAAGAGCGCTATCGCATGCTCTTCGAAAATAATCCGCAGCCGATGTGGGTCTATGACAGAGACACCCTGGCATTTCTTGCCGTCAACGACGCGGCGGTTTCGCACTATGGATATTCGGCGGCGGAATTCCTGTCGATGACCCTCAAGGACATTCGGCCTGCTCCCGAAGTGAGCAGGCTCATCAAGACCGTGGCAAACCACTCGACGCCGCTGACGCGGGCAGGCGTCTGGAGACACTTGAAAAAGGATGGATCTCCGATGGACGTGGAAACGGTTTCGCACGGGATCGAATTTGGCGGAAGGGATGCGCGGCTCGTTCTCTTAATGGACGTAACTGAGCGCAAGCGCGCGGAAGAGGCGCTGCTCAAGAGCGAAGAGCGATTCCGGTCGCTCATCGAAGACGGCTCGGACATTATTCTGATCCTGAACGAAGCGGGCGAGGCGACCTACGTTAGCTCCTCGGTTACCCGCGTGCTGGGATTCAGTCCCGAAGACATGCTCAACATAGACGCAATGAGTTTTGTTCATCCGGACGACGTTCCCATTGTATTGGAGGCGCGAGAAAGCACCTTTTACGGTCCAAATCGGAACAACGCCGTAGAATTCCGGGCGATGGCGAAAGACGGCTCGTGGCGAATCCTGGAATCCATGAGCCGGCCGCTTCCGGATCATAGGGCAATCGTCGTCAACTGCCGCGACATAACGGCACGGAAGCAAGCAGAAGAAGAATTGCGCCGCGCTAAGGAGGCGGCGGAAGCCGCAAACCGGGCGAAGAGCGAGTTTCTCGCAAGAATGAGCCACGAGATTCGCACGCCGATGAACGGGATCATTGGAATGACCGATCTCAGCCTTGATACGGATCTCACCGAAGAGCAGATCGAGTACCTGACGCTCGTCAAAGCTTCCGCGGACGGGCTGTTGTCGCTGATAAACGATATTCTGGACTTCTCAAAGATCGAGGCGGGAAAACTCGACCTGGAACTGGTCAATATGAATCTTCGCGCAATGCTCAACGACACCATGAAATCGTTTGAGGTACGCGCGCGGCAGGCCGGATTAAGACTCACCACCGTCATCGACGACGATGCTCCCGACGCTTTGATAGGAGATCCGATTCGGCTTCGCCAGATAATGATCAACCTGGTGGGCAATGCTATTAAGTTCACCCATTCGGGTGGGGTTGCTGTTCGCGTTTCGACCGAATCCGAACGAGACTTCGATTCCAATTCCACGGCGGCTCTTCATTTTTCGGTGCAGGATACGGGTGTCGGTATATCGTCCGAGAAGCTCAACCTCATATTCGAAGCGTTCACTCAGGCGGACGGCTCGGATTCTCGCAAGTACGGCGGAAGCGGATTGGGGCTCGCCATCTCCGCCCAGCTCGTGGAAATGATGAATGGAAGGATTTGGGTCGAAAGCGAGCTTGGCAGCGGCAGTACATTTCACTTTACCGCCGTATTCGGCTTGCAGAGCCCCTCAGGGGAATTTTATCCTCAGGAAATCACGAGCCATTCGGAGCCGGTCGCCCAGATTTTCAGACATCCCAAATGAATGAAGCCGCCTCTGAAACGGCGTCATTTCTCCCGACTCAATCCGCTCGAGCAGATAGCTATAGAGAAGCCTTCCATGTTTCGAGCGCATGCCTTCAATTCTCCCGAGCGTGTCGCGAGGAAAGCCGATGCCGGTTTGATATTTCTCGAACACGCCGTTGCAGAGCCTCATCGCGATTGACAATGAATTTGCCAGGCGATGCTTTCGCGCCGCATCTTCGATAAGGCTCCAATCGAGATCCGCGCCGAAATTCTCGAGCATGCGTCTGACGTCTTCGATCCAGATGGCCCGAGGCGAATCGAGATGCCTCGCGAGGTGGATCAGCAGAAATATCAAATAAGGTTCCAGCCGCGGGATCAGGAACAACCTGCCTTCAAACTCGATCTCCTGTGGTTTGTCCCATAGATCAAGATAGAAGCCTCCAAAGCGATCGGCCGTAGCTATGCTGAAATGAGCTTCGAGCGTCGTTCGATGCCGCACGCATGTAAAAACCTCAACTGATTTGTCTCGATAATCCCCGGTGCGATGAACGTAGCCGTGCGATAGGAAAAGCGCTACGGCGTCGTCGTATTTCGCGCCTTCAATCGCAAGGTCTATATCTTCGAAACCTCTCATCGCATAATCGCCGTAGAGAAGCCGTCCGAGCAGAATACCCTTCAACGCAAGGAACGGAATGCGCCGCTCTCTTAACAGATCGGTGCTTTCAAGAAAGTCCCGTTTAATTCGCTCGATTGAAGCGATCTGACGTAGAAGCAGATCTCGGAGTGGGGGCCAATTTCGGTCGGCCAGCAGCGCAAGCACGCCGTTTTCGAGAAACGTCATAGCGCCGGATTCGGATACAGGCGCATTTCCATAGAGGCAATCAAGCGTAGTTTCGATTGATGCAATCATCTGAATTCGCCGTTCGAAGGCTGCAGGCATCGACGACGGCTTGCAACATATCAGGAAAGCCGGGAAAAAGTGAATATTCCGGCTCCGGTCGCATCCGACCAGAATTGCGGGACTACCGGAGCTTCACATCACACCGTTCAGGCGCGGCTCTTTTCACCGTGGGCATATGATATAAGAAACGATTATGAAAAATATCAGCCGGCTCTTCGCGAATAATCGAGCCTGGGCGGAAGAGATGACGCGGCAGGACCCGGACTTCTTTCGACGCCTGGCCCGTCAACAGTCGCCTCAATATCTATGGATCGGCTGCTCCGATAGCCGAGTGCCCGCCAACCAGATCGTCGGGCTGCCGCCGGGCGAGATGTTCGTTCATCGCAACGTGGCTAATGTAGTCGTTCATTCGGATCTGAATTGTTTATCCACAATCCAATATGCGATTGAAGTCCTTCGAGTAGGTCACATTGTAGTGTGCGGACACTATGGTTGCGGCGGCGTGCTTGCGGCGCTAAGAAACGAAAGGTCGGGATTGATAGATAACTGGCTTCGACACGTTCAGGATGTTGGTCGAAAGAACAGGGCTGAACTCGACCAACTGGAAACACAGCCCCGAAGACACGATCGGCTTTGTGAGCTCAACGTACTCGAACAGGTCTTGAACGTGAGCCAGACAACCATTGTCCGAGAAGCCTGGCTGAAGGGCCATGCCCTGGCCGTGCATGGCTGGATTTATAATCTCGACGACGGTCTCCTTCGAGATCTGGGGCTCTCCGTAGCCTCAGAGCGGGAGCTGGAAACGGCCTTATATCCGAAGCCTCGATAAATCGGCTCCTGAACGATGATCCTATCGTCCTTTCCAGTTGGGAGAGCGCTTTTCTAAAAACGCACACATCCCTTCCTGAGCGTCGGCCGCCATCGCGTTGAGGCTCATAACCTCTTTTGCGTATGCATACGCCTTTGGCTGATCCATATCGATCTGCGCATAAAAGGCCTGCTTGCCGACCGACATCGTAAGCGTGCTCGCTTCGGCGATTTTGCGAGCCAGACTCATTGTTTCCTCTCTCAAGCGAGCCGCCGGTACGACGCGATTCACGAGACCCCAATCCGCCGCGACGGCCGAATCAATCGGAGTTCCGGTGACTAACATTTCTAATGCGCGCTTGCGGCCTATTGCCCTGCTCAAGGCCACCATTGGAGTGCTGCAAAAGAGGCCGATCCTGACGCCGGGTGTAGCAAAGCGAGCCTCCTCGGATGCGATCGCCAGATCGCAGCTCGCTACGAGCTGACAACCCGCGGCCGTAGCCATGCCTGCCACTTCCGCGATTACGGGCTGAGAGATCTCCTGTATGAGGGTCATCATCCGCGTGCACAGATCGAAGATGCGCCGGTATTCCGATACATCGCGGCCCCGCATCTCGCTCAGATCGTGACCCGCCGAGAACGCGCTTCCGGCTCCATTAATGATCACGGCTTTGATTTCTTTCGATTCGCCGATAGAGCCGAGGCAGCGGATCAGATCGCGCATCATCTCCGTCGAAAGCGCATTCCGTCGTTCCGGCCGGTTCAGCGTCACAATCGCTATCGGCGCATCGGACTGCACAAGAATGTTTTCAAAGGTATGTTCCATCATCCCCTCCTATGGATGCGATTTATTCCGTGGGGCGATAGCCCAGATCGCGCTTCGCTTTGGCGAGAGCTTCGTTCACTCGCTCGGGTGAAGTGCCTCCCTCCGCGGCCTTGCTTGCGAGCGAAGCCTCCAGCGTCAATGAATCGTATACGTCTCCGGAGATCAGCGGCGTGAACGAGGAATACTGATCAAGCGAGAGATCCTCCAGCTTCTTGTCCTGCTGGATCGCATACGAGACGAGTCGCCCGACAAGCTCGTGCGACTTGCGAAATTCGAGGCCGCGTCGAACTAGATAATCCGCAAGATCGGTTGCGTTCAGGTATCCAACAGAAGCGGCTTCCCGCGCGCGGCCGGAGTTGACTTTGACATTAGCCAGCACCGTGTTTACGACGCCGAGCGATCCCTTGAGCGTATCGACCGTATCGAAAAGGGCTTCTTTGTCCTCCTGCATATCCTTATTGTAAGCGAGCGGCAGGCCCTTCAACAGAGCGAGCATCGCGGCGTTGTGACCGAGAACCCGTCCGGCTTTGCCGCGAATCAACTCGAGAGAATCGGGGTTTTTTTTCTGAGGCATCAGCGAAGACCCGGTCGAGACGGCGTCCGACAGCTCAAGAAAGCCGAACTCGGCGGTTGAATATATGATGAAGTCCTCGGCCAATCTGCTGAGGTGGATCATTATCAGGGATGCGGCCCCAATGAATTCAACCACGAAGTCGCGATCGCTGACCGCGTCCAGGCTATTTTCGCAGCTCCCGTCGAATCCCAGCCGTTCGGCTGCGATCGAGCGGTCGATTGGAAATCCGGTTCCGGCCAGAGCGCCGGCGCCAAGAGGGAGCCGATTCGTTCTGCGGCGCGCATCGATCAATCGGCCGCAATCTCGCTTCAGCATTTCATAATAAGCAAGCAGGTAGTGAGCGAAGAGAACCGGCTGCGCACGCTGCAGATGAGTATAACCGGGAATGATGCAATGCCTGTTGTTCTCCGCGAGCGACACCAGCGCGCATTGAACCTGCTTTATTAATGTCAGCGAGTCGTCAATCTCATTGCGTAAAAACAGGCGGAGGTCGGTCGCGACCTGATCGTTGCGGCTGCGGCCCGAATGAAGCTTATATGCGAGATCTCCGATGAATGTTGCGAGCTCAGCCTCGACAAAGCTGTGGACGTCTTCGGCGTCCCGATTCTTCAAGTAGTCGGGCTCTTCGGCAACCCGCTTCAGAATTGAGAGAAGCGCTTCGTCCAGGCGCTCGAGTTCGAACGAAGTCAGAACGCCGGCGGCCGCAAGGGCTTGCGCGTGAGCTCGGCTTCCCTGAATATCGGCTTCGATCAGCCTTTGATCAAAGGCAAACGAAGCATTAAAGCGCGCGAACTCTTGATCCGGCTCGCCCGAGAATCTACCGCCCCACAGTTTCATTCCTTGTCTCTCTCACTAAAAGTAAGCCTGCTAGAAAACGGCTCAAGAATACTATGCAGCTACTGACGACACAATGGATTCGGCATGATTGCTTTTGCTCGTTGCGCTCCTTGATCTTCGAAACCTCAGCGCACCTGTACCCTTTCCCGGAAATCTTAACCAATGTTCATATTGCACAACCGTGTCGACTACTACATTTACGATCCTCGCCTTCGGATCTTCACAATTGAGCGCGATTGTCCTCTGAGCCAGCGCACCCAGAATGCGAATTTCCCACAAAAAGCCGATTCTTTAGTTGACTCGGTAGGCGCCATTACATATAATCCGGCCCCTGCAACCCGGACAAAACGATTTTTCCAAGGAGAGAGTGATGCGACGACTGAAGGTACTTTTTGTAGCCTTGGGTGTGATGTGTTTATTGATACTCTGTAACAACCGGACTCCTGAGTGGCAGGCCACTGCCGCATCGACGATGTCTGATGAGGACTCCCCTCCGTGTCAGTCGATTGGCGGTAATAGTACGACCAGCGGCAACTGTACGATCACAAGCTACATGCTGACGTGTGATGGACCTGCGGGCGGGCCGCTCGGCGGTCAGTTATATGCGTGCTCATCGACGGGCTGTGAGTTACCCGGAGGCGGGTTCTCAATCTCCGTCATCTGTCACGTGATTGACCCGGGTGTTTTCGTCAGTCCAATTTTGACTTAGGGCTGCTCACGAAGCGGAGGGAATAAACGATGAAGAACCGAAGATCCATCAGACTGCTTTCCCAAACTTTTTTTAGAGGAAGCATGGCGCTCGTAGCGGCGTTATCCATAACGCCTTTTTCAGCAGCGCAGCAAGGCGCCGGACGCCTGCTTCAGAAGAGCGCGGATTCCACGGCGATTACTGCATCGAGTAAGCAATCAAACGAAAGCATCTTGATCCGACTGGATGGGTTGACTGCCGGGGATTTCGTGAATGTAAGGCCAGGCGGAAAAAGATTGATGGCTTCCGCCGGCGCTCTCAGCAAAGAGGTGCGACTATACGGGAACACCGGCTCCGAGTGGATAGGTCCTGGGAAAGCCATAGACGACTCCGCACTGAAGGTAAATTCCGCCGGTCTCAGCTTTCGGCGAACCGTAGCGGATAACGAAAACGTCTTTGTCGATATCGAGGCGCCTTCAGGTTCGAGAATTCGCATTATTGCCGACGGGAAGACAATCTTGAGAGCTGCTCTGCGCAGTCCTGTAGCGTATTACAACTCTGAATGGTTCGAAGGTTCGGCCACGCTTTCAGGGACAATCTCCCGAGCGGGAATTGCGCTGGCTGGACATGGTAAGAGCCTACGCCATATTAGAGACGGCGACTTTCGAGGAGTCTCCTTTTCCGAGTTGCAATTGTTGAAGAAGAAATCTCCTCGTGGGCTGCCCGGCCAGACCATAATGGCGGCCCTGCAAGTAGACGAGACAGGACATGTCGTTGACGTGCTCCCGGTAACGGATCTAACTCCTGAAGCTGAGCATGCGTTTCGCGCATGGCAGTTCGCTCCGTACCTGGTGGACGGCCATCCAGCCTCATTCACCACTGTCGTAAAATTCGTATTTCGATAGCAGCCTTATGGTTCAGCCGGGCGTTTGTCTTACGGTATGGCGGTATGGTCATTTGATCGACGAAGCTCGTCGTGATTATTTATCTGTTCAACGCGAACACTACTACCACCCTCAGGGCTGCACCTAATCATGGCGGTTAGGCTCGCTGAGGCAGTCGCTTATATAATGCGAGCGAGGTGATGACATGAGCGAGAGCCTGATTCAATCCAATCCGGCGGTCATGATGGGCAAACCCGTTGTAGTCGGCACACGAATCACAGTGGACTCATTCTGGAAAAGTTAGCTGCCGGGGAGACAATTGACGAGATACTTGATGCTCATCCCAGGCTCACGAGGGATGGTGTTCTAGCTGCTTTGGATTTTGCCGCCAGGGCATTGCGCTCGGACGTCATCTATCCATTGCCGCAAAAAGTTGCATGAACCTACTGACCTGATTGCCGCTGCCGTGCGCGATCACTCTGATGAATTGCGCGATGCGTTCAGCGTGCTTTCGCCCGGAATGATTCGGATAAGAAGCCGGCCGTGAACGCGGATCGCCGGCTTAACTCTGCGCACACCATGTAGACCTTCTCTCGGACTGATCCCGGCCGCACCCTTTGCTCGACGTTGATGGCGGGAGTCTGACCGTTTAACAGGCTGACGGTTGAAGGCTTGATCATCCTGTTATTCCATCTGTATGCTCAGAAAACGTAATAATCATCGAGAGGAATTACATTGACGAGAAGCGTTGTTCATGCCGCCTGTCCTCACGATTGCCCGGACACCTGTGCAATGTTGATTGAGGTTGAAGACGGCCGCGCCGTCAAAGTCGCCGGCGATCCTGATCATCCTCCTACAGGCGGTTTCCTCTGTACAAAAGTGAGTCGCTATCTCGAACGTGTTTACAGCCCGGACAGGCTTTTGTATCCCATGCGCCGAGTCGGCAAAAAAGGCGAAGGCCGATTCGAGCGAATTACATGGGACGAGGCGCTCGACGAAGTAACCACAAAATTCCGCGATATCGCGGATTCCCCGGAAGGTCCCCAGAGCATCTTGCCTTACAGTTACGGCGGAACGATGGGCGTCGTGAATGGATCGAGCATGGACCGGCGATTCTTTCACCGTCTCGGCGCAAGCCTTCTGGCGCGAACCATCTGCGCCACCGCGGGAGCCGAAGCGTTGAGCTACACGTTGGGCGGTAAGATCGGCACGGACGCCGAGAATTTTCACGATGCTCGATTGATTGTCCTGTGGGGCACGAACACTCTTGCCTGCAATATCCATCTCTGGCCTGAAATAAAATCCGCGTTGAGCAAGGGCGCGCGGTTGATCGGAATCGATCCTTATCGCAATCGCACGCTCGATCACTGCCATCAGTTTATTCAATTGAAACCAGGCACGGACGCTGCTTTCGCGCTCGCGGTTATCAACGTGATCGTCGGCGAAGGACTCTGCGATAAGGACTATATTGAGAAGTACACTTTGGGCTTCGAGCGTTTGAGTGATCGGGCGGCCGAGTATCCGCCGTCGCGAGCCGCCGCCATCTGCGGCCTGGATGAGAGCGAGATCATAGGATTCGCGCGAGAGTATGCGACGACTCGGCCGGCGGTCATACGAATTAATTATGGATTGCAGCGCCACGCGGGCGGAGGGATGGCAGTCAGGGCCATTAGTTGTCTCCCGGCGCTTACGGGTTCGTGGCGAGACGCCGCGGGCGGACTGCTGTTATCGAGCAGCGGAATGTTCGGGTTGAATGATGCCGCTCTGGAGCGCACGGACCTGATGAGCGGAACGCCCCGAACGATAAACATGAGCAGGCTCGGAGAGGCGCTCCTCGAAGCGGAGCCCCCGGTTCGTGCTCTCTACGTCTACAACTCCAATCCCGCCGCGGTCGCGCCCGATCAGTCGAAGGTGCTCGAAGGTCTCAGGCGCGAAGATCTGTTCACCGTGGTGCACGAGCAGTTCCAGACGGACACGGCTGACTACGCGGACATTTTGCTGCCCGCCACTACTCAGTTGGAACACCGCGATTTGGTCAAGCCTTATGGCCATTACTATCTTGTCTATAATGAGCCGGCCATCG
>Ga0209687_1000686_pt1 | contig 11071 bp, 8 predicted proteins | sample GraSoiAngelo_136_FD_185893 | JGI IMG/M metagenome (GOLD analysis project Ga0209687, IMG submission 185893) | Grasslands soil microbial communities from the Angelo Coastal Reserve, California, USA - 14_0929_09_20cm (SPAdes) (version 2) | ecosystem: Environmental > Terrestrial > Soil > Grasslands ...
AGTCAAGCTCAAGGAGAAAACAAGATGAGTACTAAGATAGGGAAAATAGTCGCAGCAGCCTTGATGACGGGGCTGTTGTGCCTGTCCCAATTCCCCGTACCAGTGCAGGCGCAGAGCGTCGCGCTGGCTTCCGGAGCAGTTACGATCGCCGGAGCCACGACAGTCTCGGGCAGCACTATTGTTGCGGGGTCCACAAGCGTCGCCGGGGCCACGGTGGTGTCGACCGGTAGCGTGCTGTCAGCTGGCACCGTAATCGCGGCGGGCAGCGTGGTGAATGGTGCGTCGGTAGCATCAACCACCGTTCTTGCGGAAGCCACCTTCGTCAACAGCTCGTCGGTACTGGCCTCCAGCAGCACAATCGCAGCTGGTTCCACCTTGGCCACCAGCACAATGCTGGCTGCGGGGACAACCCTGGCGGCTGGCAGCTCGATTGAGGCTGGCAGCACGTTGGCAGCCGGCAGCGTAATCGCGGCGGGCAGCGTGGTGAACGGCAACAGCTTCAGCGCGGCCAGCACACTGGTTTCAGCAACGACCATCTCCGGAACATCCACCCTGGCGGCCGGCAGCACCATCGCGGCAGGCAGTTCGCTCGCGAGCGGCACAGCCATCGCGGCCGGTTCGAGCGTGGTGAGTGCCACCACGATTGCGGAAGGCAGCGTCCTGGGAGCCGGAAGCTTTGCGGCATCCAGCAGCATCGTTAACGCCGTCGCGGTTTCCGGTGGCGAGTCTTTTGCTGCCAGCACGGCGATCGTAGCGGCCACCAGCTTGTCCGGCGGCAGCATCATCGCTGCGAACTCGACCCTGGCGGCAGGCAGCGCGCTGGTCACCAGCACGATGATCGCCGGAACCACCTTCACCTCCGGTTCCGTTGCGGTTGCTAACACGGCAATCGTCGCGTCCGGCAGCACGCTGGCAGCGGGCACCGTTGTGGCGGCGGGCAGCGTGGTGAACGGCGCCAGCGTTTCCTCGGCGACCGTCCTCAGCTCGGCTACCGTGGTCACGGGCTCCACAGTTCTGAGCTCGGGCAGCAGCGTCGCGACCAGCTCTGTTTTGGCAGCCAGCACGATGGTTATCTAGGGACCCCACCTACCTTAGTTAGTTCGAATAACAGCAACACCAACCAGCTCAGCCACACTGGATGGGAAGAGGCCTGCGGGATAGCCGCAAGCCTCACCTGTCCCTATTGGTAAATCTGTGTGTGAATGAGGCGACCTAAGTTCAAGTGACTGCGGAACCAAATCGAGTTCAAGCGAGTGGGGCGGGAAAACTGGCTCCTTAAGACCTCAGGACACAGTCATTAGAAAAAGGGAAAACGGAGGTTAACATGCGCAAGCGAAATCTGCTCGAAAGAAAATCACTCACGCTAATGGCGGCCGTGCTCTTATCTGCCATCGTTCCCATCGGCTTATTGCCGGTTGCCACCTATGGACAATGTGGTAGCGGAACGGTGGTCATGGCCGGAAACACGACTTTGCTTGGCGGCACCATGGTAAACGGAACAACTTTGATAGGACACAGCATGTCGGTCGCCCAGAATAGCGAGTTGGCAGTGGGGAGCTTTCTCGCCCCTGGCAGCGTCTTGAATGGTGCTGCGGTGGCACGAAAAGGAGTGACTCTGAGCCACGTCGCTATGGTTACTGCTAATACGGTCCTAACTGCAGGATCAAAGCTCGCCGCAGGGTCTGCTTTTGCCGGTAGTACCGTACTCGGATCAGGGTCAACTCTCGCCGCCGGAAGCAGTGTTGAACCGGGCAGCGTTTTGGCGGCAGGGACCGTAGTTAACGCGGGCAGTAACGTGAACGGAATAACCTTTGAAGCGACAACCACGCTGACTTCGAACACTCCCATCATAATCGTTTCCTCTCTATCGGCGGGCAGCTCCATCGCCGCCGGGAGTACGGTAGCGACTGGCATTATTCCTTGCGGCAGCACACAGATAGGCGCCGCTAGCACTATAGCAGTAGGCAGCGTACTGGGAGCTGGCAGCTTTGTCGCCGCCGGAAGCGTGATCAACGATGTTGGAATGGCCGCGGGTACCATGTTGGATCAGGATACTCGCATAGAAACAGCCAGTAGCCTCAGTGCAGGTAGCTTCTTTGCAGCCAACACATCCCTTGCGGACGGGAGTTCGTTGGTGTTGGGCGTCACGATAATGGGAGCTACGACCATCGCAGGAGCGGTTTCGGTGGCGAGTCCCGCGCTCGTTGCAAGCGGCAGTCAACTCGCTGCGGGAACCAAGGTCATAACGGGCAGCATGGTCAACGGCGCCAACGTCTCCGCCGCGACCACTTTGCCAACCACCACTACAGTGCAGGAAGCAACTCTGCTGGCCCCAGGCAGTATGCTAACAGCAGGTAGCCAGTTGGCAGCCGGCACCATCATTTTTTAAAGCAAACGATAACAACTCGCAGTTTGAGAGAGGCCGCTCGGTCAGACCGGACGGCCTCTTTTCAGTTTATGGAGAAGGAAGCGAGCCCTTGGGAGCCACAACATGCATCTCCACGAGGCCCCGCGAAATTGCGTACCGCGTTAGTCCGGCAATGTCATGGATCGCAAGTTTGTCCATGAGTCTCTGCCTGTGTCTCTCCACGGTTTTGACGCTGATGCCCAGCTCGGCTGCGATTTGTTTGTTGCTCTCCCCCTCGGCGATTAGTTGGAGGACTTCCACTTCGCGGGAAGTTAACAGGTCCGTGCGCTTCTTGACCAGAACCCCGCCCACGATAGTTTCCCGATAACGATCCGTAAGGCGCCTGGAAATGGCCGGACTGAAGAAAGCGTTGCCTTTCTTGGCTTCGCGGATGGCCCTGACGACGTCGGTAAAGTCGGCCTGCTTTAACAAGTAGCCAGCGCCACCAGCCTCAGTCAACTCGTGGACGTATTCGTCATCATTATAAGAAGACAGAATGAGGACGCGCGAAGAAGGCGCTAGTTTGGCGATTTGCCGCGTGGCCTCCAGGCCGCTGAGCATCGGCATGGCGATATCCATTAAAACCACATCGGGTTTGAGGGCGATCGCAAGTTGCACCGCTTGCCGGCCTGTCTCGGCCTCGCCTACAACTTCAATGTCGCTTTCTGTCTGTAACAAGGAGCGGAGTCCCCGGCGCACGACGGTGTGATCGTCTGCAAGCAATACGGTGATTTTTTGCATAGAGCCTCGCACAAGCTAGTAAGCTCGAGAGCCTTCACTCTCGAGGGAAACAGTTTTCGAGCAGACGGATTGTCGCTGGGCAGGCAGATGCGCAGCTGGATTCCATTTTTGACCAGCCCCAAGGTGACCACAACCTCGGTAGCTTGCGCGTGTTTAGCTACATTTGTGAGGCTTTCCTGAGCGATGCGAAAGAGCGCGGTCTTCTGCTCAGAGGTTAGTGGAACATCCTGCCAGGCTCGCTCAAAACGCACAAGCAACCCTGTGCGCTCGGCATAGTCTTTGAGATAAGAACGCAGGGCAGGCAAGAGCCCCAGATCGTCGAGCGCCGCGGACCTCAAGTCCCGGGCAAAGCTGTGCATTCTGTCAATCGCCCCAAGCAGCAGTTTTTCGACTTCGGCGATTCCCGCCCGCAACTGCGCGTCGTGGTCTCCGAGGCGGGCGCGCTTCGCGAGGGCGAGGTGGGTGTTGATGGCCGTTAGGGCCTGACCAACCTCGTCATGCAGTTCACGGCTGATACGTTTTCGTTCTTCCTCTTGCACGTGAAGAATTTGAATGGCTTTCTGCTGCCGGCGAATCACGCGCTCGCGCTGCTCGACGAAACTGACGGCGACGGTGTGGGCAATACGATTGGCGGCCGGCTCATAGGCATCGAACACGCGGCTGAGCAATTCAAAACTCCCGTGATATTTCTTAAAAAGCGAGCGCGCCAGGACGTCCCGCAGCAGGAGAACAATGCCGAGCACTTCATGGGTTTCGACGCCGCGGTGGATCATGCGCCGGGACAAATCCCGCGCGTAGGCTTGCAAATCCCTGACGCTGCCGGTTTCCAAAGCCCGAACGTAATTGTCGTAGATGGCGGTGGTTTCCCTGAGAATCTCTTCGCTTGTCATGGCCGTAAGCAATTGGGCATTGTGGACGCGCTGGGCCCAGTCCTCGCGCAACAAAGCGCGTTTTAGCCGCAAGTGCGCCACTAACTCCCGAAACAACTCGCTCTCGGGGACGGTCCACGAACGGTTCTCGTGATTATCGATTTGTTTTGCGCTGCTTTTCATGGGTCACTGGTGCCTGGTCCTGTCTCTGGAATGCGCAGTTACGAAAACTGAACGATTTGATGGATATGCCAGGGGCATGAGCATGGTCATTGCGTCTGCGTGGAAATCAGCAGCGCGCAATTTGGTTATGAGAAAGGTCCACTGTTGCCAACCTCGAAGACCTGTTTCACCTCGATCTGGGTAACCGACCGTGGCGCGGTCCGCGTGATTCACTCGTTGGTATGTAGGCCGGAGTTCACAAAGCAGCCGGGCAATTCGATTGTGACAGTAACCTTGCTGAGTATTCTTGGCTCCTGTTGGAAACGCTGGGGATCGACAAGCTTCGTTTGCAAGTTAACGAAACGCCGCTCGGATGAGTCTCGGCAACCTGAAGACATGTGCGGAATCATCTTTTCCGCACGGTGGACGTCCACGGGGAGCGAGCGGTTGAGTTGCGGGCCGGGCGGACAAAACCGATGGACAGGTACAAAAACCTTTTGCTATTAACCGACACTCGAAGCTACCACAATCCACAAGTCAAGAAAAGCAGGGTTTTTCCTGATTTCTTCGCGTCCACGTCTTTAATCTTTACACCGTCTCCTCTTGCATTTCGCTCTGGAATCGCGGCCTCGTGGACTGGGATTACAAAGAATCTCTGCAGTTTCTCCTGCATTCGACTCAGGTGCATGTAAAGGGTTTACCGGATTGCGGGGCGCGACTTCCTTGCGCTAGCTTTTGCGCTGTCCCGCCCAGCTCGCTCGTGTCAGCTTTAAGTCCAGACGCTGCGTAGTGCATTGCCTTGCAGAACCAGCTTTCATGCCCAATTCAGATCGCCACTCAGCAGCAAAACACGCAACCCAGCTTGATTCGATCTGGAGCATCGGAGTGGATACATGCGTCATCTCCTCAAGCTGAGCGGACGGCTCCAGTACCCTGAAAGACGTGAGGCTCGCCCTTGCTGCAGACTGGGCTGGCACTCTCTCGCGTGCGTGCGACGATGAATCTCAAGAAGTTCATAAGGTGGCCCAGACCCCTCAACGCGGCAGTCCACCTTCGCAGAGTGCACGAACTCCTATCGGACTCGAATCCCGCAAAGGCGCTGGCGGACACGGAGATCCAGCGTGCGGCAGAGATACGTTCTCTTGCTCAGCGCCGCGCATTCTTGGCGGCCCGGAAATTGGCGCGCGAGGTGCTATCCGTGCCGCTGAACTGCGCGCCCGAAGCCGTGCCGATCCTCGGCGCTTCCAATGGAAAACCTGGAATACTCGGCGGAGATATTCAATTCAACTTGTCGCACTGTGAGGACTGGTGTGCCATCGCGTGGTCGGCCGAGAGCATCGTGGGGGTCGATGTCGAGGTGATTCGGCCTGTGCCGGACATGGAGACCATCCTCAACAATTATTTCCCGCCTGCCGCACAACGAGACTTCTATGCTGCGAGACCGCAGGAGCACACAGCAGTGTTCTTTCGCTGGTTGACGTGGCACCTCCCCTGAAATCTGGGCAGCAGCGCAACACCAGCCTCGCGCGCAAATCCTGCTGGGCGTGTGGAATCCTCCTGTCCGCGTCGGGCACTTTAGTCGAAACGTTATTGAGGCTGCAGTGCACCTGTTATAGACTTCGCCTTCACAATTTTTCGCCGCTCGGAGGGCGTGGTTGCTCCGCTGGGACGGACAGGAGGAGTGGATGCTCTACGCGTCGCTGGTTGAGACGGGTCACCGGGCTCTGGCTACACCGGATATCATTATTATCGGATTCTATTTCGCGCTGGTGTTTGGCATCGGCATGTATTTTGCCCGGCGCGAACGAACCTCCGAAGACTATTTCCTTGCGGGGCGCAACGTCGGTTGGTTCTTCATCGGCGCCTCGCTGTTCGTCTCCAACATTTCCACCGAGCACTTCATCGGCCTCTCCGGCACTGGCGCCTCCTCCGGTCTAGCGGTCGGCCATTTTGAATGGCTGGCATGCCTCATTCTGTTGATCCTCGGCTGGGTGTTTGTGCCGTTCTATCTGCGCAGCAATGTGTTCACCATGCCGGAATTTCTCGAGCGCCGCTTCAACCGCCAGTCCGCTGTGTATCTGGCGGGCATTTCCATCATCGCGTACATTTTCACCAAGATTTCCGTGCAGCTTTACGCCGCCAGCGTGGTTCTCGAGCGTGTCGCCGGGTGGAAACTTTGGGAGACAGCCGTGGTTCTGGTCATGGCCACCGGAATCTATACCGTGGCGGGCGGTTTGGCTGCGGTCATTTACACGGACACGGTTCAGACGTTGATTCTCATTACCGGTGCCGTCGCACTCACGGTCATCGGTCTCATACGCGTGGGCGGCTTGGCTCACCTTCGCACCATGGTGCCGCCCGATTACTTTCACATGATTAAACCTGCATCAGACGCCAGCTTTCCATGGACGGGTATTTTTTTCGGTGCGCCGATTCTCGGCATTTGGTATTGGTGCACCGACCAAGTGATCGTCCAGCGCGTGCTCTCTGCGCGCGATGAGGGCCACGCCAAAGCGGGAACGATTTTTGCTGGCTTCCTCAAAATCCTGCCGGTCTTCATGCTGGTCCTTCCCGGCATCATCGCTTTCGCGCTTTTTCCGGAGCAGGTAAAAAAGCCGGACTTCGCCTACCCGACGCTGGTCCTCAATCTCCTTCCGGTGGGTCTCGTAGGTCTGGTCATGGCCGCGCTGCTCGCTGCTGTCATGGGTGCGATGAGTTCGGTTTTCAATTCCGCTTCCACGCTCGCTACCTTAGATTTTTACAAGAAGATTCGACCGCAGGCTTCGGAAAGTCAGCTTGTGTATTTCGGCCGTGTGGCTACCGGTGTCATGGTCTTGCTGGGGTTGCTTTGGGTTCCTTTCATTCACTACATCAGTAGCCAGCTTTACATCTACCTGCAGAGTGTCCAGGCGTACATCAGCCCGCCGATTTCCGCCTGTTTTATCCTTGGAATCTTGTGGCCTCGCCTTAACGGATCAGGAGCGATCACCTCGCTGCTTACGGGGTTCGTAATGGGCGCCACGCGCTTCATCCTGGAACTCGCCGACCGCGCCGGCGGCGGCCACTTTACGTCTCCGGCGGCACGCTGGCTCATTGACATGAATTTCCTGCACTATGCCATCTTCATGTTTGTGGTCTGTTCGGTCGTGCTCGTCGCAGTCAGCCTCATGACTCCTTCGCCCGAACGCAAAAAACTGGCAGGCCTGACCTTCGCAACCGTGGACGACAAAATTGAAACTGTCACCGTCGGCGGCCCGCCGATGCGCAAACCCGCATACGAAACACCAGCGGAGCATGCCATCAACATCGTTTTCAGCCTTTTGTTGCTGGGCACCGTCGTCGGGTTGTGGATTTATTTCCGTTAAGGGCCGCGAGAATCGTGTCGATGACTGCAGGGTCTATCCGCGTTTTGAAGCCTAATGTAAGTCAGGAAGATGCGTTGCGGGCCTTTTCCGCCGTTGGGTTTTCCGCGCTCTATTGGCGAATCCGCAGCGGACCTTTGCGCCGCATCGCCGACGTCTACGTGCAATATTTTTTGTTTCGGGTGAAATGCGAAGACGTGCCGCCGCGTCTCTTTGCCATAGACGCGGTGGAAGGCTCTCTGGACCTGTTCGAATTCCCTCGAATCCCAGACGAGCGAGAATTCCTGGCTACCGGGGACCGAAATCGACTTAAAGCCACGCTAAGCGCGGACCAAGCGGCCGGATTTCTTCGTGAAAAAGTTTTGCGCGTTATTTTTCAACAAGGCTTTTTCAAAGTGCGCAATACCCATCTCGAAATCTCCCTTGTGCCCTTTGAACTCCATCTGCCGTATTGGCTCGGTTTCTATGGCCGCAAGGAGATGGTCCGCTGCCGCGTTTTGGACGCCGTAAGGCGGCGGATGGAAGGCGCCAAGGCATCGGCCTTCTTCGAGCAATGGCTTGCGGCGTGACGAATGCAGAGGGTTCGGCGCGTCTTGCCGGAAGAATTTAGATACGTTCTAAAGTCTTTTTGCGCCCCTCTCCCAACAACCAGGAGGAAGGACATGAGACCGCTCGCTCAACGTATAGGCATGTGGCTTTTGGCTTGCACCTTGGGAGATGCGCGCGTATGGGCGCAAGGCTGGCAACACATCGGCAATGTCCAGCATGTCGAGAAACTTGCGGATGGTGTCGAGCTATCCGCCGGAACCGCAAAAGTGCGCATCACGGCCTTCCGAAGCGGCATTTTCCGCGTGCGGCTTGCACCCGACGGGCATTTTGCAAAGGATTTCTCTTGGGCGGTCATTGAACCCCCAGATCTGCCCACCGCCGAAGTAGAAGAAAGCAATAAGGAACTGCGCTTAATTGCGGGCGACACGGTCGCCACTGTCGAAAAATCCCCTCTGCTGATTAATTTCTCGGATCCCTCCGGAAACGTCCTGCTGGCCGACGAACCCAGCTTGCCCATGGCATGGAACGGCCCGCGCGTGCATGTTTGGAAGAAAATGCCTGCCGAGGAAAATTACTATGGCCTTGGCGACAAGGCTGGGCCCATGAATCGCCGCAACCGCGTCTTCACCAACTGGAACACCGACGAGTTTGGCTGGCAGGAATCGTCCGATCCGCTCTACAAGACCATCCCGTTCTTCATTGGGTTGCGTAAAGGGATCGCTTACGGGGTTTTCTTCGACAACACCAACCGAAGCGTTTTCGATTTCGGAAAGGAAAGCCGGGACTACTTTTCCTTTGGCGCCGAAGCCGGTGAGCTGAATTACTACTTCATTGCCGGTCCGGAACCCAAGAAAATCGTCGAAGAATACACGGCCTTGACCGGCCGTTCGCTCCTCCCCCCACTGTGGTCGCTTGGCTATCAACAGTGTCGATACAGCTACTACCCGGAATCTCGCGCCCGCGAAATTGTCAGAACTTTTCGCGAAAAAAGAATCCCCGCCGATGTTATCTATTTCGACATCGACTATCAGCAAGGTTATGCTCCCTTTTCCATTAACCGCGAGTATTTCCCGACTTTCGAGAAGATGATTGCTGATTTTCGCGCACAGGGCTTCCACACGATTCTCATCACCGACCTGCACATCAAAAAAGACCCGGGCCACGGCTACGCGCCGTACGACTCCGGCATCAAGAACGACGTGTTCGTCAAGAATCCCGATGGCTCGATTTTTGTTGGCAAGGTGTGGCCCGGCGACAGCGTGTTCCCGGATTTCACTTTGACTCGCGCGCGGGAATGGTGGGGCGGCCTCTACAAAAACTTTGTCTCCATGGGCGTCGCCGGCTTCTGGAACGATATGAATGAACCTTCTGTCTTCTTCCGCGCCGACAAGACCATGCCCCTCGACACCGTTCACCGCCTCGACGACGGCACCACCATCGACCATCGCGCCGCTCACAACATCTACGGCATGGAAAACGCCCGCGCGACTTACGAAGGTCTCTTGAAACTACAAGCTGGCGAGCGGCCCTTTGTGCTCACTCGTGCGGGCTATTCCGGCGCGCAGCGCTATGCCGCCACCTGGACCGGTGACAACAGCAGCACCTGGAGCCATCTAAAGATGAGCACGCCGATGCTCATGAGCATGGGAATTTCCGGAATGCCCTTGGTCGGGGACGACATCGGCGGCTTCGCTGGCTCTCCTACGCCGGACTTGCTGACACGCTGGTTCGAAGTCGGCGCGCTCAATCCGATCTATCGCGACCACACGGCGAAAGGCACTGCCGATCAGGAGCCTTGGATTCACGGCCCGGAACACGAAGCGATTCGCAAGAAATACATCGAGTTGCGCTACCGTCTGATGCTGTACCTTTACACGGCCATCGAGGAAACCACTCGCACTGGCATCCCCCTGATGCGCCCGCTCTTCCTCGAGTATCCGCAAGCAGCTGGATTTTACGGTGATGATCGCGATTTTCTCTTCGGCCGTGACCTGTTTGTCGCTCCGGTCACCACAGAAATGGTCGATCCCGAAGACATCTTTCTTCCGCCCGGCGACTGGTACGACTTCTGGACCGGAGCGAAGCATGAGCACAATGAGAAAATCCAATTGCGTCCACGTCTCGACGAGATGCCGCTTTACGTTCGCGCGGGAGCGATCTTGCCTATGCAAACGGTTGTTCAAAACACAGGGGAAACACCGAATGGACCTCTTCAGTTATACGTTTATCCTGGTGAGGATTGCAGCGGCTCGCTCTATGAAGATGACGGTCACACGTTCGCCTACCAGAAAGGCGAAGTTCTCCGCATCAATTACTCGTGCGCGGCGTCAGCTTCTTCTGTCACGATTACAGGCGCCGTCGAAAAGAAAGCTTACAAGCCGTGGTGGAACAGCACAGCTTTGACCGTTTATGGCGCTTCGGCGGCTCCCAAAGAAGTTCGCATAAATGACCGGGTGATCCAGGACTGGCATTTCGACAGCCAGGCGCACACCGTCACGCTAACCGTGCCTGACGCCCTAAAGAACTGGAGCGTCCGTCTCTCCTATTGATTCTTCGCGTCGGTCTGTTCAATTCACGGCAAAAATCGAAATCGACTGCCCAGGCATGGAAAGAAGCAGCTCCTTTCCCCCCAATTCTGCTTTCGCTCCGCCAAGGAGCGGTGACATCGACGTAGCGTCTTGCATTGGTGTTTCCTTGAGCGGAATCCGCAGTCCTGTCGTCTTGTCGGCATTGTTGAAAGCCACCACAACGCGCTCCTCCTCTGACTCGCGCAGAAAAACATACGAGTTCTCATCCGCAGCCAGATGCCAGAGCTGTCCGCCGCGAAGCGCTTCATGCTCGCGCCGAATCCTCAGTAATTCCTGAACGTAGGAAAAAATCTCCTGCTGTTCTCGGGTTCGTCCGGCCTGCGTGAATGCGTCGTTCGTGTCCCCGATCCATCCCCCGGGAAAATCGCGCCGGTTATCTGGGTCCCCTCCTCC
>Ga0209687_1000687_pt1 | contig 11051 bp, 10 predicted proteins | sample GraSoiAngelo_136_FD_185893 | JGI IMG/M metagenome (GOLD analysis project Ga0209687, IMG submission 185893) | Grasslands soil microbial communities from the Angelo Coastal Reserve, California, USA - 14_0929_09_20cm (SPAdes) (version 2) | ecosystem: Environmental > Terrestrial > Soil > Grasslands ...
TATCCAGGCCTCCGGGTAGCTTCATTGGATCCTCCTTAACTCTCGCGTTCCATCACGATTCCGGTTCGATTACTTCTACAACCGTACCGTGGAACTCCTCTACCAACTTCCGCACAAGCGGATGATCTTCCGCTCCTGTCGCCTTCCCTGGACTTCGGGCGGGAGACGGCTTTGCGCCTGATGGACCAGAAATGGATAGGGTTATTCTGCGTCCGAAAACCTCGTGACACGCTTCCTCGAGACTCTTTCGACCTTCTCTGCTCTCAACATTGCTCCTGAATATTTTGTTTGCCGGCTCAAAGGTGATGCTGAGAATGTCTCCATCGAGCCTGATGGTTTCAGCTTTGTCGAGCGCGGACACGATCATCATTTTGCGCTTCGATTCGAGCGCCTGCTTGAGCCGTTCCACATCGGACCCGCCGGACCCGCCGGATGCGCCGGTCGTGGGCGGAGTTGCGCGGACGGGCCGAATCTCTTCACCGGGCGGCTCGAGCGGGGGCGGCTCGTCGTAATCGTCAGGAGGCGGCGACGGCATTGCAACGGCGGCTGATTTGTTCGACCGACTCGTTTGAGCAGGCCTGGCAGCGGCCGGCGCGCTGGTCTTCGGTTGCGGCGCCGCCGATCTAGGCCCTCTCTGAGGCTCCATGGACGAGGGGCTCGGCAAGACTCCCATAGATGACAGTTGATCTTGCAGCGCATTTAATCTCGCAAGAGCCTCTTCTATGGGTTCGAGCCGTCGCGCATGGGCCATCTTCACCAACCCGATCTCGAGTTGGAAGCGGGGCTGGGATGAGACCCGCACATCCTGTTCGGTCTTTGTCAGAATCGTGAAACACCGCACGATATCCTGTTCCGAAAACGAATCGGCGAGAGTTGCCAGCCTCTCGACTTCACCCGGAGGCGCCTCGATCAAGGCGCTGTCCGCTCCGGCGATTTTTATGACCAGTAATGTCCTGAGATGAACCATCAGATCACGGCAGAAGTTCCGGATGTCATACCCGAGCGATACGATCCCTTCAACCGTCTCTATCGCACCAAGCGCATCGCCGCGCGCGATGCTTTGCAAAGCGGTGTTCAGCGTTTCAAAGCCGACAAGTCCCAGCGCCGCGGCTACATCTTCTTCGGCGATCGAATCGCCCGCGAAGCTGATCACCTGATCCAGAGCCGATTCGGCGTCGCGCATCGAGCCTTCGCCGGCGCGGGCTATACCGGCGAGCGCCGAATCGCTGATGTTGATGCCGAGTGTGTCGGCGACGTGACGCAGTTGTTCAGTTATGCGTTTTGGAGAGATTGTCCGAAACTCATAGACCTGGCACCGCGACAGAATCGTCTCCGGCACCTTATGCATCTCGGTAGTCGCCATTATAAAAAGGACGTGCGGCGGGGGTTCTTCTATCGTCTTCAGAAGAGCGTCAAACGCCTTGGGCGAAAGTTGATGGATCTCATCGATAATAAATATCTTGTATCGATCCCTGGCGGGTAAAATCGCGATGGAATTTACTATGGTCTCGCGAACATCTTCGATTCCGGTATTTGAGGCGGCGTCCATCTCGCGCACGTCGAGAGAGGATGACGAGGCAATCTCAAGACACGAGGCGCAGGCGTCACAGGGTTCAGAAGTAGGACCGTTCTTACAATTCAGCGCTTTCGCCAGAATTCGCGCTGTCGTCGTTTTGCCTACGCCGCGCGCCCCGGCAAACAGATATGCGTGATGAAGCCTTTTTTTAGCGATGGAATTGGCGAGAGTGCGGGTTATGGCTTCCTGGCCGACAACCTCGCCAAAGGTGCGCGGCCGGAACCGTCGAGCTATAACTTGCGAGTCAGGCATCTGGCTTTTTTCAAGGGCGATCTGTCTTCCTTGCTTGATGTAGTAAGGAATAGCAGGTTCTGGTCAGGCTCCGGAGTTACCGCGGCACATCAGCGATCCACTACCGTTGCTCCGTTCCCGGCCTGGCGGGGTTTGCGGCCGCGTGATTGCACGGCTTCCGGAGCCTGATAAATCGATACGCACAAAGACAGAGAAAGAGCGCAAACCTGATTCATAGTCAATCTGCGCTCTTCCTGCATAATCTCTTTTCATGTATGGCGGAGAGGGTGGGATTCGAACCCACGGTACAGTTTCCCGTACACAGCATTTCCAGTGCTGCCAGTTAAGCCGCTCCTGCACCTCTCCCGACCTGCATTTCTAATGCAAAACACGAATACGCGGGCGATTCAATCCGCGATCTATTCTGAAATTCAATTGGCGGAGAGGGTGGGATTCGAACCCACGGTACCCTTTCGAGTACAACGGTTTTCGAGACCGCCCGATTCAACCACTCTCGCACCTCTCCGCTCTTTTATTTGCCGATCAAAGGCCGCTCGAACAGCCTGCATTCCGGGATCGACAACCTCTTTGAGACCGGCGCCGTTACATGACCGCTCTTAACGGCGCAAACGAAAGAAGGATACTAGCATTTGGCCGCATTCGCTCTCAAGCACTCCCGCTTCCACGCTTACACGATGATTCAGGAGCTCACTCTCACAGATTCCGAAATGAGTGCGGACAGCGCCGGCCCTTGGATCACTCGCTCCGTACACAAGCCTGGATACACGCGCGTGAACGATCGCCCCCGCGCACATCGCGCAGGGTTCGATCGTTGAATACAGCGTGGAGCCTACTACGCGGTAATTGCCAATGGCTTTCGCGGCATCTCTCAAAGCTGCTATTTCGGCATGAGCTGTTGGATCGTTCGTAGCCACAACTAGATTATGTCCTCGGCCGACGACCTTGCCGTCGATGACCAGGATAGCGCCGACGGGGACTTCGTCGGCATCCCAGGCAAGCTTTGCCTCCGCCAGCGCGAGCCGCATGAAGTATTCGTCTGTTTGTTCAACTAACGCCCCGGAGAGATATATGTTGGTCATCGCGCAAAAAATCCGACCTCGGAGCCGGCGGCAGCTTCATCGACTATGGATTCGCTTCATCTATCACCGGCACGTCGCAGCCCTGGTATTCAAAGCTGCCTCTTTCAATCAACCCTAATCCGGAGAGAGTATCGCCGAGAGGGTCCGCTGCTTCACGGACAGAAGGACTCTTTACCGCTTGCGGATTTATTCCAACGACCGTGTCGACCTTGTCCGTACGCAGCCCCAACTGGGAGTCGCCTTTCAGAAGGATTAATCGTTTTGTATCGGCGGAAGCGCAGGATCTGCCGTCCAGATCCACGACCAGCGTTATGCGCCCCCGAACACTCGTGACTCCGCTGACTCCCTCCGGCGCTCCGGGCAGCGGAGATACCCTGCCGCAATAGACGACGCCTTCGGTGTTTTCGACGTTGATCGCGAAAGGGCTGCTGCCGATGTAGAAGATGAGAAGCCACAGTTGAGCGCGCTCCGTATCATTCGCGGTTTGCGAGCCGGCCTTAAGCAGCCTTCCTATCAGCCCTCCGACATCCTTAAAAGATTGCATATGCTTACAGAGTAACCGCTCAGACGCGAACGCTCTTCATCAGCAGCAACGCCGCCAGATCCAGCACGAGCGCGACGTCGCCTTCTTCGAGATCTACTGCTCCGACTATGCCCTTGATTCTTGGCGCGAGTGATCCCAGCGACTTCACGATTATATCTTTCTGGCCGTCGAACTCTTCGACCGCTATCGCCATGTGCCGGTCCGAAAGGCGAGTTACGATCGCCGGTATCCTGAGAATAGGCGCCGAGCCGTTACCCGACCGATGACCGGCTCCGTCCTGCTCCGCCCGCGGAGCGAGCAGCGGCCGTGCGCCGCCTACACCCAAAAGAAAGCTCAACTCAACGAGAGGTATTTCAGATCCGCGCCAGTTCACCAGTCTGCGTCCGTCGGACCCCGAGATTGAGCCGGGCTCGACCTGAATAAGCTCCACTACCTGATTGACGTTCGCCGCATAGCGCCACTCGTTTGATTTCACGATCAACGCGGAAATCATAACCAATGTTGTAGGAACTATCAGCTCGAACCTTGAGCCACTTCCCGCCTCTGATGTAACTCTGATCTCGCCGCCCATTTCGAAGATTGTTTTTTCTACCACATCGAGACCCATTCCTCGGCCCGAAACGGCGGAAACTTCCTGTGCGGTCGAGAAGCCCGGAGTGAAGATGAGGCGAAGCGTCTCTTCATTCGTCAATTCTTCGTCGCGAAGTATCGCGCCGATTTCTATAGCTCGCGCGCGCACACGCGATACGTCGATGCCGGCGCCGTCGTCGCCTACCGTTATCACGACCCTTGTGCCTTCTAGACGCGATTCGATCGCGATCCGTCCAATGGTCCGCTTGCCGGCTCTCTTGCGTTGATCTCGCGACTCGATTCCATGATCCACGGCGTTCCGGAGAATATGGTAAAGCGGGTCCGCGACTCGATCTACGATAGTCTTGTCCAGATGCGTGTCTCGTCCCGACACTTCCACCTGTATCGATTTTCCAAGATCCCTGGCCAGCTTCGACGCAAGCCTGGAAGCGCGTGTAAAGAGTTGAGAGAGATATACGGTACGGAGCTCGACAAGGCTTTCCTCGAGCGCGAGGAACTGTCGTTCGATCCTTCGCACCTGTTGCTTCAGATCGAATTGCTTTTTAACGCCCGCGCCGCCGATTTCGGCGACCTCCGAGGCAAGCGACGACAGCTTCTGTGTTTCGAGGGCAAGCTCATGAGCAAGGCTCGAGAGCGAATCAATCTGCGCGAACTCGACGCGGATGCTCTTCGAAAGCGGCCGGAGCGATTCCTGAGAGGCGCCCGCCGAAGGCTCTCCTTTCCTAATCTGCACCATTGTCCGGCTTCCCGGCTGAGACGATGCGGGCTTCGACGCCTCTTGCGCATCCTTCTTTTTACCGCGTCCAACGCTGATCAACGCTTCGCTCGCCCGCCGCCACTTCGAGTCCATCAGGCGCTCGATCTTTCCGCCAAAGACTTTCAACTCAGCGAGTATCTCTGATTCCTTCAGTCTGGTGGCGAACACAAGCTTGAGCGCCACGCTTGAGCCGTGGCGGGTGTTGGTAGGAAGAGTGGTTATGTGTTCTCCGGTCCTATTCAGTCTCGATACGATGGCCTCATACAGGCGATCCAGATCATCGACGGCGAATTGAACGGATATGGCGTAGAAATGCCGTCCGGCTTTCAAGTTCTCGCTGATGCGGCGGAGCTCATACGCCGTCAGCAGCTCGATTTCTTTATTTGAAAAGTTTAGCTGCGAGGCGTTTCGGCGGTCGTCGCTTGCCTCAACAGGTGATCCGCCTCCGAACTCCACGAACAATGCTCGCAATTGATCGAGAGCGTCATCAGACAGATCGCCCCGGACAGCAGCGTCAAGCATCCCGGCGAAGCTGCCGGCAGCTTCCTGCAGCATTTGCGCGCGCTTGTAGCTCAAGCCGACATTGCCGAGCCTGATGTCATCGAGAATATCTTCGAATTCGTGAGTGATGGACTGAAGATCGGACAGCTCCATCATTCCCAGGAGCCCTTTGAGCGAGTGAGCAGCGCGGAATAGGCGATTCACCAGGGCTGAATCAGGAGCCCCTTTGTTCTTGCCGGGCGCGGATAGGACGCGGCAGAGTGTGTCGAGATCGAGGGAGAGAGAGTCGAGCAGCTCTTCCGATTCAGAGAGATATTCCGCTAATAGCGCCTTATCTTCTATCATAGGTCGAGCGTACTCAACGGCGCTGCAATCTTCCGCCCGCAACGGCCCCGGACGAATACCCTTGAGCTTGAAGTGTTGTTGCTAACCCGAGTGGCTTGACGCTGCGCTCTGGGCGGCTGGATTGGATTCTATATCGCGCTTTATTGCGTCGAGTATGCCGTTGATGAACTGTGTGGCTTCAAAGGTTGAGAATCGCCGGGCGATCTCCAGCGCTTCGTTTATGACAACGGTCTTTGGTGTGTCGTGTTCGTTCAAGAATTCGTAGATCGCGAGTCTCAGGATGTTTCGGTCGACAACAGCCATCCGCGAGATGCGCCAGTTTTCGGCCCTGCGCTTTATCATCTCGTCTATCTCGTCCAGACGAGCTATGGCGCCGAGCGCAAGCTGATTGGAAAAATCGCGAGCCTCCATTCCAACTTCATCGCCAAGCTCGTCCCAGTACAGGTTGCAAAGATCAGCAACCCTGGGCCGCGCGATGTCATATTGAAAGAGCATCTGTAAGGCACAAATGCGGGCCTTACGTCTAGCGCCCATAATTCAACCTGCTTAACACTCTAAAGATCCGTTGATCCTGATTATTTCACATCTCGCGATGAAGATTGGCCAACTCGACCGCGGTCATCGCGGCTTCGAACCCTTTGTTGCCGGACTTGGCGCCGGCTCGATCGATAGCTTGCTCCAGGTTATCGGCCGTTATAACCCCCAAAGCGATTGGTAGACCCGCTTCCATAGACACCTGCGCGATGCCTTTGAATACTTCGGCCGCAATGTATTCGTTGTGTGAGGTCTCGCCCCGTATTATCACTCCGAGGCAGATAAGCGCATCGTATTTCTCCGATTGCGCCATCAGTTTTGTAATTGAAGGTAGTTCGAAGGAGCCTGGAATTCTAACGATAGAGATCGCATCGGCGGATGCACCCAATCTTTCCAATCCGTCAACCGCGCCGCTGACGAGCCGGCTCACCACAAAATCGTTCCACCTGCTGGCCACAATCCCAAAGCGGAGCCCCTCCGCGTTCAACTTTCCTTGAATTGTGTTTGCCAACAGGCTCTCCCGAAGATCGCAACGTGAATCGCCGAATGGTTTTAACTACGACTCCATCACCTCTCTTAAAGCACTGCCGAGTATAGGTTGCGCTCTTTTGCGATGTCAAGCATGACGGTTTTGGTGATATGACGGTTCTTGCTGCGCGTGTCGAAGCATTGTCATCGCGCCCGCTGGATGAATTCATTGCTCCCGGCACCCCTGCCTCGCTCCCTTCCTCGAGACGTTCTCAAGGTGTTCGCCTTTCGACTATTTGGCGGTGTACACGTCCTGACGCCGCGTGTTATAAGACGAGGCTCCAATCTGTGCCGTTCTGCGTTTGCTCTTAGTTCCACAAGTTCAAATTCACTCTGCGCCCCGGCGTAGACGTGCTTATTTTGGAGGTCAGAATGCTCTTCAAGACGCTCAGCGCCGCGGTTTTTGGAATCGATGCTTACGCGGTCGATGTGGAAGTCGATTTAACGCCAAGGTCTGGCGATGGCCAGGTTCCGATGTTCACTATGGTAGGGCTTCCTGACCTCGCGGTGCGTGAGAGCCGAGAGAGAATTCGCGCCGCAATCAATAACTGCGGCTTCTTCTTCCCAATTCATCGCGTTACCGTCAATCTCGCGCCTGCCGATATTCGAAAGGAAGGTTCAAGCTTCGACCTCCCGATCGCCCTTGGAATTCTTGGCGCCAACGGCGATCTGAAACGCGAGGAGCTATCCGATGCGGTTATGGTCGGTGAGCTGTCGCTGGACGGACGCGTGCGGCCAATTAAGGGAGCGCTTCCCATCGCGGTGGCAGCCCGTGCGCACGGAGTAAAGCGATTGCTGCTGCCGGAAGAGAATGCTCACGAAGCGGCGGTCGTCTCCGGTCTGGACGTCTATCCGATCGGATCGCTGAATGCGGTCGTGGAATTGCTCAATTCAGAAGCGCCTCCGGCGCCGCTCAGGATCGATACGGATGCGCTGCTCTCAGATTTGAGCCATTACTCGGTGGATTTCAGAGAAGTGCGCGGCCAGCTCCACGCGAAGCGCGCGATCGAAGTCGCGACCGCAGGCGCTCACAATATATTAATGATAGGCCCGCCGGGTTCGGGTAAGACGATGCTGGCGAAACGGCTTCCCACGATTCTTCCGCCGCTCGAGTTCGAAGAGGCAATCGAATGCACAAAGATTCATTCGGTAGCAGGCCTGACGGAAAAGCGCGGCCTTGTAACGACGCGCCCTTACCGCGCGCCTCATCACACAATTTCGGATGCGGGCTTGATCGGAGGCGGAGCGCTCCCGCGCCCCGGCGAGGTGTCGCTCGCTCATAACGGAGTTCTCTTTCTCGACGAGCTACCCGAATTCGAGCGCAATGTGCTCGAAGTATTGCGACAGCCATTAGAAGATGGCCGCGTCACCATAAGCCGCGCGGCAATGTCTCTGACATTCCCTTCCAACTTCATGTTGGCCGCCGCGATGAACCCCTGCCCCTGCGGCTTTTTTAATGATCCGACTCGGGAATGTAAGTGCTCGCCGATTCAAATCCAGCGATACGTTTCCAAGATCTCAGGCCCGCTGCTCGATCGCATCGACATTCATATCGACGTGCCCGCCGTAAAGTTCAAAGAGCTCTCGAGCGACGTTCCCGCCGAATCATCCGAGGAGATAAGAGAGCGAGTGATCCGGGCGCGTCGAATTCAACACGAGCGATTCCACGGCGAGAAGATATTCGCGAACGCTCAGATGACGCCGCGGCTCATAAGAAAGTACTGTGTTATCGATCAGCCTTCGAAGGGTTTGCTTGAAAACGCCATCACACGGCTTGGTTTGTCGGCTCGCGCATACGATCGAATCCTGAAAGTGAGCCGTACGCTGGCCGACATCGAAGGCAAGGACAAAATCGAACCGAACCACGTGAGCGAGGCGATTCAGTACCGCACGTTGGATCGCAACTTTTGGGCATGACGGCGATTGCGTCGAATAGCCGCAGATCAAAGCGACGTGGCCCTTGTTCAGTGTAACGGGTTGGTTGGACTGATTTGCCCTCCGCTTGTGTGATAGGATTTGCGCGAGGAAGGAGGAACGCGTTCATAACCGAAGGTGAAACGGGAAGATGCGTTCATGAATTGCTATGTCGATACCGCAGGAGACCTGGAAATGAAATACCGAGTATTGATAGAGCAGGATGAGGAAGGCGCATACGTCGCGGAGGTACCCTCCTTGCCCGGTTGCATTTCTCAAGGACAAACTCGCTCCGAAGCCCTGGATAACATCAGAGAGGCAATCGCGGGCTACCTTGAGAGCCTGGAATCGCATAATGAACCTGTTCCACCCTCGATCTTTGAGGAAATCGTCGAGGTCCCTGCGTGAGCGATCTGCCAAGAATCTCCGGCCGCGAGGTGACAAAGGCGCTAAAGAGAATTGGGTACGAACAGGATCGGCAGCGAGGCAGTCACATGATTCTGAGACAGGCCACGACGCCACACAGGCGCGTGACAGTTCCCGATCACAAAGAACTCGCAAAGGGAACGCTGCGAGCTATAATTCGTGAGGTTGGTCTCACAGTTGACGAGTTCAACGATTTATTATGACGCCGCGACCTGTGGCGATTCTAAGACATCAGTCAAACGACCTTAGAAGTAGCACAGGGTACGCTCTGCACCGAATCCGGCAGCACTCACGATTGATCATCCGCCCGCTTCGATGTATCCAAAGTCCAAATCGGATTCACATACAGATCTCGCCTCGACCACGCCGTTGCGACCAAAACCAGGAGGAGAAAAAGAAGAGCCCCCGCTTGCTCGGTCGTGGTGGCCACCCGCATAAGTATCTTCAAAATCTTTTCAGCGGATTGGGGAGGATAGAGCGTACAAGGCCGCGAATGAAAAGCCGCTCTTGGATAGAATGGGCAAAGTTGATGCGGCTCAGGAGAAGAAGGGGCGCTCCATTGACCGTGAGATTTCTGTGACCTCGACTGAGGACTATGAGCTGTAGAATATTGAAAAGTGCCTTGCCAGCGGGTTTTCTCGCGTTGTACTCGTATCGACTCAAAAACAGCTCTTAGCCAAGATGGAGAAACGGGCTGCGAAGGGGATAGGGCCGCAAGATTTTCAGCGCGTCCACTTCTTTCTGCCCGAGGAGCTGATCTCGTTTATTGATGACCTTGATGCCGGTGATCTGGAGTCCGAACAGACCGTGAAGGATTACAAGGTCAAGACCAAGCGCAAAGTAGTCTCTCAAGACGAGCGACAGCGACGGAAAAATGCAATTGGCAAAACGATCCTTGATTCAATGAAGCGGAGGAACGGAAAGGAATAGAATGTCCATTGCAAAAGAGTGGAGTGATCAGTCAAGGAGTTCTCAAACAGCCAACCAAAACACGCCGCCGCCTCAGCGACTTGTCGGGGACGGCTATCCGTCATTGGAGTGTCTTGCCGTTACTTGTTATTCCCTTTGAGAGCCTATCTGGAAGTACCTCGGTACCTGGACTTTCTATGCTTATGTTGTTGGACACATATACATATAAGGTGACGAGATGGCTAGTTCGGATTTGAACATTCTCTGATCTTACTGCGGGATTCAGACCCTGAACCGTGACGTGATTTTTTGTCCCCCCAGCGGGATATGCATCAAAGTCGGTCGCCGTTAGGCCACGAACATTAAAGAACCAGGCGAGGTGCACTGTTGCCGCAAAGAGTTTTACGTTCTCAAGTCGACAGCCTCTTATTCCAATATTGTCATTACTATCTAGTCTCAGTGGAATATCAAATGTTCCACCGGTTTGCCCTGTGATGTAGAGGGATCTTAACTCTGATGACGAGGCAAATTGCCCTTGAAGCCTAATAGCGCCGCCGTGGCTAGTACCCGCCGCAGCCAGTATCCCCACTCTTTCTATCGTAATGGTGCGTTGGGTGTGTATGAGCGCCTCGTCATAATTGATCGCCGTGTAATTTCTGATAAAGCTGGTCGAATTAACACCATCGCCGATGATAACCAGGCCAGTGGTGATTACGTTCGGTCTGGTGTTGAAATAATAGGCACCCGAGGGAAAATAGAGCGTGCGGACTTGTCCAATTCTATTTAGGAGCTCGTTGAATTTTGGTGTATTGTCAAAATGAGGATCGTCAGACTTAAGGCCCGCATCAAGCACGTTGATATTAGGTGTAGGTGCTGCAAGAACAGATACAGCGTTATTAGGAATATTACTCCGATCCCTGAACAGCCAATAAGCCGCCGTGAGGATAGCTAATGCCGCTATCAGCACGACCAACGCTGCTGACCTGAAGGTAATTGGTCTTCTCGTTCGATCTGGTGTTGAGTAGGCTTGTGGCATTGGCATAATGACTCCCTCTTTGTTGTCCGTAGTCTGCGATCCGATTTCTCTTCGTAAGA
>Ga0209687_1000689_pt1 | contig 11038 bp, 10 predicted proteins | sample GraSoiAngelo_136_FD_185893 | JGI IMG/M metagenome (GOLD analysis project Ga0209687, IMG submission 185893) | Grasslands soil microbial communities from the Angelo Coastal Reserve, California, USA - 14_0929_09_20cm (SPAdes) (version 2) | ecosystem: Environmental > Terrestrial > Soil > Grasslands ...
CGATACCGCAATCCTTCGAGGAGCCGCCGGACATTTTTGCCGACACCGAAAATCTCATCGATCCAGTAGATGTAATTGACCCCGCGCGCAACCAGGTTGTCCACCTCCGCAAGCACAGCATCGACATCGCGCTCACGGAATTTATTTCGGAATAAAGTTTTGTTGCAGAATGTGCAGCTCCAGGGACAGCCGCGGGCAAACTCCAGTTCAGCGCCGCGTCCGGCACCGCTAAAAACATGATGACGGTGCTGGCGCGCTTCGACGTTGTAATTCTCAAAGCTGAGCGTCCGCAGACTCCTCATGTCCGCCACACCGAATGATGGACTCAGGTGTTCGCCGTTCTCATCCTTCCAACAGCAACCGTCGATTTCCGTCCACGGACGTGACGCAAGTTGCACGAGCGTTTCGTCGGGTTCGCCACGCATGGCAACGTCGCAGTTCAGCTTCCGCAGCGTGGCTGCAGGCGTCGCTGAGGGATGCGGACCGATTGCCACCTTTACTGCTCCGTCTCCAAGCTCTGCGAACCATTGGCGCGGAACCCGCAACTCTGGAGGAGGACAGCGCCAAAACAAGTATGAGGGAGCAGTCGGAATAACCAGGAAATTGGGGTGAAACTCATCCAGCCGTTGTCTGACCTGTGCTGTCGTTAGCTTTTCCACCTGGGCGTCGATCAGGATTGGCTCATGACCACCTTGTTTAATTTTGTCGAACGCGAACAGCAACTCCAGCGGATAGTGCGGCTCCTGGCAGCCGAAGTAAGTGGAGCCTTCAAAGCTCCACGCCGGATTGACCAGGGCAAACTTCACGATGCCACCTCCGGAGCGTGCTGAAGCGCGGAGATTGGTACTCGCGCAGGCACAAACGCGGTGAACAGATCGCGATTAGCCTTCCACCACGCGCTCATGTTCTCCAGAATGCGCGGCACACTAACTTTCGGCTGCCAGTGTGTGTGACGGTGTAGTTTGGAAAAATCAGTAACATAAAATGGTTGATCTCCCGGCCGGGCCAGGTCCATCGTGTACTGCAGCTTTTTGCCCGTCACGCGTTCAATTTCAGAGATGATCTCCAGCAGCGACGTTGAATTCTCCAGCCCACCGCCGACGTTGTAGACCTGGCCTCCAGTGGTCTCCACGCGATCTCTGACGGATTCGAACGCTTGCAACAGGTCTTCGATGTACAGCACATCACGTACCTGCCGTCCATCCCCGTAAATAATCACGGGCCGGCCTTGGAGCGCTGAGTAAAGAAAATGTGCTACCCATCCCTGGTCTTCCGTGCCGAATTGCCGCGGACCGGCAATGCACGACATGCGAAACACAACTGTGGGCAACCCGAAAATTCTGCTGTAATCGTGGACGTATTGATCGGCGGCGCCTTTGGAGCAACCGTAGGGCGAGTAGAAATCCAACGGCTGCGATTCGCTCACGCCTCGCTGATCGGCGCATCTGTAGCGCGTTGGTGCGATGGTTAGATTGCGCGAGCCAAGTTGACCGTAAACCTTGTTGGTCGAAGTAAACAGAAGAAAGGGCTTGCGCCCACTCTTGCGTGCGGCTTCAAGGATATTCAGCGTACCACCGACGTTGATCTCAAAGTCTTCGCGAGGATCATCAATCGAAGTCGTGACCGCAACTTGCGCCGCAAAGTTGTACACCTCGGTTGCCGGCTGCACAGCACGATGCACCAGCGTCGCATCGCGAACGTCGCCAACAGTGATCTTCAGCCGGTCAGAATCTCCAGCCACACGCCGCAACCAACTCACGTTGTGCTGCACTCCGCGGCGTGACAAATTGTCGAAGATGTGAACTCTGGCTTCGGTAGTTTTGAGTAGCCGGGAAGCCCAATTCGAGCCAATGAACCCAGCACCTCCAAAAATCACCACCGAATGAAATGGCACGACCTTACTCATTGCACCCCACGTACCGGGAAGAGTTGCGCGATGCGGATCGACGGTGCAACTCTTTCACGCCACCAATCCGTACACGTTTAATCGTTCCATCGCATCCTCCACGTGATCGTTTGCATTCTGTGACTTCAACCAATTCACCAGCTCTTGAATCCCTTGTTTCAGGCGAACTCGCGGGCGATAACCCAGCAAATCGGCAATTGCGGAAATGTCTCCAAAACAATGACGGATGTCGCCAGCCCGATATTTATCCGTAATTTCCATTAGAGGCGGCCGCCCGAGCGCTGCGCTCAGCTCGGCTGCAATTTCCGCAATCGTGACCGGATGTCCCGAGCCTACGTTTAGTGCGCGCCCGTCTGCCGCTGGATTCTCAATCGCCAGAAGGTTCGCCTGCACGATGTCGTGAACGCTGACAAAGTCGCGCATCTGCAGACCGTCCTCAAATACGATCGGTAAATTTCCGTTCATCAGCCGCGAGGCGAAGATTGCGGCTACGCCGGTGTAGGGATTGGAGAGCGATTGTCGGGTCCCGTAAATATTGAAGTAGCGCAATGCAACGACCGGGATCCCGTACGTGCGGCCAAAAAGCAGCAGCATTTCTTCCTGATCTTTTTTTGAAAGCGCGTAGATCGAAGTGGACTGCAGCGGCTTGCTCTCATCTGTAGGAATCGGAGTAACAATTTCACCGCACTGCGGACACACCGTGTGCCAGCGCCTTTTCTTTAGCTGTGCTGCCGGCCGCGGCGGAGGAGCTACGGGGCCACACTCCGAGCAAAAGTATTGGCCCTCGCCGTAAATCGACATCGAGGATGCAACCACGATCTTTTCCACGCGCGTGCGGGTATCAAGAATTGCTTGCAGCAGATTCGCCGAGCCTTGATTGTTCACGGCTGTGTAGTACGCAATCTCAAACATCGATTGGCCCACACCAACTGCTGCTGCCAGATGAAAGATCACATCTACCCCGCGCACTACCTTGCCTAGGGCTTCCAGATCGCGCATGTCTCCACGCACGAATTCCGCTTCTGTAGGGATATATGCAGGAGGAACTCCGGCTGCATGTACCTGCTCAGTGAGATTGTCGAAAATGCGAACGGCGTGACCTTTTCGAATTAAAGCGTCCGCGGTGTGTGATCCAACAAATCCGGCGCCGCCGGTAATCAGGACTTTCTTGCCCACTAAGCTTTGGCTCCTTTGCCCTGAGCTACAAGAACGTGAGCGCCGGAGATGCAGAACGGTAGAGAAGCATCGCCCGGTCACCTTCTATGGGTGAAAGTTGGATGAGAGTACCCTTAAACGCGCTGCCTAGAAACCAATGTTTCTGAGTAGCGCTTTTGATATAACCGCTCAGTGGTGTTCGTGGAGTACTACGGCAGGATCCCATGAGCGAACGTTGCTGCTGGCACCGCTTCCGTGCCTCTAGAAAGCTCTGATCTATTAGGCTGGCCGGGCGCATATTTTTGAACCGCCCATGCGGCAAAATCAGCAAAGTCGTGAGCGTTTTGGGGAGGGCTGGTGTAATGCGGATTTCGCCCCAGATGCTCGGGTGTAAAACATAACGTCAGAGTGGTTTCAAACTCATTCAGCGCCTGCATTTGACGATCAAACCACTCTTCGGCACCGGGCCGATATGAGTCTGCCCAGCTCACGCCGGTGCGCAGATAGCGGACGTTTAGTTTGCGCAGCCACTCCACTGCGGAACTCAGCCTTGAATCCTCATAGTGGAACCACTGGCAAATTCCCAGGCCTTGCGGGAAACACGAAGCCGCTGGTTTGGGGCTGCCGTCTTCCCGCACCAATCCCATGTAGTAATGCCGATAATAAGCACTGCCCTCTGCTTCTTTGTGGCGAGTGGTCGCGGTCCAGCTAGACGGCAGGTCAAAAAGGCTGTACCAATGCACCCGGTCAACAACCGGCAGTAACAACTCCGCGGTTCGTTTCATACCGAACACTTGCACTTCTTCTGCGCCGAACGAAGATGCCCCGGCTTCTGAAACCCAAACCGGCCTGTCGGCCACGCGGCGAATCTCCTCGACCTTCTGCGGCCAGTCATGGATGCTCCAGTGGTTCCAGTCCAACGGGAAACCGTGAATGGCGACCACGTCGACCTGATCCAATACCCCATGCCCAGCCAGCAGACGGACGAAATTCGCGTCGACAGGAGACATACCACCCAGCACGATCTTTAGATTGGGATTAATCTTCCGGATGGCACCGGCCGCGGCAATCGTCATCTCAGCAAACATCATCCATTCAGGATCGATATGGAAATCCCAATGCGATAGATTGTTCGGCTCGTTCCACAGCATCACCGCTTCGACCATGGTTCCTCGGGAAGTTGCTCAGTGCTATGACGTGGCGTCCGTGTCCGACCGCGAAGTTGATGTGACGATATGTTTGTTCAGAAACGTCACAACGTCCCTTCTAGTTCCAAATCCAAAATGTACCGTCCGCGTTGCGTGCTCCTGCGCGGTTCGCAGATCCATGTCTCCGGTTCAGGATGCTCGATAATCTCCAGCCCCGAACTCCGGAGCATCGCCTCGACCGCAGCGCGGTTCGGAATCCACCAGTTTGTGTAATCGTGGGAGTAACTCTTCTCGATGAAATACATCGCCGGGAAATCCGGGTCGCGAAAAATCTCCTTGTTCCAGAAAGGATAGTCGTCATTCCAGATTCGCGCCTCTTCGGAGCCGCGAATCATGGTCTGAAATACCAGCTTTCCTGCAACTTTCTTGATGATCTTGTCCAGAGCAAAGAGCGGGTAGCGGAGGTGGTAGAACACACCCATAAACAAGACGTAATCAAATTGTCCCGGAATTTCGTCTGCCGAATATACCGAACATTTCCTGAACTCGATGTCCAGGCCTAGAGTCTTTGCCGCAAAGCGCGCCTGATTTAGATAACGATCATCTACGTCGATGCCAAGCACCTGCCCTGCTCCGCGCTGCTTCATCTGAATCGAGTAGAATCCGCCATTGCAGCCGATATCGAGGACGCTGGCGCCGGTGAGATCCTGCGGAATCGCCTTGCTGATTGGTTGCCACTTGATGTTCGGAAAGTCACCAAGAAAATGATAGGGCGCGGTGTGAACTCCATGAAGGTCGAGATTGTGGAACCACTCACCGAGTTCCGCGATTCTTTGGGCAAGGCTCTCTCCGTTGATTTCATTGCCGAGAGGAGTGAGGGCTGACTTGCCAGCCAGGGGATCTATGGTGGAGGACATAAGACGTTCGCCCAAAAAGATGCAAGTTTGGATTGCGCCGTTGTGCCAGATTATGGGACGGTTTTTCGAGGGACGCGCCATTGTGCGAGGGCACGGTGCGGTACAGCAGATTTGTTCATGCGAGGCCGAGGGAATGCCAATCGGTACGTTACATCAAGCCTAATGGGTTTTTATCCACACGGCCCACAGGGTTGCCTGATCTAAGTACCGCAACTGCAACCGCAAGGCAGAAAAGCACATCCAAGCGGCTCATGCCGGAACCAGCTGACAAATTGCCGGACGGCGCGACGCTGACATCCTCCATTCCGGTGGCGATCCCTCCGAAGCAAGAGGGTCTCTACCGAGAGGTGTTAAGCATCCTTGAAGACCGGCACGTGCCCTACGCTGTGGCTGGCGCGTTTGCGCTGCAGCAGCACACCGGAATCTGCCGCTACACGAAAGATCTCGACATCTTTTTGCGCTCCGAAGACGTGGCGAAGGCGCTCGGGCATTTGCGTGAGCATGGATTCGAATGTGAGATTTGCGATCCGGTCTGGCTGGCCAAAGCTCATCGAGATGAGTTCTTTGTGGACCTGATCACCGGCATGAGCAACGCGGTGATTACAGTTGATTCTTCGTGGATCGAACTGGCTCATCCTGCGTTGATCGTCGATATTCCTACTCGCGTGCTTGCTCCAGAGGAGCTTCTTGCTTCGAAGCTCTTCGTCACCCGTAGAGAGAGATTTGATGGCGCTGACATCGCCCACATTATTTATGGCACAAAAGGCCGGCTGGACTGGGATCGCGTGTTACGACACGCCGGTGAGCATTGGGAAATTCTATTCTGGGCCCTGATCCTGTTTCATTTCGTATATCCAGCTCATAGCGATTACGTTCCCCTCGTGCTGTGGCAGGATCTGCTTGCGCGGTTTAAAAACGAAATCAAGAAGCCAGATCTAAAGGCTCCATTCCGGGGCAGCTTGGTCGATGAGGTGATGTTTGCCATTGATCTGCAAGAATGGGGCCTTGAGAATCTGCTTGAGGAATATCGCCAAAGAAGAGAGCCGAAGCTAATAAGCTTCGCAGGTAAAACATGCGGCTAATCTTTGGGAGCAGACACCGAGCCGACGGCTAAGGGGCAATGGCCAGCGAAGAAATGAGAATTGCTGCAACTGCCGATCTACACTTCACTGCTCAGCGCTATAGTGCGTTACGTGATCAGCTCAACCAGGTGCGCGATGAGGCCGACCTGCTGGTCCTGGCCGGCGACCTCACGAATTTTGGCCAGCCAGCGGAGATGGAGCCACTCCTGAACGCTCTGGTTCGGCTGCGCGTGCCCACGGTGGCGGTGCTAGGAAATCACGATTACGAGAGCGGCCGCGAGGCGGAGCTGATGCGCATGATGACGGCGGAAGGAATCAAGGTTCTCGACGGCAGCGCCTACGAGCGCGATGGTGTGGGCTTCGCGGGGACCAAGGGCTTTGTGGGTGGTTTTGGACGCGGCGTGCTTACCGCATTCGGTGAGCCCGAGGTCAAAGCTTTCGTTCGCGCTTCCATTGATGAAGCGCTGAAACTCGAGCGCGCTATGGCGCAGTTACGCACGCAAAAGCGAATCGTTGTGTTGCATTACTCGCCTATTATGGCGACGGTAGAAGGGGAGTCCCCCGAAATCTATGCATTCCTGGGTACGTCGCGTCTAGCCGAGGTGGTCGATCGCCATGGAGCAGACCTCGTGATCCATGGTCATGCACACCACGGCAAGCTCGCAGGAAAAACTACGGGTGGCGTGCCGGTTCACAACGTAGCTATTACGCTGCTGCAATCGCAGAACCCATCCCGCGTATATCAGATTTTCGATGTGTAGCAGGCGGGAGTTCTTGTCAAACCTCGTCGCGCGCCAGATGCCTTCAAAATATACGTATCTCGCGATCTGTCTAAATCAGCTCCCGTATTTTGTCGGAAACCGCCGTTAACGCAATCTTCCCTCGATTCGGCTCACCGCGCGCCAGTGACTCGGCGAAATGCAGGGCCTGCTCCGCTGTGACCTTACCCGGTAATGGAGGTTCGAATGGGTCAACCACTGCTTGCAGCACTGCTGGGCCAGGAGCGTTGAGGAATTGCTCCATCGTGGCGCCACACTCGGCAGGGTCATCCACTGTGAACCCAACTCCGCCGCAAGCATGAGCAAATTCTGCAAAGTCGATCGGTTGAAGATCGACTCCATATTCCGGATTTCCCAGAAATACCATCTGCTCCCATTTGATCTGCCCAAGTGTGTTGTTCTTTATGATTACAACTTTTATGGGTAGCTGATATTTCACAGCGGTCACAAAATCCGCCATGAGCATCGAAAATCCGCCGTCTCCGACAAAAGCTACACACTGCCGATCGGGATAAGCAATCTGCGCGGCGATCGTGTAGGGCAGACCGGGCGCCATGGAGGCCAGTGTGCCTGATAGCGAGTACATCTGACCCCGGCGCGCAGGGATGTGCCGAGCAAACCAGGTAGTGATGGTTCCGCTATCGCAGCTCACAATGGCATTGCTACTTAGGCGCTTGCCCAATTCCCAGGCGACAAGTTGCGGCTTCATCGGTTTGTCGCGCCGTGAAGCACGCTCTTCCATGATCTTCCACCACTGTTTCGCTCCTTCCTGTGCTTTTTTCAGGAAACTGCGGTCCTGCTTGCGCTTCAGTAATGGCATCAAGATCTGCAGAGCGCGCTTGCTGTCGCCGATTAAGCCGACATCGACAGGAAAACGAAGCCCGATCTGCTGCGGGTCCAGATCGATTTGAACGCCTTTGGCCTGGTCGGGCTTGGGCATGAATTCGATGTATGGAAATCCACTGCCGACGATGAGGACCGTATCGCACGATTCAATCGCTTCCTGTGATGGACGCGTCCCCAACAGCCCTATGCCGCCCGTCGTGTAGGGACTATCATCGGGCACACAGGCTTTGCCTAGAAGTGCTTTGATGATCGGGGCGCCGAGCACCTCAGCCGCCTCCTCCAGTTCATCTCCCGCATGCAGAGCTCCCTGGCCGGCCAGGATTGCAACTTTTCTTCCCTCATTCAGAATGTCGGCTGCCCGTTGCAGATCTGATTGCCGCGGAATTTGCGGCAAAGGAGCGTAAATGTCGGAAGTATGGTGAGGAACATTTCGCTTGGAGCGCTTGCGATCTTTGAGTTCGTGTTCCTGAAAGTCGACCGGAATCGTGATGTGCGCAACTCCACGATAGGCAAGAGCAGTTCTGCAGGCGAGATCAACGACGTTTTCTACATGAGTCGCGCCCATCACGCGCTCGTTGTAAACCGCAACGTCCATGAAGAGCTTATCGAGGGCGACGTCCTGCTGCGTGCGCGTGCCAATCAAATCGTGAAACTGCAATCCAGTGATGGCTAGGACTGGCTGATGGTCGAGCTTGGCATCGTAGAGGCCGTTCAACAGGTGAATCCCACCCGGACCTGACGTGGCAAGACATACGCCTAGCTTGCCAGTGTATTTCGCGTATCCGCACGCCATGAATGCAGCCGATTCCTCGTGCCGCACCTGGATAAAGCGGATCTTCTCCTGACGAGTGCGCAGTGCCTCCATAATGCCGTTGATCCCATCCCCGGGAAGCCCGAATATGACCTCCACACCCCAATCAATCAGCCGGTCGATAAGAACTTCTGCCGCTGTCATGACTCACCTCAGCTAGGTTTCAGCATTCTTAGGATGCGCAGACGTTTGGACAAGGTCGTACATCTTGAGCGCGCACATTCGTGCCATCCACTGAGCGAGCCGGAACGATGCTGCGGAATTGCCGCAAGCTGAATGTGTTCGGTGTAATACACAAATTGCATTTAACTCCCGATTACGGAACGTTTTCGGCGACGTTACAGACTCAACCCGATGCCGGAGTTAAGTCCGCTATCGTAAAGTTCATTCTGTCGGAGTCTTGAATGGAGAAAGCTCAATGGGGACAATCCTGATCATCATTTTGATCCTTCTGCTGATTGGCGCGCTGCCGACCTGGCCGTATAGCAGCGCCTGGGGCTACTACCCGAGCAGCGGGCTTGGACTGGTATTGCTAATCATCATCATTTTGGTTTTGATGGGCCGTTTTTAATCCGGCAGCGCCTGAGGAATCTGCTTTCGTCCGCGACCCGGTAGAAGAAAATCGGTTCGTCGCCTTACTACTTCCCCTACATGATCTCCCGTATGTCGGATACAGACTTGACCTCATTGTGCAGGCTTCGGGTCCGAAATACCTTGAGAAGGTGCAAAGAGTCTCCAGAAAACAGCATTGGGCTGCGCCGCTCCCTTATGCCCAAAAACGTGCAAGTTCAGTCGCAACGTCGAGTAAGCGGTGTTTCCCGGCGCGCCACGGTCGCATTCCCGGGTCCGAGCTGCTGGAAGTTGAAGCTACGGCTCCAGAGCCAAAGACACTGGTATGGATCGATGACTACCAGCCTGGCCTGACCGTGTTCAAAGCTGTTTTTGAGGGACTGGGCTTTCGTGTTCTCACTGCCTCGTGCGGAAGCCTGGGATTGGATCTTGTCGATTCGAATCCCGCAGATGCCGTAATTGTTGATTATGAAATGCCAGAAATGGACGGCGAGGCAGTCGCCACTTCGATCAAGAACAGCCGGCCTGAGCTTCCGGTGATTATGTTTTCCGGCAGCTCCCTGGTTCCCAGCCGGGTGAAGAATGTTGTCGATGCGGTTTGCGACAAGGCGGGATCGCGCGACGAGCTTCTGGCCGCAATTAACAGGGTCCTAGGAAACCGGAGCAACTACCAGCCGCGGCCAGCCATCTCGGTTGGTGACAGGCGTCAGGCAGTTGCCTAAGCCGTTCAGGGTTCTGAAATCGAAAACGAATCAGGAGAGCACATATGAACAAGATGTTGCTGTCGGTTGCTACAGCGTTGGCGTTTTTTGTAGCGGTTGCTGTCGCCCAATCAACGCCGCAAAGTGATTCAAGTGGTGCGCAGGGCACGCAGAGTTCGTCCCCGGCCGCCTCGCAAGGGTCCACTGGCTCCAGCGCGTCGCAAGGATCAACCAGCTCCGGCGGCTCGATGTCGCAGGGCAGCATGGGGGCAGAGAACAAGGCTGAAGCCAAGGGCGAGAAGAAGTTGAAAGGCTGCATCAAGAGCGAGGGTGGCCAGTCTGTTCTGGAAGAGAAGAGCGGGAAGACTGTTAACCTTAGCGGAACCGACGTTTCCGCCCACAACGGTCATGAAGTCACGGTGCATGGCACGTGGGAAGGCGGTGCTTCGGCCGCAGCTTCCAGTTCCTCAGGCGCGGCGACCGCGAAGTCAGGGAAAACGTTCAACGTAACCAGTGTGGACATGATCTCGGATAGCTGCACCGGGGGCAAGACCAAGGGTGGTGCCAGTTCCACTCCTCCTCCGACCAGCCAACAATAGCAACAGACTTACTGAAGGTCACAAGGCATCTCCGCTAGGGAGGTGCCTTACTTTTTGTTAGCGTGGGCGGACGGCCCCCGTTTTCGACCAAACGGAGGGTGCGCCGGTTTCGCCTGAGCGAGCGGAGTTCGCTCCCTCCACCAGATAGGGTGTGTTCGTTTTGCCTAAGCCGCCAAGTCATGTGCCGCCAGGGGCTCAAGTTTTACTTTAGGCTAGCGCTTCTGCGTTAGCGAGCGATTTGTACGCCTCAAGGTCATCGGGCGTCTTTATCGCCTCATTAGAAAAGCAAACGGCGTCGTTTTAGCGACGCCGTTTGCCTTCCCAGTTAGGAGGTGAACAACCCCGAAATAAGATTTGACTTTGTGTCTCAGTAGCCACTCAAGTGCAATGGCCGGTCAAGCTGGAAACGCAGAATGGTTTCTGCCGGAACCTTTACTGTCTTGCCCTTAGTAAGGACCTGAGCAGTGCCGCCCGCGCCAGCACCCGCGACCGCGCCGATAGCTGCACCTTTGCCGCCTCCGGCG
>Ga0209687_1000692_pt1 | contig 11017 bp, 11 predicted proteins | sample GraSoiAngelo_136_FD_185893 | JGI IMG/M metagenome (GOLD analysis project Ga0209687, IMG submission 185893) | Grasslands soil microbial communities from the Angelo Coastal Reserve, California, USA - 14_0929_09_20cm (SPAdes) (version 2) | ecosystem: Environmental > Terrestrial > Soil > Grasslands ...
ACGCTGGGGTGGGGCGTGATCCTGTCAGCCGTCAGCGTGCTGGTCGTGCAGGGAAGCCTGACGCTGGTCGCCTTTCTTGTTCATGCCGGGCTATCCGACCTTGAAACGGCGGAGCTGACCGCTGCCGGTGGCATCGCGGTGCTGGGGATCGCGGTCGGGCTGCTGGAGCTGCGGCAGATCAAAGTCGCCAACTTCCTGCCCTCCCTGGTCGTCGCACCGGTGCTGGCGGCGGTGGCACATGCTTTCGGAGCGCTCTGACGGATAGACTTAGGCAACTCCGATGGCGAGGTCTCAGGCGGGCGGTGGGCGGAGGGTCGACTGGTTCGCCGCCGGGCTTGGGTTGGTACTCGCCGTGGTGATCCAGCTGGTAGGGGGCACCTTGCTCTCCGGGAGTCACCGCGGCCAGCTGGTTTCACAGGGGCTGCTCACCTTCGGCGCGTTGCTGGCCGGGGGGTTCCTGGCCGGCATGATCGGACCGGTCGGGGGCTCCACCTGGAATGGCGTCATCGTGGCCGTCGGCTTCATCGTCGTGGCGGAGCTCGCCGGGGCCATCGGTCCGGTGGGCCCGCTGGGGTCCGCCGGCCTGGACACGCTCGGCCTGGTCATCGACGACGTGCTGGTTCTGAGTGGCGGTACGATCGGGGGGCTTAGCGCCGGCCTCGTCCGGCGTGGCAGCGCGGGGTAACGCGGTAACGAATAGACGCGACAGAGCGTTTGACCAGCAACTGACACCACGCGGCAGTGGAACCGGATCATCGAAAAGGAAGTAAGAGGATGCAGGTGGAGAACGGATCGGTCGAGGCGCTCGGTTCGCGGATCGTGGAAAACGTCGGCCATGTACTCGTCGGCAAAGCCGCGGAGATCGAACTGTGTGTGATTGCGCTGCTGAGCCGCGGCCACATCCTGATCGAAGACGTGCCCGGGGTGGGCAAGACGATGCTGGCGAAGTCGCTCGCTCGCTCGCTGAGTTGCGGTTTCGAGCGTCTGCAGTTCACGCCTGACCTGCTCCCCTCCGATGTCACGGGCGTCAACATCTACAGCCCGTCGACGCAGCAGTTCGAGTTCCGCCAGGGGCCGATCTTCACGCAGATCCTGCTCGCCGATGAGATCAACCGCGCGACGCCCAAGACCCAGTCGGCTTTGCTGGAAGCGATGGAGGAGAAGCAGGTGACGGTCGACGGCACGACCTACCCACTGGCCCTTCCGTTCCTGGTACTGGCGACGCAAAACCCGGTCGAATTCGCCGGAACCTTCCCGCTCCCAGAAGCCCAGGTCGATCGCTTCCTGATGCGCGTCAACCTCGGCTACCTGGATGTCGCCCACGAGGTCCAGGTGCTCGATCGCTTTCAGCGCTCGTCGCCCATCGACCAGCTCGAGCCGGTCGCGTCTGCCGACGAGCTGCTGGCCGGCCAGAAAGCGGTTCAGGAGATCTATGTCGACGAGCAGCTGAAGGAGTACATCGCGCGCGTCACGCATCGCACCCGCTCCCACGCCGATATCGGTCTGGGGGCGAGCTCGCGGGGGTCGCTCGGTCTGTTTCGATCGTCTCAGGCCCGGGCGGCACTCGAGGGACGCGACTTCGTCACCCCGGACGACGTCAAGACACTGGCCCTGCCAGTCTTGGCCCACCGCCTGATCCTCAAGGCGAATGCCGAGTTGCGCGGCCTCACCCCGGCGAAGGTGCTGACCCAGATCCTCGAGACGGAACCGGTGCCGCCGCCCAACGTGGTGTCTCGCTTCGGGCGGCGAGTCGCGATTTAGCTCGTCCATGCGGCTCCCGCGCCTTCCCCTGGTCACGGCGCTCGCGCTGCTCTTCTTTTTTGCGTATATCACCGGGATCCGGTTGGCGTACAGCCTGCTCTATGCGCTGGTCCTGATCTTCGTCGTGAGCTATTTCTGGAGCCGGCTGGCCGCCGATAACCTCTCCATCCGGCGCTCGAGCCCTGAGGGGCAGTACCAGGTGGGCGATAACTTCGAAGAGCAGTTCACGATCGAGAATCGGTCCTGGATTCCCATCCCCCTGATCGAACTGACGGACTTCTCCAACCTCCCGGGCTACGACCCGGGTCGGGTCTTCAGCCTCAAGGGTCGGCGGACGCGGCGCTGGACGTCGCGCGGGCGGTTCAAGCAGCGCGGGCTCTTCACGTTCGGTCCGGTCGAGCTGCGCTACGGCGATCCCTTTGGCCTTTTCACCCGATCACTCCGCGTCGCCGGCAGCCGGTCGGTGGTCGTCTACCCGGTGGTGCGGCCGGTCGGATCGCTCGATGCGCTGGCGCCGAGCACCGCCGGCGATGAACAGCTCCGCGGGCGGGTGCTGGATATCCCTCCCAACGCGACCACGATCCGGGAGTACGTGCCGACCGACAGCGTGAAGCGGATCCACTGGGCGTCGTCGGCCCGGCTGGGCCGGCTGATGAGCCGCAGCTTCGAAACCCGCGAGGGTGGTGATGCCTGGATCGTGCTCGACTTGCAAGCCGCTGTTCACGCCGGCGAGGCGCCGGAATCGACCCTCGAGTACGCCATGAGCATGGCGGCGTCCATCGCCGATGCCGCACTGCGGCGCGGCGGCGCCATCGGCCTGGTGAGCAATGACAGCCGGCTGAGCGTGATCGAGGCGGCCCGCGGCGAGCAGCAGCAGAAGAAGCTCTTCGAGCATTTCACCCTGGCCCAGGCCGATGGCACGGTCTCGCTGGCCACCCTGCTCAACTCGCAGCGGCAACAGTGGCGCCATCGCGGCGGGCTGATCGTCATCACCCCCTCCGCCGATGAACACTGGCTCGAGGCGTTGCTCGATCTCGGGGTGCGTGGCCAGCGCAGCCTGGTGGTCTATCTGGATCCGCGCGGCTTTGGTGGCAGCCAGCCGTCCCTGGCTCCCGCCGGTCGCTGGCGTCAGGCGGTCAACTGGTGGATCATCCGTGGGGCTGACGATCTGGAGTTTGCGCAGGAGAGACGGATTGCCGCAGGTTAATCCCGGGACGATTGTCCTGCTGCTGGTGGCCGCCATTGGCGCGGCGTGGGCCGCCGGGTTGATCCGTCCCCACTATGAGGATGGCCGCCTCACGCTTCGTGCCTTTCGCGCCGGCCGCGTGTTCGCCAGCTTCGATTTCCGGGACACGGGCCTGCTTCTGCTGCTTGCGCTCACGATGGGCTGGGCAGTGGCAGCGGCGGTGGAGCGGTCCCAGTGGGTTCCCGGCACGGACGGCCGCCTGGTGCCGGCCGTGGCCATCACCACCGTGCTTGGATGGCTTCTCGTGGCTGCCGGCCTTTCACGGCTTGCCTACCTGCTGGCGTCGATTCCCGTGACGCTTGGCTGCCTGTTGCTGCTGACGCCCTCGCCACTTCTCACCACGAACGCCAGCGTCGCCGCCCTCCTCAAGTGGGTGCAGGCGCTTCCCGATCAAACCAACCTGTTGCTCCTGATCGCCTTGCTGCTGATGTTCGCCCTGACCGGGTCGTGGGCCAGCTGGTGGATCTTTCGACGGCGCAACGGTCTCGTGGCCCTCTTGCCCACGGGCACGATCCTGGCGGTGGAAATCATCAATGACATCATTCCCGGCCCGGTCTTCTTCACCGTTGTCTGGCTGGCCGCGGCCGCGTCGGTCCTTCTCCGGCTCAACTTCGTCGCTCTCAAGGAAGGGTGGCGGACGCGACACGTGCCCCACGCGGCGGACACGGGCTGGACCTTTGGAGAGGTCGGCATCGAGGCGACGGTTGCCATTCTCGCGATTGCTTTCCTCATCCTGCCCCCACTGAGCAGCGACGACATCAGCGGGGTACTCATCCCCGGGGTGGTGCACGCGGACTTCGTTCACCCGTTCGGGTTGGGGAGCTCGTCGCAATCGGCTGCCACCGGATCGGTCGGCTACAGCGAGACCGTCCGTCCGGGGGCTCAGCTGACGGCGAAATCGAAGACCGTGATGCGGGTGGACGGTGATAGCCCCGGCTTCTATCCCTACTGGCGGGGTATTGCGCTGGCCGGCTGGGACGGTATCCAGTGGTATGAGCTTCCCTCGACGCGGGATGTGCCGGTTCGCCTGCAACCCCTGCTGGCCGCGCACGCCACACTGCCGCGGGATGACCTGGCACCGAGCCTGCGGATCCAGGTCCTCCACACTACCTTCCACGTCCTCGTTCCACCCGAGCAAACGAGCTACACCGTCTTCAGCGCGGGTGAGATCATCTCCGTCGACAATCAGCCCAGCAAGGTGCGGGGGATCATGACCTCCGTCGGCACGCCGCTCAATACTCAGGGGCCCGCGCTCGTCAACGTCGCGGGCGACAACCTCCCCATCGCCAGCTTCGACACCGTCGACAAGATCCAGTTTGCGAAACGGCTGCAGGCGCCCTATACCTACACGATCACCGAGGCCGTCCCCAACGTTGACGTCCAGGATTTGCAAGCCGCCGGCGCCGACTACCCGCCCTGGCTCGACCCCTACCGAGCCCTGTACCACAACGGCCGCGTGGCCCAGGGTACCGGGCAGGATTCACAGATCGCCGAGCTCGCCCAATCGATCGTTGGCGCCGCCCGGGCCACAACCCCCTACGACCAGGCGAAGGCGATCGAATCGTGGTTCATCGAGAAGGGGCGATTCACCTACACGCTGAAACCCCCGACGGCACCGGCGGGGGTGCGGCAGCTGGACTACTTCCTCTTCGACTCCAAGAAGGGGCTCTGCCAGGACTTTTCAACGGCCATGAACGTCATGCTCCGGATGCTCGGCATTCCGAGCCGGCAGATGAGCGGCTTCAGCGCCGGGGTCCTGGACGATAAGACGCATCAGCATCTGGTCAACGCCGTCGAAGCCCACAGCTGGGTGGAGGTCTTCTTCCCGGGCTACGGCTGGATCCCATTCGAGCCGACCCCCGATGGGGTGAATTCCCCCATCAGTCGTCCGCAAACCCTGGAACAGCTCAATGCCGCGGCCCCTTCCGGTACGGACGCCGCGTCGCGCATTCCGCCAAACCTCAGGGAGCCGGCGGGGGTGGCACCCAGCGGCAGCAGTCAAGGCGGCTTCCCCGACATCCTGCGGCCGGCGCTGATCGTGGGCGGCGGTCTCCTCCTGCTCCTCGTGATCGCGAGCCTCCTCGCCCTCCGCTGGTTGCTCGCTGCCCGCGACATACCGCGGATCTGGCGCCGTCTGCTCTTCCTCGGCGACCGGCTAAAAGTCCCGCGGCGTCCTGGGGATACGGCGGAGGAGTTCGGTGGGCGGCTGGCCGCCTCACTGCCACCGCTCGATGATGACGTCCGGCAGCTGGCCAGGCTCTACACCCGCGCCAGCTTCCGCGAGGGTGGACTGCGCGCGGACGAGCTCGCGGCGGCTCGCGAGGCCTGGAGCCGCATCCGCGGAAGCTACCCGCGGCTGGTGGCGAAGGCCTGGCGCGACGCGCTGCGCCGGGGCCGCGTGCTCAGAGCGGAAGGCGCAGCGTCAGAAAGTCACGAGCCATCACCGCGCCGTTGAGCGACCCATTACCGCTGCGGTGGGTGATGATGAATCGGGTCGATGGATGCCGCTGCATCATGCCCTCGACGTCCCTGCGTCCCAGGTGTATCGCGCCGCCCTCGTCGTCGTGGGTCATTTCGGTGATCACATGGTCGGAGGCGGCGACCAGCGCCTCGAGCTCGGCTGACATCTTGGCATCGCCGCTGTAACCGAGGCGGACGCCGCCGCGCTCCATCGTAAAACCGAGGCAATTCATCCGGCTGGCGTGCTCCATTCGGAACGCCCGGGCGGGGCTCCCATCGACCTCGAAGGCATCCCCACCGGAGAGCTCGTGCACCGTCAACTGCAGCCGCTCCCAACTGTAGTGCCGCATCTCCTCTCCCCATGCCAGGTCGAGCAGCCGCTCGAGGTAGGACGTGGTTCCGACGGGACCGAAGACCGTCAGCGGCGGCGAGTCCTCATGATCCAGCACCCGCCCCAGGATCAGCCAGGCGATGCCAAACGTGTGGTCGGCGTGAAAGTGGCTGAGTACCACGGCGCGAGGTTCCTCGAGCGATACACCGACCTTGGGGAGGTGCACGGTCAGCGGGGCGCCGGCATCCATCAGGATGGTTCGGTCGATGAGGATCGCCGCGTTGTAGGCGTGGGGGGAAAAGGCAGCCCCCGTCCCGAGAAACGTCACCTCCACTGAGGTGACGTTAGCAGGCGCCGAGTACAGTGCAACTGATGAGTAGCGTGGAGAAAGTGCGGCTCACACAATGGTCGCACGGCGCGGGTTGAGCCTGCAAGATCGGTCCTGAGGACCTGGCTCAGGTCTTGAGCCACTTGCCCGCCCGCCTCGACAATCCCGACGTCCTGGTCGGGCTTGAGACCGGCGATGACGCAGCGGTCTACCGGCTCCGGCCGGACCTCGCCCTGGTGGTCACCACCGATTTCTTCACGCCCATCGTCGACGACCCCTACACCTTCGGGGCGATCGCGGCGGCCAATGCCTTGAGCGACATCTATGCGATGGGCGCGCAGCCCCTGATGGCGGTCAACCTGGTCGCTTTTCCCATCAAGGAGCTGGGGCCATCGGTGCTGGCGGACATTCTGCGCGGTGGCCTCGACAAAGTCCGCGAAGCGGGCATCGACATCCTGGGCGGCCACAGTATCGATGACCGGGAGCCCAAATACGGTCTCGCGGTGACCGGCACCGTCCATCCTGACCGGGTGCGGCGCAATCGAGGGGGCCGGCCGGGCGACCGGCTGGTGCTGACCAAGCCGCTGGGCACCGGCGTCATCTCGACCGCGATCAAGCACCAGGTCGCGCCGCCGGACTCCGCAGCGGCGGCCATCGAGTCGATGCTCCGGCTGAACCGCGATGCCGCCGACGCCATGGCAACGGTGGAGGTTCACGCTGCCACCGACGTCACCGGATTCGGCCTGCTCGGACACCTCCATTACATGGCTCGGGCATCGGGCCTCGCCGCCCGCGTCGAGGTCGCCTCGGTTCCCTTCCTTCCCGGAGCCGAGGTGCTCGCCGACGCCGGCGAGGTGCCGGGCGGTACCCGTTCGAACGAGCGCTTCCTGGCGTCGCGGGTCCGCTGGCCGGCCGACCTTCCGGCCGCCCGCCAGATCCTGCTCTGCGACGCCCAGACCTCCGGCGGGCTGCTGCTCGCCGTACCTGCCAGCGGCGCGGCATCTCTAATGGCGGCGCTAGAGGCGAAGCGTGTAGCGGGGGCCGTCATCGGCGAATTGACGCAAGGAGAGGCCGGCTCGATCGTCGTCACCTGATCGCGAGGGCCCCGCGACAATCCTGTCGCGAGTGCGCTCGGCCAATATGGCGGCCAGCCGGTAGCGCGTATTAGAAGGTGACCATGCGTGAATTCGTGGGAGCTTCGTGGCCGCTCGCCCAAGTCGGCACCGCCCATAATGGCACCCAGTGCGCCCACTGGGAAAGGCGGCGTCCGACGACGATCGCCCCCTCATCGAGCGGGTGCGGAAAGGGGATCAGGACGCCGTCCGCGCTCTCTACGAGCGCTACTTCGACCGCATCTACAACTATGTCTACGCCCGCCTGGGGCGCGCCGAGGACGCGGAGGACCTGGCCATCGATACCATGACCCGCGGCCTCACCCGCCTCGACCTGTTCCAGGACCAGGGCGTCGCGTTTTCCTCCTGGATCTACCGCATCGCGCACAACGCCACCATCGACCACTACCGACGCCACGGCAAAGTCTCGCTCGTTTCGCTGGAGCACGCACCGGCGCTGGAGTCGGCCGATCCCTCAGAACTGGCGGTCGAGCAAATGTCGAACGAGGATCTGCACGCCGCCATCCGCGACTTGACCGATGAGCAGCAACAGGTTCTCATCCTCCGCTTCTTCCAGGACCTGACCGCGGCGCAGGTGGCCTCCATCATGGGGAAGAGTGTCGGCGCCGTGCAGGCGCTGCAACACCGCGCGCTGGGCTCGCTGGAGCGCGCCTTGCAGGGAGGGCGGTCAATTGACGCCTGAAGTCGAGCGGCTGGAGCGGCTGGCGGAACGTCTCCGCACCGTCGATCCCTACGTTCCTCCGCCCGGAGCGAAAATTCGCGGCTGGAACCTGGTGCTGGCCGCCGTAGAGCAGTCCAATACGGCCCGATCGGGCGTCCATCCGATCCGGCGCCTCGTGCTGGCGAGCCTGGCCGCCGGGGTGTTGCTCGTGGCCGGCGCCGTCGCTGCATCCGCCGACAGCCTCCCGGACTCGATCTTCTATCCGCTCAAGGGAGTTCTCGAGAACACCAGGGGCGCGCTCACCTTTGGCGCCTCGGATCAGCTCGCCTACCACCTCGACCTCGCCAGGACCCGGCTGACCGAGGCCCAGGCGATGTTCGCTCGCCATCGGGTCGACCTCGCCGACCAGGCCCTCAGCGGGCTGGACGACCAGCTGAACGATGCCGCGCTCGTGATCCAGGCGGAGAAGCAGAGCGACCCGGCGGTGGGAGCGGCGATGGAGAACCGCCTGCGGCAGGCAATCGCCACGCACGACGCGCAGCTTGCCGGGCTTCAGGGCCAGGTCACGAACCCGACGGCTCTGAATGCCATCATGCAGGCGCGCGACCGAGCCGCCCAGGCGCTCCAGACCGCCGCCAGGAACGGCAAGGGCAACGGCAACCCGGGTACTTCGCCGAACGGCAGCGGCCTGGGAAATGGCACGGCGAACTCGCCGCACCCGACCCCGAAGCATTAGGTAATCCGGCGCGGCCCGCTAGCATGGCCCCGATGGCCCGGCGTCGCGATGTCCTGACATCGGGCGCGATTGGCGTGCTCGTGATCGCTGCCGATCAGGCCACCAAGGTTTGGGCGCAGGGCTCCCTCCGGCCGGACCACGAGATCACGGTCATCACCGGCTGGCTGTGGTTCCGACTAACCAGCAACTCGGGCGCCAGCCTCGGGATGCTGCGCGGCCACAATCTGGTCTTCCTGGTGGCGTCCATCCTGGTCGTGGTTGCCGTGGCGGTCATCGTGGTAAGGGGCGCGCCCGGCACGGTCGGTGCCGTCGCGCTCGGCGCGGTCGCCGGCGGAGCCACCAGCAACCTGATCGACCGCGCGCGCCTGGGGAGCGTCATCGATTTCATCGAGATCCACCTGTGGCCGACCGACTTCAACCTGGCGGATGCCGCGATCCGCCTCGGCGTCATCGCCTTTCTGGTGACGCTGCTCCTTAGCTGGCGCCGGCGCCCGCGGCCGGACGCCGGCTCCCGACCTGCGGGTTAGTTGCCCGCCGCGATCTTCATGTCCCGGTTGTAGGCATCGATGAGCGGCTGGAAGAGCGCTTTGGACGCGGCATCCACGGATTTCCAGTCGTACTTGTCGAGAGTGGCGGCGTCCGCTGTCAGCGCAGCGTCGGCCTTCTGGGCCGCCGCGGCATCGTTCGCATCGACCGCCGCAACCAGCGCCTGGAGGTCATTCAGCACCTGCTGGATCGCCTTCAGGGCCGTCCCGAACTCAGCCGGCACGGCGGGCGGCTGGGCCAGATCGATCGCTTTCTTCATGTTGGCGCCGGTGGCCGGTAGCTGCGCCTTCACCCCGGCGAGGTCGTTCGCGGTCCCCGCCTTCCCGATCGCCTCAAATCCGGCCATCGCATCCGCGAAGGGGTCGAAGAAGGCGAACTCCTTCATGGAGAGATCGATGCCTTTCTGAGCCGTGTTCAGCGCCGACAAGGCGGCCTCGACCCGTAGACGATGCCGGTCGAGGGTCCCCTGCTCGGGTAGCGTGAGAAGAGAACTCTGCAGGTCGGGGCGAACCCGTTGCAGCGCGCTGCGATCGCTTGCGACCTGGGCCTGCCATGTGGCCACCTTCTGCTTGTCGGTCGCGACCGCGGCCTTGACCGCGGCAACATCCACCGAGTTGGAACTGAAATCGATGCCGTTGAACGGATCATTGTTGAAGCTGTCGACCGTCTCGTTGTTATGGCTGACCGCCGTGTGGAGTGCGCTGTCGGCCCGTGCGATCGGGCCGCCCGCCGCCGCCGCGCCGCCGAGGACGTAGCCAATGAGCAATAGGAAGACCAGCGCGATGCCGCCGATGATCAGCCACCGCCGCCCGGACCGCCTGCGGCCGCCATCCGTCACCGGGGCCTGAGCCGGCTCAGGCGCGATCGCTGCTTCGGACGGCGGTGTCGACGCCGCGAGTGGAGCTTCTGCCTCTGTCATCGATTCCCTCCCTGGCCTCAAATGGGCCATTCCCGACCCCAGACTCACCCAAAATCCCAGGCGTGTCAATAGCGACTGTGGCGATGAGCCTTGTCAGCCCGAACAGCGCCGGTTAGGCTGGACGTCAGGAGGAAGCAGCCAGAGTGGAAAGCCCGCTTGCGCCGGCGCGGCAGCCGGACCCGATCGCCCAGACCAGCCATGTTCGCGAGATGGCGGCCAACCTGCTACTGGGACGCGCGCTGCAGATGCTGGAGGCGGCCGTCGGCATGGTCGTCTTCTGGGACGCGGAGGGTCGCTGGAACAAGGACAGCTTCGCGCTCCCCGGTCGGCCCGACCGCCTCGAAGAGCTGGCACCCCTGCTCGAGGCGCTCCTCGAGTGGACGCTGTACACGGAGAAACCGGTGGTCATCCACGACCTGCCCCAGAGTCGATGGTCCCGACACTTGCTCCACGGCGCCGAGCCACCGGCCGGCGCGGTGGCGGCCACGCCGATGGCGCAGCGCGGCGCGATCTGGGGCGCGGTCGCCGTCTACCGAACCGAGCCGGTCGACGCGGCGATGGACCTGCTGGGGCAGCTGGCTGAACTGGCCACGGAGCCCCTCAGCTCGCTCGGCTCGGCACGGCCCGAGGGCATCAGCTGAGGCGGTCTCGACGCGCCCCCTCCGTATCATGAGGGCCGATGCGAGGTGATCAATCGGCGCGCCGGGTGGCGGCTCTCCGGGGGCGCCTGGTGGACCTCGAGCTTGACGGCGTGGTCATCACGACGCCAGAGAACATCCGCTATCTCTCGGGCTTCAGCGGCAGCCTCGGTTACCTGATCATCGGCCGTACCGACGCGGAAATCCTGGGCGACAGCCGCTACTGGCTTCAGATGGAAGCCGAAGCCCCGGGCTTCC
>Ga0209687_1000693_pt1 | contig 11013 bp, 6 predicted proteins | sample GraSoiAngelo_136_FD_185893 | JGI IMG/M metagenome (GOLD analysis project Ga0209687, IMG submission 185893) | Grasslands soil microbial communities from the Angelo Coastal Reserve, California, USA - 14_0929_09_20cm (SPAdes) (version 2) | ecosystem: Environmental > Terrestrial > Soil > Grasslands ...
GATACACGCGCACCGCCCACGACGAGTTGAACTGCGCGAGGATTTGCCCCGCGGGACCTTCGAGCGCGAAGGTGGCGTACGCGGCGTCGTCGGCCGTCGCGGCGTAGTGGCGCCCCTGCTCGTCCACCCGCTCGGGGATGAGCCGGGCGCCCGTGCACTGCACGGCGGTCACCGCCCCGAACGTGTGGTCGAGCAGGTAGCGCCAGTGGGCGAACATGTCGAGGATGATCCCGCCGCCGTCTTCCTTGCGATAGTTCCACGAGGGGCGCTGTGCGGGCGCCGTTGCGTCGTCGCCCGCGAATACCCAGTACCCGAATTCGCCGCGCACGCTCAGGATGCGGCCGAAGAAGCCGTCGTCCACCAACCGCTTGAGCTTACGGATGCCGGGAAGGAACAGCTTGTCCTGGACCACTCCGTGCTTCACGCCGCGAGCGCCCGCCGTCTTCGCGAGCTCGAGCGCCTCGGTCGTGGTGGCCGCGAGCGGCTTCTCGCAGTAGACGTGCTTCCCCGCCGCGATCGCGCGACGCACGTGGTCGACGCGCAGGCTCGTCACCGTCGCGTCGAAGTAGATCTCGTCCACCGGATTGGCGAGACAGGCGTCCAGATCGGTTGAGACACGGGTCAAGCCGTGAGCGGCCGCGATCTCGCGCAGCTTCGACTCGTTGCGGCCGACGAGGATCGGGTCCGGTACGAGCCGGTCGCCGCCCGGCAACGGCACCCCGCCCTGCTCGCGGATGGCGAGGATGGATCGCACGAGGTGCTGGTTCAGCCCCATGCGCCCGGTGACGCCGTTCATGATGACGCCGATGCATCGGGGGGCCATCAGCCCTCCCGTAGGGGCGCCTGTAGGGGCGCAGCATGCTGCGCCCCTACAAAAGCAGGACTAGGCCGTGAGGCCGGCAGGAACGATATCGCCACCGCACCCGCCAGCGCGAACGCGATGACCGCCACGAAACCGGTGGCGTAGCTCCCCGTCACGTCGTGCATCCGGCCCACGAGCACCGGCGCGACCGCCTCGGCGACGCCGTCACCCGTCAGGACGACGCCCATGGCGCGCCCCAGCACGCGCACGCCGAACAGCTCGGCGGCCATGAGTGGAATGACCATGTATTCCCCACCCAGTCCGATGCCGAAGATCACGGCGAAGAGGTAGATCGCCCCCGGCTTGCCGACCAGGAACAGGAGCGGGATTCCCGACGCGACCAGCACGTAGATCAGCAGCATGACGTACTTCTTCGGGAACCGGTCCGCCAGCCATCCCATCCCGAGCCGGCCGACCAGGCTCGACGCGAGCACCAGCGAGGCGATCTGCGCGGCCGCGGCCTGCGTGAAGCCGTGATCGAGGCTCAGGAAGAGCTTCAGGTGCTGGTTGGTGCCGCCCACGGCGGCGATCGAGCACATGCTGCCCGCGAGAAGCAGGTAAAAGGCAGGACGGTGGAGAATGGTGGAGGTTGTGGAGGCCTCGGCGACCGGAGCTCCGGCGCCCGTGGAATCCGGGGATTCCTTGACGACAAGTGCCAACGGCAAGGCGACGACGATGATCAGTGCACCGAGCCCCTGCAGCGCCCCCTGCCAACCGACGGCCCGCGTGAGCCACACCGCCAGGAACGGCACGAGCGCGCCTCCGATGCCGATCCCGAGATAGGCGAACCCCATGGCACGGCCGCGCGCCACCGTGAACCAGCGGGACAAGAGCACCTGGTTCGGGAGCGGGCCGCCGCACATGTTGCCCAGGGCGTTGAAGAGATAAAAGAAGTAGAAGCCGGCCAGGGTGCGGATCATGCCGAGCCCCACCAGCGCGATGCCGGCCATCAGGATTCCCGCCACCATCAGGCGCCGCGGGCCGAACCGGTCCACCATCCAACCGGCGAAGAAGCCGAACAGCGGCCCCACGATCAGCTTGGAAATGGCGTTGCCTGACGTGACCTGGGCGCGCGACCAGCCGAACTCGCGCACCATGTGGTCGTAGAAGAACGGCAAGCCGTAGAGGGCGAGGCCGACGATCGCGAACAGCGCCAGGAACGAGGTTGCAACCACCTGCGCCTGCGCGGCGCGCGAGGACCCGCTCACAGGTTGCGGCGCTTGAGCTCGCCCACCGCGTAATACACGGCCCGCGCGGTGAGGGCCATGTACGTGAGCGATGGATTCACGCAGGACGAGCTCACCATGCACGCGCCGTCGGTGACGAACAGGTTGGGCACGTCGTGCGCCTGGTTGTAGGCGTTGAGCACCGACGTCCTGGCGTCGCGGCCCATGCGCGCCGTCCCCATCTCGTGCACGCTGAACCCCGGGGGACCGTCGTGGTCGTACGTCTCGACGTCCTTGCACCCGGCGGCCTCTAGCATCTCGGCCGATTGGGTCTTCACGTCTTCACGGATGGCGCGCTCGTTCTCGCTCCAGGCGCAGTGCACGCGCAACAAGGGGATCCCCCACTGGTCCGTGCGCGCGGGGTCGAGATCGACGTAGTTCTCGTGCCGCGGCAGACACTCGCCGTATCCCTGCAGCGTCATCTGCCACGGCCCGGGCTCCCGCAGCTGCCGTTTCAGCTCCGCCCCTAATCCCGCGAGCGTGGCGCCGCGCATCCAGCCGTCGCGTCCCGCTCCGCCCTGGATCCCATATCCCCGGAGGAAACCGACCTTCGCCTCCCCACGCCCTCCCACATTGCGGAAGCGCGGGATGTACGTCCCGGTCGGCCGCCGGCCGTAGACGTACTTGTCCGCGAGGCCAGGCACCGTACCGCTGGCGCCCGCCTTGGAGATGTGGTCCATCAGGTTATGGCCCACTTCCCCGCTCGAATTGGCGAGTCCTGTGGCGAAGCGGGGCGTAGTGGAGCTCAGGAGAATCTGCGCGGTACCGAGGGTCGAGGCGCAGAGAAAGATCAGGCGTCCGGCGTACTCGCGCGTCTGTTTCGTGTTGCGGTCGATCACGCGCACGCCCACCGCCCGGTCCTTGCGCTCGTCGTAGATCACGCTGTGCACGATCGCGTCGGTGAGGACGGTCAGGTTTCCCGTCTTCTGCGCCGCCGGCAGCGTCGCGCTCAGGCTCGAGAAGTAGCCGCCGTAGCTGCAGCCGCGGGCGCACTGGTTGCGCGCCTGGCAGCGCCCGCGCCCGTTGTGCGGCTCGGTCAGGTTCGCGACCCGGGTGATGGTCATGTGACGCCCGAGGAACACGCGCTCGATCCCGCGCTTCACGACCTGTTCGGCGCAGTTCAATTGCCAGGGCGGGAGGAACTCGCCGTCGGGCAGGTGCGCGAGGCCCAGCCGCTCGCCGCTCACGCCCACGAACCGCTCGGCGTGCGCGTACCAGGGGGCCAGATCTTTGTATCGGATCGGCCAGTCGACGCCGTGGCCGTCTTTCCGATTCGCCTCGAAGTCGAGGTCGCTCCAGCGCCAGCACAGCCGGCCCCAGATCAAGCTGCGGCCGCCGAGCTGGTAGCCCCGGATCCAGCGGAACGGCTGATCGTCGGCCGTGATGTACGGATGCTCCCGATCGTTGACGAAAAAGTGCCGGGTCGTCTCCCCGAACGCGTAGTTCTTGCTCTGGACGGGGTAGTCGCGCTCGTACAGCTCCTGCTCGCCGCGGCCGCGGTGCGGCAGCTGCCAGGGCTGCAGCCACTCCGTGACGTAGTCCTTCCCGTGCTCCACGTGCCGGCCGCGCTCCAGCACCAGCGTCTTGAGCCCCCGCTCGCATAGCTCCTTGGCGGCCCAGCCGCCCGTGATACCGGAGCCGACGACGATGGCGTCGTAGGGATCGTCGCGGGTCACACTGCCCACGTCCGCCCGACTTGCGCGAGCGGGACGCACCCGTCGTAGCGGCCCGGGACCGGGGCATGGTGCAGCTCGCGCGTGGCGCCGATCTCGGACGTGTAATAGCCGACGAGCGTCAGCTCCTTGAGCGTGCGGAAGAACGGCGCTGCCGTGTGGTCCAAGCGATCGAGCAGGGCGCGCTGCTGGTCCGGCGTGCTCGTCTGAAAGGCCCGGCCGAGTTCCGCCAGGGCGGCCACGAAACGCTCCCGCTGCTCCGCTGAGTACGACTCCGCCAGCAGCGCGTCGATGAAGCGATGGACGCCCACGGCGCGGGCCCCCGGGGTGTCCGTCTCGGGAAGAATCTGCTCGGCGATCGTGGCCACGAGCTCGGCCTGGTCCGCAGTGAGGGCGCGGGGACGCCATCTCCCGTCCGGCACGCCACGCGCCTCGCAGCCCGCGAGCACGCCCGCGGCGAGCGGAGCGGACAACACGCCGCCCAGCACGAGCGCGGCGCGGCGCAGCGCTTCACGCCGGTCGATGTCGCCGGGCGAGGTCATGAGCCGGCGCGCGGGGATCCGGGGACGGAGTCCGGCTCGGGATACAAGAGCTGCGCGCGGTGCGAGCGGACGGCGTCTTCCGGGATCTGCCGCAGCAGCGCGCCATAGCGCGCGTCGCCGTACGCCAGGCGGGCCTGCTCGAGCGGCAGCACCAGGAAGTCCGGCTCGGTCGGCGTGATCTGGCGGCCGGGCCACTTGCGCCGCGCATCGGCGTACGGTGCCAGATAGTCGAGCGCCTTCCGGATGCTGCCCCCCCGCGGCGAGCGGTAGGACCAGAGGTCCACACCAACGTGTCGTGCCAGCTCCGCCAACCGGCACAGGCCCTCGAGGTTCATCGCGCTGTACGCGAGGGAGCGGGTGCGGGCCAGCTCGTAGGGCTGGCGGCCGTCGGCCGTGACCTGCGCGCCGATGCGGCGCGTCCTGGCGGCCGCGAGCGTGGAGCGCGCCAGCGCGGTGTCGCCGGTGAAGAGCGCCAGGGCCGCGACCTGCGCGTCGTACCACGTGCCATGGTTGTTGTGCGCGTTGCGCTCCTGTTTGCCGATGGGGCTCGAGCGCAGCCACCCGAGGTACGTGGAGAACCACTGTGCCATGCCGCGGTCGTCCGCGGCCGTCCAGCCGGGGGAGCGCTCCAGCATGCCGATCGCGTCGACCACGCCGACGAGCCCGCGCGTTTCGATGATCCCAGCGGCCCGGCCCTGGGTGATGCCCGGAATGCCCTGTCCGTACCGTAGGTGCGGATTCATCCGCGTGGCGGGATCGAGGAACCACGTGCGCAACAGCAGGGTGGCGCGCCGCGCGTACGTCTCGTCGTCGGTAAAGTAATACGCGAGGGCGAGGGTGGTGACGGCGCCGGTGACGGCGGCGAGTCGGGGAGCGTCGTAGTCGTTGCGTATTTCCGGATTGCGCTCACCGTCGCGCCGCACGTAGGGAAGGCCGCCCGGCTTGGCGGGGTTGGGCCACCAGTACGGACCCATGCTCACATAGTCGTGCTTGTCGCCGCTCGGCGGGATGCGGCGCTTGTCCATCACCGACGCCGCGGGGACCTGCAGTGCGGCTCCGGCCTCTCGCACGAGCCGGTCGTACGCCGGTTGGAGCCGCTGGTCGCCGCTCTCGATGCGCCGTTTGGCGCGGGTCAGCCCCTCCGCGTCGAGCGCATAGACTCGCGGCGGCGCCGCGGTCGATGATGCCTGCGCGGAGGGTGACCGAGTGGCGAGCCCCCGCAGCCGCCACGCGCCGTCCGGGACGCGACGCAGCTCGCAGCCGCCGAGCACACCCACGGCCACCGCGGCCAGCACGACGCCCCCGAGCAGGCGCGAGGCGCGCTGCGGCGCCGCCCGTCGGCCCGTCGGGTCGGGTGAGGGATGTGTGAGCATGGGGCTGCGCGGGGCGTTGCATCGCAAGACGTGCGCCCGCCCTCACTGCGGGCAGCGGTGTCGGTCGGACCCCGCACCTGCCCGGCCCCGCGTCGCGGCGGCGCGACACCCGTAGGATGCGAGCATCGCGGGACGCGATCCGTACACGCGTCACCGCGCACCGCGTGACCGACCTCACGAGGGGCACGCCGCTTGCGGTCGCACACTCGAACCGGAACGCCGTCGACCGGGAGGACCGATGCGGAAGCGCCGTCGCACCGCCGTTTCTCCAAGCCTTTCCTTTTACCTGCTGCTTTGCGCGCTGCTGCCGCTCGGAGTCGGGCGGGCCCAGCAGGCGGGCCAGCAGGTAGGGCCTGTCGCGCCTGAGACCGGCGTCATCGCCGGTGTCGTGACCGCACAGGAGACCGGCCTCGCGCTCCCGGAGGTCCGCGTCACCGTCGCGGGCACGGGCCTGGGCGCCACAGCCGACCACGACGGTCGGTTTGCGATCGCCCAAGTCCCCCCAGGGACACACCGGCTGCAGGCCCGGCTGATCGGGTACGAGGTCGGCGAGGTCGCGGGCGTGGTCGTGGCGCCAGGTCAGACCGCGACCGCGAACCTCCACCTGCAGCCGCTGCCGGTCGCCCTGCAGGAAGTCGTCGTCGTCGGCTACGGCACGCAGGTCCGCAGGGATATCACGGGCTCCATCTCCTCCGTCGCGGCCGCAGACCTGAAAAGCACGCCCACCGTGAATACCGTCGGCGCGATCCAGGGACGCGTGGCGGGCGTGGACATCGTGACCACTGGCCAGAAGCCGGGCGACGGCGTCCGCGTCCGGGTGCGCGGCGCGCGTTCCGTCACGGCCGGCAACGATCCGCTGTACGTGGTGGACGGGATTCCCGCGGCAGGCGTCACCGATCTGAACCCGAACGACATCGCGTCGATCGAGGTCTTGAAGGATGCCTCGGCCACGGCGATCTACGGCTCGCGTGGCGCGAACGGCGTCGTGCTGGTCACCACAAAACAGGGCAGCGCGGGACCGACCACCTTCACGTACGACAGCTATGTCGGCGTGCAGCGGGAACGATCCCGCATCCAGATGATGAACGGCCAGCAGTACGCGCAGCTCAAGCGCGACGCGAACCGCACGACCGGGAACTACCATTGCGACGCCGGCGTCGCGGCCTGCGATTCCGGCGATGCCCAGATCTTCTTGCCGGTCGAGCTGGCGTCGATCCAGGCCGGGCGCTCGACGAATTGGCAGGATCTGGTGCTGCGCCAAGGCCAGCAGGTCAACAACGAGATCCGCATCGCGGGCGGTGACGAGCGGACGCGCTTCGCGTTGAGCGGGGGGCAGCTCACTCAGCAGGGCATCCTGCAGGGTCAAGATTTCACGCGGCGGTCTGTGCGGTTCAACTTCAACCACGAGCTGAACGACCGCCTCAAGGTGGGAACCTCGGCGTCGCTGGTCCGGACCGACCAGAACCTGGGCAGAGGCGACGGCATCTACAGCGAGGCGCTCCTCAACAACCCTCTCGCCGTGCCGTATGACAGCGCGGGGAACCTCCTGTTCAAGCCGACCCCGGACGGGCAGCGCGTGAACCCGCTCTCGGACGTGCAGAACTGGGTGGACAATCGGGCAAACACGCTGGTGTCCGGGACCTTATTCGCCGACTACCGCCTGACGGACGCACTCTCCTGGCGAGTGAACTTCGGCGGCAACGTGAGCTCGAACCGGCGTGGCGTGTTCCAGGGAGCCCAGACCCAGGTCAATCAGGGCAGCGGCGCGGATGCGGGGCTGTGGGAGAACCGCACGACCGCCTACACGTTGGACAACATCCTGACGTTTCGCCGCAACGTGGGCAGCGACCACCGCGTTGACCTCACCCTGCTGTACAGCATCCAGCAGCAGCGGACCGAGGATGACACGATGCACGCGGCCGGCCTTCCCTACGAGCGGCAGCAGTTCTACGACATCGGGTCCGCCACCCACATCGACGGCCTGTATAGCGACCTGACCGCATGGGCGTTGCAATCGTACATGGCCCGGCTGAACTACGCGTTCAAGGACAAGTATCTCCTCACGTTGACGACCCGGGTGGACGGGTCGTCGCGGCTCGCCCGCGGGCACAAGTACGCCATGTTCCCATCGGTGGCATTGGCGTGGCGCCTGAGCGAGGAAGGCTTCATCCGGCGCACCAACCTCTTCTCCGATCTGAAGCTCCGGGCCAGCTACGGGCACACCGGCAACACGGCAATCGACCCGTATCAGACACTGGGGTCCATGACCCGCGTGATGTATTCGTACAACAACAACGCGGCACCCGGATACCGACCCGGCTCGTTGCCGAACCCGGACCTCAAGTGGGAGAACACCGGCCAACTGGACCTCGGGCTGGAGTTCACCGCGCTGCGCGGCCGCTTGTCGGGTTCCGTGGACTACTATCGGGCGGACACGAAGGACCTGATCATGCGGCGGCAGATCCCCCCCACCAACGGGTATACCAGCATCCTCCAGAACATCGGGTCGACGCGCAACACCGGCCTCGAGGTGGCCCTGTCGGTCGTGCCGATCGAGGACTGGCACGGGCTCCGCTGGAGCCAGGACCTCAACTGGTCCACCAACCACAACCGGATCGTCAGTCTCTATGGTGGCGTGAACGACGTCCTGAACAAGTGGTTCATCGGGCAGCCCATCGACGTGTACTACGACAACAAGTTCGTGGGAATCTGGCAGGCGCAAGACTCCCTCTTGGCCAAGCAATACAAAGCGAAGCCCGGACAGATCCGCGTGGCCGACGTGAACGGCGACGGGAAGATCGACGGCAACGACCGCGTCATCCTCGGGACGCCGTTCCCCGCCTGGACCGGGAGCATGACGAGCCGGTTCGACTGGAAGCGATTCGACCTCTCCCTCATGACGGTCGCCCGGGTGGATTTTATGGCGAACGACCAATTCCTCGTGGGCGAGAGCACGATGCAGGGTCGCTACAACAACCTCGTCACGGACTACTGGACGCCGACCCACCCCTCGAATGTCGAGTCTCGCCCCACCTTTAATCAGGAGAATCCGCCGTTCGGCGACACGCGGCGCTACGAGGACGGGTCGTTCATCCGCGTCCGCAGCATCACGCTGGGCTACACGCTGCCAGGCGTCCATGGGGGGCCGTGGCACGCCCGGTCGCTGCGGTTTTACGTGACGGCGCTCGATCCGTTCCTGTTCACGCGCTTCCGTGGACTGGACCCGGAGTCACGGACGGGCACGGGCGACCGGACGAGCGCGGGCTACGCGGAGGCCGCCGCCACGCCGAGCTACTGGACGCTCTTGACTGGCGTCACGCTGAGTTTCTAGAGGCCGGGAGACCCGCATGTCGAGACGCATGATGGCACTGCTGGGCGCGGGGTTGCTGAGCCTCGCCGCCTGCGTGGACTTGAACGAAGACCTGATCAGCGGCCTGGCCAATCAGCCGTACCCGACGCCCGACGTGTTCCAGGCGCTGGTCAACGCCACCTACGAGCCGCTGCGAAGCTTCTACGCGCAGGAGCGCGGCTTCACGCTCACCGAGTTCGGGACGGACATCTACACCGAGGGCGCCGACGGGAGCTACAAGTACATCAACGAGTATACGGCGCAGCTGAACCCCGATGTCGACTTCATCCGCGACACCTGGGCCGATTTCTATCGCGCGATCAACACGGCCAATACGGCGATCGCCCAGGCGCCGACGGTGCCGATGGACTCGAGCCTCAAGGCGCAGCGCGTGGCCGAAGCGCGCTTTCTCAGAGCGCTCTACTACTTCGACCTGGTACAGATGTACGGGCCCGTTACCCTCAAGCTCGAGCCGACAACCACCCCGTCCACGCAGTTCACGCGCGCGCCGGTGGACAGTGTGTACGACGCGATCATCAGCGACCTGAAGTTCGCCGAGGCGACGCTACCGTACGTGGCCAAGGAGTACGGGCGCGCCACCAAGGGCGCCGCACAGCACCTGTTGGCCAAGGTGTACCTGACCTGGCAGCGCGACCCGGACTCAGCCGCCGACGAAGCCGCTAAACAGCAGGCGGGCGACTTCGCCAACGCAGCCGACTACGCACAGCGGGTGATCAAGTCGGGCCAGTATGCGCTGCTGCCGCGGTTCGCCGACGTGTTCGACTTCAACAACGAGAAGAACGCGGAAGTCATCTGGTCGGTGCAGTTCACCAACGATCCGCTGACCACCGGAAACGGCAACAAGGGGCATCTGTACTTCCTGATGGAGTACGACGTGCTGCCCGGCATGCAGCGCGATATCGCCAACGGCCGTCCGTTCAAGCGCTTCCGGCCCACCACGTTCTTCTTGGGCCTGTACGATCGCACCAAGGACTCGCGCTACCAGAGTCAGTTCACCCGCGTGTGGTACGCCAATAACGCGGCGACTATCCCGAAGGACCCGGTGTCGGGCGCACCGAAATTCCACCTCGGCGACACCGCGGTCTACGTCTCGGACACGGTCCTGACGGACTCGGCGGTGGCGGCCCGGCCGTACCGCGTCTACACGCCGCGGACGTACAGCAACAGGATCTTCCCGTCGCTGAACAAGTTCCACGACCCGTTCCGGCTGAGCGTGAACGACGAGCGCGGCTCGCGCGACTTCTTCGTCGCCCGGCTGGCCGAGACGTACCTGATCGCGGCCGAGGCGCTGCTGCGGAACGGGAAGGCGACGGACGCGCTCCCGTACATCAACGTCGTGCGGCGCCGCGCCGCCATCCCGGGCCACGAGGCGGAGATGGACCTCACCCTCGCCCAGCTCACCCTCGGCGAAATTCTGAACGAGCGGGCGCGCGAGCTGGCCGGTGAGATGCAGCGGTGGTTCGATCTGGTGCGGACGCACACCCTGGTGTCGCGGGTCAGAGCGTACAACCCCGACGGCGGACCCAACGTCCAGCCGTACCACGCGCTGCGGCCGATCCCGCGGACGCAGATCGACGGCACGACCTGCTGCTACACCCAAAACCCGGGATACTGACCATGTCCCACGCTCCGGTGCCGCGGCGCGAGTTTCTGGGCACGAGCGTCGCGGCTATGGCCAGCGTAGCCGTGGGTGTGCCCAGGATACTGCCTCCACAACCTCCAGAACCTTCACAACCTCCACCAACCTCGATTAACCTCGGGGTGGCGAGCTACTCCCTCCGCAACTTCCCGCGCGACAAGGCCGTCGAGATGGTGAAGGCGCTCGGGACGGCCTACGTCAACTTCAAGTCCGTGCACCTGCCGTTCGAGCTGTCGCCGGAGCAGCTGGCCGCCGCACGACGGGAGATCGAGGCGGCCGGACTCGTGATCGTGGGCGGCGGCGTGATCACGTTCGACGACGACACCGA
>Ga0209687_1000699_pt1 | contig 10941 bp, 8 predicted proteins | sample GraSoiAngelo_136_FD_185893 | JGI IMG/M metagenome (GOLD analysis project Ga0209687, IMG submission 185893) | Grasslands soil microbial communities from the Angelo Coastal Reserve, California, USA - 14_0929_09_20cm (SPAdes) (version 2) | ecosystem: Environmental > Terrestrial > Soil > Grasslands ...
AACGCGTTGGAAGGCGCCAGCTTCAGTGGCGCATCGCGATTAGATGCGCATAAGCTTAGCGGGCCGAAATTCTATCTCGAGACAACCGGGGCATCGAACGTGACCCTTGATGGTGCGGTGGATGAATTGGTCGCCAACATGACTGGAGCAAGCGATCTGCGTGCGGAAGCGTTGCAGACAAAGATCGCCGAGCTTTCGGTGACTGGCGCCGGCGATGCGCGGGTAGCGGTAAGTGACACGCTCAAGGTTTCCATCACCGGCGCTGGCAAAGTGGAATACATCGGAAATCCGCCGCACATCCAACGCGAAATTACCGGTGCTGGCTCGATCCGGAAGCGCGAGAAGTAGGATCATCACGCGTCATCCCGAGCGAAAGCTCAGCGATCCCGTTGTAAAAAACTTGAAGGCAACTTCCCCGGGATCCCTCGACTTGGCTGGGGCTGACGAGCTAGTTACCATTCATTCTCCTGTTCGTCGCGGCGGTTGAGGAAGTAAGTTCGGCGGCGGATGGAGAACTTTATCTGCGTACAATGCGGGGCGCAGTTTAGCCAAACCGCGGAGCCGCCGCCACGATGTCCGATCTGCCAGGATGAACGGCAATTCGTTCGCCATGACGGGCAGCAGTGGACGACGCTGCGGGAACTGGCGCTGCATCATCGCAACCGTATCGAAGAAGAGGCACCACGCCTTCACGGCATCGGAACGGAACCGGAATTCGCCATTGCTCAGCGCGCTCTGCTGGTGCAGTCGCCCGCAGGAAATTTGTTGTGGGATTGCATTTCATTGCTCGAGGACAACACGATTGCGGAAGTCAGGGCGCGCGGAGGTATTCGGGCGATCGCGATCTCGCATCCGCACTTTTATTCCTCAATGGTCGAATGGGCGGACCATTTCGACGCGGAGATATATTTACACGCCGCGGATCGCCAGTGGGTCATGCGCGACAGTCCGCGCATTCAGTTTTGGGAAGGCACAACCTTTCCGCTTTGGGATGATTTAACGTTGATCAACTGCGGAGGCCATTTCGAGGGCGGCACCGTTCTTCACTGGCCAGAGGGCGCGAACGGCAATGGGGCATTGCTCACGAGTGACATCCTTACGGTAGTGCAAGATCGGCGCTACCTCAGCTTCATGCGCAGTTATCCAAATCTGATTCCGCTCGCCGCGAACGCGATCAATCGCATTCTTGAAACGCTCAAGGAATTTTCATTCGATCAAATCTACGGCGGTTGGTGGAAGGCGAACGTGCTAGCGCACGCCAAAACCGCCGTCGCGCGATCGGCGGAACGCTACCTGCGGGCAATCGGTCACTCCGCGGAGCGATTAAGCTGAAACGTTGCTTAGCAGTTCGTGAACCAGCCGCGGCAAGGCGACGCCGGCTGGTTCGCGGAATGACTTGGTCGCAAATTGCGACAACGATGTTTCTTCAGGATTCACTTCTATCAATTGACCAGTGCGGCCTCGCGCTCGCAGCGCCCAATCGGTGATGTAACCAAAAAGCGCAGTCGTTCCGGCGACAATGACCAAATCGCAATCGTCGGCGGTCACAAAATTTTCCACAATGCTGATTTTTGCCAGGTCCAATTGTTCACCGAACCAAACCACCCCCGGTCGCATGAGCGCGCCGCATTCCGGACACTTCGGGAGGCTGTCATCATCATGCTCATGTCTTTTGAAATCGCACCGCGAGCAGTGCGTGATGAAAATGTCGCCGTGGATTTGCACCATCTTTTCTGAGGGTAATCCCGCTCGCCGGTGAAGATCATCCACGTTCTGGGTCACAAGCAGAAATTCGCGAGCCCGTTCCGCTAAATTGGCGATCGCCCGGTGGGCAGGATTCGGCTGCGCCGTACGAATGCGCTGACGTCGCTCGCGATACCAATCCCAAACCAAATTCGGATCGTGTGCGAACGCTTCCGGCGTTGCCAGTTTCGTCGGATCAAAATTTCGCCAGTAACCATCCTTGCCCCGAAAAGTCGGGATCCCGCTTTCCGCGGAAACGCCCGCGCCGGTGATTACGAGAACACGCATTTTTGAGGGGCGTCTGGGTCAAACACCCCTCAAACTTTACCCCGGATCGACCTACGATAAACACTAGCGACGTGGGCGGTAGTTAATCGTATAGGTTTGCTGCTGAACGTTGGGAACCGCGGTGCCGGTCGCGGCATCATAAGTGGAACGTGACAGATAAATCAATGCCGTTCCGGTGTTGGCCGGATCAAAGAAGGGGTCGCCGGCAGGAACCGAAATATCGAAAGCGACATCGCCGGTTGTTGTGAGATCGAGATCGTGATCGACAAACTGCCCCCACCCGTAAATCCAATCGGAAAGATTGCGCGCATTTCGCAGGTCCGCGGTTTGGTCGGAGACAGTGTTGCTGATAAAGCGCGCGCTGGGACGGTTTGCGCCGGCGGGCGTAGCGAGCGAATCGCCATAGGCAGCGGAAGCAAAACGCATCAGATCAAATCCGGCAGAGCCCCAGAATGAATGCCGGGGATTGTTTCTCGTTCCGTCGATCGAGGCGGCGCTGAATCGGGTGTTTGTCGCGCCGATCAGAGCCGGCGGCAGAGAACCGGGCTTTGGCTGCAAGGTCCCCAGGGTCGATGCATCAAAGAAAAAAACGTTATCCTGAATCTTCGTGATGACGGTGTTGCGCCGGATGATGTCGGAGAGATGTGTCTGCTGCAGCGCTTGCAACTGGGTTCCAAAGAAAATTCTCTGATACCAAAATCGATCGCCTGTGCGCAGGCGCTCGAATTGATTGGCGATGATTTTTCGAAACGTCGGGCCGACGCTCGCGCCGAAAACGTGATCCTCGGCCAGGCCACCGACCCAAAGATCGATTGAATCCACATTTCCGTAGAGAGAAAAGAGCTTTGCCTGAAGATCAGGGTCGCTTGTGATCTGAGTGAAACTGGTGACACGGGGGAGTCCGTAGGCGGCGCGTGCACTGTTATAATCCGCGAGGCCGTGATCGCGTCCGCGTTGAATGTTACGCGAAGCGAGATCAAATCCACCCGCGCCGGGAGGACCGAAAAGAAAATTTCGAAGGCCGCCAACGAGTTTCGGATCCACTTCCTGCGCGTTGTCGGTGGCGAGATATTTCAGGATAGGATCGGGCCCAACTTCTTTGAGCGGGGCCGGATTGAAGAAAGCTTCGTCGAGATCGAGTTCATCCCGCACTGGGTTACCATCGTTGTCGAGAAACTCGACGTCATCATTGATGAGGGTATGACCAATACGATAAGCCGCGGTAGAAAACTCATTCGCGATTCCGGCGTTCACGTCTGCGTCATAGCCGGAATATGACCGCAACGCGTTCGATCCCAATAGCGCCGGAAGAAATTCGTTATACGTAATTGCCTGGATTTCTCCGGCGACAATCCTTCGGGTCATTTGGAAGATCTGCTCGTCGCTCAGCGAATGATTAGCCGCAGCAATAGCAGCAGCGATCTGATTGTGTTCCCGAATAAACAGCGCGTGAATCGCGCTCAACTCGACGTTCTCGTTCGCCCGCACGTCACCAGCGAGGAAAAGCTCGGCGTCCGGAGACAAATGCGCATCGTTTGCGTTCGGCAGGCCCGCGGTATTGAGCGGAGGGAGATTACCGGTGCTGGTTTTGAGGGCGCCGCCCTGAAATGTTCGCAACGCCGCCGCGCGGGTCGCGTCAGAACCATAAATGACGGAACCGTCGAGATAGGATGTGATTTGGTTTGTTTGCTGGCGCGGATTCGGTGTCGTTGCTTGAAACGTGAAAGCGTTGGCTCCCGAACGCAGCGTGACCGGCAGACTGAACTTTCCGTTCCGATCAAGTGTAACCGGCGTGCCGTTCACAGAAAAGGTCACGAGCCAGGGCGCGTAAACATCATTTGTGACCGTTCCCTGCAAAACAACTCGCGACGAACCTACGGTGCTTCCGTTCGGAGGATTGACACTAACGAACGAGCCATTGTTCGGCGATGGCGTTGAGCTTACACCCGTGTTGGAATCTTGAGTAGCGGTACGGCCGCTCAAGTTGTGCAATTGCCGCTCGGCGATCCAGCCGCTGTTGCCACTGTCGAAATCGACTTTCCACCACCACACATCATCCACACGAACCGGACCATCGCTGATCGATCCGACTGCATTGGCCGCTTGATTACCGGCGAAGCGACCGGCCGAAGGCGGTGCCGCGAAAACCGCACTCGATCCGGTCGTTTGCACTCGATCGCCAAGGTGAAACGCCGAGGCGCTGACGCCGGTGGCAGTTTGTGCGGCAACGTTCCGGCATAGGAAATCTGTGCCCGCGAACGATAACGCGGCGACGCACAGTAGATGCATTGATGTGATCTTTCGAAACCGCCGGATTTTAGGAAAACACGTTTTCATGGTGACGCGATGAATCGGACTCGTGTCTGCGCGCACCAAGAGATTTGGGACAAGCCCGCTTGATAATGGGATGAACGGCGCCGCCAGCACAGGCTATTTCATCACAAAAAGCCCGGCGTTCATCCCATAACGATTGCGCCATCACAGCGCGAACGCTCGCTTCGTTCACCACGCGAAGAGATCTCGATCCAATACACCAACAGGAGGTCTAAGAAATGTTAAAACAAGAAAGATTCATTGCATTCATCTGCGGCATTTCACTGGCATTTGCTGGTTCTGCTTCGGCGCAAGGAACCGTAAACGATGTTCAGGATTATCTCGGCCCACGATTTCACGGCACCGAGCAGCACGCGCCCTCGCTCAACCTGCCGTCGCCTGGTCCCCGCGCCGCGGATTCACTTCGTCATTGGAATCAGATTGCCATTGATGCCAGTGGACTCGATCACACGCCGCCCGCGCCCGGAGAAACCCGCATGTTCGGCGAACAGCTGGGCCCGGCGCGAGCAAGTCGCGCGATGGCGATCGTTCACATTGCGATGTTCGACAGCGTTAACGGAATCGCGGGCGGTTTTCGAAGCTATACCAACGTCCGTCCGGCACGCACCGGCGCTTCAATGACCACCGCAATCGCGCAGGCTGCGCGCGACACGCTGACCGCGCTTTTTCCTTCGCAGCAATCGACCTTCGATCAGTTCCTCGCCAGTGATTTGAACCAGGTTCGTGACGGTCGCGCGAAAACGGATGGGATCGATATGGGCCATCGCGCGGCCATTGCCATCCTGAGTCTGAGAAGTAACGACGGCTCTCAGTTACCCGAACCGCGGCTCGGAGTTCAGTTCTTTCCCAGCGATCAACCCGGCAAATGGCGCCAGGATCCCATTAGCCAGAGTCCGATCGCCCTCGGCGCATATTGGGGAACGGTGAGGCCCTTCGTGATGCGCTCATCCAAACAGTTTCGCACACCGACACCACCCAGTCTTACGACCGCTGAGTACACAACCGCATATAACCAGGTAAAAGTCATCGGCGGCGACGGGATCGTCACTCCAACTGTGCGGACGGAAGAACAAACCGAAATTGGCATTTACTGGGCTTACGACGGGACACCGAGTTTGTGCGCGCCACCGCGCTTATACAATCAGATCGCGATGCATATCGCCGACCAGATGGGAACAACCTCCAATGCCTCCGAACTCGCGCGTTTGCTCGCACTCGTTAACACTTCCATGGCCGATGCCGCCATCGCCATCTGGGAATCGAAATACTTTTATCAATATTGGCGGCCGGTCACGGGCATTCGCGAATCCGATCCGGGCACCGGCCCAACCGGCGCTGGCGATGGAAATCCCGCGACCATTGGCGATCCAAGCTTTTCGCCACTTGGCGCGCCGGCAAGCAATCTGACCGGACCGAATTTCACTCCGCCATTCCCATCATACCCGTCCGGCCACGCCGGGTTCGGCGGCGCGCTCTTCCAAACCCTGCGCGCCTTCTACCGCACCGACAACATTGCCTTTACTTTTACCTCCGACGAATTCAATGGGACGACACGCGACAACGCCGGAAACGTGCGTCCGCTCATGCCGCGCAGCTTTTCATCACTGTCGCAGGCAGAAGAAGAAAACGGTCAGAGCCGAATTTACCTCGGCATTCATTGGGTCTTCGATAAAACCGAAGGCATCGCGCAGGGTCGCCGAGTGGCAAACTACGTCTTTGCCAACGCATTCAGGCCGGTGCTACCGCATAACAGCCCGTGAGTCAGAAAACGATTCCCGCCGTTGACTGACCGACTGCACGGCGTTGCCAAAGCTTTTGCGCAACGCATAGCTTGTACCTGTGAAATTTTTTCGCCCCTTCATTCCCCTGCTCAGAGGCTGGGCGCTCTCGTTCCTCAGCTGGGGGATGGTAGGGTTCGTCCTTGGCGTGAATTTCGTCGGTGGCACCGACATTCCCTGGACGGAGGCACTGCATGCGTCTATCCGCGACCAATTACCCTGGGCTCTGCTTACGCCTTTGGTGTTTCGCTTCGCTACACGTCATCTCATCGATCGCGGAGCGTGGATAAAAAACCTGATGTTGCACTCCCTCGTTGGTGGTTTGGTCATCTTTGGAATTCATCAGTGGAAAATCCTTGTCGATCCAAGGCCCGGTCCGCATCGTCATTCGCCGCAGCTCTCGGCAAAAAACTTCGGACCGCAGGCAGAACCGCCTCTCGAGCCACCGCCATCCGGTTGGGACTTTTTCCATTTCGCCAGCGTCGAAATCCCGATCTACGTCATGATCGTGACTGCCGCACACACGTTGCGTTTCTATCGGCGCGCGGAAATTCGCTCTGGCCAGTTGGCGAGCGCGCATTTGCAAGCATTGCAAGCGCAACTGCAACCGCATTTCCTTTTCAACACCCTCAACACCATCGCAGGTCTCGTCCACAAATCCCCGGACAAGGCCGATTCAGTTCTCACCATGCTCAGCGATCTCCTGCGTTTTTCGCTCGAAACCAGCGGCGAAACGCAAGTGCCGCTTCAGCACGAGATCGAGTTCACCGAAAAATATCTCGCTATCATGCGGGTGCGATACGGCGAGCGTGTGCGTTATGAATTCCAAATTGCGCAAGACGCACTCTGTGCCTGTGTGCCGGCTCTCCTCCTGCAACCGCTGGTCGAGAATGCGGTCAAGTACGCGATCGAACCAAGTCCCGATCGTGGCAAGATCGACATCCGCGCTCGGCGCGATGGAAATTTTCTCCGGCTGAGCGTCTCTGACACCGGCCCCAGAAATCCGCACGCCGCGCCGCTTAAAGAAGGCATCGGCTTGTCGACCACCCGCGCGCGTTTGCATGAGCTCTACGGCGAGCAAAGTTCTCTCGAGATCGACAACGAATCCGGTTTCACTGTCAAAATCAAAATTCCATTTCGAACGGCTGCATGAAACTTCGCACTGTCATCGTTGACGACGAACACATCGCACGTCAACGACTGCGAAGACTGCTCGCCCGCGAGGCCGAAATAGAAATCATCGCGGAATGCGGCAACGCCGCGGAGGCGCTTGCCGCGGTCGAAGAGGATTCTCCGGATCTTCTTTTGCTCGACATTCAAATGCCGGGCGCGAACGGATTTGACGTGGTGGAAAGCCTTGGTTCGGCGCCACCACCGGCGGTCGTTTTCGTGACGGCGTTTGATCGACATGCGGTGCAAGCCTTCGAAACCTGCGCCATCGATTATCTGCTCAAGCCGGTTGCGCCTGCGCGCCTGGCTAAAACGCTCGCTCGTGTTCGCACGCGTCTGCTCCAAACCAAAAAGCAAATCGCGACGCCACGGGAAAGGGATCGCCGGGTAGAACGTCGCTTTTTTGTCCGCAGCGGAACGCAGACGGTTTTCATAGCGCCCAACGAAATCGATTGGATTGAGGCTTGCGGCAATTACGCCATTCTTCATGTCGGCCCGCGTCATCACTTTCTGCGCGAGACAATGTCGGCGCTCGAAACGCTGCTTCCGCCACGTGATTTCGTGCGCGTCAGTCGCTCAGCTATTCTCCATCTCGACCGTGTGAAAGAAGTTCACACAGTGTGTGGCGGCCGTCACTTTGCTCTGCTTAAGGATGGTCAACGCGTAAACTTTACCCGCAGCGTCCGCGAAATCACATCTCGCCTGCGCAGCGTGTAAGATTGACAATCGAGGGTCGGATTTACTCCCACCCGATCTGACGGCCTTTGTTCTGTTCTTCCAGCCAGCTTTGCAATGGCTTGAAGTATTCGACCATCGCACGGGTGGAGATATCCTCCCCCGTCGCTTCTTTTAAAACCTTCCGCCAGTCTTCCGTGCTCCCTTTTTTCAGAATGTTATTCAGCCACGTCCCGACTTCTTTGTTGTCGGCATAGTTACAGGATTGCGGCGGCTGATGCAGGATCTTGCGGGCGATGTAGTCGTGTAGTTGAAACTTAAACACGGTAGCGAAAGCGTAGTTATAATAGTAAGCGGGGTTATCGTTAATGTGGGTCTTGGTTGCGGCGTCACACCATTCTTCGCTACGCGGTGAGGGCGGTTCAACTCCCTGCATATCGCTCACGTATTTCCACCAGCGCGCGTTCCACTGATCGGCCGGCAGATTGTGCGCGTAAATATCGGCCTCCCAGTGCGGCATCGTCCCGCACGAGAAGTAAATGAACGGGATGGCGCGGGCCAACGCGTCATCAAGCAGAAATCCAGTCATATCGGGCTTGAAATCCTTGGGCAAAATTCCTTGCGCTTGCAGATACGGCACCTGACTTGAAGCCAGCGAAATCAACTCGCCAATACCTTCATGAAATCCAGGGGCAGCGCCTGTCCGCAGCAAATAGGGAACTTCCGGCCGGCTGTAAGCTTTAAAGTAATATCCGTGACCAAGTTCGTGATGGGCAGTGAAAAACCAGCGTGCATTTGGTTCGATGCTTTGAAGGGAGCGGATGTCGTTCTCCAAATCGATGTGCCAGCACGAAGCATGAGTGTTTTTCTTCCGTTTCGAGTCCGGTGGCAATGGATACAGGTCCGATTTCTTCCAGAAACTTTCCGGTAAAGGGGAAAATCCCAGGCCGGTATAGAATTGCTCCGCCGTCTTGATAATCCATTCCGCCTGACGGCCCTCGAAGTATTTGTCGATGTTAGCGGCTTCGACCAAACCGGGCCATTCCTGCGCCCAACGATTGCTGAGCCAGTGCGCCGGAATTCTTTTTGGGACCGGCTGATGATATTTCTCGGCCAGCTTGTACTTAGCCCAGGTATGCAGTTGCAGATAAAGAGGACGAAGGGTCGCCATCCAGTCGTCCAGCATTTTTAACATTTCGTCCGTCGTCATGCCGTAGCTGGCGACCTCTAACGAGAAATAGTCCGGGTACTTCATTTCCCTGGCCACACCGTTCCGGAGATCGCGCAGGACCACGAGATTGTCTTTGAGGGCGGGTCCGGATTCCTTGGAGGCTTCCCAAATTGCCCTGCGCTCTTCCAGGTCCGTACTCTTTTCCAGTTTGTTGTCGATTTCGTTGGCCGTGATCTTTTGGCCGTTAAGTTTGAATTCAAAACTATTCAGAATTGAGGACTGCTTGGTCTCGGCCTCGACGCGTTTTGCAACCAGGTCCGGATTTGTCATCGGCCCTTCCGCCGCATTCAGGAGCAGTTGTTTCAACTGCCGAACGCTCAGCGGCGTTAATTCCTTCTCGTGCGTGAGCAGGTCGCGCGCTTCGGTGATGATGGCCGGGTTGCCATTGAAGGCAGCGTAAGCCTTGCCCGTTGCTTCGACGGCGGCGTCGTGCTCCGGCGTTACGTCCGTCACCGCAAGCCACTGCGCTTCACTATTGACGCGAAAAAGCGCCTGATATCCGGCGTTCGCCAGTTTAAGGAAACGATCGGCGCGATCCTGAATCGGAGACGCGGCGCAGGGACCGCGGAGAAGGAGTAGGAATACAAGTAGAAACAGGAAGGGGAAAGAAGACCGGCGATGCATTGGGGGAGCCTAAACGCGCATTTTTTCTTAGCCCAGCGAAAATGCGTCCGATAGCGCGGGAAGCGATAACGCGGACGATGCCAAAAATTTGCGAGAACGCCGTTGACTAATACTGACCGACAAAGCCTGACGGGCGTTGCCTACTCGATCCACCATTTAACGTGCAAGCACGATTGTCGTGATTAGGGCAACGAACCCGTTGAAACATTGCTTTGTAATTTCCCGGGGACTGTGCCGTCCGCTACGTCAGCACTGAGGACGGCTAAGCATCCGCCGAATAAAGATTCAGCGAATCCAGTCTAAAGGGGGTCAAAGAGAAAATAACATGAAAACCAGGAAATTGATTACAGCAGGAATCATCAGCGCTGGCCTCACCTTTGGAGTGGTGGCGCAGGCGGCGCATGAAGAAACGCAGGTCGAGATGAAGGATGTGCCGGAAGCGGCCCAAACCACCATCAAGGACAAGGCCGGTAGCGATCAAATCCTTCGAATCGAAAAAGAAACTCGCAAGGGCAAGGAATGCTACGAAGCAGTCGTGAACAAGGATGGCAAGGAAACGGGCATCCTTGTTGATAGCAGCGGAAAATACCTCGGCACTCATGATGCGAAAGCCGAGCACAAGGAAAAAGGCGAGAAACACGAACAGTAAATACCGTGGCGGTTCTGGAGTGTTGATGCGCTCCAGAACCAAAACAGCCCTGCCGAAGCTCTGCCGCAACCGCAGGCGCGACCAGCGAACCTACGCCAAAAAAGCGCGAAAACTTCAGAGTTACAGGCACAAGCCACTATCACGTTTTTTCGGCGTGTTTGCCTGACCATCCGTGCCCAACGAGCGTTCTGGCATGAAATGGATCACGCGCGAAAAAATTAAAGTCGATCGCGTGGCCTGTCCGTGGTTGATCCGGAATTTTGTCGACTCTGAGGCGGAGTTTGTATTTCTCCCGCCTGAGACCGAGTGGGAAAAAATCGATAACGGGACCGTATTCGATGTTCCGAACTGTGAGCTGGGACATCACGGCGAGGATGTCTCCTTCAATTCCATCCTTAAGAAATACAATCTGACTGAACCAGCGCTCGTGCTTCTTGGGGAGATCGTCC
>Ga0209687_1000704_pt1 | contig 10893 bp, 5 predicted proteins | sample GraSoiAngelo_136_FD_185893 | JGI IMG/M metagenome (GOLD analysis project Ga0209687, IMG submission 185893) | Grasslands soil microbial communities from the Angelo Coastal Reserve, California, USA - 14_0929_09_20cm (SPAdes) (version 2) | ecosystem: Environmental > Terrestrial > Soil > Grasslands ...
GGTGGATTCCTTTTCTGGAACGGAAACCAGCGAAGCGAAACGATGATAGGGACTCATCTGCTCTTCCGCCGGAGGCATGCCAGTGCCGCCGTTTTGCGATCGTTGGTGTCCCAGACCGAGACGCGACACCTGCTCGTAGGTTAGTCCGAGAAGCGGGTTGTACTCGCCTTCGGGAATCTCGACTGCGGGTGAGAGTTCTCCCTTAGTGATAGTTCCGTCTGTGTAGTTGTGAAATTCGGCTGGATAGTACTTTCCGTCCGCATAGTCATATATGCCTTTGTCGGTGATTCGCGCGAAAGGCACGCGGGCATAATCCTTGACCGGCTTCCACGGCCGCAGACCTTCCTTCAATTGCTCAGGAAACATCGCCGGATCTCCGGCCGCCTTGAAGGCCTCCTGCGCCATCTGGCCGGCTGTTTGGTGATTCCCGTGGCCGTCTGTACGGCCGCCGACAAAAACTGAAGTGATTACCAACGGGCGCGTCATGCGGACTACGCGCACAACATCGGCAAGCACGCGATCATGGCCCCAGTTGTCCAGGCTTTCCTCTTTGGTTTTTGAAAAACCGTAGTCGATCACTCGCGTCCAGAACTGTTGCGTGCCGTAGTACTGGTCTGCTGCTAAGAGCTCCTCGGTACGGACCAGTCCGAGAGCGTCGAAGTAGTCGGACGACATGACGTTTGCGCCGCCCTCTCCGCGATTCAACGTCAGGAGCGCGACGCGAGCGCCTTGGTCGCGCGACGCGTAGGTCAGCATTCCACCATCCTCATCGTCAGGATGAGCGGTCACCATCAGCAGGCTGGCACGCGTGTGCAGCTTTTGCAGACTCTGCCAAACAGCAGCCGCGCCGCGATCGAATGATATCGGCTGCGCCGTCACATCGGGCGAGGAGGTCACGGCCGTCGGGGACTGCGCTCTTGCCGATGAAGTGGAAAAGAAAAAAGGCGATATACACGCGAGGATCGCGATCACAGCGAGAAGTAGACGATTCGATCTGTATGTCATAGATCTCCTTTGCCTATTTCGTAGCAGTTGAAGCCAATGAGTTGAAGCCAATGATAGGTTTGACACGTTGCGGACGCAGACACTTAGCTGAGGACGCCAACACAACGCCTCAAAGCAACGGAATTGTACGGTTTGCCACGAGAAATGCCAAAACGTTTTGGCATAGCGTTCGCACTCACTCCAAACGATGTCCGGCACCTTAACGCTAGTTCAAAATCGCTTGCGCATGGATTGAGGAACTCGATTGCGCGAATGAGGTCTTCAACAGTCTTGACAGTGAGAATTTGTCGGGTGTTAGATGTGAGCCCACAGAAGACCGAATCGTTTCGATATTCGAGAGGTCGTTGAATGGCGACAGTCGCTCCGTCCACCTCATTCCATCACACTTGTTGCGGTTGAGAGCCGGGTTGAGAGTGACATTGCCAGGGATGAACCGTTTTGTGAAGTGCGTAGGAGGCTGCAATGCATCTTCGATTGGAAACGAAGAGACGTTTTCTCCATAGTGCTCTCAGCTTGGTGCTGTTTCTCACGGGTGCGCTCTGCACCTATGCTCAAATCGATCGTGGAGCAATCGTCGGAAGGGTGGTCGACGCTTCTGGCGCCGTGGTTCCCAGGGCGACCGTTACTGTAACCAATAAAGCGACCGGCGTCGTAGCTAACACAACGACGAACGACACCGGGGAATATCAGGTTTTGGCGCTGATCCCTGGCACTTATTCCGTACGCGTCAGCTCACAGGGATTCGACACTATTATTCGGGACAATCTCGAGCTGCATGTGCAGGATCGTCTTTCCATTGAAGTGGCACTGCGCGTTGGATCGGTCAATCAGGAGGTAGTCGTCACTGGCAGCGAGCCGTTGTTGCAAACCGAGTCGGCGGACATCGGCAATGTAGTCGACTCACGACAGATTAACGATCTTCCCCTAAACGGACGCCGCTATGCAGACCTCGCGCTCCTGGAACCGGGAGTGCAAAAGTTCTACGGAGCCGCAAATCCAGCTCCAGACCGCTTCAGCGTGAACGGAAATCTCGAGCTTCAGAACAACTTTCGATTAAATGGCATCGACAACAATTCCTGGTCGGAGAACCTTCAGGAATTCTCCGTGCAGGTAGTACAGCCGCCGCCGGACGCCGTGCAGGAATTTCGTGTGCAGACACGAACCTACTCCTCAGAGTTCGGGAACTCCGCCGGAGCTGTAATCAATACTGCGATCAAGTCCGGCACAAACGGTTATCACGGCAATCTATTTGAATACGTTCGCAATAGCATCTTCGACGCCAATTCATGGGTAAACAAACACGCAACCCCCGACAAGATCAAACCGAAAGGCCGATTTTCTCAGAATCAATTTGGGGGAACTTTCGGCGGCCCCATCATCAAGGATAAAACGTTTTTCTTTTTCGACATGCAGCGATTCACGAGCCGGCGCGCTACAACCGTTCAGAGCACCGTGCCGACTCCGCTGATGAAGCAAGGCAACTTTACGGAACTTAAGAACACACTCACTAATTCTCCGGTAGCGGGTCAATCCGGCTGTGTGGTGGGAAACATCATTCAGTCGGGGTGCATCGATCCTGTCGGAGCGAAGATCGCGGCGTTGTTTCCCAACCCGAATTCCGGACCCGCGTTCGGGACGCCCGGCAGCTGGACGGGCCTTCCAAATTATCTATTTTCTACCGTGGTACCCAATGACACGTGGTCGCTCGATGGCCGTGTCGATCACACCTTGAACCAAAAAGATCACATCACGGGCAGTTACAGCTACTACCACGTGAGCCGCCAGGATCCACCCTGGACGAGCGATCCCGTTCCGGGAAATGGGAATTTCGCCACGCAATATCGCACACACACTCAGCTTGTGTCATTGGGCTGGACACACAACCTTTCGAACAACTTCCTGAGCGATGCGCGATTTGGCTTCAACCGCGATTACGCTCACAGCGATCCAGTTGGTCTAACGCTTGGCAAGTCGCTGGCGCCCGACTTCGGTCTTAACGGCATTCCCAACACACCCAACACGGCAGGTTTGCCGCCAATCGAGATTAATGGCCTTACACGGCTAGGCACGTCGCCATGGCGTCCGCAATACCAGATCTCGCAGGCGTGGAACCTGATCGAGAATCTCAGCTGGCTCAAAGGCAGCCACAGCTTCAAGTTCGGCTACGAGTACGTCAAGCGCGGCGACAACTTCCTCGATATACGAGCTCCACAGGGAGAGCCGATGATCACCGGCATCTACACTGCCGCCAGTTCGTTTGGCTTGCCCGACTTTCTGTTAGGCGACGTAGACGCGACACACTTCACCACCCCTCTCGTCGTCCACTACTTCCAACCCGGACACTCGTTCTATGCCATGGACACGTGGCGAGCGACTTCCAAGCTGAACCTCACCTATGGCGTGCGCTATGAACTGTTTGCTCCCATCATGAGCCGCGACAACCTGGTCTCCAACTTCACTTCGGCGAATGGTGGAGGTATCGTCAGCGCCCCGGGCAACGCATCGGGTTGGGCCAACCGGGCATTAATCCAACCAGACAAAAATGATTTCGCTCCGCGCGTCGGAGTCGCCTACCAGTTCACGAAGAAAATGGTCGTGCGTGGCGGCTATGGAGTCTTCTATCAGCACTACAACCGCATCGGATCGGAGAGCCTGCTCGAACTCAATCCGCCGTTCCTGCAGGATATACAGCTCAATCAGGGCACCGGAAGTTCGACTCCAATCTTCCAGCTCAAGAATGGATTCCCGTTGAGCTCCATAACTGGCACGGCGCTTGATCTCACCAAGCTGCAACTACGCGCTCAAGATCCCAACCAGCGGTCCGGCTACGTAGAACAGGCAAGCTTCGGTCCGGAGTATGAGCTCTTCCAGGACACCGTGCTTGCGGCGACCTACGTAGGCAACTGGGGCCGAAAAATGAACCGTCTCAGGAACGGCAATCAAGGCCTGATCAGCGGCACCGATAACGGTTGTCCGATCGTTCAGTTCCCATTTGCGAACTTGAACACAATTTCCACGGTTGATACCCGCGCCGCAGGACCCAATTGCGGCTTGACGGGCCAGCACGGCTTCCTTGAACTCGCCACGAACGATGGCAATACGGACTACAACGGCCTCGACTTATCCCTTCGCAAGCGCATGTCCAAGGGATTTGGGTACGCCGTCAACTACACCTACAGCCATGGACTTGCAAATTTCCAGGACAATCTAACCGGAGGCTCCACACCGGCCAATGCATACAACTACGGCGCCGAAATGAGCAACTCGCCGTTTGACGTTCGCCATCGCTTTGTCAGCAACTTCACCTGGGATCTACCCGTCGGCAGAGGGAAGCGATTCGTATCGGGCGACAACTTGGCGAGCAATCTGCTCGGCGGATGGCAGTTCAACGGAATCGTCACTCTGCAAACTGGAACGCCCTTCACTGTGACGACGCCAGATAAGAGCTTCACCGGTTCGAGCCACGCCTCCTACCCCAATTGCATCGGCGATCCATTTGCAGGGGCGACGAGCGATCCGGCCAGCTACACCAGCACAGGCTTCTTCATTAATCCTGCAGCATTTTCATTCCCGACCAATGGAACGTTCGGGACATGCAGGCCGCGCGCATTCCACGGGCCTGGGATTCAGACCACAGACCTCAGCTTGTTCAAGATGTTTCGCATGACCGAACGTTTTACCTGGCAGTTCCGGGCTGAATTCTTCAACGCTTTCAATCATCCAAACTTCACTAACCCAAATGCGAGCTTCACCCTCGCCAATATCGGCACCGGCGGCTCGTTCGGCAAAGTCTCGAATACGCTGAATCCCATTCTAGGAACGGGCTCAGGAGGACCAGGCGATCCTCGAGAAATCCAGTTGGCGCTGAAACTGTACTTCTGACGACTTCTTACAAGTCATTTGGGGACAGCCGGCTCTTTTTGGTCGAAAGGCCCAAACCGCTTTTCATTTGAATTAACCGGGAGAAAAACAGCGAGGCCATGCTCGCTGAACAACTGACCTTGGTCAGGACGCGTGGAACGTCTCAGCGTCCCGGAGCCGTTATTTTCAAGGGGATCAAGGTTCGATCATCTTGCTCATCAGGCTTTCTTATGGCACGTTTCAGGATAAAGGTAGGTGTGTTGCTTTGTAATCTTTTCCCTACAGTGCTGCTAAGAAGGCGGCGAGGTCCCCTTTCTCCTTGTCCGAAAGATGCAAGTTGAAACGCACGTCGTAGAAATTGACGACATCCATCAGCGTCGCGGCTGAGCCATTATGGAAATAGGGCGCGCGCCCAGCCAGGCCGCGAAGAATCGGGCCTTTGATTTTGCCGACATGGTCGAACCTGCCATCGATCAGCGCCTGGCCGAGGTCGGTTGTGGTCTTGCAGTCGCTGGTTGCCAGACCCGTAGCCGTGTCCTTTCGGCACACAGTGATCTTTGGCAAGTAATTTATATCCAGGCCGCCCAAGTTCAGCGAGCCGTCGGTCGGGTTCAGATCGCTGGTCCCAATGTTCAACGGTGTGGGGAAGGAATGATTGCCAACATTCGGCGTGTCGTGGCAAGTGCCACAGGTTCCCTGAAGCGTCGCAATGCCACCGCCAATCAGCCCGCCGGCGGCCAGGTCGTCGTTGATTCCGGCGACTCCGCTTATGGGAATTTGCAAACTGTTGAAAAGCTGCTCCCCGCGAGCGACCGACTGTCGTGCGGCACGGTACGCCTCGCTGTTGCTGGTACCATCCTGCGCCCAATGACCGTACAGGTTGAAGATGTTGGAAGTGAATTGGCCATCGCCAGGGGTCATAAATCCCCCGGGCTGCTCGAATGCGGGCAGCAAAGAGTGAACGCTGGAATTGATGCTGATGAAGAACGGCTGAGTGGAGATTGGTTTGGGCCCGCCTTGGGCGCCATCTGAATTGAGCAACCCCGTTCGGAAGTCAAAAAACTGAGCTGTAAACAAGTTGGTTTCGAAATCGACAATTTGTTGTTGTTCCTCTAGAGTTGGCCGGGTTCCGTCCCCTTGCGCGTGCCCCACGGTTGCGTCCAATGACTGATGTGCCAGATCGCTGAGCAGCGAGGATGGGTAATTGTTGTAAACGATTTTGTTTGTGCGAGTGGCTGCCGAAGATTCCCTGCCGTCAAACATGACTGCACTAAGAAACAGAAGGTTCGTGGTCGGCAATGGACGCCGGTACATCGAAATCACATCCGCCGCATTGCAACCATACTGGTTGTGGACGCTCACCACCTCGTAGTCCGCATTGGGTGGAACTGCAATTCCAATTCGAATCAACCCACGGCTCAATAACAGGCTGTACGCCTCGCGTCGTTCTTCGAGCGTCGATATGTCTGCTGTGGGACAGGTCGCGCCGTCCACCGGTCGGAAAATAGGATCCATCCCGGACGTGGCCGCGAAGCGTGCCTGAATATGCGGCGGTGTCACCGACCACGCGTCACCTGGCTCGTGACAAGTGACACAGCGGCGTCCGTTGCGGCCCAAATCCTGGAAGAATGGATTTCTGGCCGTGTCAGTCGGCCCGCCCAGGTTCAAAGTGGCAAAGGCCCCGTGGTGGTCCGCAAAGACTTGAAACTGCGGCACGGTACGATTGGCGTTCTCCTCGGTTGCAAGCAATGCTCTGCCTCCAAGAAGAATTACGGGCAGTAGGATCGCCAGCCGTTTCCTGTTAACAGTCGTCTGGTTCCTGAACTTGTTTGTGATCGACCACATGATTTCCTCCACGAAGCCCGACTATGTATCGCTCTTCATTTTGGGAAGCTGATGATGCGAGTGATTGACTACTGACCGGCGAATGCCTGGCAGGAAACATTCGGGTGCCAATTCACGAAGGCACCGTTGGGATTCTCCTTCCAAGCCCACACGTGAAGCGTGTAGAAGGCGGGGAGGCCGAAGCGGTTAGGGCTCTCGAAATAGTGAAAGAGCTGTCCCATGATCTGTGGTGCTCCCTGTCCCGGATGAGCCTTGTCCCACTCGCTTGCAATCACTAGAAAGTCGGCGCCAATCAATTGCAGGTGACCGTCTGGCATCGGCTCATAGATCACGATCTGGGGGTGACTGGCGTCGATTTCACCGAGTCCCACCAACTTCATATTTACAAAGTGGAGCCCCATGGCTCCCGCATCCGGTCCACTAACGCAGCCGAATAGAAGTGAGTATCCTTCCGCCTCGGCGACGGCCACATCCTTGAAGCGCTCCGTGTTCTCTCGAACAATCTTTAGAAGAGCGCTTTGTGACCGGGTCAGTGACTGAGGTTCTGCGGCCGGCTCGTGCGCGTGCGCGTTTTGCGCCTGCGCGGCTCCGGGACATGTGCCCATAACGATCATTGCCAGCATCAAGTACTGGATTCGCTTTGCAAGTTGTGCGATCTGCATGGTAGAAGCCTCCATTAACGACAAATTCTTGATCAGCTGATCCACGGCACTTCATTGCTGAATCAGCCCCACGATGCGCTAAAATCGCTGGCATTTCTCAGGGCTGAAGGCAAGCGCCAGGACTGCTTGTGTGCCGTGCACGATGCCAGCGTTTGGCATGGAATGTCTTTGAGAAGTTCTGAAAGATTTCTTTGGAAATTCTCCCGTTGGGCGTGTAGTTGAAAGCAAATCACTTATACGAATTCGGCTCTTATTGCATCGACGCCGCCGAGCGCGTGTTGCTGCGCGATGGTCAGCCCGTCACGCTTCCCCCAAAGGACTTGGAGACCCTCCTCGTCCTGGTTCAAAAGGCTGGGCACATCGTCGAGAAAGAAGAGTTATTGGAGAAAGTGTGGCCGGGTATTTTCGTCGAGGAAAGCAATCTGGCCCGCCATATCTTCAATCTGCGGCAGGTGTTGGGCGATAGTCCGGACGGCCGCAAATACATCGAGACTGTCCCCAGGCGAGGCTATCGCTTCATTGCTCCGGTGCAGGAAAATGGCGAACCGCCTGCGCCCCCTCAATCCGCCCCAGTTCTTTCTGCACAGCCCCAAGCTGCGGTGCATCTAGGGCACAAGAGAAGCCTTTGGTTGTGGCCACTAGCTTTGTTGGTGCTAGCCGTAACGGCGATTCCGGCAGTGCGGCACTTCTGGCCGGCGCGAAATCCTTCCCCGCGAAGGGTCATGCTGGCGGTGCTTCCCTTTGAGAATTTGAGCGGGGACGCTCACGAAGATTACTTTGCCGATGGACTCACTGAGGAGATGATTGCCCAACTGGGGCAGTGGCAGCCCGCGAACCTCGGAGTGATCGCACGGACGTCAACTGTGCGGTACAAACACACCAAGGAAACCGTCGCGCAGATTGGTCAGGAGTTGGGTGTTGACTATTTACTCGAAGGAAGCGCTCGGCGTGGCGGCGAGCGCGTGCGAGTCACCGCTCAACTGATCGAGGCGCGGGCCCAAACGCATCTGTGGGCCGAAACCTATGAGCGGCCTCTGGTTGACGTTTTGAGCATTCAGAAAGAAATCGCAGAGAAGATTACTCATTCTCTGTCGATTCAATTGCTGCCCGTCGAGACGAGCACTTCCGCGAGCGCGCACGTCAATGTGGAGACCTACGACAAGTACCTTCTCGGCCTTCATGAACTCGGGGAAGGTACGCGGGAGAGCGTGAATAAGGCCATTCAGTACTTTCAAGAAGGAATAGCTAAGGATCCGAAAGACGCTCGCCTCTACTCGGCTCTGGCCGAAGCCTACGATGCCGCAACCACATATTACAGTTCTCCAACGGAGGTGATGCCGCGAGCAAGAGAAGCCGCCCTGCGAGCAGTCGAGCTCGACCCCAACCTCGCCAGCGCCCACGTCAAGCTTGGCTATGTGCATTTGTTTTTCGATTGGAATTGGCCAGCGGCAGAAATGGAATTTCGCCGGGCGCTCGAAATCAATCCAAGCTTGCCGGAAGCTCAATTGGGTTATGCCGACTACCTGGCAACCTTGGGGCGCTTCGATGAAGCGCTCTCCCGCGTTCAGCAAGCCTACCTTTACGATCCACTTGCAGTCGAAAGCCGCAACGAGGCGCTTTGGATCTACTACTTCTCCGGTCGAATGCCGGAGACCGTCGAGCAGTGCCAGAAGACGATTGAGCTAGAACCCGCAGCAGGTATTCCTTATGCGATTCTCGCCATGGCTTATGCCCAAATGGGGAAACGTCCCGAAACTCTCCGAGCCGCCGAAGATGCCATTCGCGTTGGGAATAGCCCCAGCGGAATGGCTGCCACCGCGTCCGCGTTTGCCCGCGTGGGCGAAAGCGGCAAGGCCAAACAGCTTCTAAGTAAAGCATTGGAACAAGCCAAGCAACGCTATCTCTGCCGGTTCCTCGTGGCGGCTGCCTACACCGAGCTGGGTGAAAACGAGAAGGCCCTCCAGTCCTTGGAGCAAGCCTTCCTTCAGCGCTCAACTTGAATACCATGGATCGGGGTGGATCCCCGACTGAACCCCCTCCGAGGCAATCCGAGGTTTCAGGATCTCGTGCGCCGCATCGGAATTCCCCGAGGGTAAGAAGGGGTTGCTCCTAACCAGACTCACATATCTAAGACATGTCGTCGACCAACTTATCCCTTCCGGGCATGTCCCGTCGCCTTCCAACGCGGTCGAACAAAAATGGTTGACGCCCTTACTAAAGAGCCCTAAATTAGTGCGGCTACTTCGTAAAGACATTTAAGTTAATCCAGGCGGGTGAGAGTTCCTAGATGGAGCCGACGGTCCCCATCGCATTGCTTCGCTCGAAGTTGCATCACAATCGAGATCACTCGACCGGCTCTCAACCGAGAAGTATGCGCGCAGCGAATTCGCGCGAGATCTTGCGCCTGCTGCGGCAGCATATGCCTTGTTCGCGAGCTGACTTGGTGCGCATTTCGGGACTGACTGCTCCGACGGTTTCTTCGGCGATCGAGACTTTTCAGCGGAGGGGACTGGTTAGATTCACCGGAGCCGGAACCTCTAGAGGTGGAAGACCTGCCCGGATCTTGGAATTCAATTCCGGTTACGGCTGCGTGTTTGGCGCGGATATCGGCGGCTCCAGTGTGCGGCTGGCATTGGCCGACCTGAGCGGGAAGATCATCGGAAGGGTCCATAAGACCGTTCCCGAAAGCGGAACCCCAAGCGAAGTTACGACTCTGATTGCGGCAGCCACCGATCGCCTGTTGGGTGAACATGGCATCGCTCCTGAAAAAGTGCTGGAGCTCGCGGCCGGTGCACCGGGCATCACCGACGTGCGCAAGGGGTGGATTCTCTCTGCCCCCAATTTGCACGCATGGCGCGACGTGCCGCTGGCGGAGCTTCTGCAGGACAAAACCGGGATCAGCACGACCGTTGAAAACGACGTAAATCTCGGCGCGCTTGGCGAAGGTTGCTGTGGAGTGGCGAGGCAGGCCGAGAATTTCGCCTTCATTGCCATTGGCTCGGGCGTGGGCGCTGGGATCGTGGTTAATGGCGCTCTTCTTCATGGCGCCCGTTGGTCGGCAGGCGAAATCGGCTACATGCAAGTCCCGGGGTTGCCGCCCCAAGCTCTGAGAGTTAATAGCCTAGGTGTGCTGGAGGGAACTATAGGTGGCGAAGGGATCAAGCATGCATGGCTGGCTTCCGCCAATGGCCGCACGAACCAGATGCGAGAGGTGCAGCCCACGGAGATCTTCGATCTCGCCGCCAGCGGCGATGCATGCGCTCAGCGAATTCTGCACAGCACTGCAGAGCACCTCGCCGCAGCAATCGTCAACATGAGCCTGGTTCTGGACACGCCGTTAGTTGTTCTCGGCGGCGGGATCGGCAGCCATCCTGTCTTGGTAGAAGCGACCCGCATAGCGATTGCGCGTAATGAGTTTGCGCGTCCTGAAGTGGTTGCGAGCAGTCTGGGACAGGACGCGCAACTGCATGGGGCGGTTTGGCTCGCTATCCAGACCGCGGAACAGCATGGGTTTCGCCGG
>Ga0209687_1000705_pt1 | contig 10891 bp, 9 predicted proteins | sample GraSoiAngelo_136_FD_185893 | JGI IMG/M metagenome (GOLD analysis project Ga0209687, IMG submission 185893) | Grasslands soil microbial communities from the Angelo Coastal Reserve, California, USA - 14_0929_09_20cm (SPAdes) (version 2) | ecosystem: Environmental > Terrestrial > Soil > Grasslands ...
GCCCTTGGGGCGGCCCGTGGAGCCACTGGTATAGATCACATACGCGAGCTGGTCCGGCCGAACGGGGACCGCCGCGGGCGTCGGCGTCTCGCCGTCGGCCCAGTCGAATCCATCCAGACTCACGGCCCGCGCGCTGTCGATCGGCAGACGTGCCAGGAGGCCCGACTGCGTGACCACCACCGCGACCCCGGCGTCGGAGAGCATGAAGGCGATCCGGTCCTGCGGGTACCCGGTGTCGATGGGCAGGTACCCGGCCCCGGCTTTCAGGATGCCCAGAATCCCCACCATCATCTCCACCGAGCGCTCGACGAACAGGCCGACGAGCGCGTCGGGGCCGACACCCCGACCTCTCAGGTGGTCCGCGAGCCGCTCGGCGCGCCGGTTCAGCTCGCCGTACGTCATCCGCTCCTGCTCGAACACGACCGCCACCTGATCGGGTGTGCGACGCGCCTGCGCCTCGATCAGCTCATGGAGGCAGAGATCCTTCAGAGCGAGCACGCGATCAGCTCCTTCATGATTTCATTGGCGCCCGCGTAAATGCGCTGCACGCGGCTGTCGGCCCACATGCGCGCGATCGGGTATTCCGTCATGTACCCGTAGCCGCCGTGCAGCTGGACGCATTCGTCCACGATGCGGCACTGGCAGTCGGTGAGCCAATACTTCGCCATGGCGGCCGTGGTGTCGTCGAGCTGGCCGGCGATGAACCGCTCGATGCAATGGTCGACGAACACCCGGCCGACATGCGCGGCGGTCTTGCATTCGGCCAGCTTGAAGCGGGTGTTCTGCAACTCGATGAGCGGTTTGCCGAACGCCACGCGCTGTTTCACGTATTCGGTCGTGATGGCCACCGCCTGCTCCGCCGTCGCGACCGCGACCACCGCCACGCCCAGACGCTCGTAGGGCAAACGCTCCATCATCTGATAGAAGCCCTTGCCTTCGGCACCCCCGAGCAAATTCGCCGCCGGGACGCGGGCATCGTCGAAGAACAGCTCGCAGGTGTCCTGGCCGTGCATGCCGATCTTGTCGAGCGAGCCACCGACCCGGTATCCGCGCAGACCCTTCGTCTCCACCATGATGAGGGAGATGCCCTTCACGCCGGAGGCACGCGGGTCCGTCTTCACTGCCAGGCACACGATGCCGGCGAGTGCGCCGTTGGTGATGAATGTTTTGGAGCCATTGATGACATAGTGGTCGCCGTCGCGTCGGGCCGCGGTCTGGATGCTCCGCAAGTCGGAACCGGCGCCGGGCTCGCTCATGGCGATGGCCGCGACCATGTCGCCCCGCGCCATGAGGGGGAGCCAACGGCATTTCTGCTCCTCGCTGCCGTATGCCAGGATGTAGTGTGCCACGATGCTCTGGATGCCGGAGCCGAAGTGCACGCCGGCGTGCGCGAGCTCCTCCAACACGACGGCGGCGTGGGCGAACGTGCCGCCGCCACCGCCGTACGCCTCGGGCAAGTCGGGGAGCAGCATGCCGGTCTCGCCGGCCTTGGTCCAAGCTTCCACATCCGGACGCTGCTGCTCGCGCCAGCGGGCCTGGTGCGGCACGAACTCCTTCTGGACGAACTGACGGACCGTCGCGCGAAACATCCGCAGCTCGTCGTTCATCCACGGCGACTCGTTCGCGGCCGCGGCCATCAGGGGTCGTCCTCGATCAGTCGCTCCGTGACGACGGCCGCGACAAAACCCGGCACCGGGGAGAACCCCTCCAGACGCCAGCGGCACCGATCTCCGGGCACGTCCTCGACGCGGAGGATCCTGGCGGGCTCCCCCGGGGCGAGCGATACGTCGAAGCGATCGAGCGGATGGTACAGGCCGTCGCCCAGCGCCTTCACGAACGCTTCCTTGCGGGTCCAGCACTGGAAGAATCCCAGCGCCCGCTCGCCCGGCTCGAGCGCCTGGTACGTGGCGTACTCCCGGCGAGAGAAGCAGCGCGCGGCAAGGTCGTCGGCGTCGGGGAGTGCGCGGACCGCCTCCACGTCGACGCCGACGTCCCGCCCGGTGGAGAAAGCGTACACGGCGACATCTTCACAGTGCGATACGTTGAACCGCAGGTCGGCGGCCGCGAATCGCCCGGCCAGGGTGGGTTTGCCGCGTGGCCCGGAGGTCAGCTCGACCGATTCGGGCCGCACGCCGAGCCGCGCCGCGAGCAGCTGCCGCAACAGCGCCCGCGCGACGATGAATCGGCGGCGGTCAGGATCGAAAGCGAAGCGACGCGCTCGTTCCCGCTCTCGGTCCGAGAGCAACGTCGCCGAGGCAGACACCGCATCCGACCCGACATCCGGGCGCGCCACAACCACTTCGACGTCGTCGTCGCTGAACGACGCCGCCCGCGGTCGGGCTGCTGCTGCCATCGTGGCCATCTGCTCTGCACCTCGCCTGTCGATCAATCCTCCCCCGCACGGCCTCGGGCCCAACCACCTACAGCCCAAAGCCCATCGCACTTCCCGGGCCAGAGACGTCGTGGTGCGCCGGGGCTGCCGCCGTGCGTGTCGTATCTGATTGCCGTACAATTGAATGGAGCCATGACCGGGGCTGTGGCGAGTACGTCGGTGCTGCGCGCCCGCGGCGAATTCGCCCTAGAGTGGTGCGAACGCGCTTCGGGAAGTATTCGGTACACTGCTGCAACGCTCAGGCGGGAGGCCAGAAACCCTCGGCGAGCTCCGCGGTGCGGGGATCAAGGAGGACCGGCAGACCGTCGAGCGACGCGATCGGGACGACGCCCCGCACCGCGTTCGTGAGGAACAGGCTCTTCCCGGCGAGCGCGTGCCTCGCGTAGCGGCCTTGGTCCACCCGCGCCGCCAGCTCGAGCACGCGCGCCCGTCCGATGCCGGGCAGGATACCAAGGTCGAGCGTCGGCGTGCGCAGCAGATCGCCGTCCCACCAGAACACGCTCCACACGGTGCCCTCGGCCACACACCCGTCGTGCGTGAGCAGCAGGGCATCGTCCGCTTCGGCCCGGTTCGCCTCGCCGGCGGCGTCTACGAAGCAGTCGCGCTCGGTCGTCTTGTGTCGATAGGGCCGGTGTGCCTGGGACGCGGCGATCACCGCGGGCGTCTCCACCGGCGGTGGCGCGCGCACGGTCACGCTGGCGCGGCCATCGCGTACCTCCAACCGGAGTACGGCGTCGCCGGTCGCCGAAAATGGCGTCACCAGCGCGGCGAGGTCCTGCGAGGGTTTGGGCAGGCCGAGCTCGCGCAGGGAGCGCTCCAGGCGGGCGAGGTGGCGCGGCAGAAACGGGATGCGCCCCTCCCGCACGCGCATGGTCTCGATGAGGCCGTAGCCGGGCCGGTCCATGCGTGCTAAGGCTCAAGCCGCAGGCCGAAAGCCGCAAGTTGCCTATCGGGACCCGGTTTCACATGTTGCTTGCCGGTCGCTACCCCAAGGGATCGCCATGCGAGTCCTCGACGTCTCTTTGCAACGTCTCTGTGTGACGACTCTCAGCTTGACGTTGTCAGGTTGTTCTCACGCCCCACCCGCCGACTTCGCCCCCGACCCCGGCCTGGTCGCGCAAGTCAAGGACATCCGGATCGTCACCAGCTACGCCCGCGCGTGCCCGGGCAGTGTGGTCGCGGCGAGCTACGAGGCGGTCTTGGCGAGCGGTGAGCGGGTACCGTTCGCGCGGTCGTACGACAAGAAGCATCCGCCGCGCCTGCACGTCGTGTTCCTGGATCGTGAGAGTCCCGACGCGGTGTCACAGGAAGACGGCGACTGGGTGACGGAGCGCGATCCGCTCGCGACCGTGTCGACCGGTTTCCGGCTCACGGCGACCCTGCGGGCCAATTCCAATGTCACGAGCACCGTCGTGGTCCCGCCCTACTACGGCTGCATGCCCCATACGTTCACGTTTTCGGGCGAGCCGGGCGGCTCGGGCGAAGCCGGGGGCAACGGACCGGACGTGACCGTGCGGCTCGCGGTGGTACGCTCGCCGTTCTACAACAAGCTGTACGTCGCCGGGGTCCAGGTGGGCGTCGCGCCGCCCTTCTACGTCTTGGGCGATGCGGCGAGCGTCGCTCCGGCGGACTGGCTGATCGTCGAGTCGCGGGGCGGTCGCGGGGGCGCAGGCATCGCGGGTGCCAACGGCACGGACGGCACAGCCGGCGCGGCGGGATGCCCCGCGCAGCCGGGCGCCCCGGGGGGCAACGGCGGCAACGGCGGACCGGGCGGTTCCGGGGGCCGGGGCGGCCGGGTCAGCGTCGTCGTGCCCGTCGACCAGCCGCTCCTCGCCGGACTGGTCGACGGTCGCAGCCCGGGCGGCGCCGGCGGACCGGGAGGGGCGGGCGGGACCGGCGGTCGGGGCGGCAAAGGCGGTAAGGGGCAGACCGACCAGAGCAATCGCCGCTGTCCCGATGCGGCCGACGGCCCTCAGGGGCGGGCCGGCGGCGCGGGGCCGACCGGCACTGAGGGAGCGCCCGGGCCGCGCTCGATCGTGGTCACGGCCCCCGCCAGGGACATCTTCGGCGTGCAGGTGCCGCCGGCGTTGGGCGCACTGCTCGAGCGGCTGCAGCGAAGGCCCTGAACGGCTATCGCACGACGAGGTGTGAGTACTGCAGGAAGCTCTCGACGACCAGCTCGAATTCGTCGCCCGGCATGACGGGAGGGAGCGGCGTGGTCCACGGCCGCCGTCCCGCGACGGGATCCGCCACCAGCGTCACGCTCCCCGAGGACGTGAGGAACTCCACCGGCACGGTGAACTCGACCGTGCTGTTGGTGGTGACCATGCCCAAGCGCACCCACGTCGCGCCGCGGGTGAGGTAGATTCTCACGTCCGACCAGTTGCTGTTGGTCACGCGGAGCGTCACGGGGTCGTGGGCCGCGGTCGAGTCGGCGGCAGCGGGGATGGTCGCGACCGGTCGCTGACGCGCGCACCCCGCGGTCGTGAAGGGAGAAACGACACACCAGGCAGCCGCCAGCAGCGGCACCACCGTCTGCGTCATGGCGTCAAAGCCCCGCGTGTAACATAGTGCGCCGCAGCGGACCCTAGAAGGGATCGCCATGCCCGGGTCGTACGACATCATCATCGTCGGGGCGGGCCACAACGGCCTCGTCACCGCAGCCTATCTCGCGCGCGCCGGCAAGCGGGTGCTGGTGCTCGAGCGGCGTGACGTGGTGGGCGGCGCGTGCGTGACCGAGGAGCTGTGGCCGGGCTTCAAGGTGTCCACCGCCGCGTATGTGAACAGCCTGCTGCGTCCCGAGATCATCCGGGACCTGGAGCTCGCGCGCCACGGCTTCGAGCTGCTGCCGCGCAGCCCCTCGTCGTTCACGCCGTTCCCGGACGGCCGGTTCCTCCTGATGGGACCCGACAAGGAGCTGACGCGCCAGCAGGTCGGCAAGTTCTCGACGCGCGACGCCGAGGCCTTGCCGCGCTACGAGGCGATGCTCGAGCGCGTGGCCGACTTCATCGAGCCCACCCTGCTCGAGACGCCCCCGAACCCGTGGTCCCTCCGTCCCAAGAACCTCGCCCACCTCGCCCGTCTCGGCTGGCGCTTCCTCCGGCTGGGCCGGGACGGCCCGGGCGCGATCGAAATCCTGACGGGTGCCGCGCGACCGATCCTGGACCGCTGGTTCGAATCGGAGCAACTCAAGATCGCCCTCGCCACCGACGCCATCATCGGCGCCATGGCGTCACCTTCGATGCCGGGCACGGCGTACGTGCTGTTCCACCACGTGATGGGCGAGTGCAACGGCGTGCGGGGAATGTGGGGCTACGTCCGGGGCGGGATGGGCGGCATCACCCAGGCGCTCGCGTCCGCGGCGCGCGCCCACGGCGCGGAAATCCGCGTCAACAGCCCGGTCGCGAAGATCCTCACCCGCCGCGGCCGCGTGAAAGGAGTGGCGCTCGCGGACGGCACCGAGTTCCAGGCCCGCAAGGTCGCGTCCAACGCCGACGCCCGCGTGACGTTCCTGCAGCTGGTCGAGGAGCGGGAGCTACCCGACGAGTTCGTCGCGGCGGTGCGCGGCATCGACTACGCGAGCGCGTCGCTCAAGATCAACGTCGCCTTGTCCGAGCTGCCCGACTTCACGGCCGTGAAGGGGAGCGGGCTGCCGCCGAGCGGACACCTGCGCGGCACGATTCATCTCGCGCCCACGCTCGACTACATGGAGCGGGCCTACGACGACGCCAAGTACGGGCGCCCCTCCGCCGACCCGATCCTCGAGTGCACCATCCCGTCGGTCGTGGACACGACGGTGGCGCCGGCTGGAAAACACGTCATGTCTTTCTTCGTGCAATACGCGCCGTACCAGCTCAGGAACGGCGGCTGGGACGAGGTCAAGGACCGGTTCGCCGACCGCTGCTTCGACATCCTCAACGAGTACGCGCCCAACTTCAAGCGCTCCGTGATCGACCGGCAGGTGCTGTCACCGCTCGACCTGGAGCGTCGCTTCGGGCTGACGGGAGGCAACATCTTTCAGGGAGCCATGACCCTGCCGCAGCTGTTCTTCCTGCGACCGCTGCCCGGATACGCCGACTACCGCGCGCCCATCAAAGGGCTATATCTGTGCGGCTCGGCGACGCACCCGGGCGGCGGCGTCATGGGGGCGTGCGGGTACAATGCGGCGCGCGAGATCCTCCGCGACCGCTAGTCGGCCTTCTTCGCCGTCGGCGGCAGCAGCCCGTTCAACCGCAGGTAGATCGCCATCTGGCTGTAGTGATCCGCCCAGTCGGCGACGGTGATCAACGCGGCCATCCCCTTCGTCTGTTTGCGGCCGCCGAAGAAGTCGATGCTGTCGCCCAGCTGCGCGTCCTGGATCTGAGCCAGCACGGTCTCGCAGAACTTGAACGAGGCCTTGAGGCCGGCCACGAGCTTGTCCTTGGGGTCCGTGCCCGCGAACTTTTCCGCATCCGGCTGCTTCATCCCGGACGCCGCGCTGCAGAGATAGTTGTTCCCTTCCCTGATCAGGTGTGCGACCACGTCGCCGAAGCTCATCTGGGCGGGCGTGGGCTTGTAGCCGTACTTGTCCGCCGGCATCTCCTCCGCGGCGTCCACGATATTCTTCGTCTGGCGCTGCGCTATGGCCCGGACGCCGTTGCTGACCGGGTTCTGCGCGTGCCCGAGGGCGACGACCGTGAGGGGGAGGGTACAGAGTGCCAGCAACGTAATTCCGGGCGTGGATCTCATCCTCGAATCTCCTGTGAAGGGCGTAGTGGCGGCCGCAGAATTCTGCATCGGAAAGGGCCCCGCGTCCAGGCTAGATTAGGCCGATGCGCGTGTCACTCGCCTGCACCCTGCTCTGCGGCCTCGCCCTGCGCGCGGCCGCCCAGTCGAATGCCGAGCTGGTCACAAACGACGCCTACACGCGATCGCACGACTACGATCTGATCCACCAGCGCATCGAGGTGCGGAACTTCGACTGGGAGCGCACGTCGTTCGACGGGCGCGTGACGACCACGCTGGTGGCGCTGCGCCCCGGCCTCGACTCCGTCATCCTCGATGCCGGCAAGCTGCTGGCGGTGAGCCGGGTGGCGGACGCCGCCGGCGCGCCGCTGCGCAGCGGGGTGCACGGCGACACGCTCGTCGTGTACCCGGCCCGGCCCGTGGCCTTCCACGACACGCTGCGCTTCGTGATCGACTACCACGCGCGCATCGAGAGTGGCCACGGGCTCACCTTCATCGAGGCCGACGGCCGGGAGCACCGCCCGCAGCAAATCTGGAGTCAGGGAGAGGACCACGACAACCATTTCTGGTTCCCCACCTACGATTCTCCCAACGACAAGATGACCTGGGAGCTCGTCGCCACCGTGCCGCAGCAGTACACAGTCGTGTCGAACGGCCGGCTCGTGGCCGACCGCAGGCTGCCCGGCGCGACGCACACCGTCACGTGGCGCCAGGACCTGCCGAGTGCGACGTATCTCGTGTCCCTGATCGTCGCGCCGCTCGTGAGACTGCCGGACCGCTGGCACGGCGTTCCCGTGGACTACTACGTCTATCACGTCGATTCCAGCCGCGCCCGACGGCTGTTCGGCGTGACGCCGGACATGATCGACGTGTACTCCCGCCTGACCGGGGTCCCGTATCCCTGGGCCAAGTACGCTCAGACGACCGTCGCGGACTTCTTCGGCGGGATGGAGAACGTCAGCGCGACCACCCTCGTCGACTGGCTCCCGGACGAGCGCGCCTACGTCGACCGCCCCTGGTACCAGTGGATCCTGATCCCGCACGAGCTCGCCCACCAGTGGTTCGGCGACTACGTCACCACCGCGAACTGGGCGAACATGTGGCTCAACGAAGGGTTCGCCGAGTTCATGCCGGGACAATACTGGGGCGCGAAGCTCGGACGCCATGCGGAAGAGGACTATTACCTCGACGAGTACCGCCAGTATCTCCAGATCGACGCGCGGCGCCGTATGCCGCTCGCCGCCCTCGGCTCCAACAACATCTATCCCAAGGGCGCGCTGGTGCTCCGCATGCTGCGCGACTACCTGGGCCCCGAGCGGTTCTGGGCATCCCTGCACACCTACCTCACGGGCCACGCGCTCGGCAACGCCACCAGCGACGACCTGCGCCAGGCCGTGCTGGACGCGACCGGCGAGAACCTCGACGGGTTCTGGAGCGAGTGGGTGTACGGCGCGGGCCATCCCGCCTTCACCGTCACGGCGGCATACGACACGGCGGCCCGGACGCTCGCGTTGGGCGTGAAGCAGACGCAGAGCGACAGCGCGACGGGCGACAGCACCGGTCCGCGCTACCGGACGGCGGCGGTGTTCCACATGCCCCTGAGCATCCGGGTCGGCACGTCCGCCGGTGACGTCGTCCGCCGCGTGCAGCTCACGGCGCGCGAGCAGACCGTCTCGTTTCCGGGGCTCGCCGGCCCGCCCACGATGGTCGTGTTCGACGACGGCAACACGATCCTCAAGGAGCTCACGTTCGACCAGCCCACGTCCTGGCTCGCGACCGAGCTCGGGCAGGACCTCGACCTGTGGAACCGCGAATGGGTGATCGAGGAGCTCGCCAAACGGCCGGCCGACGCGAGCGCCCTGGCCGCGCTCGCGCGGGCCGCCACCTCCGCCGACTACTTCCTGACCCGCGCCCAGGCGGCGGAGGCGCTGGCGCGATTCCCCGCGGTGGGCGCCGCGGCACCGCTCGCCACCGCCCTGCAGGACACCGCGGCGGCGGTGCGACGCGCGGCCGTCGCGGCCCTGGGCGCGGTCGGCGGTGCGCGCGCGGCCGAGCTGGCGCGTACGACATGGCGGACCGACCCGAGCTACGAGGTGCGGGCCGCCGCCCTCACCGCCCTCGTTGCCGCCGATTCGAGCGCGCGTGACAGCGCCGTGGCGTGGGGGCTCGCCGCAGCCTCGTACCAGGACGTGATCCAGCAAGCGGCGTATCGTGTCATCGCGCAAACGGGAGATACCGGCGCGATCCCGCAGCTCGAGACGCTGCTCGGCGCGGACCGCTTCCCCGCGCACGTGCTCGCGGCGCTCGCGACCCGCGGCAGCGCGCGTGCATTGACCGTGCTCACTTCCCACCTCGATGACGACCGCGCCTACGTGCGCCGCTGGGCCGTCGAGGCGTTCCGGTTCACGCTGCCCCGCCAGCTCGGCGTCGAGCGCCTGCGGGCGGTCGTGGGAAAGCTCAAGCACGCGGACACGAAGGACGAGGTGGGGAAAGCGCTGCAGCAGCTCGAGAAGCCGGGGACGGAGCAGGAGTAAGCGTCAAGGCGACGGACGTCTCCAGAAGTACAGCGGCAGTCCCGCGAGGATCAGCACCGCACTCATCGCGGCGTCGGCGGGCTGCTCACGGGCCGTGTTGAACACGAGCCAGAGCGAAAACAGAATGAAGACGATGGGCGTGACCGGGTAGCCCCACGTCTTGTACGGCCGGGGCAGGTGCGGGGCGGTGCGACGCAGTCGGAGCACCGCTCCGCACGACATCGCGTAGAACACGAACTCCGCCAGCACCACGTAGGTGAACAGCCGGCTGTAGGAGTCCTTCCACGAGGGCTCGGTCGAGATCAGGGTCAGGGCGATCGAGATGACGCCCTGCACGGCCAGTGACGGCACGGGCGTGAGAAATCGCGGGTGTACGCCGCCGAGCCAGTGGGGCAGCAGGCCATCGCGCGCCATCGCGTACGGGACGCGCGCCGCCGTCAGGACGATCCCGTTGTTCGAGCCGATGGTGGCGATCATGATCGCCGCGGCGACCAGCCCCGCACCCGCATGTCCCAGCGTCACCTGCGCCGCGTCCGAGGCCACGAGCGACGAGCCCGCCATCTTGGCGGGCGATAGCACATAAGCGAAGGACGCTGTGACCAGGCAGTACAACGCGGCGCCGATGAGCGTCGAGAGCACGATGGAGCGCGGCAGGTTGCGCTCCGGATCTTTTACTTCGCCCCCCACATAGGTGACCTCGATCCAGCCGTCGTAGGCCCACAGCACGGCCACCAGCGCCACGCCGAACGACGCGATCTGACGGACCAGCGGGGCGTCGGACCAGAGCGGGGACAGGTTCGCAGCGCTCCCCCCCGGCAGCACGAATCCGAAGACGAGGTAAGTCGCGAACCCCAGCGCGATCGCGGCGATGGACGCCGGGTTGATCACCACCCCGCTGGTCCATCCGTACAGGAATCCCCACACGGGCCCGTAGGCTTCACGCAGGTACACGTAGATGCCGCCGGCTTTCGGCATCGCGGCGCCGAGCTCCGCCACCGACAGGGCGCCGAGCAGCGACACTCCGCCTCCCGCGACCCACACGAGAATGCTGGGCAGCGAGGCGCGCAGCTCGAGGGCGATGGCGCTCGGGACGATGAAGATGGCCGAGGCGATAATCGTCCCGACGTTGATCATGGTCGAGTCGAGCAGCCCGAGCTGTCGCTTGAGCTCGGGCATCAGCGCTTGAGCCAGGCGCGATAGGCGGTCTTCAGGAGCTTCTGGAAGTGGTAGACGCCCTCCT
>Ga0209687_1000715_pt1 | contig 10779 bp, 9 predicted proteins | sample GraSoiAngelo_136_FD_185893 | JGI IMG/M metagenome (GOLD analysis project Ga0209687, IMG submission 185893) | Grasslands soil microbial communities from the Angelo Coastal Reserve, California, USA - 14_0929_09_20cm (SPAdes) (version 2) | ecosystem: Environmental > Terrestrial > Soil > Grasslands ...
CTCGCATTTAGATCAAAAGTCGAACCAAGATAGTGCCTTTTTGAGCCTTTGAGAAGGTAGACCCACGCCATAAAAATCTGCAAGGGGGGAGAGTTGAACTCCCGACCAAGGGCTTATGAGTCCCCTGCTCTACCACTGAGCTACCCTGGCGAAATCGGACGCCTAATTTTCTCTGAGCAGGTCAGCTGTCAATGAGGAGCACTGCCTCACACACGAGGCTTCAGAGAGACCGCAAGATGAAACCCTCACCGCAACTGTGGTTTCGTTGTTAAATAAGGGGCGAGATCTTTTTTCGGGCCGCGAACTGCAGCCATGAAAAGAACGCCTTTGCGCGCCTGAACCGCCCCGGTCCATCCTTCCTGCTCGATGTAACGCCAGCCCTCGAATTCTTCCGGCTTTCCGCTCCTCGAATCGCGCCGCGCGGGAAACAGAAACAACTGCATTCGCTTTTCCGCCAGACTGATTTGTGCAACCTGACCGGCTTCATCGTCATCAAAAACGCGGACACCAATCGTTCGCTGCTGAGAAAATTCCGGCGGCACATCGTAATGCTCGAGCCGGTATTTCATGAAAAATAAGTCATTCAGCGTTCCGGCCTCCGTCTCCATCGGCTCGAATTCCGAAGGCCGCGTCATCGCCGCCACGTTCAACAATTTCTTCGCCGTCGCCGTGCCGGGGAAAGCGTGCATTTGTTCGTCGAACGTGATCCACGCGACCACCGCGATTACCACCAACGCGATCCCGATGGCGAGAATGGCAGGATGAAGAGCGGTCTTTTTCCAACTCCGCTTCGCCCCTTCCGCCATTCTTTCGTTGGCAAACCACTCCTGGATTTCGGTCGATACCGGGGTTGCCTGCACCAATTTGGCAACTGCGCGATCAAACGATTGCTGCGCCGCAAAATCTTCCGTTCGTTTCGCGCGCGACACTGCTGTGCGCATCCGGCGATCGGGCGCCTTCGCATTTGCGATAGGCGCACAATCCGCCAGCGTGCGCAGGCCGCGTGACAACCGCTTCATTCCGAGGCCGCCGCCGGCACAGTTGTATTGAGCCAGGCTTGAAATTCGCGACGACCGGAGGCGATCGCACGCGAGAGGTCAGTCAATTTCAGGCCAAGCATCGACATCATTTCGCGATAGTTAAACTCATCCAGGTAATAGAGGGCGAGAGCGCTGCGTTGTGGTTCCGGTGCAGCAGAAATCCAAATCGCCAGTTGTTCAGGTTCGAGTTGCTCGATTTGTTCAGGCGCCTTTGGTGAAAGTTCGGTCGACTCGTTCGTCGCGTGCTCTGGCTGCACGCCCTGGGCAACTACATCAAGGCAACGCCAGCGCGCTTCGCGAAAAAACCAATAGCGATCCGCGGGTGGCTCTCTGTTCGCGACAAGAAATGCAGCTTCTCGCAAAGTGTCCTGAAAAATATCCTGCGCTTTCGACGCCTCGCCCGTCATCAGGAAACAAAAACGATATAGTTGCGGTAAATTTTGCGCAGCCACCCCAACAACGGGAAGCAGAGAATTTGCCCGGCGCAAGTACCTCCAACAAGGGACGGATCTTTCGGGATGGACGAAGGCCTCGTCTCTCCAAGGAGCGAGTTAAAGTGAAATGATGACAATTGTTCCTCAGGATCAGGAGCTTGGACCGCTTGCATCGCGCAACCGCCGCGCGACTTCCACGGCATTGGCACGGCTATTAAACGCCGAAATGCGAAAGAAGCCTTCTCCTCTCGAACCAAAACCGCTACCGGGGGTTATAACGACGTTCAATTTGCGCAGCATCCAGTCGAAGGTTTGCCAGCTCGTTTGGCCGGCCCGCGTTTCCACCCAAATGTAAGGCGCATTGGTACCGCCATGTACTGCGAAACCGGCGGCGCGGGCTCCCTCGCTCAGAATCCGCGCGTTGCCCATGTAATGATCGATCAGCGCCCGCACCTGCTCGCGACCTTCCTCGGAATAAAGCGCCTCCGCGCCACGTTGCACCGGATAACTCACGCCATTTGATTTCGTACTCCAGCGCCGGTGCCAGAGCGGATGGAGCGCTAATTTTTTGCCGTTTTCAGTTCTGGCAAAAACAGACTTTGGCAAAACGGTAAAGCCGCAACGAACGCCGGTGAAGCCACCCGTCTTGGAGAAGCTGCGAAATTCAATCGCGCATTCGCGCGCACCATCAATTTCGAAAATCGAATGCGGAATTTCACCACCAGCCCTGACCTGGCGCTTCGCGCCTTCCTCTCCCTTGGGGACAGGATTGAGGTGAGGACGATCATTGATATAGGCTTCGTAAGCCGCGTCGAAGAGAAGGATGGCGTCGTGATCATGCGCGTACTCGACCCAGTTCGTCAGTTGCGCACGTGATGCCACTGCGCCCGTCGGATTGTTAGGAAAGCAAAGGTAAATAACGTCTGCGTGTTCGCCGGGGGGTTCGGGAACGAAACTATTCTCAATCGTGCACGGTAAGTAGACAATGCCTTCGTAACCGCCATCGGCCCGGGCTGAGCCGGTGTGCCCCGCCATTACATTGGTATCGACGTAAACTGGATAAACCGGATCGGTAATCGCGATCTTATTTTGCCCGCCCAGAATATCGAGAATGTGACCGCAGTCGCATTTCGACCCATCCGACAGGAAAATTTCGTCATCCGTAATTTCGATTCCGCGATCGCGATAATCAAACTGCGCGATTTTGCTGCGGAGGAATTCGTAGCCCTGCTCGGGGCCATAGCCACGGAACGTTTCACGTTGCCCGAGTTCTTCGGCTGCTGCTTTCATTGCCTCGATTGCAGCTCGCGGCAAGGGCTCGGTTACGTCGCCGATCCCACAACGAATTAATCGCTTGGCCGCCCCGGGGTCTTCTTCTGAGAATTGGCGGACACGGCGCGCGATCTCGGGAAATAAATAACCAGCCTGAAGTTTGAGATAATTCTCGTTTAGATAGGCCATATCTGTAGCGGCGGCCTCCGACCGCCGGATCTAATTTTAAAACGGCGGTCATATACCGCCGCTACAGAAAACAGCTCAATAATTCTTCGCCACTTCGTCCCAATTCACCACATTCCACCACGCTTTGATGTAATCGGGGCGACGATTTTGATAGTTTAAGTAGTAGGCATGCTCCCAAACGTCGACGCCCAGGATCGGCGTGTTGCCGTCCATTAACGGCGAATCCTGGTTGGCCGTCGAAATCACTTCGAGTTTGCCGCTTTTATTTTTGATTAGCCACGCCCAACCGCTGCCGAAACGGCCAACACCCGCGGCAGCAAGTTTCTCCTTGAACTGATCGAAGCTACCGAAGGTTGATTTAATGTCATCGGCGAGCTTCCCTTTCGGCTCGCCACCTTTCCCGGGACCCATGATCTTCCAAAAGAAAGAATGGTTGGCGTGGCCGCCGCCGTTGTTACGGACGGCGGTGCGAATGTTTTCGGGCACGGCATTCAAATCGCGAATCAAATCTTCAACGGATTTCTTCGCCAGCTCAGGTTGATCCTTAAGCGCGTTATTAACGTTGGTGATGTAAGTCTGATGATGTTTGGTGTGATGAATTTCCATCGTGCGCGCGTCGATGTGTGGTTCGAGCGCGTCGTATGGGTAGGGAAGTTTTGGTAATTCGTAAGCCATAATAGCGACGTTAATCGGCGGGCGATTGAGGTCAATCGTGCTTAACCAACTCGGTCAGCCCGAGCGCACTTGAGGGATCCCGTACAAGTCAGCTTAAAGGTTTCGCAACGGGATTCCTCCCAGCCTTTGCATAAAGCTACGGCGAGGCCGGCGACTGCGCTCGGGATGACGATATGCGAAACCTAATTGCAGCGGAAAAAACTCGGCGGATGACCGAGGCCGCGGTGATAATTCACGTAGGTGGCGAGCGCGAGGAGCGGAAAGTTCTGCCGGTACATGTCGTATTTTAAGTAGAACACGCCAGGAAAACCGGTGCCGGTTATCTGTGGTTCATGCCACGACCCATCGGGCTGTTGGGTCGAAAGAAGATAACGCAAACCGCGTTGGACGCTGGGCCGATTGAGATCGCCACACGCGCAAATGCCCATCATTGCCCAGGACGTCTGTGAAGCAGTGCTTTCGCCTTTTCCTTTGGCCGAAGGATCTTCGTATGTGGCACACGTTTCGCCCCAGCCTCCGTCGTCGTTCTGACAACTTTCCAGCCAATCGCGCCCGCGTAGAATCCAGTCTTGCGTCATGTCCTGACCGATGGCGCGCAGTCCGCGCAGGACCTGCCAGGTGCCGTAAATATAATTCACGCCCCAGCGCCCGTACCATGAGCCATCATCTTCCTGGGTGGCGATCAAATACCGAATCGCGGTCTCTACACTGGCATCGTGCCGGTCGAAGTTGATGTAACCGAAAAGCTCGAGTGTCCGCGCCGTCAGATCGCTGCAGGTCGGATCCAGAATCGCATTGTGATCGGCGAAAGGCATATTTTCGAGCCAACCGTCAATCACGTCCTTGTCGAAGGCAGCCCACCCGCCATCGCGACATTGAAAGCTCAGTTGCCAGGCCAGAGCGCGCTGGAACAAATCTTCATAGCTGTTTTTATCTTTCGGATGAACCAGGCGCAGCGCCATTAGCACCATCGCGGTGTCGTCGGTGTCCGGATAATAAACGTTATTATATTCAAAGGCCCAGCCGCTGGCGTCGGGATGAGGATTGTTTTTCGCCCAATCGCCCCGGAGACGAACTTCTTTATTCGACAACCACGCAGCCGCTTTCTGTAGGGAAGGATGCTCGGCGGGGAGGCCGCTTTCGGCTAATGCGATGATATTAATGGCGGTGTCCCAAACTGGCGAAAGGCAAGGCTGAATCCGGAAATCTTCCGGATCGTTGACGAACAATCCTTCGAAATCCTTTTGCGCCTTTGCCACGGCCGGATGGCTGTTCGGATAACCGAGGGCGTGCAGGGCAATGAGCGCGTTGAGCATTGCCGGGTAAACCGTGGCCAAGCCATCGCTGCCATCGCTGATGCGCTCCATCATCCAGCGCTCGGCTTCCTCGAGCGCGAGCCGGCGAAATGGTTTCCATGGAATTCGATGCAGCATCTTTAGCGCGTCGTCTCCGCGGAGGAATAAATTGCGCCAGGTAAAGGTTCGCTCGTCGCGCGGCAATCGGAAATCTTTGTGCTCGGTCCCGAGGGGATACAATTCATGCAGCTGTTTCTCGCCAGGCAACTCGCGGGTTGGTTTGAAATGATTGATAATGGCGAGAGGCACCAACATGGCGCGGCTCCACGACGACATTTTGTAAATGTGAAATGGCGCCCACGTTGGCAGCAGGATCATTTCCACCGGTATCGTCGGCAGATATTTCCACGGGAACTGGCCCAGGAGCGCCAGGTAAAGCTTGCTGAACGTGTTGACGCGGGGGACGCCGCCAAGGCGCAAAATGTTGGCGCGCGCTTCGCGCATGAATGGGAGATCGGCTGAGTAGCCGGCAAGTTTCAGCGCGAAGTAAGCTTTGACCGAAGCGTTAATTTCACTGGGACCGCCATAATAAATGCTCCAGCCCCCATCGGGCAATTGCCGTCGCAAGATATGTTGAGTGCAACGCTCCTGAAGTTCGCGATCGACCTCGCCCAGCCAATGCAGATACAGCACGTAATCAGAGCAAAGGGTGCTATCGACATATAACTCGCCGCACCAGTGGCCGTCTGGCTTTTGCTGGCCCAACAAATTTTCCTGCGCCCGAGAAATGGCTGAAGCAATCTGAGAATCGTTAGCTGGGTAGAAAACACCGGTCTCGGGACGCGCGCTTGGCAAAGAAATCAGGTTGGGCGAATTCGTCGCCATAAGGAATCAGGAAACTTTTGCTTCGAGAGCAGCCGGCCGTTTGCCGGTCAGATGACCGTTGCCCGAGCTTACGCCGTTATAAGCAGCGATCTCGTTGCCCCGACCCGCACTTTTCGGTCTGGGTCCGAAATTAAACTTCAATGTCTTCCACGTGTCGCCTCGTTTGGCGTGGAGACCAAGGCTTGCTGTTGGTTCGTAGCCGCAGTGGGTCATGCAATTCTCACAGCGCGGATCACGCGCCACTCCATCAATGACCCCGTACTTGTCCCAGTCCACTTTTTCAATCAGCTCAGCGTAGGTTTTGTAATGGCCCTCAGTGCCGATGGTATCAGTCATGAAATAGCACGGCGCCTTCCAGCCCATCAGGTTGCGAGTCGGAATGGCCCAAGCCGAGCAAGTCAAATCGTGATGGCCGGCCAGAAACTCAAAATAGATGGGTGTGCCAAAAAAAGTGTAGCGGTTCATCCACTCTTCCATCCGGGAGAATTTCTCGACCGTTGCCTTGCGCGTGAGGAAGAAATTCTCCGGCTGCAAATTGAGCCGTTTCACCATGTCTTTTTTGGCCGCGTCGTAATCATAGCCAGGCGTGATGGTATGGCCGTCGACGCCGAGATCGGCGAGGAAGTCGAACATTTGCTCGACCTCGTCCATGTCGGTTTCCTTGTAGATGGTGGTATTGGTCGCGACCTGGTAGCCAAGGCGCTTCGCCATTTTGATCGCGAGAATGCATTCCTTAAATACGCCCTCGCGTTCGACGATCAGATCATGCGTCCGCTCGAGCCCGTCGAGATGCACGTTCCAATACATCCAGCGCGACGGCGCGATGACCGGGTTGTCAGTCGCGGGCTTTGGGTTACGAATTGGCTCGGCATCTTTTGTTGAAACGAGGCCTTCCGCAATCAATCCATCCAGTTTGCTCTCCAAATTCTTACGCGCTGACCCATCCGCATTCCGCAATTCTTCGGTGAGCCATTCGCGCATTTTTTTGCGCATAAACATGGCGTTGGTGCAGACGTAGACGATCCGCCCTTGCCCCAGCAAACCATTAATGAGCGCTTCGATGTGGGGATAAATGAGCGGCTCGCCTCCACAAATTGAGACCATCGGCGCGTTGCATTCCTGGGCCGCGCCGAGGCAATCTTCCAGCGGCATCATGTCTTTGAGCGAGGTCGAATATTCGCGAATCCGGCCACAGCCGGTGCAAGTCAGGTTACAAGTGTGCAACGGTTCCAGCTGCAGTACGGTGGCGAACTTCTTCGTCCCACGAATCTTATGGCCGACGATGTACGCAGCGATCTTGCTGGTTAATGCCAAAGGGAACCTCATAGAAACCGGACGGTAACGGCAGTGTTACTAGTGTCAACCGATAGACCGCGTGCTTTTTTGCCGAATCGGTTATATTTAAGCGGGGTTGAATGAGTGAAGAGGGTTTGAACAAATCAAAACTTAACTAACAAACTATGAAACAATTGATGGCAGTTCTTGGTGCCGGCATTCTCGCCAGCGTGCTGTTTAGTTGCACCGGAGCCGGGCCGCAGCCGCCGACGGTTACCACCGGCTATCCTTATGCGACTTATCAAGGGGGGAGGGATGTTCCCATTCCGCTAAGCCCAGGCTACCGCAATTGGACCACGGCCCAATTACAACAGCGCCGCCTCGATTTGTATAACATGGTGCCGCAGAGCCAGTCACGGCATGGGGTGGCCGAGTATACCTACCGCGGGATGCCGCTTCCCCAGCAAGATGAAATACGCCTGGTCGAGGCTGAATTGTCTCGCCGCTATCAAGCTGGAGATAAAGCAGCAGAACTGAAGCCCGCCTGGCCGGAAGAACGTCGGCACATCTAGGATCAGCTGAGGGTAACGATTGGGAGAGCGACTTCTCCCCGAGTCGTTGGCTTTGTGCAGCCAGCGACCGAGTCGCTCTCTTCTCGCAATGCCCGGCGGCGTGAAGGCCTCCGCCGCAGGGGGGTGAGTTAAGGGCCTCGAAATCGGTCAATGCATCTGCCAGCCGCGGCGGATCAAACTGACCGCGATCGCTGCCAGCAAAAGCGCAATGATTTTCGAAACCCCGCGCAAACCTTGCTTGCCCATCGAGCGACTGAACCGATCGGCATTGCAAAGCGCGACGGCCACAATTGCCAGATTCACCAGCAACGACGCCAGCGTGTAAACGAGGCCAACGCTATCAATTAAGATAAGCAGAGCGGTAAGGAGCGCGGGGCCTGCAATTAACGGCATACCGAGCGGGACGATACCAAATTCATCGCCACCACCGCGATCAGGCGGTCCAAATGTCACTAGTTCACGCGCAGCCAGGATCAGGAGAATAAGACCGCCAGCGATTTGGAAGTCAGCTACCGTGATTCCGAGTGCAGCGAAGATAATTTTGCGGAGAAAAATAAAGCCGATGGCGACGCACAAGCCAGTGAAAATTCCGATAAAAGCCTGTTCTTTGCGTTTCTCTGGTGAGGCGCTCGTGCCGAGCCCGATAAAAAGCGCAACGAGACCAATGGGGTCAATCGCGACGAATACTGGAATGAAAGCGAGGAAAAATTTTTCGGCGAGATTGCGCATTTGGATTTAACGTCGCGCTTCTACACAATCCATGTGGCCCATTCAACGTTTATGAGGTTTCGTTCCTCTTTCTTATTAGTTCTCGGGCTCGCATTGGGTGCACGGGCGGAGAATTTGAAATCAATCGATAGCTATAGCGATGCGGTTGCTAAGGCAAACGCACGGCTGACCATTCCCGATTGGCCAGAAACGCCCGAAGCGGTTGAGACCTCCGCTAAGGAGGCAATCAAAAGAGGCAATGCCGCGCTGGATGCAATTGGCAGGCTCGATCGGAAAAAGGTGACGTTTCAAAATGCAGTCGTTGCGCTGGATGATCTCGCTTACGAAGCCAACAACTTTGGAAACAAGGCCACCATCATTAAGCAAGCGAATACCGATCCGAAAATGCGCGCGGCGGCGGAGAAGGCGGTCAAAGCAATGAATGACTGGTTTGTCGGCATCGATTATCGCGAGGACGTTTACAAGTCGATTAAGGCCTTCGCTGAGACAAATCCGCAACTTACGGGCGAGGACAAGAAATTGCTGGATGAAACGATGCGCGATTACCGTCGGGCCGGTTTGGCCTTGCCGTCAGAAAAGCGCAAGGAAGTGGAACAGCTCCGCAAGCAGCTGGCCAAACTCGGCACCGATTTCGACACCAACATCGCCAACGCCAAACGCCCAGTCGTATTTACTAAAGCCGAGCTCGAGGGAATGCCGGAGGATTTTTTGAGCAAGCCTGGAATCAAAACTGGCGACGACGCCTACACCGTGCTGGCCAACGTTACCTGGCAGTTCAACGCGGTGGAAGAGAATGCCAAGAGCGAAGCGACACGGAAGAAAATCTACATCGCACGCGAAACACTGGCGGAGGATAAAAACGTGCCACTGCTAAATCAGATGCTGACTTTGCGCAATAAGATCGCGCTGCGGCTCGGCTACAAATCGTGGGACGATTTTCAAACCGAGCCGCGGATGGCGAAAACCGGCGCCGCTGCGCAGAAATATATCGATGATCTGGTGGCGGGAATTGAACCGAAGTTCGCGGCGGAATTGAGTGAACTTCAGAAAATGAAGCAGCTTGATGCGCAACCGTCCGAGGGCGGCGCTTTCGCCGCGCCGCGAATTAATATCTGGGATTGGCGCTACTATCAGAATCAACTCAAGAAACAGAAATTTGCTGTTGATGCTGAGGCGCTACGGAACTTTTTCCCGTTCCAGAAAGTGCTCGATGGAATGTTTGCCATCTACCAGCGAATTTTTGGTCTGAAGTTCGAACAAATCGCGGTCCCGTATAAATGGATTGACGATCTTCAGCTCTGGGCGGTCAGCGACGCCGCCAGTGGGGAACCACTGGGCTTGTTCTATCTCGACATGTTTCCGCGCGACGGAAAGTATAATCACTTCGCCGAATTCGAAATTATCGGCGGCAAGCTTTTGCCGGATGGAAAATATCAGCGGCCGACGGTGACATTGCTTTGCAACTTTCCGCCGGCGACTGCGGACAAACCGTCGCTCTTAAGCCACACCGAAGTCGAAACCTTGTTCCACGAGTTTGGTCACGTCCTGCATACCATTACGACGCGCGCCAAGTATGGGCGCTTTGCCGGCACCCACGTTCCGACCGATTTCGTCGAGGCTCCCTCGCAAATGCTGCAAAACTGGGTCTGGGATAAGAATGTGCTCGATTCTTTCGCGGCAGATTACCGTGAGCCATCGAAGAAGATTCCCGGCGACACCATTCAGAAAATGAAAGACGCCAAACTCGCGACCGCGGGCGTATTCTATCGACGGCAATTCGCCTTTGCTTCGCTTGATCTCGCGTTGCACGGACCACACCCGGAGAATGCTCCGTATGATTGCGTGGCGATTTCGAATCCGATTTTGGAGAAAGTTTTTCTGCCAATCGACCCGAGCACAACTTTCGTGTCTTATTTCGGCCATCTGAACGGCTATGACGCCGGCTACTATGGGTACGCCTGGGCGGATGCGATTGCGGCGGACATGGCAACGGTTTTCGAGAGCGCACCGGAAGGTTATTTCGATCAACAAGCGGGAATGCGGTTGCGTAATGAAATCTACGCCATGGGCGATTCGCGCGATGTCAACGAATCGATTGAAAAATTCCTTGGTCGTAAGCAATCCGTGCAACCATTTTTGAAAAAGATCGGGATTGGCGAGGCGAGCGCGCCGGCGGCGCCATCATTAGAGAGCAAATAACCGTCATCACGAGCGCGGTCGCCATAATATCGACATCCCTCGCTCTTTTTTGTAGCCGCGGTCGCTGGCCGCGGCTAACGAGCCCCAGAGTTGCAGACGGCGTAGCCCGTCGTTACAGAAGATCAACTGGAGCTCACATGAAAGTCTTGGTTCTTCTTACTACTCTGACTTTTTTCACGAAAGCGTTCGCTGCAGATCCTGAAACGGAACGACT
>Ga0209687_1000716_pt1 | contig 10774 bp, 7 predicted proteins | sample GraSoiAngelo_136_FD_185893 | JGI IMG/M metagenome (GOLD analysis project Ga0209687, IMG submission 185893) | Grasslands soil microbial communities from the Angelo Coastal Reserve, California, USA - 14_0929_09_20cm (SPAdes) (version 2) | ecosystem: Environmental > Terrestrial > Soil > Grasslands ...
CCAACAAATGCGCGCGCGCTCAAGTTCGTCGGCTGCGCGTTCACATTCGGACCAACATCGTAAACTTCCGACAGTCCGATGCCGGTGGTCATCGCCTTGCCTTGGAGAAACGCGGTGTAGGCCCCGGGGGGGAGGCTAATCAGAATGGCGGCCTCGAAGTCGTTCGGCGGTGCTAACCCCGTCGCCTGAATCTGCGTCTGTTGCGTGGCTTTCCAATTGTCGTTAGCTGCGATAAGCGCGCCGGTGTGATCGTATAAGGAAAGGGTCGGATTGGCCAAGGGAGCAGGAACGCCAAAGGAAGCCAGTGTCGGCCCAAGCCCGCGAATCAGGACCGCTTTGTTTTCCGTCCCTCCAATAATAAGCCCGGCGATCAGAATTCGTTCACCGGTGAAAACATGAGCCCGCGCCGAAAGATTTTGAAAGAATGGCGCGCCATCGAAAAGGCGCACGATATTGTCCCGCAGCTGATTGTCATAGCTGGTAAAGACACCTCCCGCTAAAAGGCGACCGAATTGTTGCAAGGCGATGCTGCGCACCTGGGTTGCGTCATTTGTTAGTGAGCCGACGCACCCGGCCCCCGGATCAAAGGTGAGATCGACTGACCCATTTGTATTCAAGCGCGCGATGCTATTACGCCCGAATCCGTTTATTCCGGTGAAGAAGCCGCCCACAAGAATGCGATCGTCGGGTTCGACCGCGAGCGATTGAATCCAATCGTTGGGCGTCGGATTAAATCCGAAATCGAGCGAGCCGTCACTAAAGACGCGTGCGATAAAGTTGCGATTGATCCCGGAGTATTGAACAAAACGACCGCCGAGCACGATCTGGCCGTTATGTTGCAATGCCAGCGCGAAAACATTTCCACCAGTGCCGACACCCGAATCGAATGAAGGATCGAGCGCGCCATTTCCCAACACCCGCGCCACCCCGCCACGGGCAAAACCGTTGTAGCCGATAAAGGTGCCGCCTATGAGAATTCGACCATCCGGTTGAATGACAATCGCGTTAACGTCGCCGTTCGGTCCGTTGCCGGGATTGAAACTCAAGTCAACGCTGCCGTCACTATTGAGCCGCGCGAGATTGAACCGCTGGGTCAGATCGACCTGGGAGAATTGCCCGCCGACAATAATGCGGCCATCAGTTTGCAACGCCAGCGCGAGCACAGCGTTGTTGATCCCGTTGCCGAGCCCGAAGGTTTGATCGACATTTCCATTCGCGTTCAGCCGGCAAATGCTATTGTGTGTCAAGCCGCTAAAGCTTGTAAATCGGCCGGCCACGATGATGCGGCCATCAGATTGAAGAACAGCCGCGGTAATCTCGCCATCCGCGCCCGTGCCGGGATCGAAGCCGGTGTCCAGCGAGCCATCAAAATTGAAGCGTGCGATCCGATTGCGCGGGACACCGTTGGCGAAAGTGAAACGGCCGGCAGCAATCACTTTTCCGTCGGGCTGCGGAATGACGACATTTACGGTGTCGTTCGTCCCAAGGGCGGGGACGAAAGTGGTGTCGAACTGGCCGGGCGTGGGAGCTGCGGCGCGGACGGCACTAATGGATCCGCTCAGGAGGAGAGCGAAAACAAGCAGAACGCGACGAAACGGCGAGCGATGCACCGGAAAGAGCATAGCATTAGCCTCTGATAATTTCCATAATTAGATCATATATAATTCGACTCGATTCATTGCGGCGGGACTGCGGCAGTCTTCTGCCGCTTTCTGCGCAGGAATCACACAACAAGGTGACCTAAAAGTCGGCTCGAGCTGAACGCACGCCATTATTTGCCGCCGAAAAATTTACGGAACGATTGAAAAAGCTTCGGGATCGCTTTCGGGATGGATTCGATGCGCTGTGCGAACTCGGTCGGTTCGCCTCCATGAACGGGGCAGGGTTGCGTGGGAACTTTATCGGCGGGCAAAACGATTTCGTAAGCGGTACCCGACATTTGGCATCCGGTCGTGGCGAGGGCGTTCGAAGCCGCGCAAACGGTTACCCGCGCCATCGGCATCGTCGGCTCGAGCGCCTTGGCCGGGTAACGCGTCGCCGATTTGTTCATCACCTGCACCCAGAGCGGCAAGGCCAGCGCCGCGCCGTAGCCGCGCGGAATGATCGTGGTCGGTTGATCAAACCCGACCCAGACTCCACAAGTCAACGCGCTGGTGTATCCAACAAACCACGCATCTTTATAATCGTTAGTCGTTCCGGTTTTACCCCCAGCCGGAAGTTTAAACCCGAGTGAACGCGCACTGGCTGCCGTGCCATGGGTTAGCACCTCCTCCATCAACTGCGAAGTCATCCAGGCCGCGCTCGGATCTAGCGCCGGGGCGGAAAGATGGGCGGCGCGATAAATCGGCTGATGATTCTGGTCGTCGATACGTTCAATGATATAGGTTTGTTTGCGCACCCCGGCGTTTGGAAAAGCGCTGTATGCGCTAGTCAGATCCTTTAAGTTTGTTTCAAACGATCCGATGTAAATGGCCGGTCCGTGCGGCGCTTTGTCGTTCAGGTTTAACGTCGTTGCGATTTTTTGCACTTGGTCGAGTCCGGCGAATTGTCCGATGCGCACGCTCATGGTGTTGCGCGAATGAATCAGGCCGTAGGACGCGGGTTGAATCCCGCCGTAGGTCCCGTCGGAGTTTCCCGGCGCCCAATTTCCCGCGCCTTCTATCTCACCGGGCTGAATGGGACCGTCGCTGATCGCCGCGCCCGGGAGCAGGCCATTGGTAAAGGCGAGCGTATAGACAAACGGCTTAAAAGATGAGCCGATCTGACGATTGGCTGGCGGAAGCGCGCGATTGAATTTGCTCTGCGAATAATCGCGACCGCCCACCAGCGCACGAATGCCACCGCTGGCATTATCGATCACCACCACCGCGCCTTCCAAATAAGGCATCGAGCTATCTTCGCCCTCTTCCGGCGGATGATAGTTCGCTTTTAGTGGATGATGAAAATTCGATTGGTGTTCAATTCTCGTTAGGGTCGATTCCAAAGCCTGGGTAGCAACGTTTTGCACAGCCGGGTCGAGCGTGGTGTAAATGTAGAGGCCTCCCTGGTCCACCTGGTCCGGCGTCAGCAACACATTCAAGTCGCGCTGCACCGCATCCATCGCGTAGTTTTCCTGGATCATCGGCATCTTCTTCGGATGCGGATTGATGTGCGACGATTTCGCCTGTTGCGCCTGAGCAATGGAAATCTTTTTCAATTCCACCATTCGATTGAGCACGGCGTCGCGCTGCAACGCGGCGCCATCAGGATTGCGTAACGGCGAAAAGCGATTCGGACTACGAATCAAACCCGCAAGGACAGCGGCCTCGGATAAGTTCAATTTCGAGGCGCTCTTTCCGAAGTAGGCCTGCGAGGCGGTTTCCACTCCGTAACAACCGGCGCCGAAGTAAATGCGGTTGATATAAAGCTCGAGAATTTGCTGCTTGGTAAACTCGTGCTCAATCCGCAACGCCACCATCGCTTCCAGCAATTTGCGGTTGATGGTGCGCCCGCCGAGTGGAAGCGAATTGCGGGCAAGCTGCTGGGTGATGCTGCTGGCGCCTTCCCGGGCCGAACCACTTAACAAATCGCGCACCAAGGCGCGGCCGACCCCATAGAAGTCGATTCCGTTATGTTGAAAAAAACGAGTGTCTTCTCGCGCCAGCAGCGCGTCGACGAATGCAGGTGCCACTTCATTCAGCGAAACGATGAGCCGGTTCGCTCCTGCAAGTCGGCTATAAATTTTTCCATCAACATCGAAAACGGTATTCCGCTCCGGCATTTCCCCGACCTTCTTCATGTCGAAGGTCTGTGCCCAGGCAGAGTAGAAGATCAAAACGCCAAGCGCACTGCCGCCGATCAGCGCGGGGAGGGAAATCTTCCAGCCCCATCGCCAGAGCCGGCTCGATTTCTTTTTGCCGTTGCCAGACGATTTCTGAAAAATCTTCATCGCAAGAGCTTCGACAATTTAGCGATAGATTTCGCAGATAAAACCTCAAGTTGCGTCGGGCGGCAAAAATCGCAGGTCATCCCGAGCGCACCCGAGGGATCCCGCCGCGAAACATTTGGATAATTTCCACAGGGTCCCACGGGAGCGCTCGGGATGACGAGGTGGCGGAGCGCGCGGAACCTCGATATCGAAAATAACGGCGACGGACGATCTAAAAACTAATCTGCACGTTGCTCTCGTGCTGTTCGGTTGCGCACGGGGCGTTGAGCGGAACGTCGGTCACTGCATCGCTCGGCTGCACCATTCCGTTCTCGAGCAAATACTGCTCGACTTCTTCGCCGCTGACATCGGACAGCATTTCGTCGTTAATCTCGACGCAGGGAGAAAGTGGCTGGCCACTTTTTGTCTCCATTTCCCAGCGAAAAGCCGGATTCGCGACGATGTCCTTTTCGGTATAGGGCAAACTGTATTTGTTAAGCACAGCACGAACACCAGCGCTCCAGCCGCAATACGTTTTGAGGTAGGCGGTGATCTGAGGTTTTTCCATGAAGCGAACTTACCGTCATCCCGAGCAAAGTCGAGGGATCCGTCGCCCTACCCTAAAGGTTTCAGAACGGAATCCCTCGAGTCCGAGCCGGTCCGGCGTTTCGCTCGGGATGACATTTCACTGAAGCGGACCGGGGGCCCCGACGTTTTCCCGCATAGCCCGTCAGGGCCCCGGCGCATCCTTCTCCACCACGTGATCTGCTCCCATCATCAGATCTTGTGTTGCACTGGTTTCAACCAGGCGTGCAATTTTTGCAGTCCAAGCTCGAGACGCGTCTTCACCGTTCCCAGCGGGTTTTTGGTGCTGGCTGCGATCTCGCGATGACTCATTCCCCTAAAAAACGACAGCTCCAATGCCTGACGCTGAAACTCCGGCAAGGCGGACATCTGTTCGCGCAGGTAACAGCGCAGATCGGCCCGTTCCATTTCCTCGTCGCCATCTACCGTCGTACTGGCACCACCGGGCAATTCGTTTATTTGCTCCTGATAGCGATCTTTTACTCGAATGTAGGCTTGCCGCCGGCGCAGCCGATCAATCGCGCGCCGCCGTGTTATGGTCGTTAGCCAGCCAAGCGGCTTCCCCACCCGCGGCGCGTAATTTTGCGCCTGCTTCCAAATTTGCAACAACGTCTCCTGCAAAACGTCCTCCGCTTCGGCTTGCTCGTGAATCACGCTCTCGATGATGGAACGCAACGTCTCGCCGTGCCGTTGATACAATGCCTCGAGCGCATTCTCGTTTCGGTCCGTGATCGCGCCCATCAGCGCTTCGTCCGTGGCGGAACTGAAACCGTCGTGTGTTAATGTTGGTGTCATCATAAATTTAACTGGGCTGGGGAGAGGGCAAGCCGTCGGTACCATCGGCGGCAGCGCTTGAACCAAGCGCCTGCCACCAATCCTCGTAAGTGGCCTCGGAAAGAAGTGGGTTGCCCGGATATACCCACTGATGCAGACCCGATTTGCAATTTGGAGTCGGGCAATGAAGTTCCAGCTCGTCGCCCACGGCGTCAATCAACACCTCGTGGCCGGTAAATTTTCGATCGCAAAGTACACAAACGCGCTGGTCGTCGAGCGTTTGCCAATCTCGAAAATGATCGTTGGCACGCAGAATATCTAAGCGATCTGTCGGTTGCCGGGGCCAATTCATCGCGCTCCATCTTTGAATAGAGTTTCGTCGCCAGCAATCGGGCTGGATGACGATTAGCAGGTCAGGAAAATCCTGACCCGAAAAGTGAACAACTTTCTTCCTCTCTGGGGCTTGGAACGCGAGCGTGCATCCAATATTTTCGCGATGCGCGTTCCCTGATTGGATGAGCAGGCATCTATTGGCGCGCGGTATCCGGCACTCAGATCCGTGGATGAGAGATCGAATGGAGCGCTATTGCGCTCTCCACCCGCGCAGCCCGAGCGCTATGCGCCGACCGCAACTGAGCCGCCGCCGAAGCACGTTCGTCGTCTTGCTTGGACACAGCCTGGAAAATGGAATTGTCGGTATCGGGAACACGGTCGAAAACGCTCTTCGGGCATTCGATCTGCAATATCTGCGCGCATTCGAACCTCAACCGAACGGCGTTGAAATTGTACGTAGGAGATCTTGAACCGATCACTGGTGTCGTACGTCGCAATTTCCACATTCTGTTTGAATATCCTGGCGCTCTTCCTCGTCTTAGACTTTTAAAGCCTGCGTCTTTCAGACTGAGGCGTCTGTCCGGCAAGCGCGGATCATACCAACCCCGTAAAAGGGATAATCGATTGGAGGTGCCGGAGATTCACTCGGTTGGGTGTAGGCAAATTAGGAAAAGAGAAAGGGAAAAATGAAGAAAGTTATATTAAGCATGGCGTTGGCGTTGGCGACCCCCTGGCGTGGGCGCAGGTATCGGAAACAACGACCACCACAACTACGACTGAGGGAAGCGGAACCATCACTCAGTTCACTCCCGGCAGCACCATTGTGCTGAAAGAGACAGCAGGTCCAAAGCAGTACCGCTTTGGGAAAAAGGTCGTTTACGTGACCAGGAGCGGCCGAGAGCTGGATGAAGCAACTGTTCGCACCAGAGTAAAAGTCGGGGTGCCAGTGCGTGTTCATTACGCCGGTGAAGGCGACAGCATGCTGGTTGATCGAGTTATCCTCGACGAAGATTAAATCGTAATCTTCTAAGTTTAAACGCGCTTATCCGTTCCGCCATTGGCTCGAACGGGAAGCGCGTTTTTTTTGCACCAGTTATGAGTGTGGCTCTTAGCGCGAAAATTCAGCTTAGGAATTCCGCGATCGGCGCCATCCGATCGATGTGAGCGCAGAAAATCTTAAGAGCAGCCAGGATCGGGACGGCCAAGATCACGCCGACAATTCCCCACATCCAGCCCCAAAACGTAAGTGAAATCAGGATGATTACGGGATTTAAGGTGAGGGATCGCCCCATCACCCACGGGGTGATGAAGTTTCCCTCGAGCGCGCCGCAAGCGAGATAGACCGCGGGGAAAAGGAGCGCGTAACTAAGGCTATCAAAGCTTAAGACAGCGCCGATGGTCATGCAGATCATTCCGGTGAGCGCTCCGAGATAAGGAACAAAATTCAAAACGCCGACCATCACTCCCCACATGATCGGGTTGCGCAGCCCGAGTAGGCCGACCGTTGTCCCGACCGCAAGGCCGAGACAGGTGTTGATGATTGTGATGGTCAACAGGTAACGCGACACATGCGACTCAATGTCATGCGCGATCGAGACCGCGGTTTTCTTGTCCGAGAGCGTGGGCATTAACTTGATGACCTTGCTCATGAAGACCCCGTCGTAAACAAGGAGGAAGTAGAGAAGGATGAAGAGCAAAACGGCGCCGGCAATAAATTCGGGAGTGCGCATGTAGAGCATCTCGGTAAGGGGGCGCCTCTTCACTTCCACGGCCGTCTTCGTCGGTGAATCCGGAGTTGCGAGTTTCTCGATCTCGCCGCTGGCCTGCGCCACCTGCGTCATCGATTTTTTCAACGGCATCAGCTTGTGCTGGAGTTCCGAGAGTCCGGCGGGAGCTTTTTCCAGCCAGCTGGCGAAGGGCACCATCAGCGAGGAAACGCCGTAGCCAATTAGGGCGAGCAAGGCAACGAGAATGACCGCAGCGCCAATGATGGGTGGAACCTTTACTCGCGCCAACGCGCGTACGATTGGGCGAAAAAGATAGCTTAGAAGGAGCGCGAGCACGATTGGCAGCAGCACCGATCGCATGAAGTACATCGTGTAAAAAATCGCGAGCACGAATAGCCCGGTAAGCGCGATCGAACGAACATTGAATGGTTTTCCTAACAATTCCCCGATACTCAAGCGAGCTTGGGAGGTAACCTTTTCTGATTCGTGCGTGTCATCGAGAATCGGTGCTTCGTTTTTCAGTTTGGCGGCAGGCGAGTGCATCCTTCGGTAGAACCGTCGGTTCTAAATTAATTGAGAGACGAAACAGCTCCTTTGTTCCGGCAACCTTTCGGCGTGTCGACAACGCATAATCAGTTGTCCCGATTTCCGATCGAACGCCTGCAATTTCGCCAACAAGTTCACAGGTACCCTCCCGCATTTCGCATCGGGAATAGATTTTGCGCGTGGTGCGCAATTCAGGTGCGCAGTGAGATTCCAGGAACAAAATCCTGTGTGTACAGATTGGTAGGGCGAGATCCCCATCGAGGCGCAGCTGAATTACCTTCGGACTGCGCGATTCACCATTTGTGGTAGCATTCTCTCGCTACAAGGAATTGCACGCTATGAAGCACGCCTCCAAGACGGTAAAGCGCAAACCTCAGACATCGGCTGGCGGAATCGCACGCGAATTGATTCGGGCGGACATGAAGAAAATGAAGGAGGCGTCCCGTGGCCTGGAAAAATTTTCGGCAAATGGGGTGGGAAGAAAAAATGGCGCGACCAGGGATGCGGCCAACGCCCCCGTCGTCAAACATCCTGGGACGGCGCTGGAGGCAGCCATTCAACGTTATGTCGATCTTTTCGACTTTGCGCCGATCGGTTACGTCAGTCTCGACCGCGTCGGTCATATTAAGGAGATCAACGTCGCCGCAGCGCGACTTCTCGACGCCTCGCGCGATCGACTAATCGGCAGGCCGTTTGCGCTGCATGTCACGAAAGATGACTCCGTACTTTTTTTAAATCACCTCCGCCGCTGTCAATCATCGGAAAGCCGAGTCGAAACGGACCTGCATCTGAAGAAGCGAGATAGCGAAATCATTCTCGCCCATTTGGCCAGTTCTCCCATGACTTCCTCAATGCGCGACGGGACGATGCTTTATCAAACCGCAATTATCGATCTTACCGAGCGGAAGCGGGCAGAAGAAGCGATCCGCCAGTCCGAAAAGCGTTATCGCACCTTGTTCGATCTGGTGCCGGTCGCTGTTTATACCTGCGATGCTAAAGGCCTGATTCAGGAGTACAACCAGCACGCGGTTGAGTTGTGGGGACGCGCACCAAAAAGGAACGACCCGAGTGAGAAGTTTTGCGGTTCATTCAAGATTTTCTATCCCGATCGCCGGCCGATGCCGCGCCACAAGTGCCCAATGGCGCGAGCTCTGCGTGGCGAAAAATTACGGGCGACGGATCTGGAAATATTGGTCGAGCAATCGAGTGGCGTCCGGCGAAACGTGCTCGTGAGCCCGACGGCACTGAAGAACGGTCAGGGAAAAATAATCGGGGCGATTAATTGCCTGCACGACATCACCGTGCGCAAACGCACGGAAAATGCATTGCGCGAATCGGAGGAACGTTCCCGCGCGGTCATCCACCAAAGTACCGCTGGCATAGTGGGCACCGATTTAATGGGGCGCATCATTTTCGCGAACGAAAAATTCTGCTCAATGCTTGGCTACAAACAGCATGAGCTCATCGGCAAAACCATTTTTGAGATCACACACCCCGGCGACATGGCAGAGAGCCGGCGACTTTTTCGCCGAATCGTGCGTAAAGCCGAGCCATATCAGCTCGAAAAACGTTATCGTCGCAAAGATGGGGCTGCTCTGTGGGTCAGCGTCAGTGCATCGCCATTGCGCGACGCCGAAGGCAAAACCCAATCGGCGGTTGCGATTATTATCGACATCAGCGACCAAAAAAAAGCTCAGGCTTTTCTGGAAGATCGTGCGCGCGGACTGGAAGGCGAGATCCTCGCCATCAGTGACCGTGAACAACGCCGCATCGGCCAAGATTTGCACGACAGCCTGTGCCAGCATCTTACCGCCATTGCTTATATGGCCCGCTCGGTCGCACTGCGGCTTAAAAACCATCGAGTCATCGAAGTGGAGCACATTGAAAAAATCGCGCAGCTAATCAATGACGGGGTCACTGAAGCCCGCACTATTGCCCGCGGTTTGCATCCGGTGGAGATGGAACCGCCCGGTTTGGTCACCGCCCTGGCAGCACTAGTTAAGCAGCCACATTGGCCCGTGCGGTGCCGGCTGGAGGCCGACGAAGAAATTTCCGTTCAGGACTCGACCGTGGCTCTACATCTCTACCGGATCGCACGCGAAGCAATAATCAATGCAAACAAATATGCCCGCGCGCGCGAAATTATTGTACGTATGAAACACTCGACCAAGGGAATCGAGCTGAGTGTAATCGACGATGGCGTAGGAATTCCGGCCAATTCCTCAGCTGGATCCGGGATGGGCTTTCACATCATGGAATATCGTGCCCGTTCCATTGGGGCGCGCCTGGAGATCAAGCCAATAAAGCCGCATGGAACGCGTGTGACTTGTTATGTGCGGAAATGAAATCGACAGCACGCGCCGGGAAACAAGGGAAACGCAAGTCGCGCAAAGGCAGCGTTCCCGCCGCCGCGCACTCGTCCGAAACCATCGCCACCGATTCGTTTTCCAGCGGTGTTGTCGATAATCCGAAATCGGAGCTACCACAAGCGATCCCTGTCCTGATCGTTGATGATCATCCTCTTTTTCGTCACGGCCTTGCGCAGCTGATCAACTCTGATGACGGCTATTCCATTTGTGGCGAGGCGAGCAGTGCCCCCGAAGCGATGGCCCTTGTGCGGAAATTACGGCCCAAACTGGCGATCGTCGATCTGGGCCTGAAAGGACCAAGCGGAATCGAGTTAACAAAATCCCTCCGGGTTGAATTTCCAAAGATGCCGATCCTAGTCCTGTCGATGCACGATGAACCGACTTATGCGGTGCGTTCCCTTCGCGCGGGAGCTAACGGTTACGTGACCAAGCAGGATGCGCTTGGCAGCGTTCTCATTGCGCTGCGCGAAGTACTCGACGGCCGCGTTTATCTCAGCCCTTCAATGGCCAGTGAAGTAATTTCCAATGTTGTT
>Ga0209687_1000723_pt1 | contig 10713 bp, 5 predicted proteins | sample GraSoiAngelo_136_FD_185893 | JGI IMG/M metagenome (GOLD analysis project Ga0209687, IMG submission 185893) | Grasslands soil microbial communities from the Angelo Coastal Reserve, California, USA - 14_0929_09_20cm (SPAdes) (version 2) | ecosystem: Environmental > Terrestrial > Soil > Grasslands ...
GAGTGCTAGCTTGCGACGAAGTGCCTGCGTCTCGCGGTGCGCGTCCCACCATCCTTGCCCTTGACCATCGATAGTTCCACGTCCCGAGATGGTGACGTTTTCAAGATCCTGGCCAGTAAGCAGGGACGCAAAGATGGTGCGATCAAGCCCCTCCCAGCGTCCCTGAATTGTTGGGTAATCATCAAAGTTGGTGCTGCCGAGCAGATAAGCGCCGGGCAGGAGCTCAAGCTCCAGATGACTGCGCAGAAATAATGGAGCGCTCAGGTATCTGCCGGGCGGAATGACTACCTTTCCTCCACCCGCTTCGTGGCATCGGTCGAAGGCAGATTGAATTGATTTTGTTGCGAGTGTCTTGTTATCAGGAATCGCACCGAAGTCGCGTATGTCAAGAATGTAGCGGCGATCAGACTGGCGGGACATCGGCGGCGACGTACTGTTTGTAGAGATCGCTTGTGCCATTCCTGATACAGGAACGGCAGTTAGTCCCACTGCGAGATCGCGTACGAACTTGCGACGGCCTTGAAGCTGTTTGGTTGACATCAGTGTGTTTCAACGAATGAAGGACGAGGAAGCCGCTACTCCGGCGATCGATCGGCCGGAGTAGCGACAGCGTTCAACTGCTAGAAGATGAACCTCAGCCCAAATTGCATCTGACGCGGTGTCTGGCCCTGCGCCAATTGCGTGAGGCTTCCTGCGGCAGTTGCAATCGCAGGAACGGCGACGCCGTTAACGGTGACGTTGCCGGAATTAATCGTGAGTTGAGCGTTTGCCGGTGTGTCGTAATTCTGAATATTGAACACGTTGAACGCCTCAAAACGGAGCTGCAGGCTTACGCTTTCCCGGATCGGTATGTTCTTGAACATGGAGAAGTCCATGTTCACTACGTGCGGTCCATTGAAAGCATTCCGGCCTAGATTGCCGAACGCGCCGGAGGGAACGCCAAACGCGCACGGGTTGAACCAACTGGCGATCGTGTGTGTGGCATCCGCCGCCTTACCGCCTTGCGAGATAGTTTTTTGGCAAGCCGGATCTGGATTCGCAGCCACCGGCCCAGCCGCAAATGGATCGGCTAGGAGGTTCGGACGCGCATAGGTACCTGGCGCAGCGGGTGCACTGCCACGTAGATTGGCCACATCGCCGCTGACTTGAAGGTTATACGGCGCGCCCGACCGTGCCTGGAAGATGTAATTGGCTTGCCAATCTCCAAGCAGCCATTCTGTGATTCCGTGATCGAACCGCCCCTTTCCCTTGCCGGCCGGCAGCTCATATACCGTCGCCCAGGAGAGGAATTGGGGAATGTTGTAGGAAGACTGACCACGCGCGGTGTTCATGTCGTAGAAGTTCTGGATGGTGGAACCTCCGCCCGGTCCATTTTCGACATTGAAATAACCGCTGCCGGTGTCAGTGGATTTACCCCAGGTGTAGGAAACCAACGTTTGCAGGCCACCCGAGAAACGTTTCTGGAAGCGGCTCTCCAAAGCGTTGTAGTGCGCCTCGCCGATAGAACGGGAATAGGTAAGCCCTGCCGTAACCCAAGGCATCTGCCGGGCTGCGTCGACTACAGAAGCCGGCGTTGCATTCGGAAATGCCTGATTCGCGGCATTGGCATTTCCTGCGCCATAAGGAAGGCGTCCGCTCTTGCTGCCCGCATAAGCGACGGAAACCATCATGGTCGGCGACAATTCACGCTGAATTTCAAAGTTCCATTGATGGGAATATCCATCCTTGAAATTCGGATCGTCACCCTGGTTCGGAAAACCGTTCCACGGAAGGCCGGTAGTTGGTTTGCCTGCGCCCGGGGAGGTATATGTCGGTATGGGTGTAGTAAAACCGAGTCCCTGTTGCTGGATGATGTTGATTGCGGTTCCGTTTGTGAAAGCGCAGGAGCCACCGTTGCTGCAAGCGTTGGCTGTCCCGTTGAACGCAACAGCATCCGGCCACACCATTGCCTCCAGATCATTCTGCGCATACTGACTGCGGGCGGTAAGTGGATCCCAATACAAGCCATAGCCAGCGCGCATTACCGTTTTGGGAGTGAACTGCCAGGCGATGCCCACGCGGGGACCCCAATTGTCTTTGATCGGCGGAGGAGCGAAGAAATCCTTTCCCGCCAGCACCACATGATTAGCGAAGGGATCGGATAAGAAGCCCTGTGGCGCGCCTAATACTGGCGCATCGGGAATGCACGGCGCCTTTCCCGCCACCGTGCACAATGGTGGCATGGTTTTGGCTCCGATGATGTATCGCTGGTTGGCGAGGTCCAGTGAGTTCCAGAGTCGGCCATCCAGGGTGTGTGGTTGCGTTACATAGTCGTATCGGAGTCCCGCTGTGAGAGTCAGAGTGGGAGCGATCTTCCATTCATCCTGCAAATAGGCCGCCCAGGAAGCGTAGCCGAATTCAACCGGGCCACCATGCGGAATCGGAAGTTGGGCGGTGAAGCTGCTGGGGAAACCAAGCAGTGCAGATGCCAGCGCTAAACCTGTATTGTTGACTGAAGGATTGCGCGACTGCTCGTCGCTAAAGGTGTAAGTCTGGAACGTATTCAGTTGGATTCGTTTGGCATTGATGTACCAGCCGCCAGTCTTGATATTATGCCGGCCCTTTAGCCAGCTCAGGCCAGGAGTCAGACTCCAGTTCGGGTTCTCGCGGGGTGCGGAGCCACGAATGCCGAAGTTGTTGTTTCCGCCGTTGGTCCAATTCGTACTCGGACTGAGGGCGACAAGCAAACCGCTATATTTATCAACGTCCTGAAACCCAGCCTTTTTCAACGGGTCAAGCCCGGCCGTGCTTGCGTTCTGTTGGCCGGCATCCACGCCGGGACGTCCGGCATAACCGGCGCGTACATCGAGGACCATGCTCGGACTGAACAGATGCGTCCATCCTCCGCCATAGTTCCTGCCCTGTGAGCCACCGCTTGTAGAGCCCGCTTCGCCAATCGGCGTAAAGATAGAATTCCGTTGTTCCGTGTACCGGAAGAACGCAACATCGGCGTCGCGGAAGTGATGATCGATTCGCCCGGTAAAGGAATTTGAGTTGTTCAACGTCGCCCGATCGCGGACGAAGTTATTCTTCCCCGTGGGGTCGACGATGTTGGGCACTGCCGAGTACGTCTGGAAGAACTGCTGCATCGGCCCAAAGATCAAGGCTTGCGGAATTATGTTGCAGACTTGAACGCCTGCCGGAGGAGTGAGGCCGGTTCCCAGAGGTTGCTGCAGATGCGTCGTGGGGTTGGGAGCGATCGGCGCTCCGTTGCTGCAATAGAAGGGATCGCGTTGGAAATTGGCGCCGACTTGCCGGGTCGAATAGGGATTATAGATCTGTTTCTTGAAGGCACCGCTCGTGTTCGTGAAGTCCCCAGCAATCTCGGCAACTGTGGGAACATATGACAAAGCCTGGTCAGGCTTGCTGTAACGCCATCCGTCGTACCCGGCTGAGAAGAATGTCTTGTTCTTGAAGATTGGACCGGTGACTGCCGCACCAAATTGATTCTGGTGGAATGCAGCCGGGCCGCTGGGAACCAACTGCCCAGGTTTGCAGCGCGCCAAGGTGCATCCAGTGGGTCCATCGGCAAAGCTGTCGCGCGCGTCGAAGAAGTTATTGCGAACGTATTCGAATGCGGAGCCATGGAGCGAATTGCCGCCCGACTTGGAAACCAGGTTCACAACTCCGCCGCTGGCGCCGCCGAACTCAGCCTTTGCATCGTGCCCGACGACTTTGAATTCCTGTACCAGATCGAGATTTGGGATCACGATGTATGTCGGCCCGCGAACGTTGGTGTTGATGATCCCGTCGAAAAAGTACAGTTTGGATCGGTTGTTCTGGCCATGGAAGGAGCCGTCGGAGAATCCCGATCCGGGAATTCCGACGTTGCCTTCGCAGCAGCCAAGGCTCCGGTTCTGGGAGGTCGAGACTGGGGTTACGCCGGGCGTGAGCGTCAGCAACTGCGTGAAATTCCGCCCATTCAGCGGCAGGTCGTTCACGGCGCGGGTTTCGATCACGGTGCCCAGTTCAGTAGTGCTGTTGTCCACCAGCGGCGCCTGAGCGGTAACTTCTACGGTAGTAGCGACGGCGCCGGGCGCAAGTTTGAAGTTCTGCGTCAGAGTCTGCGAGACTCCGACTTGAAAATTCGGAATCGTCCCCCTGTTGAACCCGGGTTTCTCCACGGTGACTTCATAGGCGCCCGGTTGCACGTTCAGGAACACGAAATACCCGCTGCTGTTGGAGTTGACATGCGTTTGGATATTCGTGGCTTGGTTGCTCAGTGTGACGGTTGCTCCCGGAACCACGGCTCCGGAGGAATCGGTAACCGTTCCGTTTATTTCGCCGCCACGACTTTGCGCAAACGCAGAAAGGGACAACGCGATACATAAAATGATCGACGTCAGGGTCGATTTCTTTGTGAACAGCATCGATGCCTCCACTGTCTGTGAGCAGGCCGGCGTTAGCTCTGATCGGAGAACGGCGTGGAACCTGGCTCTGCTAGGACCAGAACGTATAGCAAGGATTTATTTATTAATTCAAGATAAAAAATCTATGTTTCAAGATTTGAAATCTGTGGCATCCTTGTCCCGGAAGCAAATTTGAGGAGTCTCCGATGATCAGGCCACGCGAATCGAAGTCAGCGCCGGTGGGAGTGGTAACCAAGGTTTTGCATATTCTTGAGACATTGCATGACGCTCCTTCCGGTTTGCAGTTGAAGGATGTAGCACTGCAAACCGGAATCAATAAGAGCACTGCGTATCGTTTTCTAGCGCATTTAGAGCACGAGGGTTATGTCTTTCGCGACAGTGGGGGAGCATACGCGATTGGGGTCCGATTGGCGCGATTGGCATCGGGCATCTCGTACCAGACGACGCTCCGCAAGATTAGTCGTCCGGTGCTGCAGCAACTCTGGCGTGCTACGGGCGAGACTGTCAATCTTGCAGTTTTGGATGGCCGCGAGGTTCTCTATCTGGACGTGATGGAGAGTAGTCACACGTTCCGACTGGTGTCGCAAGTTGGCATTCGCCGTCCGGTGTACTGCACGGCCCTGGGAAAAGCCATGCTCGCGTTCGTGCCTGAAGAAGAACAGCAATACTTCTTTACCGGTTTGGCATTCGAGCGATTCACGCCGCACACCATCAAGAACGTCGCGCAGTTGCGCAAAGACTTCGCGCAAATCCGCCAGCGCGGATACTCCCTTGACAGCGAAGAGGCGTATCTCGGATCGCGCTGTATCGGGGCTCCGATCTTCGAGTCATCGGGAAAGATCGCGGCTGCCGTGAGCGTGTCGGGTCCCACCACGCGGGTTACCCGCGAAAAAGTTCCTGTATTTGCAGCGGCAGCGAAGAATGCGGCTAGTGCGATTTCCAGGAGCCTCGGATACTCGCCTGCGGACAAGGCGAACGTGCGAAATGAGGGGCTGGCAACGGCGGTCGGCCAGTGAGATCCAGCGAGACTTTGGGATTCGGGAATGCACGAGCTGGTTGGATTCCGCGGAAACGGGCCGGATCGCCCTGAACGTAGTCCAGAGCTCCCTGTTCTTTCCCTGTTATTTTTTTGAATCCCGCGAAAAAAGTAGCTAAACGCTTTGTTGATATTGGCTTCGGAAGAAATCCACAGAATTCCCTGTTATTTCCCTGGTTTTGGACAAAATTTGCGGATTTTGGGCAGAATTCGATGAATTCTAGACGCAATTTGAAAACTCCCCCTATTGTTTTCCCTGTTTCTTTCCTTCGGCTGCGGGGATTTCTCTGGCGATTTCGCTAGATTTCAGCCGTTGCCCGGATAGCCGCGAGCAGTTCCATGGGGTGAAAGACTTTGCGCTGAAGTCCGGCGTGAAGTTGCTCCTGACATGATGTGCCGGTCGCAACGAGAGTCCTGCGTTCGCCTTCAGCCTCCGTGGCTCGCACTTGATTGAACAGATCTTCTCCGACCCCCATGCTCAGATCGTAGAAGTCTTTCTTGTACCCGAAACTGCCGGCCATGCCACAGCATTCGACGCCCGAAGTCGCGACGTCGAATCCTACTGCGCGGAGCATCTCTTCGGTTGGAGCAGCAGCCCCGATTGTCTTCTGCTGGCAATGGCTGTGATAGAAGAGGCGCGTCCCAAGCGGATGGCGGAACGCCGAGAAGAAATCCGCGGCATTCAGCTGGCGCTCCTGCAAGATTCGCCAGAGATATTCGACGGCTTCAAAACTGTGAGCACGTATTTCCTCAAAAACATCATGTGGAAGAAAGCGGCGATAGTCGAGACGCAACATCGCCAATGCGCTCGGCTCGACCACGATGATCTCTCGTCCCTCGCGAATGTATTTCAGCAGCAGCTCGCTGGTGCGTTGCGCCTGCTGTTGCGCAGTCTTAATCAACCCTTGTGATAAAGACGCACGACCGTCGGCGGAAACCTCGGTGAGAACCAGATCGATGCCGACAGATCTGAGGACTTCAATCGCCGCGAGTCCCCTTTCGGGAGAGCCGTAATTGGTGAAGATATCTGGGAAAAGCGCCGCTTTGCCGCGACAAGAAGATGCCTTTGACGGGGACAGTCTTCTTGCGGCGCTTGACAAGGTTGTACTCGCAAACGGCGGCAGTTGCCGCCTGCGATCCACTCCAACCAAACGTTCCATCAACGCGCGCGTGATCGGCAGGTTGTTTATCCAGTTCGAAAGAGGAGCCAGGCGCGATCCCCATTTTCCGAACAGGTCGTATCTGCCGAAAAAGATCTTGGGCAGCGGCGCCTTGGCATGGAACTGAGCAGCGGCTGCCTTCTCCAGAATGCTGCCCGATTTTTCGAGATCGCACTCGTTGATGCGCTCACGCAAATTTGAGTTCAGCCAGGGAATGTCAATGCGGACTGGACATTGCATCACGCAGCGAGAACATCCCGTACATAATTCGCTGAATCGCGCGTTGAGTAACCCACGCGTTCCTGCCTCCCACGATCCGCCAATTCCTCCGGAGTAAGTCTCGCCGCCGAAGGCATGTCCGCCGACGGTCTGAAAATTCGCGCACGAGTTCAGGCACGCGCCACAACGAATGCAGTAGAGCGCTTCGTGCAACACTGGATCTTCGCGCATTTGCAGGCGGCCGTTATCGACCAGCACCAGATGGAACTCGCGCTGCACCGGACTATCCGACAGCGCCGGTGCGGCCTGCATCGGAGGCGTCAGAACGCTGGTGTAAGACGCAAGCCCTTGACCCGTCGCGCTCGGCGCGATCAGTTCGATGAAAGGAGCGAGATCCTCGCGCTTGGGGAGTACCTTTTCGACGCCGGCAATTGCGATGTGCAACGGCGGGAGCTGCGAGGTGAGGCGAATGTTGCCTTCACTCTCTACCAGCACGATGCTGCCAGTATCGGCGGTGATGAAGTTCGCGCCGGAAATGCCGGCATCGGCATTTAGAAACTTTTGCCGCAGCATCTCGCGTGCAAATCGCGTGAGCTCTTCGCCAGTGTCGAGCGGAAGATCGGTTTGAAACCTTTTTTTAAAGAGAGCAGTAATGCGTTCCCGGCTGTAGTGAATCGCCGGACCGATAAGATGCGAAGGTTGCTCATCGGCGATCTGCAGAATGAATTCCGCCAAATCGGTTTCGGCGACTTCGATGCCTGCGGCCTCAAGGTGAAGATTCAGGTGAACCTCTTCCGAGGTCATGCTCTTGCCCTTCACCACCAGTCGAGCCTGATGATCTGTACAGACCTTCGTGATGTAACGCGCGGCCTCCTCGCCGGTCTTCGCCAGGAAAAAATTCCCGCCATTGCCCTTTACGCTGGCTTCAAGCGTAGCCAGCAGCTCCGGCAGCCGCGCGATCGCAGCTTCTTTCGTGGCACGGGCTTGATCTTTGAGGCGGTCGTAGTCAGGAATTGCTGCAGTCGCGAGATAACGGCCGCTATTGAATGCCTGAGTGTTATGACGAACCGCAGGGCTCTCGATTTCTAGGGCCATGCGAATCGCGCCGAGCAATGCGGGCTTCTCGCTCTTATTCGCAACCGTCCGAGGGGAGGCTACCGTTGCCGGGTTCGACACGCTCTACTCCAGGATGATGATGTGCAACTGGTGAGGACCATGCACTCCGCGCACCAGCGGACCCATATCAGCGGTCGCGCTCGGACCGGTGATGAAGACGAAGTTGCGTTGCAAGGGTTTGCCATGCAGATAGCGCGGATTGAAGAGATCGCCTGGTCGTTCCGTAATTGTTTCGGCGGAAAGTACCGCGACGTGCATGCGCGCAAGCAAGCTTATGGCTCCGGAATAATCATGATCCACCGCAACGCAGACTGAGCCGGTGCGCGCAACACCGGCGAACGCTTCAGTGACACCCACATCGCAAGCAGCTAGTTCCTCTTTGGATCGGCCCCTAACTAAGCCGGGTAATTTCCGCAGGTCAGCGAATAGATCGGGAGGCAGATCCAAGGTCTCGGCTATCGCAATCCGGCCAGTCGCTATTCGTTTCACAGCAGCGGCAAGACTCTCCGCAGAGTAAGGCACACGCTCGATTGAAGCAGCTGCCGATCTAGCTGCCGCTTCAAATTGCAGCAGGAGGTCTTGTCGCACCGGTGAAGAGATAGAACTCATAGCGGAAGTCGTTACAAAGGTACTCTACTTCAGGATGTGGTAGAGACGCACGATGCTGCAAGTTTGTCCAAATTAACTCTCAGAAAAAAGGGTTTTGAAAGGGCACGGCTTTAGCGAAGCGCAGCCGTGCCATTAACGCAACGCCTAAACAATGGGCTTCAGCCCCCGAGGGAAACTTCTCGGCGTTTAGTAAAAGAGCCTCTGCTGCTGAAGCCGAGTTTCACCCTGCTTTAACGGCACGGCTACGCTTCGATAGAGCCGTGCCCCTTCAAAACATCTTAGACCGGGGAAAGCAAAAGCTAAGTTGGTTGGACAAGCCTGCAGCATGCTGGGTCACTGCGGAGTGTGCTGCCAAAAGCGCCTCTACTGCTTTACCCACAACAAGGGCTGGCGGATGGGATTATTCCGAACAATCTCCTCGACCTCCGGTTCAGCAGGAAGAGTCTGCCATACCTTGATGTATTCAGATTTTGAGAGAGCCAGGCCGGCGAACAGCAGACTAGGTTGACGAATGGGCCAGTATTGAAAGTACTCAACATCCGGCCGATGCGGCCAGGACCCTTTGTTTTGAATGTACGGAAACATGAAAGCCATTGCCTTGCCAAAACCCCTGCCATCGGGCAGAGCAAACGTGAACAGATTGTCGCCGGAGTTGCTCAGAGCCTGGCAGATCGTTGCCAGTCCCGTGATGTTGAAAAGTGTGTAGTTGTAAGGCTTTGTGCGCCGCAGCTCTTCCGGAAAACTTCCGTCCGCTGCGATCTGCTTAGGAACGAATACCGTTTTGAAACGGTCGCGGCAGAAGCTCAGCAGTTTTTCGTCGCCGGTGAATGTGGCAAACTCCGCAACTTGCGTTACCCACCAGGTGCCATGATTGTTTTTGGCGTCGCGCTCGTCTTGTCCATTCTTTGAAGTAGTTAACCAATCGAGATACTGCGCGAACCACTTCTTGATGCCTTCGTAGTCTGTCGAAGAAAGGGATTTCGACTCGACAAGAAAGGGAATTGCACGAACAACCTCCACCAAGTGAATAGTGTCGATGATCCCGGTCCCGCGCCCCACAGTACGTCCCTGGATTGCTTGCGCGTACTGAAGATTCGGATTCATCAAGGTTGCGGAATTTAGGAACCATGCCCGCAGATGTTGCACGGCAGTGTCGGAATAACTCCGATCACGAGTGAGGATCCATGCCGCGGTCAGCGCCGGAACCTTAACACCCAGGCGAATGAGCGCGTGCCGATGCCCGGTGAAATTCTCCGGGTTCGACATTCCGTCGCGTTGTATATAAGGACCGTTTAGGTCTTTTGGGTCGGGCCACCAGTAGTCCGCTTCAGAGAAGTAGTCGTGTTTTCCGCCGGCACTGCGTGGACTTGACGAGTCCGTAACCGTAATAGGGCGCTCATGCAGGTAGCGTTTCGCCGCCGCCAGTACTCGCGCCTGTTCAAACTTCGCCAGATCCGGCGCCTGTTCATTTGGAAAGAGTCCTGGCTGATCCAGTCCCGAAATGGGAGTCCGATCGTTGTCTGCTTCGAGAAATTTTGTCGCGGCCAAGCCGGTGATACCGGTGAGCGTGCTCCGGAAGAACGATCGGCGGGAGATTTTTATCAAAATAGCGGCCTCTCTGATTCAACGTGTCGCGCTCTCGGAGACTACTGGGTTGCGCAGTGTTCCAATTCTGTCGATCTCGATCAAGACTTCCTCGCCAGGTTGCAGCCAGCGGGGCGGCGTGCGGCCAAGTCCGACTCCTGCCGGAGTTCCTGTACTGATGATGTCGCCGGGTTCAAGCGTAATCATGCTTGAGAGATACTCGATCAGCTCCGGGACGCCAAAGATGAGCTCGCGGGTGTTGGAATGCTGCAGAGTTTCGCCACCAATACTGAGACGAATATCCAATGCGTGCGGATCTGGAACTTCGTCAACCGTAACTACGTGCGGTCCCATGGGAGCGAACGTGTCGAAGCTTTTACCTAACGTCCATTGCGAAGTCGCCAATTGAACGTCGCGTGCGCTGACGTCGTTTACGATTGTGTATCCAAAGACGCAATCCTTCCACCGAGCGCGCTGAACCTGTTTTGCCCTCTTGCCTATCACCACGGCGAACTCGGCTTCATAGTCCGGCTTTTGCGTTGCCGTGGAGAGGACGATCGGTTCTCCCGGGCCAATCACG
>Ga0209687_1000725_pt1 | contig 10707 bp, 8 predicted proteins | sample GraSoiAngelo_136_FD_185893 | JGI IMG/M metagenome (GOLD analysis project Ga0209687, IMG submission 185893) | Grasslands soil microbial communities from the Angelo Coastal Reserve, California, USA - 14_0929_09_20cm (SPAdes) (version 2) | ecosystem: Environmental > Terrestrial > Soil > Grasslands ...
CAGCCGGCCTTGCTCCTCGGCGGCCGCGCCCAGCGCCAGCGCGAGCGCGCAGCACGCGACAGTGAACGTTTCCCTTGTCACGCACCTCGAAGGCTAACACGCGCTCCGCACTCACCCAAAAGACTCGACCGGCCCGGGGCGTGTCCGGCGCGCAGCGTATTCCACCAGATCCTTCACGTCCGCACAGATCTGGTGGATGTCGGTCCCCATCGTCAGCTCGAGGTGGCTGTTCTCCTTCACCGGGCGCCAGAGCAGGTATTCGCTGCGCGCCGCGCGGTAGATGCCGCGGGTGCTGCGCGCGGAGGCGATCTTGTCCAGGTCGCCGAAGAAGATCGCCATCGGGATGGCGATGTCCCGGAAGTGCGCCTTGTAGTCGTAACCGGTGCGATAGCACTTCATCTCGTCGTGGCGGATCCAGCGGGCGAACTGCTCCACCACGCGCCGGGGCTCCTTCTCTCCGCCCTGCGAGAGGAGCCAGCGGAAGTCCTCCGCGGTCACGCGCGACGGATTCAGCAGCGACCCGATGTAGCGCGAGATCAGCTCGTAGCGCCGCAGGTTGCTCTCGGTGGCGGCGCGGGCGAGCGCGCGCAGGAACGCGTCCACCGGAACGTGATTGAACTGGATGGGCTTGAACTCGCTGTCGGGAGCGGCGAGCAGGTTGGCGGCGCGGGCGAGGAACCGCACCCTGCGCAGCATCGCCGCGGCGCTGTGGCGGGTGCGGCCGGCGACGCTCGCCGCGCGGCAGGCAGCGTCGAGCAGGGGGCCCATCAGAACCGGTCCGAAGAGCGCCGCGGCTCGCAGGCCGAGAAAGCCCCGCCCGATGTCGCTCGGGGCGCCGATGGCGACGAGCCCCGCGAGATCGTCGTGGCAGCCCGCGTAGCCATACCCGAGCATGCCGCCCATGCTGTTGCCGAGGTAGAAGATCCGGGAACGGCCAGTAGCCTGCTTCACCGCTGCGACGGCGGCGGGGACGTCGTAGAGGAAATAGCTGTCGATGTCCCAGTCCCAGTCGAGGTCCTTTGGATGCAGGCCGCGCTCGAGCTGCAGCTGCTGATTCGACAGGCCGTGGCCGCGCAGCTCGGCGATGTGGATGTCCGCCCCGTACGCGAGCAGCTGCTTGACGAAGTCGCCGCAGGTGAATGCATGACGGTTCTGCGACCAGCCTGGGACGAGCAGCATCGGCTGGCCGAAGATCGGCTGATCCCAGGGCTGCTCGATCGGCTTGTAGCGGGAGATCCGGAGCACCCAGCCGTCCCGGGTGGGCGCATCGTAAATCTGCTTTGAATACAATGACTTGAACGCTATGCGATCGAGGTTGCGGCGGTTCGGCAGTCGTTGGAAATCGAGGCGGCGCATGGCTCCTTGAACCCGTCGCGGCCTCGAACCCCCAGGGGTCCGCGCGTCCCTTAAGTTAAGGTGGGGGCGGCGGGGCGGCAAACTCTCCGGAGGGCGTCTGGTCGGCGGCCGCGGCTACAGCCGTTCGCTGGGCATGCTCGAGCGGCGCTCCCCGAGCAGGAGAGCCCGCGTCTCGCCAGCCAGGTAGAGCGAGCCGCAGCAGAGGACCACGCCCGTTTCGCTGCGTGCCGCCGCCAGCGCCGCGGCTGCGCTCGGGTGGACGTGTCCGGGCCGGAGTCGGGCCAGGCGCTCCGGCGGCAGTGCCCGGGGCGAGTCCGGGGGGCAGTAGTGGATGGACCGGGCCAGCGGACCGAGCGCATCGAGCATCGCGCTCGCGTCCTTGTCCTCGAGCGCACCGAACACGAGGCGAAGCGGCAGGCCGCGCAGCAGCGGCGGCAGCGCGTGCGCGAGGGCGCGCGCCGCGTGCGGATTGTGCGCCCCGTCCACGTAGACGTTCCCGAACTGCTCGAGCCGCGCCGGCCAGCGCGTGGTCCGAAGCCCTTCCTCGGCGTGCCTCGCCCCGCACAGCCCGCTCGCTTCCAGAAGAGCGCAGGCGAGCGCGGCGTTCCCGCGCTGGTGGTGCCCGGCCAGGGCTGGCTGCGCCCGCACGTTCCATTGCGGACCGCCGTAGCAGAAGGCCTCGCCCTCCCGGCTCTCGAATCGGTAATCGCGCCCCGGCCTCCACAGCCGGACGCGCATCTCATCCGCGCGCCGCCGCAGGACTTCCGCCGCCTCTCGAGGTTGACCGGCGCTCACCGCCGGTACCCCGGCCTTGAAGATGCCCGCCTTCTCCGCCGCGACATGCGCGAGCGTCGGCCCCAGATATTGCGTGTGCTCCAATCCCAGGGCGCTGATCGCGCAGGCCCGCGGGACGACGACATTGGTCGCATCGAGACGCCCGCCCAGCCCCACTTCGATCACGGCGGCGTCGACCTCGCGGAAAGCGAGGAACGCCATCAGCGTGACGATCTCGAAGAAGGTCAGCCCGGGATCGCTGAGCGCCCAGGGAATGCGCCCGCGCACTTCCTCGAGCAGCTCGCAGGCGCGCTCCTCGGAAATGGGCTCGCCCGCGACGCGGATCCGCTCGCAGAAGTGGTTCAGGTGGGGGCTCGTGTAGAGCCCCGTGCGCATCCCCGCTGCCCGGAGCGAGGCTTCGGCAAACGCGCAGGTGGAGCCCTTGCCATTCGTGCCGGCGACGTGGAGCACCGGAGCGCCGCGCTCGGGGTTTCCCAGCAGCGCGCAGGCCTCGCGCATCCGCTCGAGGCCCAGCTTCACGCCAAAGTTTCCCCGGGCGAAGAGCAGCTGCTTGAGTTCGGAGAAGTTCACAGGTGGTACAGCCTGAAAGCAATGGCCGCAAACCCGCACCTCCCGGTGCGGGAGCGGCTAGGCGAGCAGACCGAGGAGCTGCGCCAGCCGATCACGCATCTCCTTGCGGTGGACGATCGCGTCCACCATCCCGTGCTTGAGCAGGAACTCGCTCGTCTGGAATCCCTCGGGGAGCTTCTGCCGGATGGTCTGCTCGATCACCCGGGGCCCGGCGAAGCCGATCAACGCGCGCGGCTCGGCCAGGATCACGTCGCCGAGGAAGGCGAAGGAAGCGGCCACGCCGCCGGTGGTGGGATCGAGCAGCACGCTGATGTACGGCCTCTGCACGTGGCGGAAACGGGCCAGGGCGGCGGAGGACTTCGCCATCTGCATCAGGGAGAAGATGGCCTCCTGCATCCGGGCGCCCCCGCTGGCGGAGAAGATGATCGCCGGCAATCGCCGATCCGTCGCCCGCTCGAAGACGCGAGTCACCTTCTCGCCCACCACGCTCCCCATCGACCCGCCCATGAAGCCGAAATGGAACGCGCCGATGGAGACCTCGCGGCCGGCGATCCGGCCGATCCCGGAGATGAAGGCTTCGCCCTCGTTGGCGGACTTCTGGCTGGCCTTGATCCGCTCGCGGTACCGTTTCGAATCCGAGAACTGGAGCGGGTCGGTGCTCTCCAACCCGATGTCGTGCTCCGCAAAGCTGCCCGGATCGAGCACCAGCTCGAGCCGCTTGCGCACCGGCAGCGGGAAGTGCTCGTCGCACTTGGGGCAGACCTCGAGGTTCTTCTCGACGTCCTGCTTGTAGATGATCTCGCCGCACCCGTCGCACTTGATCCACAGCCCCTCCATGCGCGCCTTGCGCTGTTCGGGAGGAAGCTTCGGGGCGGGAACGCGGTGATACCAGGCCATTGCGGCGGCGTTGTAGCAGAGGGAGGGGGTTGATTCCAGCAGAGCGAGGGCGACGCCTCCTACACCTTGTCGTCGTCCAACCCGAAGAAAGTCTGGATCGACGACAGGATCTCGGTGCGCTCTTCCTTCGCCCGCCGCTTGCGGGCCTCGGCATCGAGGCCCACGCGCACCGACTCGAGCTCGATCCTGCGCTTCGCCATCACCTGCGAGATCACGTTCGCCATCTCCGGTCTGTTGCGGAGGACGGATTTGAAGATGTCCTTGTCGATCCGGTAGCACTCGACTTCGGTGGCGGCGACGACGGAGGCGGTGCGGCGCTCCCCGGTCATGACGCCCATCTCGCCGAAGACGTTCGGGCCGCTGATGCGGGCGACGAGCTTCTCCACGCCGCCCTCGCCGCGCACGCGAACTTCGCACTCGCCCTTGGCGAGAACATAGAGCCAGTGCGCGGCGGAGTCCTGGCGGGTGATGATCTCCCCGCGGCCGAAGGGCGCGGGACGCATCCCTTCGGCGAGGCGTTGCCGGTCGTCGGACGAGAGCCCGGTGAACATCTCGATCTGCTCCAGCGACATCACCCGGTGCTGCAGCTCGCGCTGGACCTTGCGCTCGCGGTGCTCCGGGTCATCCATCGAGACCCAGAGCGCCTGGCCCGGGATGGCGAGGGGGATGCCTGCGCGCTTGAGGGCGACGTAGACGCGCACCCGCACCGCCGAGGAGGTGGGATCGTCGGCCGCGAGATCGGTGAGCCAGTAGCGAACGGCGTAGTACGCGAAGCTGTCCGCGCCTTGCCGGGCGAAGTCGTAGCAGATGCAGTTCGGCGCCGGGAACGAGGCCACGTTCGCGATGGGGGTGCTCTGCAGCGCGTCGTCGACGGTGTGGATCACCTCCTCCGGCGAGTAGCGGAAGTCCACGTTGAAGTAGACCCACATCCGGTGTTGCACCGGCTGGTCCTGCCGCTGCCCGAGGATGACGATGTTCTCGCCGAGCAGCACGGAGTTGGGGACGATGATGGTGTCCCAGTTGCGCGTCTCCACCACCGTGTGCCGCCAGCGGATGGCGCTGATGCACCCCTGCTGGCCGGAGGAGAGCTGCACCCAGTCGCCGATGTGGATGGAGTCGTCGAGCTGCAGCGCGATCCCGCCCAGCACGTTGCCGAGGGTCGCCTGCAAGGAGAGGCCGAGCACCACGGTGACCACCGCCGAGGTGGCGATGATCCCCTGCAGATGCACGCCGCTGCGGTGCAGGATCCCGAAGAAGGCGAGCATGTACGCCGCGCCGAGGGCCAGGTCGTGGACGATGTTCGCCACCTCGATCCGCAGCGCGAGCAGCACCAGGTCGAAGAGGAGGATGGCGACGAAGTCGATGATCACCAGCACTTCGAAGAGATCGGCGAGGAACCACACCCGCCGCGCCCAGCCCTCCGCGTGCACGCCCGCGAGGATGGCCGCGAACACGAAGGTGGTGAGATAGAGCATGTAGAGGATCGAGGCGCGGCGGATGCGCTTGCGGCGCCGCGGATCGATCTTCTGGATCATCGCCGCCAGCGTGATGAGGATGGCGGCGAGGATCAGGAGCGTCCAGGGCGAAGCGTATCCGAGCCACTGGCGCGCCCGCGGCATCGGCGCCGGGAAAGCGAAGGGATCCTCGCCCGCCTCCGCCTGCGTGGCGACGATCACCGCGCCCGCCCCGGCGGCGGCAGCCGCGGCGGCGTTCTGCTGGTTCTGCTGGGCAGCGGCCTTGCCGGCGGGCTCCGCGCGGGCGCCGAGGGAGAGCACGAGACAGACGAGGGTCAGCGCTCTCACCGGATGCTGTAGACCTCGTCGAGCTCGCAGACGTGCAGGTAGTCCTTGCGCAGCGCCTTGATCTCCGCCTTCACCTCGTCGATGACGGCCGGCTTCAGATGGTACAGGTAGATCTTGGCTCCGCGGCGATCGAGCTTCGCCAGCTCGCTCATCACCGTCCGGGGCGTGAGGTGGCCGCTGACGTCGGCCAGCCACTGCAGCGTGCTGGGAAAGCTCACCTCGAGGAAGACCGCTTTCAGATCCGGCGTCGTGTTGATCACGCGCCACAGCTCCTCGGTCGGCCCCGTGTCTCCGGAGAATGCGACCGCGCCCTCGCGGGCCTCGACGATGTAACCGACCGAGTAGACCGGGTGGTGCACCGGGACGGCGCGGATCCGCAGCCCCTGACAGGTGACGGGCTCGTAGACCGGAATGGAATCGAAGGCGATCACCGGCTTCTCCGGCGTGGGGATCACGCGGAAGTCCGGCCACGTCCGGTTGTTGAAGACGTCCTTGTCCATCGCCTCCATCGTCTCGGCGGGACCGTGCACGATCACGGGCTTCTCCCGCTTTCCCACCAGGAGATCCGTCATCAGCGGGACGTCCTTGACGTGATCGAAATGCGAATGCGTGAGGAAGATGTCGTCGATCTCGAGGATCTCGTCCAGCTCCAGCGCCGCGGTGATCGCGCCGCCATCGATGGTCAGCTTTCGATCGATGAGGAAGCAGGTGGTCCGGTGCCGGGGCAGCTCGCCGCCGTGGCAGCCGAGGACCTTGATTTTCATCTCAGTCCCCCTAGTCCCCGAAACGCTCTTTCATCTCGAGAAACTCCAGGTATTTCTGCATCTTGCCGGTATCGGGCACGAGCACGCCCTCCGGCACCAGCGCGAGGATTCGCGCCTTGGCAGTCTTGTTCACCGCCTCCTGGACCTCTTGCGCGCTCACGCCCATGCGCCCGTGCAGCTCGTTGAGATTGACGTTCACGAGCTTGCCCTGCGGGGTCTCTTTCCCCCGTTTGACCGCCGCCTGCCAGAGGTAATGCACGACGCGGCTGTTCGGATCGCGCAAGAGGAGGTTCTCGATCTGTTCGTCGGCTTCCTGCAATCGATCGGAAAGCTTTTTGATCAGGCGCACCGCGATTTCGACATTGCCGCGGATCATCGCCTCGAACGTCTTCGGATCGATCACCAGGAGCTTCGCGTCCTCGGCCACCACCGCGCCGGCCGAGCGCGGCTTGTTGTTGAGGATGCTCATCTCGCCGAAGAATTCGCCGGCGCCCAAGGTAGCGAGAATCTTCGCGTTTTCCCGCACGGTCTTGGTGATGTTCACCTTCCCGGACTGGACGACGTACATCTCCTTGCCCGGTTCGCCCTCCGCGAAAAGGACGTCGCCGCGCCTGAACTCCTTGCCGAAACGCTGGAACAGCGCGTCCTCTCCGGCCATGAAGAAGTCCTATCAGCGGAGTCGAGCGCTGGTCAATTTAGCGGCGCGTGATGGCAATCACAGTTCTTGCGGCCGGGGCTACTTGTGCTCCATGCGGAAGACTCCATCCCAGCCCGTCGCCGGCGGCGCGGAGAGCATGCGATCGCACCGCGCCAGCATGAGCGCCGAAGGGCCGTCCCCCGCGAAGCGCTTCAGCAACGACTCGAACAGAAGGCGCGCTTCGGCGAACTGCCGCGCGCGGTACAGGGCGAGCGCGCGCGCGTAGCCGTCGAGCAGCGGCATCTCCTCCGTCGTCGCCGGGCCGCGACGCCGCAGCTCGAACAGCCGCACCGGCTCCTCCTTGCCCATCACCCGGACCGCGTCCAGCTCGCGCACGGTGTACGCGCCCTCGTCGTTCAATCCCTTGCGCGCCGCGATCAGCGTCTGCTCGGTGACCAGGATGTGCGTTCCGTACTCCTTGGTCAGCCCTTCGAGCCGGCTGGCGAGGTTCACGTTGTCGCCCATCACCGTGTAGTTGAACCGCTGCGAGGATCCCATGTTCCCGACCACCATGGGGCCGGAGTTGATCCCGATGCCGATCTCGATCTGGGGCAGGGCCGGCTCCTCGATGCGCCACTTCTCCCGCATGCGCTGCAGCGTCTCGATCATCTCCAGCGCCGCGTCGCAGCCGTTCGCCGCATGCGCCGCGGTCTGCACCGGGGCGCCGAAGAACGCCATGACCGCGTCGCCGATGTACTTGTCGAGCGTGCCGCGCTTGCGCAGGACGATCTCCGTCATCGGCGAGAGGTACTCGTTGAGCAGGTGGACCAGCGCGGTCGCCTCGAGCTTTTCGGAGATGCCGGTGAAACCGCGGATGTCCGAGAAGAGGACGGTCAGCTCGTCTTCCCTGCCCCCGAGCTGGAGGTTCTCGGGATGCTCGAGCATCTCCTCCATCACCTCGGGGTTCAGGTAGAGCTGGAACGCCTTGCGCAGCTGGCGCTTGTCCCTCTCTTCCGTCGCGTAGCGATAGACGGTCACCAGCACGAACATCGAGCCCAGCTCCGCCAGCGGCAGCGCGGCGAACACCTCGTAACCCGCCCAGAAGGCCACGCTGGAAGCGGTCCAGACCGAGACGACGCAGACCGCGAGCACCGGAAGCGCATGCCTCACCTTTACGCGCGCGAAGAGGAAGGCAAAACCGAGCGCGGCCAGGAGCGCGAGCGCCACCTCGGCCAGGTCGACGCCGAGCCCCCGGCGCAGGAAGCGTCCGGAAAGGATGTTCTCGACCACGTTCGCGTGCGTCTCCACGCCCGAGGTGATCTTGTTCAGCGGCGTGATGCGTTGATCGAAGGTGCCCTGGGCGGTCGCGCCCACCAGCACGATCTTGCCGCGCAGCTCGGCGTCCTTCCTCCCGTCCATGATGTCGGCGACGGAGTAGTTCTCGAAGGTGCGGTCCTTCCCCAGGTAGTTGATGGTCATCAGCCCCCGCCCGTCCACCGGGACGCGGACCTTCCCGCCGAAATCGATGGATTCGAGCAGCGCTCCCTCCTCGGGAGTCTGGGTGATGGGAATGATGTCCTGCGGACCGAGCCCGAGCGCGACGGCCGCGAGCGATGCGTCGAGCGACGGGTAGTACCGCTCGCCCACGCGCATGGTCAGCGCCGTGTGCCGGATCACGCCGTCGAAATCGGGCAGGTTGTTGAAGTAGCCGATCCACTTGGTTCCCTTCAGGATCGGCGCAAGCGGCGGGCGCAGCCCGGCGTACTGCTTCGCCCAGGTGAGCTTGAGCGGCGTCGAGATCGGGCTGTCGGCCCGCACGCGCCACTCGGGCTGGTGGATCTGCATCGCCGTCATCTGGCGCGCGACCTCCTCCGCGTCCTGCGAGTGGAGATCGCGCATCTCCGGTTCGGTGAGCATGACCACGCCGACCACCACCTTCGTAGCGCAGCGCGCCACCGACTCACCCATCACCGAGTCGGGATCGAGGCCGCCCAGATCCTGATCCAGCTCGGCCCCGTACGCCTCGTGCTGCTTCACCAATCCATCGAACGTCTCTCGCGACGCCGTCAGCTTCTGCGCGCCGTCGGCGAGGCGCCCCTTCGCGGTCTGGTAGATGGGCTCTGCGTCCGCCTTCACCTTGCGGTTGAGCAGCTGGAGCGCCGATGCCGCGCCGGCGATCTGCGACTCCGCCTCGTCGAACCGCTCGATGGCGGCGCGGTTCCTGGGCGCCGCCAGCGAGATGTCCTCGAATCTCTTGCGGTACCGCTTGGCCCCGGCGAACTGTCCCCCGAGATCCTCGTCGGAAAAGCTCATGTCGAAGCCGATGGCCTTCGCGCCCGCGGCGTCGAGCTTGTCGATCAAGGCGGCGATCACGCGGCGATCCCACGGGAATCGCCCGAACTTCGCGATGGCCGCTTCGTCCACGACCGCCAGCACGACCTGCCCGGAGTGCTCGCTCCCCAGCAGCTTCACGCGCTGCAGGAAGTGCAGATCGGTGAGCGCGCCCTCCATCCGCGTCAGCACAGGGACGTCGGTGCGGCCCGCGAGCTGCAAGACGTGGAGCGCCGCGAACGCGAGCCCGGTGAACAACCCGATGCGAAACGCGGTGATGCGCGTGAACCATCCCCTCAGACGCCGCATGGCCGCAGGGTATACCAGCGTCCCGGCTCCAGCCTCGAAGCTTCCGCGGCGGGCGTGCAAGCCTTTGTCCCACAGGCAGCACCTCTCTCGTGTGGATTCTGCGGCGGAACCTGTCTAAGGTGCGCGCCCGATGAAGGACAAAGGGACCACCTACCGCGACGCGGGCGTCGACATCGACGCGGGCGACGCGCTGGTGGAACGGATCAAGCCGCTCGCCCGCCGTACCGCGCGCCCCGAGGTGCTGGCGGGGATCGGCGGTTTCGGAGGGCTGTTCGAGGTTCCGCAAGGATATCGCCAGCCCGTCCTGGTGGCCGGGACCGACGGCGTGGGCACGAAGCTCAAGCTCGCGTTCCTGGCGGGCAAGCACGACACCGTGGGCATCGATCTCGTCGCCATGAGCGTGAACGACGTCGTGGTCTGTGGCGCCGAGCCGGTGGCGTTCCTCGACTACTTCGCCACCAGCAGGCTGGACGTGGCCGAAGCAGAGCAGGTGATGAAGGGCATCGCAGAGGGATGCGTGCGGGCAGGGTGCGCGCTGATCGGGGGCGAGACCGCGGAGCTTCCCGGGTTCTATGCGCGCGGCGAATACGACCTCGCGGGCTTTTGCGTCGGGGTCGTGGAGAAGTCCCGCATCCTCGACGGGTCGCGCGTGAAGGCCGGTGACGTGGTCCTGGGCATGGCCTCGTCCGGTCTTCATTCGAACGGTTTCTCGCTCGTGCGCAAAGTCTTCGAGAGCGAACTGCCGGCGGCCTTGGCCCGCGAGCTGCTCGAGCCGACGCGGATCTACGTGAAGGACTGCCTCGCTTTGCGGGAAGCCGTCGACGTGCACGCTTTCGCCCACATCACCGGCGGCGGCCTCCCCGGCAACCTGCCTCGCGTGCTCCCCGATGCTCACCGGGCCGTCCTGCGGCGCGGGTCCTGGCCCGTACCGGGCATCTTCGAGCGCATCCAGAAGGCCGGCGACGTCGCCGACTCCGAGATGCTGCGCACGTTCAACATGGGAATCGGCATGTGCGCCCTGCTCCCGCGCGCGGAGGCGGCCACCGCTCTCGGGTTGCTCGCGCGCCGCGGGCAGAAGGCGTTCGAGATCGGCGTCATCGAGAGCGTCCCCGGGCTGCCGGAGCCCGAGGTGGTCGTCACCTGAGTATGCGGATCGGCATTCTCGCCTCGGGCACCGGGTCGAATCTGCAGGCCATCCTCGACGGGTGCGCCTCGCGCGGCATCCCGGCGGAAGTCGCGGTGGTGA
>Ga0209687_1000727_pt1 | contig 10703 bp, 8 predicted proteins | sample GraSoiAngelo_136_FD_185893 | JGI IMG/M metagenome (GOLD analysis project Ga0209687, IMG submission 185893) | Grasslands soil microbial communities from the Angelo Coastal Reserve, California, USA - 14_0929_09_20cm (SPAdes) (version 2) | ecosystem: Environmental > Terrestrial > Soil > Grasslands ...
AGGGCGACGGAAAGACCGCGGCCGGCGAGGTGCGCGAGACGATCGACCGGGTGAACCGCGCGAGCGCCTCGCTGGAGAGCGCGCTCTCGCACATCGATTCGGTGAGCGAGCGCATCGACAAGGGCGAAGGGACCGTCGGCCGTTTGACGAAGGACGAAACGCTCATCAACGAAGTGCAGGGCGTCGTCGAGGGGGTGAACGACTTCGTCGGGGGCATCAGCCGCCTCCAGACGATCATCGGCCTCCGAGCGGACTACAACTTCGTTTCCAACACCATCAAAAGCTACGTCGAGCTCCGCCTTCAGCCCGCCGAGGATCGCCGTCGACGAGTCGCCCTGGAGGCCGGCGACGACGGGTACGCTCGCCTGCTGTCCGTCCTTCTGCAGGACGGTGACGGTCGCGTTCGCGCCGCTTCCCCGCACCGCGGCGGTCGGCACGTGCAGCACGTTGTCCGCCTCGCCGATGACGACGTCGACGTTGCCGGTCATGCCGGGCTTGAGACCCGCCTCCGTGCGGTCGAGCGCGAACGTGACGTTGTACGTGACGACGCCGGAGGACGACGTTGAGGTGCCGTCGATGGCGACGATGTGCGCGGCGAGCTCCGTCGTCGGCAGCGCGTCGATCGTCACGGTCGCCGCTTGACCGACGCGCAGCTTCGCCGTGTCCGTCTCGGCGAAGCCGGCGACGAGCTGCATGCCGCTGATGCCGGTGAGCGTGACGAGCCCGGTCGATGTCGCGGAGCTGCTGGATGACCCGGACGAGCTCGAGACGGCGGAGTTGCCGCCGCCCGACTGCGCCGCTCCGACGGCGCCGTTGACGGACGCGACCGTCCCCGCGATCGGCGCGCGCAGGACGGTGTCCGCGAGCACCTTCTGGGCCGTAGCGAGGCCGACCTGCGCGTTGACGACCGACGCGAGCGCGGCTGCGAGCGAGGCCGCCGTCGCCGGCGCCTGCTTCGTCGCGACGGATGCGTGCGCCGAGGTGAGCGCGAGCAGGTCGCCGGCGACCGTCTGGGAGTCCCGGGCGGTGGTGGCGGCGGCGGTGAGCTTCGCACTCGATACCGATTGTCGGTCGGAGGCGATCTTCGCCTCGTCCGCGCGGATCGTCTTCGTGTCGTTCTGCAGCGCCGCGAGCGCGTTCTGGTCGTTCGTGACCTTCGTGTTGTCCTGGCTGACGGCGTAGCTGTCGGCGCTGAGCGTCTTCGCGAGCGTGTCGAGCTGGTTCTGGTCGTTGTTGACGGCGCTGGTGAAATCGTCCACCTGGGACTGGTCGGAGGCAGCGCCTGCAGCGTCGTGCGCGGCCTGCGCCTGCGAGAGGTCGGCCTGCGCCAGTGAGAGGTTCGCCCGGTCGACGCTCTGCTGATGCTGCAGGTCGAGCTGCGACTGCTGGTCGGACTGCTGTTTCGCCTGGTCGGCCGCGAGCTGCGCCTTGTCGGCGTCGATCGCCGCCTGTGCATCCGCCTCGGTCGCATACGTCGCGCGGTCCTTCTGCTGCTGGTAGAGGTCGACCTTCTCCTGGCCCTGGTCGACGGCGAGCTGACGGTTCGCCTGCGCGACGGATGCCACCGACTGCCGCGCGTCCTGCCGCGCCGAGGCACGCGCGTTCGCGAGCGCCTGCTGCGCCTGCGTGATCGTGAGCGCGTCCTGCTTCCGCTGCTGCGCACTCTCGCCGGTGAGCGTCTGCTCGTACTGCGCCTGCGCGTTCGCGACCGCTGCCTCGGCCTGCTGCACGGCCTGGCGCGCAGAGGTGGAATCCATGTGCCCGAGAATCTGGCCGCGCTCGACGCGCTGGCCCGCCTTGACTGCGATGGAGGTGATCGTCCCTGCGCTCGTGAAGCCGACGTTCAGCGCCTGCGCCGCCTGCAGTGTCCCGGTGGCCGACGTGGTCGACAGGACGACGCCGCGCTGGACGGTCGCCGTGCGGGGCGCGGCGGGCGCGCTGCTCGCGCCCGCGACCGCGAAGTACGACGCGACGCCGGCGCCGACGAGTGCGGCGCCGAGCACGCCGTTGAGCAGGCCGAGACGCGCGAGCGAAAGACGGCGTCTATCGCGGACGGGAAGTCTGCTGGTGATGACGTTCATCGACGTGCTCCTTCGCGGGGGTTCCGCGACGAAGCGTTGCGTCGTCGTCTATGAAGCGGGTGAGAATTGCCGCATCGACAGGACGGAGTCGGCGAGGCCGTACTCCACCGCTTCCTCGGGCGAGAGGAAGCGGTCGCGGTCGATGTCCTGCATCACCTGCTCGACGTCCTTGCCGGAATGGCGCGCGATGATCTCCGCGTACTTGCGCGTGAGCGCGAGGATCTCGCGCGCGGCGATCTGGATGTCGGCGGGCTGACCGCTCGACGACGCGCGGCCCTGGTGGATCATGACCTTCGCGTTCGGGAGCACGTGCCGCTTGCCGGCCGCGCCCGACGCGAGCACGAGCGCGCCGGCCGACATCGCCATGCCGACGGCGTACGTGCATACGTCCGGCTTGACAAACTGCATCGCGTCGTAGATGGCGAAGCCCGCATACGCGTCGCCGCCCGGCGAGTTCACGTACAGGTGGATGTCCGCATCCGGATCCTCCGCCTCGAGGAAGAGGAGCTGCGCGACGACGAGATTCGCCGACTGTTCGTCCACCTGCGTCCCGAGGAAGACGATCCGCTCCCGGAGCAGGCGCGAGAAGATGTCGAATGAGCGCTCGTAGCGCCCGTCCGACTCCACCACCATCGGCACGAGGGTCGACACGACCTCTATAATACGCAACCGTGGCGTTGCACGTCGAGAGAGAGGTCGTGGTCCCGGCCGACCCGGCCGAGGTGTGGGAGGCGCTGACCGAGCCGGAGCGGCTCGAGGAGTGGTTCGCCACCGAGGCCGAGCTCGACCCGCGTCCCGGCGGCGAGGGCGTCTTCCGCTGGGGTGACGGCGAGGAGCGCCGGGCCGTCGTGCGGGAGGCCGAGCCCGAGGAGCGGCTCGTGCTCGACTGGGACGACGGCGGCGAGGTCGTCCTCGAGCTCGAGGAGGTCGACGGCGGCACGCTGGTGCGGGTGCGCGAGACCTCACCGGATTTCGCAGCGGCCCTCGAGCTGTCCGCGCTCGCGTGGGCGCCGTCGCACGCGTAGACCGCGTCTTCGACGCGCTCGGCGACCCGGGGCGGCGCGCGCTCGTGGCGACGGTGGCCGCGCGCGGGAGCGCGACCGCGACCGAGCTCGCCGCGGAGCTACCGGTGACGCGCCAGGCGGTGGCGAAGCAGCTCGGCGTGCTCATGGATGCGGGGCTCCTCCAGCCGACTCGCGTCGGCCGCGAGACCCGCTACCGGGTGACGCCGGAGCCTTTCGACGACGCAGCCGCCTGGCTCGTGGAGATGGGCGCGCGCTGGGACGAGCGCCTTGCGGCGCTGGGTCGATCCTTGACTAGGGCGAGGGCGTCGACTTCAAGCGTGGGAGTCCTCCAGCACAGACGGACGCGCGGGAAACCCGCGCGTCCTGATGACGGCGCCGCAAGCGGCGCCTAGGGCCCGAGCCGCTCCACCGTCCACGTAGGGCCGTCGCGGCGGTAGCGGAAGCGATCGTGCAGCCGGTCGTCGCCGTGCTGCCAGAACTCCCACGTGTCCGGCCCGAGGCGGAACCCGCCCCACCACTCCGGCCGCGCCGGCTCGCCTGCCGCCGCCAGCTCTGCGACGCGGCGCTCGAGCCACTCCCGCGACTCGACCGGGCGACTCTGCGGCGATGCGACCGCCGACAGCCGGGCCCCGAGCGGCCGTGTCGCGAAGTACGCGTCCGACTCGGTATCCGATACCCGGGCCACCGTTCCCTCGACGCGCACCTGACGGCCGAGGGGCTCCCAGTAGAAGAGGAGCGCCGCACGCGGATTCTCCTCGAGCTCACGACCCTTGCGGCTCGGGTAGTGGGAGAAGAACACGAGACCGTCCTCGTCCGCCTGCTTCAGGAGCACCATCCGGACGGACGGGGTGCCGTCGGCGGCCGCGGTCGCGAGCGCCATCTTCTCCGGGGCCGGGACGGCGGCCCCTGCGTCCGCGTACCAGCGGTGGAATTGCGCCAGCGGTTCATCCGCGAGGTCTTCGCGATTCATCGCGCCGAGGCTACGGGAAAACCCGGTCGCAGGGCCTGGCCCGGGGCAGGTACACCTCGTGCATGAGCGCGATCGATACCGTCGCCACGGACGTCATCCTCCGGGACGGCTCCACGCTGCGCCTGCGCGCGCCGCGCACGGAGGACGAGGAGGCACTGCTCGACTTCTTCGCGTCGCTCTCGGATCGCAGCCGCTACCTGCGCTTCCACGGCTTCCCGTCGCTCCAGCCGAAGCTCGTGCGGCCGTTCCTCGATCCCGACTGGGAGGAGCGCGGCGCGCTCGCCGGCTGGCTCGAGGGCCGCATGGTCGCGCTCGCGAACTTCGTGCGGCTCCGCGACCCGCGCCGGGCCGAGGTCGCGTTCACGGTCGCCGACGACCATCAGGGCCGCGGCATCGGCACGCGTCTGCTGGAGCGTCTCGCGTCGCTCGCCGCCGACGCGGGCATCGAGCAGTTCGTCGCCGAGGTGCTGCCCGACAACCGGAACATGCTGGTGGTCTTCCGCGACGCCGGCTTCGACGTCACGCGCGAGCTCGAGAGCGGGTCCGTCGAGGTGCGCTTCCCCATCGCCTCGACCGCGCATTACCGCGCGCAGGTGGCCGAGCGTGACCACGTCGCCGTGCGCGCGTCGCTGCGGCCGTTCTTCGAGCCGTCGTGCGTCGCGGTCATCGGGGCATCTCCTCGCCGCGGCTCGATCGGAGGCGAGCTCTTCCGCAACGTCCTCGCCGGCGACTTCACCGGGGCGGCGTACCCGGTCAACCGCGGCGCCGACCCGGTCGCGGGCGTACGCGGGTATAGGCGGGTCGCCGACATCCCCGACGACGTCGACCTCGTCGTCATCTGCCTCCCGGGCGAGCACGTCGTCGACGCGGCGGAGGAGGCGCTCGGGGCCGGCCTGCGCGCCCTCGTCGTCATCTCCGCCGGCTTCGCCGAGATCGGCGCGGAGGGCCGGGCCCGGCAGGAGCGGCTGCTCGAGCTCGTGCGCTCGCACGGCGCGCGCATGATCGGGCCGAACTGCCTCGGCATCTCGTCCGCCGCGACGCGCCTGAACGCGACCTTCGCGCCGCGCGCGTTCCCGGCCGGGTCGATCGGCTTCTCGTCGCAGAGCGGGGCGCTCGGCCTCGCGGTGCTCGAGCGCGGCGAGGAGCGCGAGCTCGGATTGTCCGCCTTCGTGTCGATCGGGAACAAGGCGGACGTCTCGTCCAACGACCTGCTCGAGTGGTGGGGCGAGGACGAGAGCACCGAGCTCGTCATGCTCTATCTCGAATCGTTCGGGAACCCGCGCGCGTTCGCGCGCATCGCACGTCGCGTCGCGCGCACGAAGCCCGTGCTCGCGATGAAGAGCGGCACGACACGCGCCGGCGTCAAGGCGGCGAGCTCGCACACCGCCGCGCTCGCCGGATCGGAGGCTGCGGTCGACGCGCTCTTCCGGCAGGCCGGTGTCATCCGGACGCTCGACGAGCTCGTCGACGTCGCTGCGCTCCTCTCCGACCAGCCGGTCCCGCAGGGGCGCCGCGTGGCCGTGCTCACGAATGCCGGCGGCCTCGGCATCCTCTGCGCCGACGCCTGCGTCACGGCAGGACTGGAGCTTCCCGACCTGACCGAGGAGACGCGACGCGCGCTGCGCGAGGTCGTGCCGGTCGAGGCGAGCACCGCCAACCCGGTGGACATGCTCGGCTCCGCGAACGCGAAGTCGTTCGCAGACGTCCTGCCGATCGTGCTCGCCGACCCGGGTGTCGACGCGGTCATCGTCTTGTTCGTCCCGACCGTCGGGATCGTGGAGGAGGACGTCGGTGCTGCAATCAGCCGCGCGGCGGCCGGCGCCGGCGCCAAGCCGGTGCTGTGCACGTTCCTCTCGGCGAAGGGCGCACCCGCCTCCCTCCGCAGCGCGGCGCACGTTCCGTGGTTCGCCTACCCGGAGGCGGCAGCGCGTGCGCTCGGGCGAGCGGTCGAGCGCGGCGACTGGCTCAGCCGTCCGGCCGGGACGCTGCCGATGCTCACGGTCGACCGGGAGGCGGCGGAGGCAATCGTCGCGGAGGCACTCGCGACGGCGGACGACACGTGGCTCGATCCGGCGCAGGCGCGGACGTTGTTGGAGGCGTACGGTGTCCCGGTCGTCGCCGAGCGCGTCGTCGGCACGGTCGAGGCCGCCGTCGCCGCCGCCGGGGAGCTCGGCTATCCCGTGGTGGTGAAGAGCGCCGCCGCCGGCGTGCACAAGACGGAGTCCGGCGGCGTCGCCGTGAACCTCGGCGAGGAGACCGAGGTACGGGCGGCGGTCGACCGCATCGGGCTGCCGGTGCTCGTGCAGCCGATGATCCGGGGCGGAGCGGAGCTGCTCGCGGGAGCGGTCCAGGATCCCGTGTTCGGGCCGCTCGTCGCGTTCGGCCCCGGCGGCGTCCTCGCCGAGCTGATCGGGCAAGCGCAGTTCCGGCTTGCGCCGCTGACCGAGCTGGACGCGCGCGAGCTCGTGCGCGCGGGCAAGGCGGGCCGGCTGGTCGCCGGCTTCCGCGGGTCGCCTCCGGCCGACGAGGATGCCCTCGTCGATCTGCTCGTGCGCCTGTCGCGGCTCGCAGAGGACGTCCCGGAGATGGCGGAGCTCGACCTCAATCCCGTGCTCGCTCTCGCGGATGGATGCGTGGCCGTCGACGCGCGGGTGCGCGTCGCGCGGCAGGCGCCGCAGCGTCGGGCCAAGTCCTGGTAGGAAGGAGCCGGATGCATCCCTTCGGAGTCGGATCGGTGGTCGAGAGGCTGCGCGCTGCCGGCGGCGGGTATGAGGTCGTCCACGAGTCGGCGGGTCTCGAGCTCGGCGTCTACGTCCTCGTCGCGCCCGAGCCGGACCGGCAGCAACCGCACGACGACGACGAGGTCTACGTCGTGCTCGAGGGCTCGGGCGTGCTCGACGTCGAGGCCGAGAGCGTCCCGATGAACGTCGGCGACGCCTGCTTCGTCCCCGCGGGCGCGGACCATCGCTTCAGCGCGTACGAGCAGCTAGCCGTGCTCGTGCTCTTCGAGCGCAAGCGCTGAGCGCACGCCGCGCGCGATCTCGAGATCCTCGCGCGCCGCGATCGCGAATACGCGGGCGTCGCCGCTGCCGATGTCGGCGTCCAGCACGGCCGTTTCGTTCCGCTCGGCGTCGACCGCGATGCCGAGATAGCCGAGACCGGCGGCGGCACGGGCGCGAATCGGGGCCGCGTTCTCGCCGACTCCGCCGGTGAAGACGAGCACGTCGAGCCCGCCGAGCGCCGCCGTCATCGCGGCGATCTCACGGCGCAGGCGGTGGAGGTAGACCTCGACCGCGAGATGCGCGTCCGCGTCGCCCGCCGACTCGGTCTCGAGGATCGCCTTCATGTCCCCGGTGCCCGCCAGCCCGGTCAGCCCCGAGCGGTGCTCGAGCGCCGAGGCGAGCTCGGACGGCGGCATGCCCATGTGCTCCTCGAGCCAGAGGATGAGCCCTGGGTCGACCGAGCCGGAGCGCGTCGCCATCACGAGGCCGTCGAGCGGCGTGAAGCCCATCGTCGTGTCGACCGAACGCCCGCCGCGCACGGCGGCGAGCGACGCGCCCGCCCCGAGATGGCACGTGACGATGCGCAACTCCTCGTGCACGCGCCCGGCGAGCTCGGCGGCGCGTCGCGACGCGTACGCGTGCGAGAGGCCGTGGAAGCCGAAGCGGCGCAACGTCCAGCGCAGGCGCCATTCCCGCGGGAGCGCATAGGTCGCGGCCGGCTCCGGCATGGCCGCATGGAAGGCGGTGTCGAAGCAGGCCACCTCCGGCACCTCCGGCAGCGCGCGTCGCACGAGCTCGAGCGCACGCAGCGACTTCGGCTGATGCAGCGGCGCGAGATCCGTGAGCGCCTGGATTCGCCGAACGACGCCGTCGTCGATCACCACCGGCTCGACGAACTCCGTTCCGCCGTGGACGATGCGAAGCCCGACCGCGTCGACGCCGCCGACGTCGCCGAGCTCGCTTCCCGACCACACAAGTTCGTCGCCGTCGAGCACCGAGAGCTTCAGGCTGCTCGAGCCCGCGTTGACGACGAGGATCTTCAGTGCGGCCAGACCCACTCGCGAACGGCGGGCGGGTCCTCGCCCTCGATGCGCGTGTACGCCCGCGCCTGGACGCGCTCGTCCTCCATCCGCTGACGGAGCGCGGCGGCGTGGGAGCCGAGCGACGGCACGCGGTCGACGACGTCGATGACGAGATGGAAGCGATCGAGGTCGTTCAGCATCACCATGTCGAACGGCGTCGTCGTCGTCCCCTCCTCCTTGTAGCCGCGCACGTGCATGTTCCCATGGTTCGTCCGCCGGTACGTCAGGCGATGGATGAGCCAGGGGTAGCCGTGGAAGGCGAAGACGACCGGCTTGTCGATCGTGAAGAGCGTGTCGAACTCGCCGTCGGACAGGCCGTGCGGATGCTCCCTGTCCGGCTGCAGCCGCATCAGGTCGACGACGTTGACGACGCGCACCTTCAGCAGCGGCAGCTCGCGACGGAGGATGTCGACGGCGGCGAGCGTCTCCAGCGTCGGGACGTCGCCGCAGCACGCCATGACGACGTCCGGGTCGCCGTCGTCGTTCGACGCCCACTCCCAGATCCCGATGCCGCGGGTGCAATGGAGAACGGCCTCGTCCATCGACAGGTAGTTCAACGCAGGCTGCTTCCCGGCCACGATCACGTTGACGTAGTGGCGGCTCCGCAGGCAGTGGTCGGCGACGGAGAGCAGCGTGTTCGCGTCGGGCGGCAGATACACGCGGATGACCTCCGCCTTCTTGTTCACGACGTGGTCGATGAAGCCGGGGTCCTGATGCGAGAAGCCGTTGTGATCCTGGCGCCACACGTGCGAGGAGAGCAGGTAGTTGAGCGACGCGAGCGGCTGCCGCCAGTGGATGCCGCGCGTGGTCTTCAGCCACTTCGCATGCTGGTTGAACATCGAGTCGACGATGTGGATGAACGCCTCGTAGCAGTTGAAGAGGCCGTGCCTGCCGGTGAGGAGGTAGCCCTCGAGCCACCCCTGGCACTGATGCTCGGAGAGCACTTCCATGACGCGGCCTGCGCGCGCGAGGTGCTCGTCGGTCGGGAGCACGGACGCTTCCCACTGCCGGCCGGTCGCTTCGAACACGGCGCCGAGCCGGTTCGACTCGGTCTCGTCCGGGCCGAAGAGCCTGAACGTGCGTGGGTTCAGGCGGATGACGTCGCGCAGGTAGCCGCCGAGCACGCGCGTCGCCTCACCGAAGGTCGTCGCCGGCCGCGCCACCTCGACCGCGTAGTCCTCGAACTTCGGTAGGACGAGGTCCTGGAGCAGCAGGCCGCCGTTGGCATGGGGGTTCGCGCTCATCCGGCGATGTGCCGTCGGCGGCAGTGCCTCGAGCTCCGGGACGAGGCGTCCTTGCGCGTCGAACAGCTCCTCCGGCAGGTAGCTCCGGAGCCACGACTCGAGCTGCGCGAGGTGCTCGGGATTGGTGCGAGTCTCCGCGAGCGGCACCTGGTGCGAGCGCCACGTCCCCTCGGTCGGCAGCCCGTCGACGAACTTCGGGCCCGTCCAGCCCTTCGGCGTCCGCAGGACGATCACCGGCCACCTCGGGCGCTCGGACACGCCGTCGAGCCGGGCCGCGCGCTGCGCGGCCACGATCTCCCGAACGGCGACATCGAGGACGGCGGCCATCTGCCGGTGGGCATCATCGGGATCGGCCGAGTCGACCCAGTGCACCGTGTGCCCGCAACCTTCGAGGAGCGAGGTCAGCTCCGCGTCGTCCACGCGTGCGAGCACCGTCGGGTTCGCGATCTTGTAGCCGTTCAGGTGCAGGATCGGCAGCACCGCCCCGTCCGTGACCGGATCGAGGAACTTGTTCGAGTGCCACGCCGTCGCGAGCGGGCCGGTCTCGGCCTCGCCGTCGCCGACGATGCAGCACACGAGCAGGTCCGGGTTGTCGAACGCCGCGCCGTATGCATGCGAGAGCGCATAGCCGAGCTCGCCGCCTTCGTGGATCGACCCCGGCGTCTCGGGCGCGACGTGCGACGGGATGCCTCCCGGGAACGAGAACTGGCGGAAGAGCTTGCGCAGCCCCGCTTCGTCGCGCGTGATGTCGGGGTACACCTCCGTGTACGTCCCCTCGAGGTACGCATTCGCGACCGCGGCCGGCCCGCCGTGGCCTGGGCCCATGACGTAGATCGCATCGAGGTCCCAGTTGCGGATGGCGCGGTTCATGTGCGCGTAGACGAAGTTGAGCCCGGGTGTCGTGCCCCAGTGGCCGAGCAGGCGCGGCTTCACGTGCTCGGGGACGAGCGGCTCGCGCAGCAGTGGATTGTCGAGCAGGTAGATCTGGCCGACGGACACGTAGTTCGCGGCACGCCAGTACGCGTCGATCAGCCGCAGCTCCTCGGCCGGCAGCGGCCTTGCCCCGATCGTCGCCACCTAGGTGGTCGGCTTGACGGCGATGCGGGGACGAACGTGGGCGACCGGAGACGCGCCCCTGCATCGGCGGCCCAGACGCTCGGCGAGCTCGGACAGCACGCCCACGCCGCCGAGGCTACCGATCCGTACCGCTCCCGCGCCGGCGAGCTCCAGCACGAGGACGGGGCGCCCCGCGAGGCGAAGCTTCGAGTCCCTCGCGACCTTGACCGACTCGAGGTCCTC
>Ga0209687_1000730_pt1 | contig 10683 bp, 9 predicted proteins | sample GraSoiAngelo_136_FD_185893 | JGI IMG/M metagenome (GOLD analysis project Ga0209687, IMG submission 185893) | Grasslands soil microbial communities from the Angelo Coastal Reserve, California, USA - 14_0929_09_20cm (SPAdes) (version 2) | ecosystem: Environmental > Terrestrial > Soil > Grasslands ...
GAAAAAGCGAAGACCGCAGGACTCAAGAGAATTCTCGTCGGCCTGGAAATGATCGAACGCGGAATCGGTCGAGACAGCTACAAGGTTTTCAGCGAAGCAGGCGGGCAGATCGGCGAAATCACCAGCGGATCTCCAGCGCCGTTCCTCAAGAAGAATATCGCGCTAGCCTACGTACCGCCCGAATACTCCCAGATCGGAACTATCGTCCTCGTTGAAGTGCGGAGTCAAAAGGTGAAGGCGCAGGTAGTTTCCACCCCGTTCTACAAACGTCCCAAGAAAGAGAAATAGCAAAGGAAGACAGCATGGCTTTTCCCGCAGATTACCGCTACACCAAAGAACATGAGTGGATCAAGGTGGACGGCAATCAAGCCACGATCGGCATTACCGATTACGCTCAGAACTCTCTCGGCGACATCGTCTTTGTGGAATTGCCCAAAGTGGGAGAGGAACTCACAGCCGGCAAGACCTTCGGCAGTGTGGAATCGGTGAAAGCGGTCTCTGAACTTTATGCGCCGGCCTCGGGCAAAGTTGTTGCTATCAACGAATCGCTGGCGACAGCCCCGGAGAAGATTAACTCCGACGCGCACGGCTCCTGGATGCTGCGCATTCAGCTCAAAGATGCCGGCGAAGTGAGCAAGTTGCTCTCATCGGACGATTACGACAAATACGTGAAAGAAGAGGGTGGGCAATAGTTGCGTTATCTTCCAAAGTCTCCCGCCGACCGCGAGGTGATGCTGCGCGAGATCGGCGTCCATTCGGTTGACGATTTCTTCAAGGCTATCCCCGCTGAGTACCGGCTGAATCGCGACCTCAAGGTCCCGAGGCAGATGGCGGAATCGGAAATCATCGACTACTTCCGTGAGCGAAGCGAGGAGAACGCTGCCGGCTACGCCGTGTTTTTGGGTGCAGGCGCTTATCACCATTATCGCCCGGTGATCATTGATGCTCTGGTGCAGCGCGGTGAATTCCTCACTTCTTATACCCCATACCAGGCAGAGATCTCTCAAGGCACGCTGCAGGCGATCTTCGAGTTCCAGACGATGATCTGCGAGCTCACCGGTATGGAAATTGCCAACGCTTCCATGTACGACGGCAGCACGGGCGCGGCAGAAGCCATTCTGATGGCCATGCGCGTCACGGGACGCCACGAATCCGTGATTGCCCGCACGGTACATCCGGAATATCGCGAGGTGATCCACACTTATCTTCACCACCGCGATATGCCGATGACGTTTGCTGGCTATCGGGATGAGAGCGGCGAGATCAAGCTCGACGAGCTCGAACAGTTCGTCACTGATCGGACTGCATGCGTCCTTATTCAAAGCCCAAACTTCTTGGGCTCAATCGAAGACGTCGCGGCGGTCGCTGAGATTGCGCACCGCAAAGGGGCGCTGCTCGTGGTCTCAATCGCCGAGGCGTTATCGCTCGGAATCGTGAAGCCTCCTGTAGAAGCCGACATCGTGTCCATGGAAGCCCAATCCTTTGGCGTACCGCTGGGATTTGGCGGTCCGTACGATGGCGTGCTCGCGGCGAAGGAAAAATATGTTCGCCAGATGCCCGGCCGTCTAGTCGGTGAGACCAAAGACAAAAACGGGAACCGAGGCTACGTGCTCACGCTCTCCACGCGCGAGCAGCATATTCGCCGCGAGAAGGCGACCTCGAACATCTGCACGAACCAGGCACTGGTTGCACTGATGTCCACGATCTACATGAATGTGTATGGGCGCGAAGGGCTCAAGGATCTCGCCAAGCAGAACTTGGCAAAAGCCCACTATGCCGCCGGCGAATTTGGCAAGAGAGCGAAGGTCCTGTTCCCGCGCGGAAAACGATTCAACGAGTTCGTGGTGCAGAGCAAGGACGATCCCCATGCAATCAACGATCGTCTTCTGGAGAAGAGAATCGTCGGAGGATTGTCGTTGAAGAAGTTTTATCCCGAATTGGGCAACGCTTCACTCTGGTGCTGTACCGAAATGAATACGCGCGAGCAGATCGACGCCGCAATTCAGGCGGTGCAGGCGTGATGAAGCCCCGCAAAGTTTCACAGCACGTGAATCAGAACGAAGGACTGATCTTCGAGAAATCGTCTCCCGGTAAGAAGGCATACAAACTGCCGCCGCTCGATGTGCCTGACGTCAATCCCGAGAAACTCCTGGGAGAGCAGGCGCGCGAAGACCTTGGGCTCATGCCGGAAGTCAGCGAGATTGAAATCATTCGTCACTTCACCCGGCTCTCGACCTGGAACTACGCGATTGACCTGGGCATGTATCCGTTGGGCTCGTGCACGATGAAGTACAACGCGCGGGTGAACGAATTTGTCGCGAGGCTTGAAGGTTTAGGAAACGCGCATCCCTATCAGCCGGAGAAGATTTCCCAAGGCGCGCTGCGCATCATTAAGACGCTACAAGAGTGTCTGTGCGAAATCACCGGAATGGACACGATCACGCTTCAGCCGGCGGCGGGAGCTCACGGCGAATTCACCGGCATCCTGCTCATGCGCGCATATCACGAGTCTAGAGGAAATCCGCGCAAGAAGCTCATCATTCCCGATTCGGCGCACGGCACTAACCCCGCGACGGCGGCGATCTGCGGATACGAAATCGTCAATCTGAAGTCGAACGCTGAAGGCATGGTCGATGCCAGCTTGCTGGCGTCGGTCGTCGATGATAGCGTCGCCGGCATGATGCTCACCAATCCGAGCACAATCGGCGTCTTCGAAAAAGAGATTCACCGCATTGCCGACGTCCTGCACGACAAGGGCGCTCTTCTTTATATGGACGGAGCGAACATGAACGCCCTGGTAGGGAAGGCTCGCCCAGGCGATTTCGGCGTGGATGTAATGCACTTGAACCTGCACAAGACCTTCTCGACGCCACACGGCGGCGGAGGCCCTGGGTCGGGTCCAGTGGCCTGCAAGAAAATTCTCGAGAGATTCCTACCTACGCCTGTGCTCACAACCCGCACAGATGGCAAGCTCGGCTTTGAGTACAACCGTCCGCAGTCAATTGGGCGCGTACGCGCGTTCTATGGCAACTTTGGCATGTTTGTCCGCGCACTTGCCTACATCTTCGCCAATGGTCCAGACGGTCTGCGTCAGACCACAGAAGATGCGGTCCTCAATGCCAACTACATTCGCAAGAAGCTTGAGGGAATCTACGACCTGCCGTACAAGACGGGATCGATGCACGAAGTAGTGTTCAGCGACCGCCTGCAAACGCAAAACGGAGTCAGAACCGGAGACATCGCTAAACGTCTAATCGACTATGGGTTTCATCCATACACAACTTCGTTCCCGCTGATCGTGCCGGGAGCACTCATGATTGAACCCACGGAGAGTGAGTCGAAAGAAGAACTCGACCTATTTATCGATGCCATGAAGTCGATAGCCCGCGAAGTGCAGGATGATCCGCAACTCGTAGTCAGCGCTCCGCACAACACTCGCGTCGCGCGCATGGACGAAACCACAGCAGCGCGCAAACCGATTCTGCGCTGGAGGCCCGAGCAGAAAGCAGTGGCTGCTCCAGCAGTGAAGCCCGAGTTGGTCGAGACTCGATAGTCTTCACTAGCGAGGCTCGGATCGCGAAGGTGTGCCGAACGTCTCTGAGAAACACATCGAGGAAACACGCACGTGACTCCGTGACTCCGCGTCTCCGTGGTGAAATGAATCTATGTCTGTCTTCGACGATCACAAGGAAGAAATCGAGAAGCACGAGTTCATGATGGGCGCTGCCCGGGGCCGCCTTGCCGTGACCTTGGATCTGTTAACTGACGCGCTCATCCTGGTTGGGCAACACGGGGTGTACTGCACCAGCAATCGCAATCCCAGCAAGCCTGCGATGGACCTTCAGACTGTGCTTTCTTCACTCAATGGGGCCAAGGAACTGGTTTCCTCCGTAATGGACGAATTGCGCAAGCAGCGCGAAGCCGAGAAGAGCGGGTAATGGCCTCTGGACTATTCATTCCGCATGCGATGATTCTGGCGTGCGTAAATGGATCAAGCTTCCAACACCCTGGCGCGAGTAATTGAAAGGTCTTCTGGTCCAAATTCAATCCATGAACACAATTCTCCTATTGACGGTGTCGAACATCTTCATGACCTTTGCCTGGTATGGTCACCTCAAACATCGGCAAGCCCCGCTCTGGAAAGTTGTCCTGGCAAGCTGGGGGATTGCATTCTTCGAGTACTGCTTCCAAGTGCCGGCTAACCGGATCGGCTCCTATGAATTCACAACCGCTCAACTGAAGATCATTCAGGAAGTAATTACGCTCATTGTCTTTTCTGTGTTCTCCGTGCTGTATCTCAAAGAGCAACTGAAGTGGAACTATGCTGCTGGATTTGTGTGTATGGTGTTTGCCGTGTTCTTTGTATTCAAGAAATGGTAGAGACGCAGCATGCTGCGTCTGCACGAAGAGGCATCGAGCTCCCGTACAGCTGGGAGTGATCAAGATGCGTGGTGAAGACGCAGCATGCTGCGTCTCTACGGTGGTTTTGGGCTTCGCTGGTGTAATCTATTGATGTCCCACCGCGAAGCGCGCCCGTAGCTCAGCTGGATAGAGCGATTGCCTCCGGAGCAATAGGTCGGGAGTTCGAATCTCTCCGGGCGCGCCATTGATATTTTCCCGCCAACGAAATCCTCTAAGTAGCTGAAACGCAGTAGTTGTTCATAATCGCTTAATTGCTAAGTTGTGGATACCGCATGCCTAAAAAACGGTGCGTCGCGGATGAAACCGCGACGCGCCAGGAGGGCACAGGAGAGACAAAGCGTACTGTTTCACTGATGATCCTCAGCAACGTATCCATTCGGAACTGTCAGAACTTGCAGCGAATTCTGACAAAAAATTGGTTTCGGTCTCTCGGAGTGGACCTGAGCTCGCTGCCGGCGGCCTCTTAACTGTTTGTTCTGACAGTCGGAAGCCACAGACAAGCTGGCCTAACATCCCAGTCTTGCGGCTGTGGACCCAAAGGACGTCACATCGAGCTACTAGCTACGTTGTAGGCTTCAAGAGCTCCTTCTTGACTCTGCACGCCACTTGTCCCGAATCGCCGGCTTTTGACTGAGACAGATGCGTTTGATCGACATCTACAAATACTCATCGCGATCCCAAAATGGTGAATTGAGAAGCGTGGAAATCGCCCGAAGAAACGGTGGCATACAAATGAAGTTTATTTACAAGCCCACTTGGCTCTCTGCAGCAGTTCTCTTGTTCTTTTCCGCAACGTGCACTCCGCAAATTCCAGGCCTGCGCTCGACATCAACCACACCACCCCCGACTCAACCATCGCTTCCTGCTGCTGACACACTCCACCGCGAGACGCCACGCGGGACCGTACTGAATTTCCTGAAATATGCGCATCGTGGAGACTACGCGACCGCAGCCAGATATCTTCAGGTCTCGCCAAAATCGACTGCAGACCCGCAAGCATTGGCGCGACAACTGCTCACACTGATGGATACCTCTCTTCATGCCAGCATCAGCCTTGTGAGTGACTCGCCCGAAGGCTCCCTGGACGACTTGAGCGATCCAAATACGGAAGTGATCGGGCAGTTTGTTGTTCAAGATCGCGTGGAATCGTTCGCCTTGTCGAGAGTTCCACAGAAAGGTTCAACCCCAGTCTGGTTGGTCTCGAAGGCGACTCTGGACGATGTTCCTCGTCTCTTTGAACTCGCAGGGGCTCCGGCCATCGATCAGTATTTACCCGACTTGCTTAGCGAATACGTGTTCCTCGGCGTTCCGATCGGACGCTGGCTGGCCATATTGTTGTCAATTGCCGTGTGCCTATCCATAGGCTGGGGTGTCGTCCGACTCACCAACCTCGCTCTGAAATATCGTCATCCGGAAACCATCCCTCCGCACCTGCACTACTGGCGCGTCGTAAGAAAACCAGCAGCGCTCGTGATCGCCATCGTGCTTCACGCTATCTGCGTGTACTGGATTGGATTGCCGATCTTGTACCGCATGTATTACTTCCGAACCCTTGAGATCTTGCTGACTATCTGCGTCGCCTGGCTAATTGGAGCGATGCTGGATGCAAACAAGCAACGCATCCTGGCCAGCGGGAGGGAAAAACGGGAAGCCATCTCGCTCGTACAGTTACTTTCCGGAATAGGGAAGGCCGCACTGATTATCATCGCTTCACTGACAATTCTTGGGGTGCTCGGCTTTGATACAAAAACCATGGTTGCGGGATTGGGAATCGGCGGCCTCGCGCTGGCATTGGGAGCCCAAAAGACTCTGGAGAACCTAATAAGCGGTATCACTCTGGTGGCCGACGATGTTTTCGCAATCGGCGACGAATGTGTGATCGATGGCCGCAACGTTACCGTGCAGGAGATCGGATTGCGCTCTCTGATAGTGCGCGCCCGGGAAGGCACGCAAATGTCGTTTCCCAACGGCATGCTCGCCCAAGTTGGCATCGAGAACGTGTCGCGCAGAAACAGATTTTTGCTGTGGACGACTCTCGTCATTAGCTATGAAACGTCGCTCACGCAAGTTCACTGCGTGATCGCGCGAGCTCGTGAGATGCTTTACTCCCATTGCCGCATCGAGCAGGAGAGCGCAAGGTTCCGCTTAACCTCTATGACTTCGGTTGGATACGAAGTGGAGCTGTTCGCCTTTGTGCAGAGCACGAACGGAGCCGAAATGGCTGCGATCCGTGAGGATGTTTTTTTTCGCATCGCCGACATAGCCGAGGCAGAAGGTGCAGTTTGGGCGATTCCATCGCAACTGACCTTCCTCTCACGAAAGCAACAGGTAGATGCGAAGAAAGAAGCAGACGCTGAGCATACGGTTCAGGTCTGGAAGGGCGAAAACGAGAATCCATTTCCTGATGTTTCTGCTCAGAGGCTCGCACAGTTGCGCGGAACCATCGCGTATCCTGCGCAGGGGTCGAGGGAAGACACGGAGCAGGAGCAAGTAAAGGTTCAGGCTCAGCAGGCGAGCTGACTCCCGCAGGTTTCTAAAAAATGGCTGTAGAGTCGGAATAACCGTCATTCTGAGGCCTGATGTTGGCCGAAGGACCTCCCGGAATGTTTCTGACTTGATTGGCGCCTTCCGGCTCTTCTGCCAGAACTCTCGTGAAAGAGCCTCGAGTGCAATTTAAGACCGACGCATCTCGGGAGATCCTTCGGCCAACGTCGGGCCGCAGGATGACAGTCACAATTAACGTGAAGCTCATTGCAGGATTTTCCACCAGTCCTAAAAGATCTGTCCAAGATTGAAGAAGAACTTGTGGTGTCCAGTATCGCCATAGGCTCCTCCCACCAACACCGGCCCGAATATGGTATTGATCACGATTCCGGCGACGGCGTCGGTGGGAAGGCGCGACGCATTGGGAAGTCCATATGCCTTCCCGATTTCATAGACGGCAATGAAATCGAAATCCTTTCTCATGAAAGGTGGAAGCTCCGCCAATTGCCGGATGCAGCCGGCCCTGAAGAGGGAGTACTGATTGTTAAGCAGCTCATTGGTTCCGTAAGCGGCCAAAGCCCGAATTCCTCCGAGCGAGAACACCGGCGCGCCGGTTTGACTGGAGCTGAAAGTTGTGCCTCCCGCAGCGGTGAGGAAGATTGAGGACGGCTTGCTAAATCGCTTGAATCCTGCGATCTGCAATTCCGAAAGTGGGAAACCGGAAGTTGCTGCCGGATTCGCGTCATACCAGGCGGTTCGGAAATAGGCTTGCACGCCGCTGGCGATTCGTCATAGCAGCGAATCACGTTCGCTCCAAGGGCTGAATGGCATAGTCTCAATCATTCGATCGCCATCTCGACGATGACAAGAGGAGGTTCTCGAGACGGCGCGGCACACCAACAACTGTCCGGCTCTTGCCGCCGTGGAACGCAGAATGATCCAGCGGAAGATCACCGCAAGTTCTTGATCAATACCACTTCATTGCCGTATTCGTTGTAGACAAGAGAGTCAAGCATCTGATTGGCGAGATGGATTCCAAATCCCCCGGGGCGGAGTCCCTTCTTAATCCGGGCTGCGACGTTGGCCAAAGGATCTTCTACGCTACTTTGTGCGGTCGTAATCGCCTTTATGCAATCAAAGCCGGCCCCTGGATCTCTGAGGTAGTAGAGGATCATGCTATCGGTGCGCAGGTAGCCGACGTCGACCTTCAGGGTGGGGTTGAATCGGCCGCCATGTTCCATGGCATTGAGCAGCAGTTCGCGAAACGAAAGCAGCACGGTGTCTCTCGTCTCGTTGGGAACATCGATCCTTAATTGATGACCATACTGGAGCATTCGCTCCGCGCAGACCATGCTGCAACGCACACGCAACGAGATCCAATCGGGCTTAGCGGAGATGACTTCGATACCATCGTTCCATATTGGGACACTTATCGCGGTCTCAACTATGGTAGTAAAGCTGCCATAGTCAAAGGGAATGCTGAACAGCGCGAAGGCATGCGCGCGCAGCGCGGCGATTACATCCTGAGCGGTAGTCTGCGGAGCAAGAATGATGACCTTTACGCCCTCTCCTCTCCATTTCTGCAGGCATTCGAGCAGCTCGATGTCCTGATCCACGGTTGTGCGTGGACTCGTAATGATGAGATCGAAGCGCTCGCGAAACGCGGCGGTCAGAAACTGATCGAGCGTGGTTTTTATCAGATCGAATTCTGGTGAGAACTCGGCATGCGACATGAACTCGCGCAGCGACGGATCATCCACCGCAAGCACGCGGCGTATCTTTTGTCGGCTGATGGGAAAGGGTTGCGGTGCGGCGCTCATAGGCGACACTGAATCTGCAGAGACAACATTCGGATGATTCCGCGTGATCGCCAACTGTCAGCAGTGACAGGGCAGCGAAGTGTAGCCAGTGGCTCCCTAGCATTCCCAAGCGAAAGTTGCTCTTCCCTGATAGCCGGGGCTTTCTATATATAGGGACGCGATCAAGATGTGGTTGCTGCGGGTTTTCCCTTTACGAGACGGTAAATCCCCAAAAGGATCAGCGCTCCGATTATCGACATGATGAAGCCGGCAGATTGTCCAGGCGCATACCATCCGACTGCGCGACCGAGGAAACCGGCCAGCAGTGAGCCGGCAACACCGAGCGCCATTGTGATCCAGATTCCTCCGGGATCCTTGCCGGGCATTACCAGCTTAGCGATCGCACCAACGATGAGGCCGATGATCGCCTCCCATAGAAAGTGCAGCATATGGATCCTCCACTTGTGATCGTGCAAACTATTAATTTAAGGGCCAAAGAGAGCTGCTGTCACTGACATATGTGACAGTTCAGTCGCTTCGCCTTTCCTAGTCAATGGTTGGCGTACCTTGTCGCTGGCGTCCTACTGAAACCAAGAGTAATGACAATTGCGTCTAACATTATGGTCATTGTCGGGTCTAAAAATACAGCTGTAAGGGAAGCCGGGATTACCCGACGAGCGCAGCTGAACAAGCCTGACGGGCACGGGGCGAGCAGCTCAACTGGGCTAGGAAATACGAGAGCTCCTGATCAACTAAGGCTGCTCCGAAAACGGGATTGCTCGCTCTGCAGCGTGAGCTCAACCTCATGAAGCTCCCATCCAAACGCGAGGGAACGAGTCGGACTAAGGAGTTTTGCGGATTTGTGTGTCCCGCATGTAACTTCCGGCTTCGGCTCTCGGATCCGAAAGTATCTGAAGCCATCATCGATTTGTTCAACCATGGTGTGCGTCTAACCTCGCTTGAATGCTCAGAATGTGGTTATGAACAAGAGTACGGTCAGGATGATTTGCAGATGTTCCTTCCCGGTGGCAGGCAGGCTCCTCTTCGCGCACGAGTTACGTCAAGGGGCACTGCTTAGAGCAGGCCCCGTCAGAAACTATCACTCATAAACTCCCTGCAAGCCCGCTCTCAAAATGGTGCAAAGGACCGGGCTTGATTCTCCACGCGCGCTGTCCAAATTCCGGACATCTTCCGAGAATCGAACAGTTTTGGGTTGGACCGGCGTGTCCGAGCTATTACATAGAAGCACTGTAAAATCAGCGGATTAGGTACTTAAGCCCACGGATGGCGCGGGAATTGCATCCCACCAAAGTGCCATGAGGTGCAGAAACGGGAATCCGACAATGGGAAAAAAGTTGACATTGTTCGCAATCTGGGTTGGCGTTCTCGGCTTATCCGGATTCGCTCCCGATCTGCATGCGGAATCAAACCAAGCGGGCTCGAGGCAGGCGGTTTTACACATCAGCCTGGTTGTAATGTCGGTAGTTCAGGTTCTTAACACTGCACCGTCGCTGCCGCAAAAGGGATCGGTTACCTACAACCTGGATACGACTCCCCGCGAGAAAAGGTACGACGTGCGCGTTCTTCCTCCAGATCCGGCTGCGCATGCGGACAAACAAGATCCAGCGGTTTTGCGAACTCTAGTAATTGTGCCCCAATAGCAGTCCCGACTCCCCCAGAAACTTTAGCGGAGAAAAAGATGAATAGCTGTGATCTGCAGGCGGTGCTCGTATCGACCGATTCTGTGGTGGTTGATTCGGTATCGCAGTCCCTCGAAAAACTCGGTATTACTCCAGCGGTATATTGGGACGCTCCGGCGGCGGTGAAGACGCTGAATAGTCAGAAGACGGATGCGTTTCTCGTAGATCGGGAACTCGATCCCGAATTGTCGGTTCTGAAAGCAATGCGGCATTCGACTTCGAGTCGCTTTGCCGTGGCATTTGCGATTTGCTCGCAGGAGTCCTCCGCGCGAGGAGCC
>Ga0209687_1000738_pt1 | contig 10610 bp, 12 predicted proteins | sample GraSoiAngelo_136_FD_185893 | JGI IMG/M metagenome (GOLD analysis project Ga0209687, IMG submission 185893) | Grasslands soil microbial communities from the Angelo Coastal Reserve, California, USA - 14_0929_09_20cm (SPAdes) (version 2) | ecosystem: Environmental > Terrestrial > Soil > Grasslands ...
CTAAGCATCACTTCGACACGGAGCGGCTGCTGGCCACCGCAAAGCGGTAGGGCAGGTCGACCGCGCGCGAGATGCCGATCCGCCGCGAAATGGCCACCTCACGAGTCGGCACCGGCGTGCCAGCGGCGAGGCCGAGCGGGCCTCGAGTGAAGTCGCGGCCGTTGTCATCGAGGCTCAGGCCGAAGGCCCGGCCGATCTTGCCGGGACCGCTCAGCAGCCGGCTCTCCGGGCCGTGGTCACCGCGGGCGCGCATCATCTCCACGCCCGCCAGCGGCTCGAGCGCCCGCAGGAGCACGGCGCCGGCGGTGCCGGGGGCTTCCGCCGTGACGTTGAGGCAGTAATGCATCCCGTAGGTGAAGTAGACGTAGGCGTGGCCGGCCGGGCCGAACATCACGGCATTCCGCGCAGTAGGACCGCGGAAGGCGTGCGACGCCGGGTCGGCCGCGCCCGTGTACGCCTCGGTCTCGACGATGCGCCCTGCCAGCAGGCCCTCCGGTGTCTTGTAGAAGAGAACACGACCGAGCAAGTCCCGAGCCAGCACCACAGGGTCTCTAGCAAAGAACTCCCGCAGTAGACGGGGCGACGTCATCAGTCGAGGTCCGCTCTGGATGGACGTCAACTGCCGTTAAGGTGCTGGCGGTGAGCGCCGATCTGCCCGCAGGCCGAACATGAAAACGCTGAACGGCACGACGCCGGCCAGCAGTGACAGCCAGAGCGGGGCGTGAGTCTGCCGCAGAATCGCCTGGATGATGAGCCACGATGCCATATAAGCGACGAACGTCACGGGCAACACCACCAAGCTTCGCTTCGAGCGGTAATAGCGGAGGGCGTCGTTTGGATTGCGCAGAATCGAAACGATCCCGGCGATGACGGCGATCGCTATGAGGAGCAGAAAGCCGAGGAAGACGAGGGGCACCCACCAGTCCCCCCAGCAGACGGATCCGGCTGATCCAAAGGTACAGCCGCCCACGAACCGAGTTTAATCCGCAGGAAGGGTATGTGTCTGCATCCTGAATTCGGTCAGAGAGGGCGGAGGACGCAAGTCCGATCCGGGGCTAGTGGCTGAGGAGCTGCGTGAAGTAGCTGCTGATGCTGCTCGGCAGGACGAGCGAGAAAACCGCCCGCGTGAGGGGCTCGAAGGCGTAGAAGTGCGGGGCCAGCAGCGAGTTGTTGAACCAATCCTGGGCGGTGATGAACGCCGGTGGGTAGGCGTAGCCTCCCGGCAGCTTGGCGTTCACCAGGCCAACGCCGACGATCAACATGACGGTGACCTCGAAGGCGCCGACGACCGCGCCCGCCAGAACCCCGGTGACGCGGTCAAAGGCCGGCGCGATCATGGCGTCGAGGTAGCGCTGGTAGACGGCACCGAGCACCTCGAAGAGGATGATCGCCGCGGTCACGATCACGGTGTAGGTCACCACGTGCGCCCAGAGCGCCGAGGTGATGCCAAAGGTGGTGGCGATATAGGTGGAGGTGTTCGCGCTGGTCAGCGTGGCGGCGCCTACCCCGGCGAAGAGTCCGGCAAAAGCGACGACTCGCCGCACCAGCCCAAAGGCCCAGCCAAGGCCGACGTTGGCAAAGAGGATGCAAACGATGATCAGGTCCAGAAAGTCCATCAGGATCGCACCTCGGCCCCAAACCGCGCCTTGAGACCGTCGATGATGCGCTGCTGGACCGTGGCAACCTCTTCGTTCGTCAGGGTCCGGTCATCGGCCTGATAGTGCAGACGGAATGACAGGCTGCGGGCACCAGCTTCCAGCTGGGGCCCCTGGTATTCACTCACCATAGAGATGTCCCGCAGCGTGTAACCGCCCTGCTGGCGGATAACTTGCAGGACGTCGCCGGCCGCGATCTTGCCTCGAATCAGCACCGTAAGGTCCCGCCGGACTCCCGGAAAACGCGGTAGGGGCCTGGCCTGCGGCGTTCGCCCACCATCGGCCGAAAACCGGTCGAAAAGGACCTCGGCAACCACCGCCCGGCCGGGTAAGCCCAGCTGCGCCAGCAACTGCGGGTGCACCTCGCCGACGATCCCGATTGGTTCGCCGTCGTCGAGCACTTCCCCCGTGCGGCCCGGATGAAAACCGGCGAAGACACCGGGATTCTCGCTCGAGAACTCGGCCTGCTTGAAGTCGGTCGCCGGGATCGCGAAGCGGTCTCGTATGGTCGCGAGCGTCGCCTGCAGCGAGCGCAGTTCGGCGACAGCCGCGTCCGCTCCACCGGCCGGGATGTGGGCGGCCATTGCCAGCGCCTGCGGCTCCTCGACCGCATTCGCGGCGCTCTTCCAGAAGACCGAGCCGAGCTCGAAGAGTCGGGCGGCACCCTGGTCCTGGCGAGCGTTCAGAGCCAGCGCCTCGAGCAGGCCGGGCAGCAAGCTCCGGCGCAGGGCGTCCCGGTTCTCGGCCATCGGGTTCTTGACCTTCACCATTGGCTGCGCCGCGGACGGCATGGCAACCGAGGGCGTCCCCTCCGCGCTCACGAGGCTGCTGGTCACCGCTTCGTCGAGCTCTCGGCCGGCGAGCACCTCGCGAGCCGTTTCGTCGGCGTCCCGGCGCTCGAACAGGTCGCGCACCGGCGTGCGAGCGCCGGGCAGGGTGCTCGGCACGCGATCGTAGCCGTGGACTCGGCCGATCTCTTCGACAAGGTCTTCGGGAATCGAGCAGTCGAGACGAAATGGCGGAGGTTGCACCTGCAGCCGGGCGCCGGCCCGCTTCACGGTGAAGCGAAGGCGTTCGAGGATGATCGCGGCATCCGCAAGCTCCACCGCGACGCCCAGGACGCGCTCGATCCGATCCCCATCCAGCTCGATCGTGACCGGCGTCAGCGGCACGGGATAGACATCAGTCGACTGCGTTGTCCGACCGCGGGCCAGTTCCGCGACCAGGGCCGCGGCCCGCTCCACCGCCGGCAGGCTCAGCGCCGGGCTCAATCCTTTTTCAAACCGCGATGAGGCTTCGGTCCTCAGTCCGTGCATTCGTGCCGTCCGGCGGATCGATCGTGGCTCCCAGGTGGCGGCTTCCAAGAAGATGTCGGTCGTCGCCACTTGGACGGCGCTCTCCGCGCCGCCGATGATCCCCGCGAGCCCCTGCGCTCGCACGGTGTCGGCCACAACCATGTCTTGCGTGGTCAGTCGGCGCGTCTTCCCGTCGAGGCACGCCAGTTCCTCGCCGTCACGAGCGCGCCGGACGACGATCCGCCCGCCTTTGAGTCGTTGGTAATCGAAGGCATGCATCGGCTGCCCGCTCTCGAGCATTACGTAGTTCGTGATGTCGACGATGTTGCTGATCGGCCGGACGCCGGCGGCCCGGAGCCGTGCCTGCATCCAGGGAGGCGATGGCGCAACGGTGATTCCAGTGATCAGGCACCCCACGAACCGGCGGCAACCATCGGGCGCGTCGATTCGGACCAGGTCGGGGACATCGCTCCTGCGGCCCTTCGGGATCGTCGGCTCGTGGACAGGCAGGTTGAAAATGGCGCCCACCTCTCTCGCGATGCCCAGATGGCATAGGAGATCCGGGCGGTTCGACTTGATCTCGAGCTCGAGGATGGTGTCACGGGGATACAGCGCGTGCAGATCCTCCCCCAGGATCGCTCCCGGGTCGAGGATCATGATGCTCGCCGCGTCCTCCCCCAGGCCGAGCTCGATCGCGGAGCAGAGCATCCCCGCTGATGGAACACCGAGAAACGTCTTGGTCTCGATTCGCCGCTCGCCAAGGCGCGAACCGGGTATCGCGTACGGCACCCGGTTACCAACGGCGATATTCCACGCGCCGGTGACAACCTCGACCATGGAGCCACCGGTCGTCACGCCGGCGATCTGGTTCTTTGTCGACCCGGGCAGTGGCCGCAGGCTTTTGACCTCGGCGACCACCACGCCGTCGAAGTCGACCTCCTGCTGGGCAATCCGCTCGACCTCGTTGCCGGCGAGCGTCAGCCGTTCGGCCAGCGCAGGCACGTCAGCCGTGATATCGACATACTCCTTGAGCCAGTTGAGCGAGATCAGCACTCTAGAACTGCCTCAAGAAGCGCACGTCGTTCTCCAGGAAGAGGCGGAGGTCGGTGACGTTGTACTTGAGCATCGCCAACCGGTCCAATCCGGCGCCAAAGGCAAAGCCGGAATAGCGCTCGGGGTCGATGCCACCATTGCGGAGGACTTGCGGGTGCACCATCCCCGCACCGAGGATCTCCAGCCAGCCGCCCTTACAGCTGCGGCAACCGATTCCGCCACAGATTCCGCAGGACACGGCCGCCCCGATGCTCGGCTCGGTGAAGGGGAAGTGATCGCCCACGATCCGAATACGCCGCTCGGGACCGAAGAGCGAGCGGGCGAAATATTCGATCGTGCCCTTCAAGTCGGAGAGGCGGATGTCGTGGTCGACGACCAGGCCCTCGACTTGATAGAACTGCGAACCGTGCGAGGGATCCGTGGCGTCGCGCCGATAGACGGCTCCGGGGGCGATGATGCGGATCGGGGGCGTGTGGCTCTGCATGAACCGGATCTGCACCGGCGAGGTATGGGTGCGCAGGAGCAGGTGGTCGGCTTCGACGTAGAAGCTGTCCATGGTGTCACGCGCCGGATGGTCCTGGGGGATGTTGAGCGCCTCGAAATTGTGGAACTCGTCCTCCATCTGCGGTCCAAGCGCGACCTCGTAGCCGAGGCGCGAAAAGATCGCCTTCACCTCCCGGAGGATCAGCGTGAGGGGGTGCAGATGGCCGCGGCGGACCGGGTTGGGCACAAAGGTCAGGTCGAGCCACTCGGTTTCGCCCAGGGCGGTGTGCCGCTTCGCTTCCAGCCCGCCCATGCGGTCGCCGATCCACTGGAAGATCTCGTCTTTGAGCTGGTTCGCCTCTGCTCCGGCGGCGGCCCGGTCGGACGCTGGAAGGCCGCCGACCTGTCGCAGGATGGTGGTGAGCTCGCCTTTCTTCCCGAGCAAGCTCACGCGCAGGCCTTCTAAGGCCTTCTGATCGGTGGCGGCTTCGATGCGCTCGCGCGCGCTCGTCCTGAGCCGCTGGAGTTCGCCCGCAACACCCTGCGTCAATTCAATCGAGCGCTCAGGGCGTTCAACTCCGTAGGCGCTAGTTCACGCCTTGGGCCCGCCCTTGGCGACGGCGACCAGCTCGCTGAAGGACTGCGAATCCCGGACCGCCAGGTCCGCGAGCATCTTCCGGTTGATATTGACCCCGGCCACTTTGAGGCCGTGCATGAACTGGTTGTAGGGCATGCCCTGGCTCCGAGAGGCGGCGTTGATCCTGGCGATCCACAGCTTGCGCATATCGCGCTTGCGCGCCCGCCGGTCGCGATAGGCGTACTCGAGTGCGTGCATGACCGCTTCGTTGGCCGGCCGGAAGAGCGTCCGATGCGTCATCCGGAAACCCTTGGCGAGGTTCAGGATCTTCTTGTGGCGGCGGCGGGCCGGGACGCTGCGCTTGACGCGTGGCATCTCAGTCCTTCTTCTTCAGGTAAGGCGCTGCCCGGCGCAGCCGCCGAGCGTCCTTACCGGTCAGCACCAGCAGCTTGCTGTATTGACGCTTGCGGCGCGGGCTCTTGTGGCCGAGCAGATGGCTCTTTTGGGCGTGCGGCCGCATGATCTTGCCGGTCTTGGTCACGCGGAACCGCTTGGCCGACGCGCGGTGAGTCCGAAGCTTAGGCATCGATCGCTCCTTTAATTCTTCCGGGCCTGGGCTTGAGGCGGGGGCGTCGGCGGAGCCTGAGCGGCCGCCGCAGCGCCTGCCGGCGCCAGGATCATGATCATGTTCCGCCCCTCCAGCAGGGGCATGCGCTCCACCGTGCTGATCGGCTTTAGTTCTAGCGCCATCCGCTCCAGCAGCCGCTTGCCGATGTCCTGGTGGACCATCTCGCGACCACGAAACATGATCGTGAGCTTGACCTTGTCGCCTTCTTCCAGGAACGACTTGACAGCGTGGAACTTCGTCTGGAAGTCATGCTCGCCGATCTTGGGACGGAGTTTCATTTCTTTGACCTTGATGACGTTGTGCTTGCGGCGCCCATCTTTCTCTTTCTTGATGCTCTCGAACTTGAATTTGCCGTAATCCATGATCCGAGCCACCGGTGGCTGCGCCTGCGGGGCGACCTCCACGAGGTCCATCTCCCGCTCGATCGCCAATGCCTTGGCGCGGTCGATGGGTAGCACACCCAACTGTTCGTTCCGATCGTCGATGACGCGGACTTCGCCGGCGCGGATCTGGTCGTTGATCCGAAGTTCCCTAAATGCCGTGGATCAAGCCTCCTTCGAAAATAAAAAAGATAGCCCTGAGGCTATCTTCGTCCGCTTGACCTCTTCGGCGTCGGCCTGGAGGTGAGAGTTCGGACAGCCTCTCTTGGCACGCGCGAGTATATCACTCCAGCGGAAGTTGCGCTTCGCGTGCGAGCCGTGCGAGGAAGTCATCCGTCGGGACCGACTCCTGCTCGCCGCCCTCCCGCCGCCGGATATTGAGGGTGCCTGCTTCGAGCTCCTTGTCGCCAACGACGGCCATGTAGGGCACCTTCTGGAGCTGCGCATCGCGGATCTTTGCCTGCATCCGTTCGCTGCGTCCATCCACCTCGACCCGCAGGTCTGCCTGCCGAAAGCGATCGGCAAGCCGGCCGACGGCCTCGACGTGCCGGTCGGCGATCGGGATGAAGGTGAGCTGCACCGGCGCCAGCCAGACGGGGAAGGCACCCGCGTAGGTCTCGATGAGGTAGGCCATGAACCGCTCCATCGAGCCGATCGGCGCCCGATGGATCATCACCGGTCGGGCCATGGATTGCTCGGAAGTCACGTACTCGAGGCCGAAGCGCTCCGGCATCAAGAAGTCGATCTGATTGGTCGAGAGCGTGAATTCGCGTCCGATCGCGTCTTTGATCTGGACGTCGAGCTTGGGTCCGTAGAAGGCGGCCTCGCCGGGCGCTTCGACAAATGGGTGCCCGGAAGCGCGCAGCGCCTCGCGAGCGGCATCCTGGGCGCGCTGCCACACGGCCGGGTCTCCCATCCACTTATTGCTGGCGTCGTCACGGAGCGAGAGCCGGAAATAAAAGTCCTTGATGCCGAACGCGCGGTACACCTGCAAGATCAGCTGGATCACCCGCTCGAACTCCTCGTTGAGCTGATCGGGGCGGCAGAAGATGTGGGCATCGTTGATCGTGAAGGCCCGCACCCGGATCAGGCCGGAGACCTCGCCCGATTTCTCGTAGCGGTACACCGTGCCCAGCTCGGCGAGGCGGACGGGCATGTCCCGGAAGCTGTAAGCCTTTCGCGCAAACACCCTGATGTGATGGGGACAGTTCATCGGCCGCAGCTGCCACTCCTCGTCCTCCATCTCGGAGGGCGGGTACATGGACTCCCGGTAGCGCTCGAAGTGGCCGCTGATCTTGTAGATCTCGAGCCGCGCGATATCGGGCGTCTTGACGTGCTGGTAGCCCTGGCGTTGCTCGAGCCGCAGAATGAATTCCTCCATCTGGCGCCGGACCGCCGTGCCCTTGGGGGTCAGGAGGGGCAGCCCCCGACCGACCATCTCATCGACCACGAACAAGTCGAGATCCTTTCCCAGCTTGCGGTGGTCGCGCTTGGCGGCGTCCTCGAGCATCTTCAAGTGGCTGTCGAGCTCCGCCTCCGTCGGGAACGCCGTGCCGTAGATGCGGGTGAGCTGCTGGTTCTTCTCGCTGCCCTTCCAGTAGGCGCCGGCGATGGAGAGCAGACGGAAGGCCCCGAGCTGGCCGGCGTTGGCGACGTGCGGACCGAGACAGAGGTCGACGAAGTCGCCGGTCCGGTAGACGCGCGCCGTCCCCTCGGTGACCTTGTCGGCGATCAGCTCCACTTTCAGCGGCTGGTGCAAGTGCTCGAAGAGGGCGACGGCATCGGCCCGCGGAATCTCCTCCTTCACAAACGGGGGAGCCTGCTTGATGATCTCGCGCATCTTCGCCTCGATCCGCGGCAAGGCCTCGGGCTGCAGTCGGTCCTTGAAGGCGAAGTCGTAGTAGAAGCCTTCGTCGGTCGCGGGACCGATGCCGATCACGGTGCCTGGAAAGAGGTCCAGCACGGCCGCCGCCATCACGTGCGCGGTCGAATGGCGGAGGGTTTCCAGGTCTTCGCTCATGGCTCACCCCTCATGGGTGGAGCCGATTATACGGAGCGAGTTGGAACGGAAGGGACCGGGTTAGACCGCTCGCAGCCGCTGCAGACCGGCCGGAATGTCCTCGCGGCCGAAGGTCCGGTCGTCGAGCGACGCCTCGATGTCCCGGTGGACCTGAAACATGAGCGGAAGCTGATGCGCCAGGGGAATGATCGGCGCGCGACGGGCTTGACGCCGAAGACGCTCTTTACGGCTTGGGTCGATTGCACAGCAATGGATGCTGCAGTACTTGGCCGTGGTCTTCTTGACGGAGGCTTCGCATCCCGGACGGGCGCAGATCTTGAGCGAGGCAGTTTGCTTCAAACCGTGAGCGATCACCAAACGTTTCCCTCCATCTTCTACTCCGGTCCCTGCCGAGACCGGTCTCCCCTGGCGCGTTATTGATTATGCGCCCCCTTTGTTGCGTGTCAAGCATCCGTCGTGCTTATCCACACAACGACGGCAGCGAGAGGAATAGCTGGGGATAAGACGAGAGGCGCATCAACACAAGACGAGGCCGTGTAAAGAAAGCGCTGGGGTCTTCGGCGCGGGCTTGTGCGGTGACTACAACGGGGTCGAGGGAACTCGCGGTTTGAGCTTTCCCTCACGGCGCTGCTGGAGCAGGTCGCCGGTAAGCCGCGGGAGCGCCGCCGCGTCGTCGACGCCCCGGACCCAGAGGCCGTCCGCACCGAACTTCCTGGCGCGCCGCACCTGGTGAGGAAGGATGCAGAGAGCGATGGTCACCGGTCTCTCGAAGCCGAGGGCCCCATTGAGCACGCCGAAGACGTAGGCGGTGTCCGCCTCCCAGATGCCCATGTCGATCAGGACGGTGGCGGGCTTCAGGCGCTGGCACAACTGCTGCACGTCCTGGTCGGGAAGCGCGGTCTCCGCCTGGTAGCCGCTCTCGGCGAACAACTCTCGATAGGCTATCGCCTGCCGTGGATCGTTCTCGAAGATGAGGACGGTGCCCGTGGAGTCGTCTTGGACGGTGGTCATCGCCGAGCGAAATTATTGCATGCGCAATGCCCGTAAGTGATTGGGGTTGGCTGCGTTAGGACAGTCAAACCGCCCTTCGCTCAAATCCCTGGGTTCGCGCCCGGGGATTTTTTCTTTCCCTCTCCCGCTTGCGGGGTGGTCACGGTGGGGGCTGCAACCATCCAGCGAGTCGCTGCCCGTCGAGGTTGCCCCCGCTGAGCACGATCACCGCCGGGCGTTCGATCGCCGGATCGGCGAGTACCGCGGCCATCGCGGCCGCCCCTGCCGGCTCCACGACGAGCTTGCCCCGCAGCACGATCGCGGTGAGCGCCTGGATGATCGCCGCATCACTAATGGTCCGCATCTCGTCGACGTAGCGCCGAATCAGTCCTAGGGTGAGCGGCCGCGTGTAGGGCGCCGCCAGGCCGTCGGCAACGGTATCGAGGCGGGATGGCGCCACCGGGCGCCCGGCGGCAAGGCTCTCGGTAACAGCGGGGGCCTGCTCGGGCTCGACGCCGATGATCCGCACGTCGGGGCGTTGCTGCTTCACCGCGACGGCGATGCCCGAGATCAGACCACCTCCACCTACCGGCACCACGAGGCTGCGAACGTCGGGGAGCACCTCAAGGATCTCGAGGCCCACCGTGCCCTGGCCGGCGGCAACCGCCGGATCGTCGAAGGGGTGCACGAGATGAAGGTTGCGCTGGCGTTGCTCGGTTTCGAGTCGTTCCTGCCAGCGGGCGATCGGCGTCAGCACGATCTCCGCTCCATAGCGGCGGATCGCCTCGAGCTTGCTCAAGGGCGCGTCCTCCCGGACGACCACAAGGCAAGGAATACCAATGATCTGCGCCGCGTGGGCCAGCGCGAGCCCGTGATTGCCCGCCGACAGCGTAATGACGCCGCGCTGTCGCTGCTCGGGGCTTAGCTGTAGGACCGCATTGACGGCGCCCCGTACCTTGAAGGAGCCGGTCCTCTGCAGGTTCTCGGCCTTGAGCCAGACGTCCCTGCCTGCGATGGGCTCACCCGAGATGGTCGGCGTCGTGACGACATGGGGGCGAATGCGGTCGGCGGCGGCTCGGACATCCGCCAGGGAGAGCAGATCGGCCTCGACCGCCACCCCTAGACGGTAGCGGGTTTAGGGCAGCCTCGTACCGTGCAAGAGGACGTAGTCGAGCAGCTGCGCCAGCCAGCGCCGAAAGCGGGTCGCCCGGGACGCCATACCGGTATAACGCTCGCTGGCGCCCGGACTGTCACCGTGGCCGCCTGCGGTTACTGTCGCTTCGTCCCGGCGTGTTTGCGGTCGATGAGCTTTGCCAGGTTGTCGAGCTCGTTTTCACGGCCCATCATCAGCCGCTGGGTCCACACGTCCTCGTGGAGGGGTTCCATCGTCATGACAACCCGAACGCTGTCGCCGCTGGGCGTCAGGTCCACGATGGTCAGTTCCTGGTATGGGTCGAGACCGGGAACGAAGTCGATCAACGACCGGTAGGCTAGGCGCGTTGGTTGCGTCAATTCGGTGAAGGTCTTGC
>Ga0209687_1000744_pt1 | contig 10581 bp, 9 predicted proteins | sample GraSoiAngelo_136_FD_185893 | JGI IMG/M metagenome (GOLD analysis project Ga0209687, IMG submission 185893) | Grasslands soil microbial communities from the Angelo Coastal Reserve, California, USA - 14_0929_09_20cm (SPAdes) (version 2) | ecosystem: Environmental > Terrestrial > Soil > Grasslands ...
TCCGTCCAACCAAGCTCGGGCAGTCGCTGCGTGAATGCCGTTATCCATGCTCCATGAGACGCCCGTGTTCCCGCCACGAGGAAACCGACGATTGATGGCTTCGCCGACCGTTGGCCATAGGCCGCTGACGAGGAGCAAGCGGCAAGGCTACCCATCAACAGAATGAACTCCCGTCGCCTCATTTATTCACCCGGCATCCAGCTCATTCTCATTGATCAAACCACACGGAATGCCATTCAACCAGTACAGTTTTTTCGGACGATCGGCACCTTGGGATTCCCCGAATGGGTCACTCGCGGCGGTGTGACTCCCCGCCCGCTATTTCCAGTCCACCCCAATCAACGGACATCGCCAGACTGGCCCGACTGGGCCGGTTCGTGCCGTGCGCGGTCGTCGAAGACAGGGGGACACGCCCTCATGAAATCTCATCTACATCAACGCCGATCCGGGTTCTCCTCGGCGGCGCATTTAGGATGGCGTGATTCCGCCCAGTCGCTCAACAAGATGCGCACGCGAGGGTGCAGGGTCAAAGCGATCGCAGAAATACTGGGTCTCGTTGGCCACCAGTCCTTCGCGGAATTCCATGATGCTCACGGCGTAAGATGGTATGCCGTCATAGGCAAGGACGAATTCAGTGACCCAGAGATCGCCGCTGCCGATAATTCGCCGGACCGTAAAACGCTTCTTGTTTGGCTGGACGAATCGGCTCTCTTGAATGTTGCGCCGACCGCGGATCCGCTCGCCCGATTGCGGATAATCAAGCACAGCGTCCTCGCGGTAGATTTCATGTTCGATCTCGAAATCGCTCGCGTCCGAAGCATTCCAATGGCGCTCCAGTGCCACCCGCATGGTTCGATCATCCATCTCAATCTCCCACCTACGCTCCCGGCTATTATTTCGGGATCACTGAATGCATTGTGCTGCCATTCTCAAACGTGGTGGCGCACGGTGCTATGCGCCTTTGCCTACTCTGCATTGCTCGAATTGCCCGTCGTGCCAATCTGCCGCAGCCGCGCGCCATTGATCTCATCCCCAAATCAGCGGCGCCATCTTGTCGTCTCGCGCTCACAAGAGGGGCGTATCGCGATCGTCACGGACGTTGAGCGCGGGATGCGATGGACGCGTAAGTGCCGCAAGACGAACGGTGCTGATGCGGACGGCAAAGCCGTGTGGTCCTGACGCCCCGACGCTGGCGTCAAGTCTGTGGGTAGCGATCCGCAGGCGATGGTGGCAAGAAAGCCCGGTCACCAAGGAGAGCGCGTTATAAGCCGTAAACCATCGCGCAGGGAAGGCCGGAATGTTCGGCGAACCTGTGGTGACGACGCTCGTGCGCTTTTTTTGTTGCGTGCGAGGCTGCGGGTGCGGCGAGCACCCGGCCTTCCCTGCGCCCTCCATCTTTGAGGGTGATCCTAAACGACAACTCGGGCGTCTCGCGCCGCGAGAACGTGGGCGCATATCCCTCCGTGATGCTCCCCAGGAATCCGGTACGCCGCGGCCTGCCGTCTGAATCGCTGGTGCCTCTGGATGAGTGCTCGAATTTCACCGCGACAAATTCTGCAGCAGCAATTTCAGTGCGGATGCCGCGAACACCTGCATGTTGGCCTGCCGGTCGGTGCTGCCGGTCTCGAGCGTAATGACGGAGGCTTGCGGACCTGCCACCGCCATGCAGCTATGACCAGCGGCGTCGCCGTAGCGATTGCCGCCAGGCCCGGTGGCGCCGGTCTCCGACAGACCCCAATCGCTCGCGAAACGCTGGCGAATCCGGTTTGCCAGCAATTGTGCATAGACTTCCGAGGAGGGGCGAATTCCTCTCATCGCTTCATCCGGAATGTCCATCAGGACGCGCCGCGCGTCGCGGGTATAGACCACGGCCGAGCCAAGGAAGTAAGCGGATGCGCCGGGCACCGCCAACAGCGCCGCGGAGATCAGGCCGCCGGTCGAGGATTCCGCGACCGCGATCCTCTCGCCTCGCTCGATCAGTTTTGCGGCGACCTGCTCGGCGATGGTGACCAGCTCTTTCATCTGACTTCAGCTCCGGTGCAGGATGCGTTTGAGCAGCGTCTTCTTCGCTTGCGGCTTGTCGGCCAGCGAGTGATAGACGACGCGAATGAAATTGTTGCCGGCGAGTTCGGTCGGCGCCCATTTGGCGTCGAGGTCGGAAAACGGCTTTGCCGCCACCACGTCGTCCTCGCTCTTGCCGTCCTTGACCAGCTTTGCCATCCGATCGCGCGCGGTGAGCAGCATGGCGCGGTATTCCAGAAGCGCCGCCTTGTCGCCGATCGGGCCGTGGCCGGGCACGATCCGGCTCTTGGCGTTGACGAGCTTGAGATAAGCATCGGTCGCGGCGATCATGCCCTTGATGTTGCCGCCATTGGCGAAATCAATATTGGGATAGCGCCCGTTGGTGAAGGTATCGCCGGTCGACAGCACGTTCGCGGTTTTAAACCAGACATAGGTGTCGCCGTCGGTGTGCGCATTGGCGATGTGCTTGAGGTCGGCGACGCGGCCGTCGAGCCTAAGCTTGAAAGCGCCGGTGTAGGTCTTGGCCGGCAGCGCGTCCGCTGGTGCCGGCGGTGTTTTGGCGCCGGTGAGACCGTTGGTGGTGCCAGCCGCGAGCCGGTTCTTGACATTGACTTCGGCGACTACCACGACGCCGTCCTTGGCGAAGGGCGCGTTGCCGCCGGTATGGTCGCCGTGGAAATGGGTGTTGATCAGGTATTTTATCGGGAGATTCGAGATGCCAGCGATTGCGGCCTTGATCTTGTCGTGCAGCGGCGCGAATTCGCCGTCCACCATGATGATGCCGTCTTTCGCCACCGCCACGGTAATATTGCCGCCCTGACCCTCCAGCATGTAGACGTTGTCGCCGAGATCGGTGGTCTTGATCTCCACTTTGGAGAAATCGACCGGCGGGGGAGCGGCCGGAGGCTGCTGCTGTTGGGCGAGGGCATGTCCCGCCAGCCACATCGTGGTTGCGGCAACAGCGATTGCGGTCCGGATCATGAGATGCCTCCCCGGCGTCGATTTTGGCAGATTCCTAGCACAGGAATGCATGGCTTGCCGAGTTGCGAGCTGTCAATGAGCCTGCTTGAATGTGGCTTAAGGAGGCGCGCGGCCAAGCGCTCCAACGAGCAAATGTCCGAGGAGACGACATGACCTCACCGATCGCGGGCGGCGTGGATTGTGACCTGCATCCCGCCGTCCCGCATTTGACGAGCCTGTTGCCTTATCTGAACGATTACTGGCGCGACCAGGTGACCACGCGAGGCATGACCGACCTGGTGTCGCAATCCTATCCCTCGAACTCGCCGATCACCGCGCGTCCGGATTGGAGGCCGTCGCAGGGCAAGCCCGGTTCCAGCCTCGACGACATGAGCAAGCAGACACTCGACGTCTTCAAAGTGAGTCATGGCATCTGCAATCCGCTCTACGGCGTGCAGATGGTGTTTTCCGAGGACATGGCGGATGCATTCTGCCGAGCGCTGAACGATTGGCTCACCAAGGAATGGCTCGACAGGGACGAGCGGTTGCGTGGCTCGATCGTGATTCCCGTGCAGAGCGTCGAGAAATCGGTCGCCGAGATCGAACGCTGCGCGCAAGACCGGCGCTTCGTCCAGGTGCTGATGCTGGTGATGGGCGACATGCCGCTGGGCAAGCGTGCGTATTGGCCGATCTACGCGGCGGCCGAACGGCATGGCTTGGTCGTCGGCATCCATGCCGGCTCCAACTATCACAACCCGCCGACCTCGGTCGGCTGGGGCTCCTATCATATCGAAGACTACGTTGCGCAGGCGCAGGCGTTCCAGACCCAACTGACCAGCCTGATTGTCGAGGGTGTATTCGCGCGCCATCCTCACCTGAAAATGGTGATGCTGGAAAGTGGCTTCACCTGGCTGCCGCCGTTTCTCTGGCGGTTGCACAAGTTCTGGCGCGGCATCCGGATGGAAACGCCGTGGGTCGATCGCGCGCCGCTCGAAATTGTGCGCAGCAATATCCGATTTTCGCTGCAGCCGATCGACGCCCCGCCGGATCCGGCTACGCTAAATCGCCTATTTGACCATATGCAGTCGGACGAATTGCTCTTATTCTCGACGGACTATCCGCACTGGCAATTCGACGGAAACGAAGCGCTGCCCGAAGGATTATCTTCCGATCTCGTGCGCAAGATCATGATCGATAACCCGCTTGCGACGTACGGCCGGCTGAGGCACGGGGCTACCAAGGAGACGACGCCATGAACATACAGTTCCGCGACCGTCCAGAGCCGGCATCGACCGACGTGGCCAAGACCTCTGATATCAAGACCTCTCATATCAAGACCTCTCATATCAAGACCGCGATCGCCGATTGCGATATCCATCCGGCGCGCGCGACCAAGACCGAACTGTACCCCTATCTCGCCAAGCGCTGGCACGAGCATCTCGAGACCTACGACAAGCGTCCCTATCACGGCATGATGGAAGGCCCGCCCTATCCGAAGGCGCAGCCCAACGCGTCGCGGCGCGACGCCTATCCGCCGGAAGGCGGCCCGCAGGGCTCGTCGCTGTCGTTCATGCAGCAACAGCACCTCGATCCGAACAATGTCGTGCTCGGCGTCCTCAATCCACTTGCCACGGGGCAGGGCATCCGCAATCACGACCTTGCCGCCGCCATTTGCTCGGCGATCAACGACTGGCAGATCGAGAAATGGACCAGCAAGGACAAGCGCCTCAAAGGCTCCATCGTGGTTGCCAACGAGGACGGGGCGGCGGCTGCCGCCGAAATCCGCACGCGCGCAGGCGACAAGAATTTCGTGCAGGTGCTGCTGTTGAGCCGCAACGTCGAGCCGCTCGGCCAGCGCCGCTACTGGCCGATCTATGAGGCGGCGGAGGAGGCCGGGCTTCCGGTCGGCATCCATGCCTTCGGCTTCGGCGGCAATCCGATCACCGCCTCCGGCTGGCCCAGCTTCTACATCGAGGAGATGGTCGGCCATGCGCAGTGCCAGCAGACCGTGCTGGCGAGCCTCGTGCTGGAAGGCGTGTTCGAGCGGCATCCGACACTCAAGATGATCATGATCGAGGCCGGTTTCGGCTGGGCGCCGTCTTTGTCATGGCGACTGGACAAGACTTTCAAACGGCTGCGTAGCGAGGTGCCGCATCTGAAGCGGCCGCCGTCGGAATATATCCGTGAGCATATCTGGTGGACCACGCAGCCGATGGAAGACCCTGAACGGCGCGATCACCTGTTCCAATTGATCGACTGGATCGGTTGGGACAGATTGTTGTTTGCGACCGACTATCCGCATTGGGATTATGACGACCCATCGCGGGTGCTGCCGGCCGGCGCCAGCGACGCCAACCGCGACGCGTTCTATCTCGGCAATGCGCGGAAGCTGTACGGGATCGTTTAATGGTTCGTCATGTCATTGCCCCGGTGGACGAATTGCCGCCGGGCACGCGCAAGTTTCTCACCATCGACGAGCGTCCGATCGCGATTTTCAATATCAAGGGCGAGTTCTTTGGCCTCTTGAATCGCTGCCCGCATCAGGGCGCAGCCCTGTGCGAAGGCCCATTGATCGGGCTCGCGCAGTCCTCCGATCCCGGCGCGATCGAGTATACGAGAGCAGGCGAGATCATCCGCTGCCCCTGGCACGGCTGGGAGTTCGATATCCGCACCGGGCAATCCTATTGCGACCCCAAGCGATTCCGCGCCAAGGCGTATCCGGTCAATGTCGAGCCAGGCGCAGCCTTGGTGAAGGGGCCCTATGTCGCCGAGACCATCAAGGTCGCGGTGGAAAGCGACTATGTGGTGGTGGAGTTGTGATCGTCACTCCGAGGCATCGCGAAGCGACGAGCCCGCAATCATCCGCCGTTCCCGCGCGTAACGCACCAGCGCGACGAAGCGATAGATGCCGTGCACGAATTTACCGTAGGGCATCGTGATGAACAGTGCGAACACCACGCCCAGATGCAGCGCCAGGAGCGGGCCCATCGCCGCCGTATCGCGCAAGAGCAGCAGCGCCATGCCGGTGGCGCTGGTCAGGAGCAGCATCAGGATGAAGGCGGCATCCATTCCGGTGCGCGCAGCATCGGTGAGCGCCGGGTCGCGTTGCCATTTCGCAGCCAGCAGTCCCGCGGGACCAACCAGGAGTCCTACGCCGCCCAGCGTGCCCAGCGCCACCGGCAGGTCCCACCACGCATAGGGCGCCTCGCGCGCCAGCAGATAATGGTAAAGGGTCGCCACGCAGGTTGCGGCGAAGCACAGCAAAAATCCGTAGAAGGTGAGATGGTGATAGATCTTGCGGCGGTCGGTCGGACGCTCGTCCTCGTTGAAGCAGCCGACGCCGCCACCGTCGAGATAGCGCAAGTTCCCGGTATCTCGGATCGCCTGCCACAGCGAAGGTGCATCGCTCTTCATGCCCACGGGTTCGCCGATATCGCGCCAGAAGGCGCGCACGCCCATGACGAGCGCGATGATCGCGTACAGGAACGCCGCGCTGAACAGTGCCGCCATCGCGTTATGCGGCATCAGGGCATAGAACGCGCCGGGGCCGGTGTGAATGCCGTGCAGCGCCTTCGGATCGTTGAAGACGGCAAAGCCGAAGATGAAGACCGCGACACTGAGCGCTGCGATCAAACTGATCGCCACACCGTTGTGCTCGAACAGGCCCGCGCACGCACGCGGCCAGGCATAGGCGACGTAGGACTCGGCGCGCGCGATCGCGAGCGTCCTGGGCACGTTGACGTCGAATTCATGCGGCGGCGAGAACTGGCAATCGGTGTAGCAGGCGCCGCAGGCGTGGCACAGATTGGCAAGATAATTGAGATCGCCGTCCGAGAACGCGCGGCGCATTTCCATCGCCGGAAATACCGCGCACAGGCCCTCGCAATAGCGGCACGAATTGCAGACCGTCATCAGGCGGTCGGCCTCGGTGAGGATTTTGGTGCCGTGCATGTTGATGCGCTCTACGGCTTCTTGGTCAAGCCCTTGCCCTCCAGCCAATTCTGGATCAGGCCGGCGACTTGCCTGTTGTTCTTGTCCATCATCATCATGTGTGAATTGCCCTTGATTCCGGCTTTCGGCAGTTCGACGACATCGACGCTGCCGCCGGCGGCCTTCATGGCGTCGGCAAAGGCCAAGCCGGTGGCGCGGATTTTCGGCCAGCGTGAATCGCGCTCGATGTAGTCGCCGTAGATGAACAGCGTCGGGATGTCCTTTAGAACATCGATCCTGGCGGGATCGCCGACGCCAGCCGGCTCGACCGCGATCAGCGCCTTGACCTTGTCGGGGCGGGCCTGCGCCACCTTGAAGCCGAAGGTGCCGGCCTGGCTGTGGAACAGGATGATGCAAGGACCGATGCGGTCGATCTCGGCGGTATAGGCCGCAATCGTCGCATCGTCGTTGGTGGTCCAGCGCGGCACGCCCTGCTTGACGAAATTCTCGTAGGCCTCGTTGGGAAACTGGCTGCCGGGCATCAGCTTGCGCTTGGCCGGATCAGGATCGTAGGAGTTCGGACCATCGCCGATGCGAAATCGCTCGAACGGATTGGCGGTCGTCAAAAACAACGGCTCGCTCTTGAAGATGTCCGGATATTGCGCCCATCCGGCGCGCCCGCGCTCGACCGCGTCCGAATTGTACACGCTCCAGCCCTTGCGCAGGAAATAATTCAGCCAGCCTTCGCGTCCGTCCGGCGTGGTCTCGTAGGTGACGCCGGTCAGGCCGCCGCCATGCCACAACAACAGCGGATAGGCGCCCTTTTCGTTGGCGGGCAGGAAGTATTGCACATACATTTGCTCGACCTGGTAGACCCCGTTCGGGTCGACCTTGGCCGGCACGCCGCCCGGCGTGAAGGTGACCTCCTTGACCGGCTTGCCCGAGATTTCCACCAGTCGTCCGCCGACATGGAAAGAGCCCATGTCGCGCAGCGTGATCGCCTCCTCCGCGCCTGCCGGTGTCGAGGCCATCAGAACTGCGGTGATGGACGTTGCTGCAAGGCGTGACATCGCTCCTCGTGACATGGCTTCTCCCCGAAATGACTGCGATCGTTAGTTCGTCGCATTTTTTGCCGCTTCCTGTCCGGCGATCCGCCCGAACACGCTGCCGATGGTCATGCCGATGCCGGCCGCGTAGCCCTTGCCGAGCACATTGCCCGCCATGATCTCGCCGGCAGCAAACATGTTGGCCGACGGCTTGCCGTTCTTCATCAGGATGCGCGCCTGCCGGTTCACGCGGGTACCGAGATAGGTGAAGGTGATGCCGGGCCGCACCGGATAAGCATAATAAGGCGGCGTCTCGATCTTTCGCGCCCAATGGGTTTTGGGCGGCATCACGCCTTCGGTACGGCAATCGTCGAGGATCGTGTGATCGAAGGTGCCGGGTTGCACCGCGGCGTTGAACTCGGTGACGGTTTTTTCGAGCGCGGCCGGATCAAGCTTGAGCTCGCTGGCGAGCCCGGCAATGCTGCCGGCGCCGATCGGCGGGAACAGCGTCGGCATAAAACTCGTCACCACCGTCTTGTCGAAGACGATGTAGGCGATCTGGTCGGGCTGGGCTGCCACCAGCCGACCCCAGATGGCATAACGTTTCGGCCAGATGTCTTCGCCCTCGTCGTAGAAGCGCATGGCGTTCTTATTGACGACGATGCCGAACACCACGGAATCATGCCGCGTGATGATGCCGCCGTCGAATTTCGGCGCGCGGGCGTCGATCGCGACCGCGTGGCATTGGGTGGGATCTCCGACCTCCTGCACGCCGTTGGCGAGCAGCATCTTGAGGATCGCGCCGCGATTATAAGGCGTGCCGCGGATCAGGAAATTATCAGCGGCCTCGCCCCAATATTCCTTGAGCCATTCGATATTGGCCTCGAACCCGCCGGCGGCCGCAACCAGCGTCGACGCGCGCGCCCGAACGCGGCCGTCGCCCTGCTTGAGAACAGCGGAAAGAAACATGCCGTTGTCGATTTCGAGGTCCATCACTTCAGCGTCGTAGAGGATCTCGACGCCGAGCTTTTCTGCGGTGAGATAGAGCGCGTTCAGCATCGCCCGGCCGCCGCCAAGGAAGAACGAATTGGTGCGCCCCAGGCTCAGCGTGCCGCCGAGCGACGGTTGCCAGCGCACGCCCTGCTCGACAATCCAGTTCAGGATGTCCTTGGACTCTCTGATCATGTAGCGCGCCAGTTCCTCGTCGGTTTCCCCGCCGGTCACGCGCAGGAGATCCTCCCAGAATTCCTCTTCACTATACGGCCCGGTCAGGATCTCGGTCGCCGCATCGTGGGCGCAGCGCATGTTGCGGGTGTGGCGGGTGTTGCCGCCGCGATAGAATTTCGGCGCGCCCTCCAGCACCAGTACCGAGGCGCCCGATCGACGCGCACTGATCGCGGCGCACAGGGCGGCATTGCCGCCGCCGATCACCAGCACGTCGAACTTGCGAATGAAATCGACCATGCTGGGTTTTTTATCTTGTTGGCATGGAATGAGCGAGGCCACCGGCCGGTAGGCACCCGGCCGGCCATTCTTGAACTTGAACTTACGCGATGACGGCCTTGCGGGTCTCGATGGTCCGGCCGGCGCGATAGACCGTCAACGTCGCGACGATGCCCAGCGTCGCCGCGCACATCAGCCAAAATCCCGGAGAAGCCTTGTCGCCGGTATGCTGGATCAGCCATGTCGACGCAAACGGCGTGAAGGTTCCGAACAGGGCCGCTGCAAGCGCAAAGGCCAGTGAGAAGCAGGTGGTACGGACATGCGCTGGTACGATCTCGACTAGGCAGCCCAGCATCGTGCCGCTGTAGACGCCGAAATAAAACGAGAACATCAACTCGACGGCCAGCATCTTGCCGAACGTCGGGTCGGCCACCAGCCAGTGCAGCGCAGGATAGGCCGTCAGGAACGAAAGGCCGGCGATCGTCAGCAGCACCGGCTTTCTGCCAAGCCGATCAGACACCGCGCCACCGACCGGATTCCAGATGAAGTTCATCACGGCAACCAGAAGCGTGACGAGCAGGGCCTCCTGCGAGGAGAGTTTCAACACGGTCTTGCCGAAGGTCGGCGTATAGACGGTGACGAAGTAGAAGGTCGTGGTGGTCAAAATGGCGATCATCATGCCGAGGATGACGATGCGCCAGTTGGCGAGCGCGGAGGCGAATACTTCGCTTGCGGTCGGATGTTTCTTCATTTTCAGAAACTCAGGAGTTTCCTCCAGCGTCCGGCGCAGCAAGAAGATGAAGGGAATGATGAGGCAGCCGACGAAGAATGGAATGCGCCATTTGGCAACTCCGCCTCCACCAAGGAAGCCCATCACAGTATCGCCCGGAATAGCCTCACTAAGCACGAAGCCGAGGATCGCGGCGACGAAGATTGCGACCTGTTGGCTGGCCGACTGAAACGAGGTGTAGAAGCCTCTGTTGCCCGGGGTGGAAATTTCGGCCAGGTACACTGAGACGCCGCCGAGCTCGACGCCGGCAGAAAATCCCTGTAGCAGCCGGCCGATCAGCACGATGACCGGCGCGGCGATGCCGATCGTCGCGTAGGTCGGGCAGAAGGTGATCACCACGGTACCGAACGCCATGATGGTGAGCGTCACGATCAGCCCCTGGCGGCGACC
>Ga0209687_1000747_pt1 | contig 10564 bp, 8 predicted proteins | sample GraSoiAngelo_136_FD_185893 | JGI IMG/M metagenome (GOLD analysis project Ga0209687, IMG submission 185893) | Grasslands soil microbial communities from the Angelo Coastal Reserve, California, USA - 14_0929_09_20cm (SPAdes) (version 2) | ecosystem: Environmental > Terrestrial > Soil > Grasslands ...
TCCAACTCCGGCGCCCTGCGCATGCAGCTGCAGGATGGTCACGGCGCCGAATAGATAGGCCCCGATCACGAGGCGCCCTGGCAGCCATGAGGCAAAAACCACCAGCGCCAATGCGATCCATCCGCGGCCGGCCGTCATGCCCGGGATGAAGAACGGCGTGTAGGCGAGCGGCAGGTAGGCGCCGGCGAGCCCGGCGCAAGCGCCGCCGAACATCACGGCGAACGTTCGGATCCGCAGCACGGGATACCCCAGCGCGTGCGCTGATACGTGGTTGTCGCCGCAGGCGCGCAAAACCAGTCCCGGCCGCGTTCGATAAAGGAACCACCACACCGCAACGATCAGCGCCAGCGAGAGATAGATGAAAGGATCTTCGCCGAACAGGATGCGCCCAATCAGCGGAATATCGGTGAGGCCCGGAATATGAAGATGCGGAGCCGGCGTTATTCTCTCGCCGACGAAGCCGGCGCCGATCAGCCCGGATAGTCCGATGCCGAGGATCGTCAGCGCAAGACCGCTGGCAACCTGGTTGACAGCAAGGCCCAGCGTCATCATCGCGAAGATCAAGGACAGCAGCGCGCCGGCGATGATCCCGCACAGCGCGCCGACGATCATCATGCCCTCGACACCGAGATTGAGCACGCCGGCACGCTCGGTCACCAATTCGCCGGTGGCGGCTATCAACAGCGGCGTCGATGCCGCCAGCACCGAAAGGATAATCGCCTCAACCAGTTCCACTGGACACCTGCCGTGACGCGAAAACGAGCCGGAAGCGGTAGAGGATGAGGGAATCGCAGGCGAGCACGTAGAACAGCAGGATGCCCTGAAACACCTTGGTGACGTCCAACGGGATCTTCATTGCAATCTGGGCCTGCTCGCCGCCGATGAAGGTGAGTGCGAGGAACAGGCCTGCAATTAGTATTCCAATTGGGTTCAGCCGGCCCAGAAATGCGACGATGATCGCGGTAAAACCGTAGCCGGGCGAAATGCCGGGCTGCAGGTGCCCAACTGGCCCGGCAACTTCGATGATTCCGGCCAAGCCTGCGAGCGCGCCCGAGACAGCGAATGTCAGGAGGATCAACTGGTTGGCGTTAAATCCGCCGAACCGTGCCGCCCGCGGCGCGGCGCCGACGACGCGAATTTCGAATCCCTTGATGGTGCGCCCCAACAGCACCGCCGCCGCGGCAACGATCAAGAGCGTGATGATGGCGCCGAGATGCAGACGGCCACCTTCGACCAAAATCGGCACGGTCGCGACCGGATCGAACTCGGCGGTGGTCGGGAAGTTGAAGCCCGCCGGGTCGCGCCATGGCCCACGCACGAGATAATCGAGCAGGAGGTCGGCGACATAGACCAGCATCAGGCTGGTGAGGATTTCGCTGGCGCCGAACCGAACCTTGCATATCGCCGGTATCAGGGCATAGAGCGCGCCTGCGACGGCACCGAGCAGCAGCATCGCGGGCAGCACCCAAAAGCCCGCGTCGGTGCCTTGCGTCTTCACCGCGAGCCAGCTACCGGCGACGGCCCCGATCAGGAATTGTCCTTCGGCCCCGATATTCCAGGCGTTGGCGAGATAACACAGCGACAAGCCGATCGCGATCATCACCAGCGGGCTCGCCTTCACGGCGATTTCCTGCAGCGAATAAGCGTCGGTCAGGGGATCGATGAAGTAGACGATGAGCGCCGAAATCGGATTCTTGCCAAGGATGACGAACAGGATGCTCATGGTCACGATGGTGAGGCCGATCGCGATCAACGGCGAAACCAGCGCAATCGTGTTCGATCGCTCGGCGCGCTTCTCAAGCACCAACTGCATGCGCCGCTTCCCTTTCGTCCAGGCTGCTTCCGCCCATCAGCAGGCCAAGCTTTTCGCGGCTGGCTTCGCTGGTGGCGAGCGGCTGCGAAAGTCGGCCATGAAACATCACCGCGATCCGGTCGGTGATTTCGGCGAGCTCGTCGAGGTCCTGGCTGGTGACGAGCACGGCGGCGCCTGCGGCCGCGAGATCAAGCACTGCCTGGCGGATGACGGCGGCTGCGCCCGCATCAACGCCCCAGGTCGGCTGGCTGACAACGAGCACGGCGGGATTTCGAAGAATCTCGCGGCCGACGATGAACTTCTGCAAATTGCCGCCCGACAGGCTCGCAGCTTCCGGATCGCGTTTGGCCTTGCGTACGTCGAAAGCCTCTGTGGCGCGGTCAACCGTCTTTAGCGTCGCCGTGGTGTTGATGAAGCCACGCTGCACCATGCCGCTGGCGGCATGGCCGGTCAAAAGCGCGTTCTCGGAAAGCTTCATCCGCGGCGCGGTGCCATGGCCGAGCCGCTCTTCCGGCACGAACGCCGCGCCGAGCTTGCGCCGCTGCGTGATCGAAAGATGTCCGGCGGCGACGCCTTCGATCACCACCGTGCCAGGGTCCTGCGACAACCGCTCGCCGGAGAGCGCCGCGAACAACTCGTCCTGCCCATTGCCGGCGACGCCGGCGATGCCCAGGATTTCGCCACCCTTCAATTCGAGCGAGATATGTTGCAGCCGCACGCCATGAGGATCGTCGGGCTCAAGGCTCAGATCGTTCACGACGAGGCGCGGCACCGTGATTTTGCGCTCGGCGCCAGCCCGGACTTCCTTGATCTCGGTGCCGACCATCATGCGCGCCAGCGAGCTAGCGGTTTCCGCCTTTGGGTTGCAGGTTGCGACCTTCTTGCCGAGACGCAGGATCGTTGCGGTGTCGCACAGCCGCTTCACTTCTTCCAGCTTGTGGCTGATGTAGAGGATCGCGCGGCCCTCTGCCTTCAGGCGATCCAGCACGATGAAGAGCTGATCGGCCTCCTGCGGGGTCAATACCGCGGTCGGCTCGTCAAGGATCAGGAATTTGGGATCCTGCATCAGCGCGCGAACGATTTCGATGCGCTGCCGCTCGCCTACCGATAGTTGCCAGACCTCGCGTTTTGGGTCGAGCGGAAGCCCATAAACATTGGATACCTGCTCGAGGCGCGCCGACATGTCCTTGAACGTCTCCTTGCCGTCGAGACCGAGCGCGACGTTCTCGGCGACGGTAAGATTGTCGAACAGCGAGAAATGCTGGAACACCATGCCAATGCCGCGGCTGCGGGCTTCCGATGGTCCGGACAGGATCATCCTCTTGCCTTGCCAGAGCATCTCGCCTTCGCTCGGTTGAATGAGGCCATAGATGGTTTTGACCAGCGTCGATTTTCCGGCGCCATTCTCGCCGAGGAGGGCGTGTATCTGCCGTGGCCAGATCTCGATATCGACGCGGTCATTGGCGAGGAAGTCGCCATAGCGCTTGGTCAGGCCAACCGTCTGAAGCAGCGGCGTTTCGGTGGAATGCAGGTCAGGCGCCGAATTTAGCATTCGCTGTCACGCACGCGGTGGAATGAGGTGCCTCAATTGTGGGCTAGTTTGGAGTTCGGCGTAAGTAGCCAAAAAGCGCCAGCCTTTGCCCAACGCTTGAGCAGGTGAGAACCCAAGCGATTCGGTTTGATCCTTCGGAAGCTCAGCCGACAGAGGATGACCAGGACGGGCCATGCGGTCGTCGGAGCGGTGTCTAGCTGTTGCAAAATTGTGACGGGTAAGACAATTCGGAACCTTCGCATGGCGCCTGACGCGAAGTTGAGCAGCATGGTTCCACGCAACGAGACCCAATCGGCATGCAGCCTTGCAACCTGCCCGTGAAGCCAGTTCTGCGTCGGATCGTCGCGGAAAGCCAATAAAAGTAGGCGCAACCCGCGCCGCCCCACCGCTCCGCAGCGTGCTCATCGTGCACGCAGCAGCCGTGCTCATCGGGCGTAACCCGCTGATACAGCGACTTTCTTGATGAAACTTGCGCCATGCCCTGGGGAAAGTTGAGGCTTCTCACCTCACGGGAACAGCGCAACTGTCACATTCAAGGGCCTCGATCTGTCGCTCGGTAACTTTCAGCTCGGTAACTTGGGGGTATTCAGGATGTCTTCTCGTGTTTCACTACTAGCAGCCGCCGCGATGTCGCTCGCGGCACTTGCTTCAACCGGCTCCGCCAGCGCCGCGGACCTACCAGTCAAGGCCAAGCCGATCGCCGACCTGCCGTTCTTTCTCGTGATCGATGACCGGGTGACCTATTCATGGATGCCAAAGGGTACCGATCCCGGTGAATTTAGCACCAGGCCGGATGGTTCGATCAACGGCAAGACCGCAAAGTCAGTCTATTCGTTCACCCATTTCGATGCTTGGGCCTACGGCACTAATTTCTTCACCATCTCGATGTTCAAGTCGGATCACAACGATCCGGCCAACCCCTGCACTGCGCCGGGAGTGACCATTACTGGCGGCCCAGCAAATTGCGCGGGCGCAACCGAAATCTACGGCCTGATCCGCTCTACCTTCGGCTGGAACGAAATCTTCAACACCCACGCCTTCACGATGGGGCCTTTGCATAACATCTCGTTCGAGGTCGGCGCCGATGCCAATACGGAAAATAACTTCCTGACGCCGGCAAAACGCGACTTCGTCGCCGGTCTGCAGTTCGCTTTCGACCTTCCCTACAAGGGCTATTTCAATGTTGCGCCTTTGGCGTACAAAGAGATCAACCACAACGCCTTCAACCAGTGTGGTCTGTTTGGTCCGGGCGTTCCTGGCGTGACTTGCTCGGTTGACGGCAACACCGATTTCAAGACCACTTGGGCGGTTGAGACCAATTACTACATGGATCTGGGCTTCCTGCCCGAGAACATGCAGTTCTTCTCGATCAGCGGTCGTGCAGCCTGGTATGGACCGAAAGGCGATTCGAACGGCCTGCCGGCGATCTCAGGTGTCGGTCGGTTCAGCAACGCCAGCAAGACTGAGTTCAACTCCGAACCGATCCGTCTGACATTTGACGCCAGCAAGGCCTTCATGGGCCCGAAGTACTCGCACTTCGTTGACGTCTGGGTTGCCTACCGTTACTGGCAGAACAAATTCGGCCTTGATCACAACGCCACACCCGGCGTCTGCACCATCGCGGCCACCGGCGCCAGCACCAATAGCTGCACCGAATCCACCGTCTACACCGGTATCACCTTGAAGTTCTAACCACCTGATTGTCTCCCAGGTGAAAAGCGATGGCGCCGCGATGAACCCCGCGGCGCCATCATCTTTTTTGAGTTGAGCCGAAGCTATTTGGTCCAGACGCCGGCGTGCAATGCTTCCGCCTCGTCCTCAAGCAACGGTCCTTTGACCTCGGTTGCCCGCTGACCGCTCTTGAAAACTTCGCGGCAGGGCAAATCGAGGGTGGGATTCTCCGGATGATTGCCGGTAACCACGCGCAACCGATGCTCGCTCAGGCCGTAGACCAGGCGGCCAATTCCCGCCCAATAGATCGCGCCCGCGCACATCGCGCAGGGTTCGGCGGAGGAATAGAGCGTAGCCGTTTTGAGAACATCCGTGCTCAGCGTCGTGCAGGCCTGTGTCGCCAGCAATCGCTCGGCGTGCGCGGTGCCGTCATGCGACGGCATGTAGCCGTTCTCGGCCTCAATCAGCACGGTACGATCCGCATCCACGAGAATAGCGCCAAACGGATGATTGCCATGGCTTAGCGACCGGCGGGCGACCTCAAACGAGCGGCGCAGGAAATACGCGTCGAGCTCGGATGTGCTCATCTTCGAAAGATCGTTCATGACCGCCATCATGCAGACCGCGGATGCGGCATGCAAGGACGCCTGTCAGTGCCCCGCCATGTGCCGACCGATCTCGGTCAAGTCGGCCTCGCTGGCGCGCGCTTCGTAGACGAACTGGCCGTGAAACATCACGACCAGGCGGTCGGACAGTTCGAGCAATTCGTCGAGGTCCTCGCTCACCAGCAGCACGGCCGCGCCGCGGTTTCGCGCGGCCATGATCTCGGCATGGATTTGCGCGACCGCCGCGAAATCGAGACCGAAACAGGGATTGGCGGCGATCAGCACCTCGACATCGCCGCCAAGCTCGCGCGCCAGCACGGTGCGCTGGACGTTGCCGCCGGACAGCGCCGAGATCGGCGTATCGGGCGTGCGGGTCTTGATCTTGTATTGCGCGATCTTCTTTTCGGCGTCGTCGCGAAACGCCGTACGGTTGAGCCACCAGCCGCCGCTTGCGAACGGGGCGCGATCGAACTCGCGGAAGGCGATGTTGTCGGCGACGCTCATGCCGCCGACGCAGGCGTTCTTCAGCGGTTCTTCCGGCAACAGCGACATCTTGTGCCGGCGCATTTCCTCGCGGCTGGCGCGATAGATATCGCCGGCGACGCGAACCTCGCCGCTTTCGGCCTCGCGTTGGCCAGCGAGCACCTCGACGAGCTGGCGCTGGCCGTTGCCCGAGACGCCGGCGATGCCGACGATTTCCCCGCCGCGGACGGCAAGCGAGACGCCACGGACCGCGATCGCCCCGGCGTCGTCGAGCGCGCTCAGCTTGTCCAGCTCCAACCGTGCCTCACCGACCCCGCCGACCCGGGCCGGCTGAATGGTCAGCTCCTCCGCGCCGATCATCATGCGGGCCATGTTGTCGGGCGTGAGATCGGCCACCTTGCCGTGGCCGGCCAGCTTGCCGCGCCGCAGGATCGTCACCTCGTCCGCAAACGCCATCACCTCGCGGAATTTGTGCGTGATCATCAGGATCGTCAGATCGCCGCCGAGGACCATGTCGCGCAGCATGCCCAGCACTTCATCGGCCTCGCCCGGCGTCAGCACCGAGGTCGGCTCATCCAGGATCAGGAAACGCCGCTTCAAATAGAGCTGCTTGAGGATTTCGCACTTCTGCCGCTCGCCGGCGGAGATGTCCGACACCCTGGAATCGAGCGGCACCTTGAACGGCATCCGCGCGAGAAAGGCTGCCAGTTGCTTCTTTTCCTTGGTCCACTCGAGCACTGCCGGTACGTCGTCGCGCGCCAGCACCAGATTTTCGGCGACCGTCATCGCCGGCACCAGCGTAAAATGCTGATAGACCATGCCAAGCCCGAGCGCGTGCGCGTCCTTTGGGTTCGCGATCGCCTGTTCGCGGCCGCCGACCAGCACGTCGCCTTCGGTCGGGTGGTAATAGCCCATGATGCATTTGACCAGCGTGCTTTTGCCGGCGCCGTTTTCGCCGAGCAGCGCGTGAAATGTGCCCGGGCGGACTTTGAGCGCGACATTGTCCAATGCCACGAAATCGCCGAACCGCATCGTCATGGCGACGGCGTCGACGCCAAGGGCGCCTGCCGGCAACGGCGTCTCGCCGATGATCACGACAACGCTCCGATCAGTTCGGCTGAACTTGCGACGGCGCCGAACACGCCGCCCTGCATCTTGATCATCTTCAGCGCGTGATCGTGGTTGCTCTTGTCGGTCGCGGCACAGCAGTCCTCGATCAGCACGCATTCGAAGCCGCGGTCGTTGGCCTCCCGCATCGTGGTGTGAACGCAGACATCGGTGGTGATGCCCGTGAGCACGATGTTCTCGATGCCGCGCAGCCGCAGCATCAATTCAAGATCGGTGGCGCAGAACGAGCCCTTGCCCGGCTTGTCGATGACAGGCTCGCCCGGCAATGGCGCCAAATCGGGAATGATCTCCCAGCCGGCTTCGCCGCGCACCAGCACGCGGCCGCAGGGGCCGGGATCGCCGATCCCGGCGCCGATCTGGCGCGAGCGCCAGCGCTTGTTGGCAGGCAGGTCAGTGAGATCGGGGCGGTGGCCCTCGCGGGTGTGGATGATGTGAAAACCTTGGGCCCGCATGACCGAGAGCAATCGCTTGATCGGCTCGATCGGCGCACGGGTCAGCGACAGATCGTATCCCATTTTGTCGACATAGCCGCCGACGCCGCAAAAATCCGTCTGCATGTCGATGATGATGAGCGCGGTATTTTCAGGCCGCAGATCGCCGTTGTAAGGCCACGCGTAGGGTTCGGATTTGACGTAACGCTCGGGCATGGTTTTCGGTCTCACGGCTAGCGCGTCCAGTTATCGGGTGATCGAGAGTTCAGCCGGCGCGCCGGTCAGCGTGCGTTTCGGCGAGCAGGTGATGATCATGATCGCAAGCGTCAGGATATAGGGCGCGGCGTTGAACAAGTAGTAGCCCGAGGTGATGCCGACCGATTGCAGCGCCGGGCCAAGCGCCGCGGCGCCGCCAAACGCTAGCGATGCCCACAGGCACAGCATGGGGTCCCATCGCGCGAAGATCACCAGCGCCACCGCGGTGATGCCTTGTCCGGAGGAGAGGCCCTCGTTCCAGCTGCCGGGATAGAACAGCGACAGGAACGAGCCGCCGATGCCGGCAAGGAAGCCGCCGACCATGGTGGCCTTGAGGCGGATCGCCAGCACGGAATAGCCCATCGCGCGCGCCGCGTCCGAGCTTTCGCCGGCGGTGCGGATCAAGAGGCCCCAGCGCGTGGTCCGGAAGGCCCAGTACAGCACCGGTGCCAGCACGACGCCGATCAAAAACAACACATTGATTCTGAGCGCGGCGCGCAGTTGGGCGATATCGCTCCACCATCCGAAATCGATCGCCGGCAGCCGCGGCGCCGTCGGCTCGATCAAAGGCTTGCCGAGATAGAACGCCAGGCCCGTGCCGAACAGCATCAGCGCGATGCCCACCGCGATGTCGTTGACGCGCGGCAGCGAGCAAATCCCGGCGTGCAGCGCGCCGAGCAGCGATCCCGTCACGCCGGCGGCGAGCACGCCGAGCCAGGGTGATCCCGTGAGATAGGAGACGCCGTAGGCGCTCATCGCGCCCATCACCAGCGTGCCCTCGAGCCCGAGGTTGATGCGCCCGGACCGCTCGGTGATGCACTCACCGAGGCTGACGAACAGGAACGGCGTGGAAACGCGGATCGCGCCGCCGAATACCGCGAGGGGGACCGTCCAGAGCCCGATCGTTCCGTCCGCCATGTCAGGACTTGCCCTTCAGAAAGCCAATTCGTCCGTACAGCGCATCGCTCGCGAGAACGAAGGCGAAGATAATTCCTTGCAGCACCTGCACGGATGCATCGGGCAGGCCGAGCCTGCGCTGCAACAGGCCGCCGCTGGCGCTGATGCCGCCGAGCAGGATCGCGACCGGTATAATTGCAAGCGGATTTTGCCGCGCCAGGAAGGCGACGAGGATGCCGGTGAAGCCGTAGCCGGCGGCAAGATTGGCATTGGTGCGGCCCTGCACGGCGGCGACTTCCACCATTCCGGCAAGGCCAGCCGAGGCGCCCGCCAGAAAACAGATGGTCATGATCAGTTTGCCGACACCGAGGCCTACGATTTTGGCGGCGCGAATGTTGCCGCCGGCCACGCGCGCGGCGAAGCCGAACACGGTGTGATAGATCAGGATGTAGGAGGCAACGGCGGCAATCAGGCCGAACACCAGACCCCAATGCACGTCGGTGCCGGGAATGCTGCCGATCATGTTGGCGGCGCCGATCTCGCGCGTCGAGGGTTTGTTGAGGCTCGCCGGATCCCGCATCACGCCTTCGACCAGATGGTTGAGGATGGCGAGCGCGATATAGACGAGCAGCAGGCTCGATATCGTTTCGTTGACGCCGCGATATTGCCGCAAGCCGCCCGACAGCATGATCCACGAGCCCCCGCCGATCATGCCGGCGCAGACCATCGCGAGTTGCACCACGAGCGGCGGCATTGACGGCAAGGCCAGTGCCGCGCCGGTGGCCGCGAGCGCGCCGATCAGCAGCGCGCCTTCGCCGCCGATGATCACCATGCCGAGCTGCGCCGGCAGCGCCGTGCATAATGCGGTCAGTATCAGCGGCGCCGCGCGCGCCAGCGTGTTTTGCCAGGAGAACCAGGTGCCGAATGCGCCCTGGTACATATAGAAGTAGAGATCGAGCGGGTTCTTGCCGAACAGGGCGACGAAGACGCCGAACACCGCGAGCGCGCCGACCAGCGCCGCGCCCGGAATGAGGACGTATTCGATGGTCGTGCCGTGACGCTGGAGGAATCCTGGGTCGGCGGCCGGAGCTACTCCGACCGCCTCCACACCATCCGCCGTGTCTGTCGTCACGAAGTCGCCCCGATCACGCCCTCGACCAGATAATCCATCTTTTCGAGCTCGGGATCTTTCTGGCCGCGGTCGGTGCCGGCCGCGATCACGGCCTTGCCCTTGTTGTCCATGATCGGGCCCTTGAAGATGGTGTAGTCGCCGGCCGTGAGCTTGGCCTTGACGTCGTCGGCGTGCTTGCGCGCTTCCGCCGAGACGGCTTCACCGTAAGGGGACACCTTGACGATCTCTTCCTTGAGGCCGCCGCGGTAGAAGTTCGGGATCGATTCACCGGCGGCGATCATCTTGACGAATTTCGGATACAGCGCTTCCCAATTCCATTCGGCGCCGGTGAGATAGGCCTTCGGCGCCAAGGGCGACTGGTTGACGTGATAGCCACAGACCATGGCGCCGCGGCGGGCTGCGTTCTCCACCATGGTCTTCGGTCCGTCGACGTGGCAGGTCAGAACATCGACGCCCTGATCGATCAGGCTGTTGGTCGCCTCGGCTTCTTTGACCGGCATCGACCAGTCGCCGGTGAAGATGACCTGCGTGGTGGCCTTCGGATTGGCAAGCTTGGCGCCTAACGTGAAGGCATTGATGTTGCGCAACACCTGCGGG
>Ga0209687_1000749_pt1 | contig 10543 bp, 9 predicted proteins | sample GraSoiAngelo_136_FD_185893 | JGI IMG/M metagenome (GOLD analysis project Ga0209687, IMG submission 185893) | Grasslands soil microbial communities from the Angelo Coastal Reserve, California, USA - 14_0929_09_20cm (SPAdes) (version 2) | ecosystem: Environmental > Terrestrial > Soil > Grasslands ...
CGCAACGCATGACCGGTGACACGGTGATTATCATATGCGAGCCAGGAAGCACCCAAAACGCCGGTAATGACCATCGGCAGCCAGACGCGGGTCGTGCGGTCTGCCATACCTAGCGAGATGAGTGCTGGAACAACGAGCAGCAATCCCTCAAACGGCCGCGCCAAAATCACAATTGCTGCCCCGATTCCAAAAATCCAGGCGTAACTCCACTGCTTTGCGCGGACGATGCGAACCCATGCACCAGTTACTAGCGCACCACCAATTGCGGTAACTGCCCCTCCCCAGTAGCTGTTCATCCAGTAGCTGAAAAGATAAAGATCCAGGCCGATGAACGCACCCAACAACGCCCAGCCCCGGGGGAGCCACCCTTGCAGCGCCCAGCACAATGCTGCGGCCAGCATACCTGCACTCAACCACACACCGAACCAGGGATGCCCGAAAAGTAGCTGTCCTACTGCCAGCGCAAGCCCCTGCGCAGGTGGGAATCGAGAGGCGTAAGTAGGTTGTTGAAGGATATAGGTGCTTTCAAAGAAGTGCCATAGCGGATGCGCTGGATTCGTTAGGCGGCCGTGCGAAAAGGTGTCAGCTTGCAGAAGGTAGCTAAACTCGTCGTAGATGGATGGTTTGGGGATCGGCCAGATTGGGAGAAGCGCCGCCCGCACCACGAGCACGAACACGCCCAATCCGACCCAACTCAAAGTCTTGTGATGGGCAAGAGCGGAAAGCCAGCTCACAAACTTTTGCCACAAATCGCGCCAGATGGGCGGCACGGTTTTTGCAAAGGCGCCGAAAATTCCGATCAGTACCGCGCAGTAAACGAGCTGACGGATGTGCATGTCACGAAAACGGCATTCCTATCATCAACCCTGCTGAAACACGAGCGGCATTCGCGCGCATGAGATGCAGCCCATGTTGCGATTGGAGAGTGATTTTGACGATTGGTTGCACTAAAAGTGGATCCAATGCAGTTCGTGGATCAGACTCAGACCGTTGAAGTGTCAGTAGTCATTCCCTGCCTCAACGAGCAGGATACTCTGGCGCGTTGCCTCGAGAAAGCACGGAAAGCTTTCAGCGAGCACGGCATCGCGGGGGAAATTTTGGTGGCGGACAATGGCAGCACCGATTTGTCTCGAACTATCGCGGAGCGTGAGGGAGCGCGTGTCGTAACGGTCCAAGAGCCAGGCTATGGCAGCGCATTGATGGGAGGAATTGCCGCGGCGAACGGCCGATTCGTCGTTATCGGGGACGCGGATGACAGCTATGATTTCCTCGAGCTCCCGAAGATCGTAGAAAAATTGAGAGAAGGATTCGACCTCGTTCAGGGATGCCGCCTTCCGGCTGGTGGTGGTTCGATTCGGCCTGGCGCGATGCCATTTTTACATCGTTGGATTGGCAATCCAGTTTTCTCCTTTCTCGCACGAAGATGGTTCGGCGCACCAATCAACGACGTTTACTGCGGTCTGCGTGGTTTTACCAAGTCCATGTACGAACGGCTTGACCAGCGTTGCACAGGTATGGAGTTCGCCACGGAGATGATCATTAAAGCCAGCTTGCACGGCGAAAAAATCACCGAGGTGCCCATCACTCTGCACCGCGACGGACGCACATCGCACGCGCCGCATCTGAAAACGTTTCGAGACGGCTGGCGAACATTTCGCTATTTTTTGATGTGCAGTCCGCGTTGGCTGTTTCTCATCCCCGGTGGAGCATTTATCGGCTTTGGTTTGCTTGGTTATCTGGTCGCCATGCCAGGTTTGCGCATCGGGCACAGCACGTTCGACGCTCATACGTTGTTGTTCGCAAGCCTCGCCATCTTGTGCGGTTATCAATGGATCCTCTTCGCCCTCTTTGCCAAAACGTTCGCCGTTACCGAGGGATTCCTTCCACCAGACCGGCACTTGGAACGCTTTTTCGAACTCGTGAATTTGGAAAAAGGACTGGTCGTAGCAGCGCTGGCAATCCTCGCTGGGGGCTGTTTGTTGCTTGCCGCAATCTGGCAATGGTGGCTCACTGACTTTGGCCATCTGGATTACGCTCGCACGATGCGATTGGTCGTACCTGGCGCAACGCTCGTCGCCCTTGGCTTTCAAACAGTCTTCTCTAGTTTTTTCGTCAGCATTCTTGGCATGCGCCGAAAATGAATCTGTTTCAGCTGATCCTCTACCAAGCATGCGGTTATCGTTGCAATTGCACTCGAGAAGTGCGAAAAGCCTGACCAACGAATGAAAATGTCGAACATAATACTCCGCATTTTTTGGGTTGTCGTATTCCTCGTTCTGATCCACCCGACATGGGCCAAAGACGATCGATCGATTAAGGATTTGAGCAAGGCGCTTGCGGGGCTTTCGTCCGATGTGGATCCGAAGGAAGCCGAGCTCGTGTCGGTGACGGCGCATACGACGGCGCGCAAGCTCGCACGCGACTATCACGTCGTCTTAAACCCGGAGTTTCAAGCCTTCCTGGTCAACGTCGGCGCCCGAAAACGTGGTTGGTGCGGTCATTGGGCACAAGATATCGGCACGCGCTTGAAAGAACTCAAACCCAAGACGCTGGTTCTTCACTGGGGTGTGGCCTACGATCACACATCAAGCGAAAATAATTGCCTTGTAGTGACTGCGCGTAACCAGCCTTTCAAGGACGGAATCATCCTCGATGGCTGGCGCAGGGCCGGCAGATTATTCTGGTGCCCTGTCATAAAAGACGACGAATACGAAGTTGAACAGCATTACGGCCATTCCGGGATCACTGCATGGAAAGAGAACATGCAATGGAGCGCGTGGCTGCAAGATTACGAGCCAGGCAAGCCGAAAACCAAGGCGAAGATGGCAGCCAATAACAAAGCCACCAAAGTCGGCTCCGAACGCGATGAGCGAATCGGCAACAGCGATTCAACGCAGCCGGTGACGCCGTAGGGAGACGCAGACAAATCTCGCAGTCCGCCACTCTGGGAGTTTCCGCCGCAACGGACTGCTGCCGTTAGATGTGCCTCGGAAGGGAGATACGATATCACGGGTTCGAATACCCGTGATATCCGCGTAATCCGCGGTTAAGAATTCCTGATGCCCGCTAAATTCGTTCTTATCGGCAGCGGCCTCGCAGGAGGTTTGCTGGCCGCGTACCTTGGGCGACGCGGCTACGAAGTCGATCTTCACGAGAGGCGAGCTGATCCGCGCGAAGGCAACATTGTTGGCGGACGTTCGATCAATCTGGCAATTTCGACGCGTGGGATTCATGCGCTCGAACAGATCGGGATCGCTGACGAAGCGCTCCGTCACGCGATCCCGATGCGTGGCCGGATGATTCATGATAAAGCCGGCGCATTGCATTTCGCGCCTTACGATGTCGATCCCAAGAACTGCATCAACTCCATTGGGCGCGCCTCGCTTAACACCACAGTAATCGAAGCGGCGCAGCGGTACCCCAGTGTGCGCGTTCATTTCAATCGCAAATGTACCGACGTCGATCTGACCGAAGCGGTCTGTCGTTTGGAAACGGAGACCGGCAAATTGGCCGTGCGTGGTGACGCAGTAATCGGAGTGGATGGCGCATTTTCCGCGGTGCGGGCTTCCATGCAGCGAAACATCGACAGTTTCCAATACAACGAGAGTTATCTCGCGCACGGATACAAGGAGCTGACCATTCCGCCTGCGCCGGACGGGTCATGGCTAATCGAGAAAAACGCCCTCCACATTTGGCCGCGCAAAAGCTTCATGATGATTGCGCTCCCAAACCCGGACGGATCGTTTACCTGTACACTTTTTTGGGAATTCGAAGGACCGCGCAGCTTTACCACAACAAGAACGGATGACGATGTTCGGCACTTCTTCGATGAAGAATTTCCGGACGCCGTTCCGCTCATGCCGACGCTCCTTGACGATTTCAAGAACAACCCAACTGGCTCGCTTGTGACGATTCGTTGCGCGCCATGGTATTACCGCGATAGGGTTTGCCTGCTCGGCGATGCGGCCCATGCCGTCGTTCCATTTTATGGTCAGGGAATGAACGCCGCGTTCGAAGATTGCATCGTGCTCGATGAATGCCTGGATAAATTTGCCGACAACCGCGAGCGCGCGTTTGCCGAATATTTCGAGCGGCGAAAAGAAAACGCCGACGCGCTAGCCGATCTCGCCATTGGCAATTTCATTGAGATGCGCGACAAAACCGCGTCCCGGGCATTTCGCGCAAAAAAGAAACTCGACCACCTGCTCGAAGCCGCACTGCCTGGCGTGTATCTGCCGCTCTATACGCTGGTCACATTCACCCGCATCCCGTACGCGCAAGCAGCGCGCCGTGCTCGTCTGCAAGACCGGATTCTTTACGCGGCTCTCGTCTTGATCGGAATTCTGGCCCTCGCGGTCTTGCGCGCCCTCTCTCAGCGGCAATGAAACCGATGTAACCCGTCGAGTTTTACGCGGCCGCTTTCTTACGCTTGCGATTCGGTCGGTCTCGCCTGGAGCCGACGCGCTGATGTGCTTCCTGTTCCAGAGCGGTGACAACCTTAATGAAACGCTTGATATCGGTAGCACTAACGCGGCGGGCAACGGCTCGTTCCAGTGCGGATAAATGACGCCGGACACGCTGCGCCAGCTTTCGCCCTTTTGCTGTTGGTCTCACGACGAACGTGCGGCGATCCGTTTGGCCGACTGCGCGCGTGATCAACCGGCGCGCTGCCAGTCGATCAAGAATGCTGGTTAAGGTCGATCTCTTGTGTGCTAGGCCGCGGTGGAGATCGGCCACGTTGGCCCGGCGGGAATGAGCAAGCAGCGCTAAAATGTGCGCTTCCCCCTGGGTCAACCCGCGTTCTCTGAGGTCATCAAGATAAAGACCGATTCGGTGGGTCGCACGGTGGACTGGATGAACAAGTCGCAAAGGCATCGATTGAAAGCGGCTTCAGATCGGGTTCAACCCATGAAGTTCGCGCTTCGTCACTGAAAAGCCGCCCGGCCGAATAATAAGCGAGTGGAAAATTCTTTTCCAGCAATTGCGGATTTGCATGCACGATGTCTTCCAGAGATCCTCCGCGACTGGCCGCGTATGCACGTGAGAGAAGATGCACCCAAAACAATGTGATGGTCTCGTGATATTTTTGCGGTTTGCCAGCGGCTGCGGCGAATCGGCGCAGCGTATCGCGCATCTTGGTGGCAGCCTGCTGCACCGATGAGGATTCAGCGAGATAGACCCACGCTACGTGCAAGTGCGAAACATGATGGAAACTCTCGTTGGCGATCTCGCCTCGCTCGAATGCGCGCGTCAATTCCACATCAGTCATGGATGCCGCCCTTCGCCAGCGTTTCGTTGATGGCCGTTTCCCAATGAATCCGCTGTTCCTCTGCCCAATGTGCGTTCAGTTTGACGACCTCCTCATTTCCCTCCGGCGTCAATGCCGAACGCCGATACGTTATTGTTGCTTTGCAGTGCTTTTCGCGGTCGGGAATCACACGGATCTTAATCTCGTTAGCCGTGAACGCCGGGGTCACAACTACGTACTCCACCCGGCCGTTCCTGACGTCGTATGTGGTAAGCATCCAAAGTCGATCCCTGCCGTCGCCGGGGCTTGTAGTGAATACGACGCCCTCGCGCTGTACGCCCTGTACCGGGTGAATGAAACGCGGCGACCAATCTGGCGCCCATTCTGCCTCGCGTACGGGTCCAAAAAGCGGCGTTACCTCCGAGACCGAGCCATTTAATATGATTGTGAAAGATTGCGTCCGCTGTTCGACCCCCGCCGTCCCGGCTTCTCCGGCCAATGCCGCTTGAACTAGCGCAACGCCCCACGCCCATATCATAAAGTAAGTCTTCATAATATATTACGATATCGTATTATCCGATATCGTCCATTACGAATTCCAACTTAAAGTTTCGGGACAGATGCGTGCCGCGCGATACAACAGTGCACGAAAACCGCTCCGGCGAAAAAGAAGCTCCGTTATTTGCTCGAGGAGATTTTGCGCTGGCAGCCCTTCGATGACCTTAGTGAGTTCATTTGAATTGTAAGGGACCGAGCTGGCTTGGTATTCTCCTGTGATGCACCCACAAACTCGCTTGTTTTCTTTTCTCGTGATCAGCTGCCTGCTTTTCGCGCCGCTTCTTCGCGCACAGGATAATCCGCTGAACGATCCTGATTTGAAGGAGATGTTAAAGGAGGCGCAGGAAATGCAAAAGGAGGCCAAGAAACTGCAGAACCCAGGGGCACCGGACACAAAGAAGAAACTCGCGGAAATGCTATCGCAGGCGAAGGAAGAAGAAGCACGACAGGAGCAGGAGGAAAAACGTGAAAAGGAGAAACTACAGGCCGCGCTGAAGAAGCAACTCGAAGCGCCGGAACCGGTCGTGTTACCCGATTGGACACCGGCTACCCCAGAATTCAAGGCCGCCGGGACGCCGGCGCGAAAAATTGTGGATGATCAAGTAAGAATCGTTCAGACCGGCACCTCATCGCTTGCACCGGAGAAAATAGCGGACAGCTGGGCCGCGGCAGCAACAGCGGCGAACAATCTAAACCAGAGCATGAACAAGATCAGTGTTAACGGTAAGATTACGCGGATCTTGTTTTTGAGCACGCGCACCGATCCCAGGGAAGAAGCGGAACTCGAGGCCAGTCGTGAGCCGGACAGCAAGATTACACGCGTTGAGATCTCCTCGCCATTGCCCAAGCCGAATATCGAGAGCGAATAGAACGCCGCCTGCAACACTAAAGCCATCTCATGATGTCATTCTGAGCGAAGCGAAGAATCTCGGATCATTTCTGGACCCATCGCCAACGGAAACAAATCGAGATGTTTCGCTTCGCTCAACATGACAGCGCGATTTATAAAAACGGGTTTTTGGGAGCGAAAGCGCCTCTATCACTGCAGGAACTTGCAATTCCCCTGAGGCAGGATTAACAAAATCATTATATGGCCGACATATACGTTCCAATGATCAGCTCCGGCGTCGCCGGGCCACTCGGTGTTCTTCATCTTCCGCGGCTCTGGCTGAAAGTCTCCCTCGAGGAGCTGGGCAAACTCGCGCCCGGCTATCCGGGCATCGGGAGAGGTTTTGATGCCATGACTTGCGCCGCGCTCGGACTCGAAGAGCAGGCGGTAAAAGATTACATCAAGCAAAATAAGCCGACCTATCCCGAGTTCGAAGCCTGGGTGAAGAAGAATGCCAAGTCACTTAATCGAGCTGCGATTGAAAAGCACAACTCGGCGGTGCGTGGTTACATTCACGATGACGAGACGCGCACGGGGGTTTTGGGTGCGTGCGGTATCGCGGATGACGCTTCGGCTCCGAAAGACGCGGTGAACCTAAACAATCTCGACGACTGGTACGAGTTTCATCAGGTGGTCCTCAAGTAGGGAGGCCACATCGGAGCGAAGAAGGTTTCGTCTCGACGAGGGGCGCGGAGGTCCGCGCGGTGCGCGTGCGATTACCGCATTGACGCGAACGTAGGCGGCATGGAGCATTCTCAAATGCCATCGATACAGACCAACGTAGCTCCTTCATTTCGCAAGACGACCGAGACATTTGCGGCTGGCGCTAAGAGCCTGTCACAACGCTATTTTATCTCCCCCGAGATTTTTTCAGAGGAACAAAAGAAGATTTTTTCCAGGCAATGGGTGTTGGTCGGGCACCAGAGTCAGATCGCGCAAGCTGGCGATTATCTTACCGCAGAGGTCGCGGGCGAGAGCTTGATCATTGTTCGGGATAAACGCGGAGCGATTCACGGGTTTTACAACGTGTGCCGCCACCGCGGAAGTCGACTAATCGAAAAGAGACACGGACAGTCCGCGGCAATTCAATGTCCTTATCACGCTTGGACGTATGCGCTGGACGGGCGATTGATCGGTGCTCCCCACATGGATGAGGTGCCGGACTTTGATAAGGCTGATTATTCATTGCACGCGGTGAACATTGCGGCGTGGGAAGGATTCATCTTTGTGAACCTGGCAGATTCCCCTGCGCCACTGGCGGAATGGTTCAAACCGTTAGGCGCAAAATTTGCGCGCTGGAACCTGTCAGCGCTTCGCTCGGCGAAACGAATCGAATATGATGTGCGAGCCAATTGGAAGTTAATCTTTGAAAATTACTCGGAGTGTTATCACTGTGGCGGTGTTCATCCGGAGCTTTCGAAAATCTCACCGTATGATTCCGCAGAAAACGATTTGACCGAAGGACCGTTTCTCGGTGGATTCATGCGTATCGCTAAAGGCAAGAGCCTGACCATGAGTGGGAACGCCTGCGCCCTGGCGATGGACCAATTTGGTGAAGAAGATTTCCGGCTCGTTTTCTATTATTCGATTTTTCCGAACATGCTGCTGAGTTTGCACCCCGATTACGTGATGGTGCATCAACTTTTGCCGCAGTCGCCGGAGCGGACACTGATCTTGTGCGATTGGTTTTTCCATCCGGAGGCGTTCAAGCGGGGTGATTTCGATCCCGATGACGCCATTGAGTTCTGGGACATGGTAAACAAGCAGGACTGGCACGTCTGCGAATTAAGCCAGCGAGGTATTGCCTCGCGCGCGTATAAGCCGGGGCCGTACTCGGCGCGGGAGAGCATTCCCGCAGCATGGGATCGGGAGTACTTGCGCTTCATGAAATAACGGATTGGAATTTAGAGGCGATTGAGGTCAATCGCCCTACCTTATTTCCCGTCCGAATGTGCAAGCTTCTCAAAGCGCGGGTCGCCGCGCAGCGGAGCGAACATTGGATCGAGCCGGAGCAGCGCTGGAGTGAGCGGCACGTTTTCAGCCAGCGCCCCTGCGCCCGGTATCGAGAGTAGTTTCTGTAAAGCGGCGATGGCGCGATCGGGTTCGCCCCCGCCTGCCGCCACCCGGGCAAGAATCTCGATCGGCCGGGAACCGGAAACGGCGTCTTTCTCGATCGGCACCGTGGACGTGGCCTTTTCCGCCAGAGCCAAGGCGGCGGATTTGTCACCAAGACCCATATTGGTCAACGCTAGATCTCCCATGAGAACAGAATTTTCCGGCTGCTCTTTGAGAAAAGATTCCAGTTCGGTGCGCGCCTGGCGCCAACTTTCGTGGGCGGCAGCATGGTCGCCGGCGACTTCTTGTGCCCAGCCCAAATAAAAGCGCAGTTCGCCATTGAAGTAACCCAACGCTGGGTCAGGCTTGGCCAGTATTTCCGTTAGCCGAGGGATGATTTGTCCAGGGCGACGTTCCAGGATCGCTTGGTAAACTTGTGTTTCCAAAGCTTGGAAGAGGTCGGCGGCGGGGCGAAGTGGAGCGAGCAGCGCAACAGCACGCGGCAGATCGCCTTCGGCTTGTGCGATCGCCGCCTTCACGGCGAGGATATCGACGTCGTCCGGTGTGATATTTAGAACCTGATCAAGCTTTCGCAGCGCTTCGGGGCAACGCCGAAGATACATATAGGAAAGCGCATGCTGGTCGAGTAGGCCAACGTTGCGCGGGTCGAGTCGCTCGGCTTCGTTGAAGTAACTCTCGCTTTGGTCCCACCGGCCTCGCCTCCGTGTGACATAGCCCAGCGATTCAGGAATCTGGCTGCTATTGGGCAGGAGCTGACGTGCTTGCTCAAAGTAACGCACCGCGGTGTCGTAATCCTTTAGGCAGGCGTAGTGGTAATAGCCCTTGGCCAACACGGCCTCGCCGAGATTGGGCTGAAGAGTGAGAGCGGTATCGGCGGCCTGCCGCGCCTCTTCACGCAGCGCGACCGTTGGTTGAAGAGTCGCTGTGATGTAGCCCCGCGCTTCCACGTATGATAAAAGCGCCCAAGCAAGGGCGAACTTCGGGTCCAAGCGCACCGCTTCTCGGAGATATTTCTGTGCGCCAAGCGCGTTGCCCGGTAGGTTCCCAGCCTTCACTGAGTAAGCCAGACCACGCAGATAGGCATCGTAAGCCTCAGGGTTGTCTGTCGGTTTGGCGGCGATGACTTGCTCTTCCTGACCGGTGAGTTTTGCTTGCAACTGATTGGCGATGGCTTTGGCCACCTCACTCTCGACTGAGAAGATGTCGGTCAATTTGCGATCAAAGGTATCGGCCCAGAGATGGGAATCGTTGGCGGCTTTGATTAGCTGCACATTCACGCGCACGCCGTCACCGCTCTTTTGCACGCTGCCTTCCACAACGTGGGCCACGCCTAGTTCCCTTGCGATCTCCGGCAAGTTTTCCGGCGCGCTCTTGTAATGTTGCGTCGAAGTGCGCGAGATCACCTTCAAATCGGCGATCTTTGATAAGCGGGTCAGGATTTCGTCCTGGATGCCATCGGCAAAATAGGCGTTTGCTTTGTCTTCGCTTCGGTTTTCAAACGGGAGAACGGCAATGCTTTTCTCCAGGACTTGCGATCCCGCGGCGGACCTGACTTTTTGTCCAGCGAACCGTTGATAAGCAAATATGCCGATGATCAGGAGCAGGATGGCGATGATGACAAAATCGAGTTTCCTTCCGGTGCTTTTGGTGACCGACTTGGTAACATCCACATCTTCTGTGCGCTTGAGCCCTTCGGCGGTCAACTCGAACGCCCAGGAAAAGACCAGCGCGACGACAAACCCGATCACCAGGAGCAATACGACCAGTCGGAT
>Ga0209687_1000751_pt1 | contig 10524 bp, 9 predicted proteins | sample GraSoiAngelo_136_FD_185893 | JGI IMG/M metagenome (GOLD analysis project Ga0209687, IMG submission 185893) | Grasslands soil microbial communities from the Angelo Coastal Reserve, California, USA - 14_0929_09_20cm (SPAdes) (version 2) | ecosystem: Environmental > Terrestrial > Soil > Grasslands ...
GTAGTTGCTCTCCTGCCCGCTCGTACGCGCCACTTCCTATTTTGCCTGTCGTTTGAAACTCGTGGAACGAGTGGCCGCTCCTTGATACGCAACAGTATACAGCATTTCACTCATATTGACAATCAACTATGGAGCGGCCGCTAATGCAAGCCATTGACGAATAAGGCAGAAAAGACTAGACTTACGGCAAAACTTAGTAGAAATGCATAACGTATAGATAGATAAGGTGAGGTAAGTAGTATGCCAGCTGAAACTCAAGATGTTTATATTGAAACAGATTTCGAGGTTGTCATAGGCCTTGAAGTACACTCGCAACTCCTGACAAAAAGTAAAATGTTTTGTACGTGCAGCACAGGCTATGCCAATGCTGCCCCCAATACCCACGTATGCCCTATTTGTATGGGCATGCCTGGCGTCCTGCCGGTCATCAACCGGCAAGCCATAGCCTATACCATCATGACGGCTCTTGCCCTTAACTGCAACATCCCGGCCTACTCAAAGTTCGACCGCAAGAACTATTCCTACCCTGACTTGATGAAAGGCTATCAAATCTCGCAATATGATGTACCGCTCAGCAAAGATGGCTACCTCACGGTCGAGCGTAATGGTCAAACACGGAAAATTGGTATCACCCGCGTTCACCTGGAAGAGGATACCGCGCGTCTCCTGCACCACGAAGGCTATAGCTTGATCGACGTTAATCGCTCCGGTACGCCACTGATGGAGATTGTCAGCGAGCCAGATATGCGTTCTCCTGAAGAGGCGCGCCTGTATATGCAGAAGCTGCGCGAGATACTGGTCTACCTCGGTGTATCTTCTGGACGTATGGAAGAAGGGAGCCTCCGTTGCGATGCCAACATCTCCATTCGTCCACGTGGACAGCAAAAACTAGGGGTAAAGACCGAGATCAAAAATATGAATAGTTTTCGTTCTGTCGAGCGCGCCCTTGAGTACGAGGCGCAGCGGCAAATAGCGATGGCGCGCGCTGGAGAGACGATTCATCAAGAGACACGCGGTTGGGTAGAAACGAAGGGTATCACGGTATCGCAGCGGAGCAAAGAGCAGGCGCATGACTACCGTTACTTCCCTGAGCCCGACCTGCCGCCGCTTTTGATCAGCCGGGAGTGGGTTGAAGAGTTGCGTGCGGCTCTGCCTGAGTTACCCGATGCTCGTCGGGCCCGCGCCAAAGCTGCCAGTAACTGGCTGCTCACTGCAGTCGTCCGTTTGCTCAAAGCGAACGCTATCACGATACAATCTAGTCCTCTTTCACCTGCCTCCCTGGCAAATCTGCTTGATCTGCTCGACAAAGGACGTATTAATGGCACGCAAGCCAAGGAAGTACTGGATGAGGCCTTTACTACCGGCGAACTGCCCGCGGCAATCGTCGAAAAGAGGGGTCTGAAGCCACCGATTAGCGACCAGGGTGAGCTCAATCGTGTAATAGAGGGGGTGATAACGAGTAATCCCAAGTCTGTACATGACTACCGTGCTGGCAAGACAAATGCCCTGCAATACCTGGTAGGTCAGGTTATGAAACAAACTCGCGGCCAGGCAAAGGCCGAAATCGTACAAAAACTCTTAAGAGCACAACTGGACGAGGACCCTTCAACGTAAGAAGTGGCCCGTCCCTAAGACAAGGAGAAAGCAGACATATGCACGAAGAAGTGAAGTCTGCCGCAATAAATCCCTATCACATGGCGGTTCAGCAGTTTGAGTTAGCCGCTGACAAGCTCAACCTCTCAGAGGATATGCGGGAAATACTGCGCCAGCCCAAACGCGAACTTACTGTCAATTTCCCGGTCCGCTTAGACAACGGCCGTATCAAGACATTTACCGGCTATCGTGTTCAACACAACGTGAATCGCGGCCCGGCAAAAGGTGGTATCCGTTACGGTCCTGATGTAACCCTCGACGAGGTCAAGGCGCTGGCAATGTGGATGTCCTGGAAAACCGCCGTCGTTGGTATCCCCTATGGCGGCGCGAAAGGTGGCGTCATCTGCGACCCCAAGATAATGAGCTCGGCGGAGTTGGAGCGTCTGACTCGCCGCTATGCCACGGAGATATCCATCATTATTGGGCCGCGGAGCGATATCCCCGCCCCCGATGTCAACACGAACTCTCAGGTGATGGCCTGGATCATGGATACCTACTCGATGCATGAAGGTTTCTCCAGCCCCGCTGTCGTCACCGGCAAACCGCTCTCTATCGGTGGTAGTGAAGGGCGCAATGATGCGACCGCCACCGGCGTATTATTCGTGACCCGTCAGGCCGCAAAGCGTATTGATATGCCTTTGCAGGGTGCTCGTGTTAGCATTCAGGGCTTTGGCAACGCCGGCTCCATCGCTGCACGGCTCTTCCATAACGAGGGTTGTAAAATAGTAGCCGTGAGTGATACTCACGGTGGTATCTATAACGAGTCCGGCTTTGAGCCATCTTCTGTCTTGCGCCACAAACAGGAGCGGGGAAGTGTAGTTGGATTCCCTCGCGCCCAGGCGGTAGGGGTGCATGATGTATTGGAGGTTCCCTGTGATATATTGATCCCCGCGGCTACTGAAGGTGTTATCACAGCGGCCAACGCTGATCGCGTTCTGGCACGTATTATTACCGAAGCCGCCAATGGGCCGACCACCCCGGAGGCGGATGAAATCCTCTTCAAGAAGAACGTCGTAGTGATTCCTGACATTCTGGCCAACGCCGGCGGTGTCACAGTCAGTTACTTTGAGTGGGTGCAGGATATTCAAAGCTTCTTCTGGAACGTTGAAGAGATTACTCAGAAACTAGAAGTAATCATGAACCGTTCCTTTGCTGCTGTTGCCGATAAGGCGGATCAGTACTCCTGTGACATGCGCCTTGCCGCCAATATGCTGGCTATCTCTCGCGTGGCTGAAGCGACACAGGTTCGTGGAATATACCCCTGATCTTCAATTTCATTGGAGAACAACTGGTTCAAAACCAGCACTACCGGTCCTTTGAGTAGGGCCGGTAGTGCTGGTTTTGAACGAGCCACGTTACAACTCTTCTTAAAATCCGCGCCGTGAATCGCGCTTTCCAGGCTTTTTCACAGGTGGCTTGGGAGGTAGCTTGGCTGCTCCTCCTCTGGGTTTAGGTTTCTTCTTACCGCGGCCTGCATTCCAGTTCATATCATCTTCGTCCTCGTCCTCATCGAAAAAGTCTTCTTCATCTTCAAACTCGTCTGCAGGAACTTCCTCAGCTAACAGTTCGTCATCGGTAGAGTCCAGATCCATGTCAGGGGTTTCAGTATCCTCTACAACAATATTTGGTATCTCCTCATCTTCGATTTCGTTATCCAGGTCCGTCTCGTCGAAGGCGGGTTCCGCGTACTCGTCAGCATCGAATTCAGGTTCGACCTCAGGATGGGCAATCGTTTCTTCGTAATCACTGGCGATAGCTGGACTGCTATTTCGCCCGGGCCTGCGAAGAGCGACATTGTCCAGCTCCAGCTCTGGTTCAAATGTGTCCGCTTCGTCATTTGGTCTGGGGCCGCCAATTGTTCTGCGTCCGGCGGCTATATCAAGCCAAAACTGGGAATAGTAATGAGGCCGATCTGAATCTTTCTCGCTTTCTTTTCTTGTCATTGATCAGCTCTACGGTGCGCCATAGTTGAAGATCGGCTTCAACTACTCCCCAGACCTTTTCCAGGGGGGAGGCACCGCTCCTCCTTTCGTTACGGAGTGCCGCTGCTGTTGGGCACACCATGTACAGTACGGAAGCCAGGGGCTTCCGGGTTCGTGCATCCTCTAAGCACGAGATATATTCATACTCTGTCGATTTTGGGGAACTGCCTCTCAAGCATAAAATTCCACCTATCTCATAATAAAAAGATTGCTCACAACTGTCAAGACGTATATTTACGATGAAGATTGGCCTCTGAGGCGTCTTTAAGGGTTGTCAAGCCCCTAAGTGCATGAAATTTCGTTTGAGATGTTTGCTTGAAAATACAAACGACCAATATAATATTATATGGACTATTGTTCAGACCCTTTGCAGCCTTTTTCGGCGTCTTGTTTGTATATATATATACATAGCAATATACAACGTCAATTGGCACCCACCCGTTGCGTGATGTCTTACTTGCGTACAGGGGGGGCCGAAATCGTAGTATTGGAGGAAATCATTGACAAGAATACTCGACAGTATTGAAAGCCCGGAACAATTGCGTGCCTTGACAACAGAGCAAATGCAGCAGTTGGCAGAGGAAATTCGACGCGAAATCATCGAAAAAGTTTCGGTAAAAGGTGGTCATTTAGCGCCGAATCTAGGTGTGGTTGAGTTAACAATGGCATTACATTATGTCTTCGATACCCCGAAAGATTTACTAGTCTGGGATATTGGACATCAGGCATATGTTCATAAACTATTGACAGGCCGCCGTGATCGTTTTCACACTATCCGCCAGTTTGGTGGTCTTTCTGGCTATCTCCGCCGTGAGGAGAGCCCTTATGACGTTTTTGGCGCCAGCCACGCCAGTACATCCATTTCAGCAGCCCTTGGCCTGGCGGCTGCCCGCGACCTGCGCGGCGAGCAATCCAAAGTTGTCGCTATCATTGGTGATGGCGCCTTGACCGGTGGTATGGCATTGGAAGCTATTAATAATGCTGGCAGTTTAAAGAAAAATCTCATCGTCGTCCTTAACGATAATGAAAAATCGATTTCCGATAACGTCGGCGCTATACATCACTATCTTGGGAAAGTGCGCCAGATGCAGACATCCAGGAGCTACCAGCGGCTACGTGAGATGGCGAAGGGATCAATTGAAAAACTGCCGGTGGTGGGAGATAAAGCACGAGAAGCAGCTGGTCGGGCCGAAATGAGCTTCAAGAATTTTGTCTTACATAGTAAAAGCGGCATGATCTTTGAAGAACTCGGCTTCAAGTTTTTTGGCCCGTTTGACGGGCACGATATTCCTCTCCTGCTGGATGTCTTTGAGAATATCAAACAGATTGAAGGGCCAGTGATGGTCCAGGTGGTGACCAAGAAGGGCAAAGGTTGGGAATACGCGGAAGAAGACTCGACCAAGTGGCATGGACCCGGCGCTTTTGATTATACGACTGGCATCATCAAGAAAAATGCGGCTGATCCACCGACCTATACCGATATATTTGCTAAGACATTGGTGAATCTGGCAGAGGAGGATACATCTATTGTCGGTATCACAGCCGCTATGGCTGAGGGTACTGGCTTGAAAAAGATGCACCAGTGCCTCCCTGAGCGGTACTTCGATGTAGGCATAGCGGAACAACACGCTGTCACTTTCGCTGCTGGTCTTGCAGTAGGTGGTATGCGGCCCGTTGTTGCCATTTATTCAACGTTTATGCAGCGGGCTTATGACCAGGTGATTCACGATGTATGTATGCAGGATTTGCATGTCGTGTTTGCTATGGATCGGGCGGGCATCGTTGGCGAGGACGGACCTACCCAACATGGTGTGTTTGACATAGCGTTTATGCGCGCGATACCGAACATGAAGGTTATGGCGCCCAAAGACGAGAATGAATTACGCCATATGCTTTACACCGCTCTCTACATGGATGGACCTGTCAGTCTGCGTTATCCACGTGGCAAGGGGATTGGCGTCCCCCTGGATTCCGATCTCCATACATTGGAAATTGGCAAAGCGGAGCTGCTCAGTCCAGCTACACTTGAACTGGCGGAACAGCAGGAATGTGCCATTCTCGCCTTTGGATCAACCGTCGCACCGGCAGAGGTGGCAGCAAAAGAGCTCGCAGAAGAAGGCATCTCTGTCGCGGTCGTCAATGCTCGTTGGGCCAAGCCGCTCGACGAAGAACTGGTCATCCGCCTGGCAAAGGGAACGCGCCGCCTGGTCACCATCGAAGATCACGTCATGGCGGGGGGCTTCGGCAGTGCCGTGCTGGAGCTATTGGAGCGCCGGGATATACATAACGTTGATGTGAAAGTGGTTGGCTGCCCCGATAAACTGATTGAGCATGGCGCGCCATCGATCCTGAAAGAGCTGTATGGCCTGTCGTCCTCGCATCTCAAGGATGTTGTGCGCGAGATGGTTCGCTCTGAGTCGAAGGGATATGAACTGGCCCATTAGGGTAGACGAGAGCGAGCAAATAATGAGGAAAGGAGGTTCCGTGAGCGCGGAACCTCCTTTCCTCATTATTTGCTCCTTCACACAATCTGGCCGTCTCGCATCGTAATAATACGGTTCGCCAGGTTGCCTACTTCTATTGCATGGGTGACAATGACAAACGTCTGACCATGCTCCCGGTTCAGGCGACAGAGCAGATCTAAGATCTCCTGAGCGTTTTCGCTATCCAGATTTCCAGTCGGCTCATCTGCCCATACGATAGCTGGATCATTGGTCAGGGCGCGAGCAATCGTTACTCGCTGGCGTTGCCCCCCTGAAAGTTCGGCTGGACGGTGCCTCGCCCTGTCCAGGAGTCCTACCCGTTCTAACATCTCGAGGGCGCGCTTGCGCGCCTTTTTAGCGGGAACTCTGGCGATAAGCATCGGGAGCTCCACATTTTCCACTGCCGAGAGCACCGGAAGGAGGTTGAAATCCTGGAAGATAAACCCCATGTGTCGCGCACGGTAAGTTGTCCGTTCATTGTCGCTTAACTCGCGCAGATTGTCGCCCTGGATGAAAATGTTCCCCTCGTCGATGGTATCCAACCCCGAGAGACAGTTCAACAACGTCGTTTTGCCGCAGCCGCTCGGCCCCATAATAGCAACCATCTCACCAGCCTCTACCGCCATATCGATACCATTGAGCGCCTCTACACGCAGTTGTCCGCTGCGGTAGATTTTCTTTACCTGTTGTGCCTCGATAATCAATGACATTCCCGTGTTTCCATTAGAATAAACCAGGTGTGATTTCTTCACATCCTCAAAATTTTCTTGCTAAATAGCACCGATTATGCTATACTTCTGAGTTAGCGGGAGGCAAGAATCTCCCGCATACATGTGATTATGGTAATCACATGCTAAGTACACACGCTCTTTGAACAGCGGAAACCCTGGTACTCCTGAGTTCCATTGTAAGGATACTACAAGATTTGAGGATACTGCAATTTGCGTTGATATGAAGAGAGCGGAGGATCAATAAGGGAGGATCCATTTTTGGCAAATATTATCTCAATGAAGCAGCTTTTGGAAGCCGGCGTACACTTCGGGCATCAGACCCGTCGCTGGAACCCCAAAATGCAGCCCTTCATTTTTATGGATCGCAACGGCATCCATATTATCGATTTACAGCAGACGGTAACACGCCTCAATGAGGCCTACAAGTTTGTGGAGCAGCTTGCGGCCAATGGCGAAACCATCCTCTTTGTGGGCACAAAGAAGCAAGCACAGGAAGCTGTAGCGGAAGAAGCCAAACGCTGTGGGATGTACTATGTCAATCAGCGCTGGCTTGGTGGCATGCTCACTAATTTTCAGACGATTCAGTCGCGTATTCGCTATCTTCGCGACCTGGAAGCCCGTAAAGAACGCGGCGATTTCGAGCGCCTGCCCAAAAAAGAAGTGCAGCGCTTACAGGATGATATGACACGCCTGGAACGTATTCTTGGTGGTATCAAGGACATGCGACGTCTGCCGAGCGCGCTCTTTATCATTGATACACGTAAAGAACGCACAGCAGTCTTAGAGGCTCGCCGCCTGGAAATCCCCATCATCGCTCTTGCTGACACCAACTGTGATCCCGATGAGATGGATTATCCTATCCCTGCCAACGACGACGCTATTCGCGCCGTTCGCTTGCTGTGTGCCAAAATTGCGGATGCAGCCGTTGAAGGGCGCCGCGAACTGGAGGCCCGACAGAAGGATAGCGAGCCGAAGGATATTGAGGGCGAAGCGGGTGAGCCGTCGGAGACACCGGTGCCGGAAGTGAGCGAAGCTGAACTTGCGGCGGTTCCTCCTGCCTTACCGGCTGAGGAAGCAGAATCTGCCACCCCTACCCCTGCTGATTCTGAACTCGTTGCGGAAGAGGCGCTCTAAAAAAGGAATTTTCACTGGCGGGAGGTAAGAGGAGGACCCGGTGAAGAGAAACTTCACGCCGGGCCTTCTGCCTCCCGCCTCTTACTGTATCCGGCGGTACGGACGTAGGGACGCAATTCATTGCGCCCGAGGTCAGGGATGGTTCCCCACCAGGGCGCAATTCATTGTGCCCCTGCGTCCAGCATGTATCTAAATCGTAATAGAGGAAAGACCAAAATCTATCCTGGCAATGACAAATACAGAGTTATACATTTTTGTCAAGCACTCGGATACCAAAAATATGGACAGAGGTCACTGTACTTCTAACCGTCATCTGAGTAGAATACAACTGTAAGATTGAGGAGACAAAGAAACGTTATGAACTACGCTGCGGCTGACGTAAAGAGGTTGCGCGAGGAGACAGGCGCGACATTTGCTGATTGTAAAAACGCTTTGAGTGATGCTGTAACCTGGGAAGAGGCCCTCAAGCTTGTCGAAGCGAAGCGCGATAAGAAAGCACAGAAGATGCAAGTGGCGGATCGCGAAACCAAGCAGGGCGGTATCTTTTCCTATATCCATCACAACCATAGCGTGGGAGCATTGCTTGAACTGAATTGCAGTACAGACTTTGTGGCGCGCAGTGAGGCCTTCCGCAAACTTGCCAGTGAACTGGCTTTGCAGATTGCCGGAGCGCACCCTGCTCCCAAATATATCAATTTTGAAGATGTCCCGGCTGAGGTCATCGCGCAGGCTCGCAAATCAATTGAAGAAGATGACCCTTCTATGGCACGCGTTCCTGCTGACAAGCGCGAAGAGGTCATTAATAATAAGCTGAAAAAGAATCTTGGCGAACAGGTATTGATGATGCAACCGTGGGTGAAGGATGATACGGTCGTCGTTGGCGATCTGGTGCGTAAGGTGATTGCTGATACTGGCGAGAATATTGTACTGCGACGCTTCAGTCGCTTTGAACTGGGCAAGTAGCGCATAATGGCGGAAGCCACCACACTTCCGCCGGGGTCTACTGGACCTCGCTAACGCGCCTACAAGGCTGTGTCGCATGGGAGTACGAAAAATAATGTCTCAAAAGACTTCATCCCTTACGTATAAACGTATCCTGCTTAAGTTGAGTGGTGAGGCGCTCTGTTCGCAACACGTCGGGTTTGGTATAGATGCTGAGATGGTGCGCCGCATCGCAAGCGAGATCAAGCGCGTGCATGATTTGGGTGTAGAGGTGGCACTTGTTACTGGCGGTGGCAATATCTGGCGTGGGGCAGACGCCGCCGCGACAGGTATCGATCGCGCTACTGCCGATTACATGGGTATGCTGGCGACCGTGATGAACTCGCTGGCATTGCAGGATGCTATGGAAAAGTTGGGTATGGTAACTAGAGTTCAGACGGCCATCGAAATGCCGCCAGTGGCTGAACCGTTTATTCGCCGTCGCGCGCAGCGTCACCTGGAAAAGGGACGTATCGTGATTCTGGCTGCAGGAAGTGGTAATCCGTTTTTTACGACTGATACCGCTGCTGCTTTGCGTGGAGTCGAACTCAATGCCCAGGTTTTACTGAAAGCGACAAAAGTGGATGGTGTCTATGACGATGATCCCATGCGTAACCCGGATGCCCGCAAGTTCGAGGAGTTGAGCTATATGCGGGCGCTGAATATGGGGCTAAAAGTCATGGACAGCACCGCGCTTTCACTGTGCAAGGATAACCACCTTCCAATTGTGGTTTTTGACCTCAATCAAGAAGGTGCTTTAGAAGCTATCGTACGCGGTGAGAAGCGTGGTTCGCTCGTTCATGATATGGAAGAGCCCTGGTGGGATGTACGCTAGGGGCGGCTCTGGAGCCGCTCGGATTACAGGGGCACCCGTGAGGAGTGTCCCTACAAGGGAGCATTGCAATGGCAGCAGATATTTTCGAGGATGCAGAACGACGTATGCAAAAGGCTGTTGAGGCCCTGCGACAGGATTTATCCGCTATTCGTACTGGTCGCGCCAGTGCGGCCCTGGTGGATCGCATCCAGGTCGATTACTATGGGGCTCCAACTCCGATCAACCAGGTTTGCCAGATTTCCGTTCCAGAGGCGCGCCTGATAGTCATTCAGCCGTATGAACGGAGACTACTTCACGATATTGAAAAGGCAATTCAAAAATCTGATCTGGGTATCAACCCCAATAATGATGGACAGGTTATTCGCCTCAATATTCCTCCTCTCAATGAGGAACGCCGCCGCGAAATGGTGAAAACTCTCCATAAGAAGTTGGATGAACATAAAGTTGCGATTCGCAACGTACGTCGTGACGCGCAAGACAAGTTACGTGATCGTGAAAAAAAGAAAGAAATTACCGAGGATGAGCTAAAACGTAGCTCCGAACGGCTACAGAAGCTCACCGATCGCTACATCGACGAGATGGACAAGGTCGGGAAAACCAAGGAACTGGAGATTCTGGAGGTCTAACTTTGACCAGGCTTCAAAACTATTTCTCTTCTTCAAAGGGAAATAGGACTACGCAGTCGCAATCCGTTACCATAGAACAGCCCGAACCTGTATCCGAAC
>Ga0209687_1000752_pt1 | contig 10522 bp, 10 predicted proteins | sample GraSoiAngelo_136_FD_185893 | JGI IMG/M metagenome (GOLD analysis project Ga0209687, IMG submission 185893) | Grasslands soil microbial communities from the Angelo Coastal Reserve, California, USA - 14_0929_09_20cm (SPAdes) (version 2) | ecosystem: Environmental > Terrestrial > Soil > Grasslands ...
CGAATACTCCCCTGCCCGGATACCACCAGATAAAGCTCCGACTCCGCTGAGTGCGAATGATAAGGACAAAGCGTTTTCCCTTTTGGAATCCGCACTAGGGCCAGATCAAACGGGTGCCGCTTCTGCAAATCGAGAGACTCCGGATCCCGCCCGAGCGCGACTGATATCTCTTTCATTCTGCGGCCAAACTTTCCTTTCGGCGATTGCCGCACCCGCTCTTGAATGTCTTTCAGGTTTACTTTTTCCATATTTTCAAGTCTTCATTTTGGCGCAGGAAAGATCACTAGGTTCATGTCGCCGAGACGTCGACTACAAAGGATTTTGCTTCCATCGGGCGACCATCGCGGATTTACGAACTTACCGGCAGTATCCGTGAGTTGGCGCGCACCGCTGCCATCGCGATTCATCACAAAAAGTTGAAAATTATCGCTCACCCGGCGCGAAAAAACGATGCGCTTCCCATCAGGCGACCACGCCGGCCAGCCATCGAGATTTGCGTCGCCGGAAACATTGTGATCACCCGTGTCGTCCGCCTTCATGACAAAGATTTGCGAGAGCGCGCCTTGGATACGGCGATGCAAAATCGAGTTCCCGTCCGGTGAAAAGGCGGCGTAGGTGTAGCCGCCCTCCGTCGTGATTCTTTTTAACCCCGTCCCATCGGGCTTGATCGTGGCGAGATCCATTTTCTCGTCCATCTTTTCGCCGATAACTTTGTTCGCGCTGGGCACGTCACGCCCATCCGCCGCGGTCGCACCGGAAAAATGCGTGGTGTTAAACAGGATTCGCGTGCTGCCCGGTGACCACGTGGGGTGAATGTTCTCAGCATTGCCACCAGTTAATTGGCGCACGTCCGTTCCATCAGCATTCATCACAAAAATCTGCTACACTCCTTCACACGCCGAGACAAAAGCGATCTTCCTTCCGTCGGGCGACCACGCCGGCGAATCATCCTCTGCTTCGCCGAAAGTAATTTGCCGCATTTGACTGCCATTGTTGCTGCCACTTGCATCCAGCACGTGAACTTTCATTCCACCGTGCCTGCTCGATATCAGCACGATTTGTTTCCCATCAGGCGACCAGAACGGTTCGTAATCGACTACCCAAGTAAACAGCTTGACCTGCTTAAGCGGAAATTCATCCGCCCGGATTCCTCTAACGCCAAGCAATAGCAGAAAAAGTGTATTGAAAATGAAAACGGGCCGGGCGATCAAAGCGACCATTTTTTCGGCAGTTTTTGTTTCAGTCTTTCCACCTCTGCGAAGAGGTCGCCCATTTTCTCGACGCGAGCGAGAGTTTTGTCAGAACGGAATTTTAGCAGCTCGGTTTTTTTCTTTTTCAGACAGTTGGCGACTTCGTCCCAGGTGACTGGAGTCGAGACGGTCGGCGCTTCTTTGGCGCGAAGTGAATAAACATTGATCGTCGTTTTGTGTTCGTCGTTCTGGCTCCAGTCAACAAAGACTTTTCCTTTGCGCAGTGCTTTCGACATGTTGGAAGTGACGAGATTGCCGTGCTTGCGCTCGAGATGCTGCGCGAGTGCACGCGATAAATCTTTCGTTTGATCGAACGTCGCGGGCGTGTTTAGCGGCACGTAAACTTGCAGCCCTTTGGAGCCGCTCGTTTTGGCAAACGATTTCAATTTCATTTTGCTCAGTAAATCGCGCAGCCAAAGTCCGACCTGGCAGCATTGCACGATGTCGGCCGGCGCTCCCGGATCGAGATCGAATACCATCATCGTTGGCCGCGCCACGTCCTTCTTTTTCGCTAACGAGGTGTGTAATTCGAGATCGGCCAAATTCGCCGCCCACACCAGGGTCGGCAAGTCCTGCGCCAGACAGTAGTGCATGACCCGATTATTGCCCCCGCTCCAGACCTTCGCCGTTTTCACCCACTTCGGCCGATGCGACGGGCAATTTTTTTCGTAAAAAAATTCCGCATCCACTCCGTTGGGATAACGCTTCATCGTCAGGGGCCGATCGCGAAGATGCGGCAGAAGGACTGGCGCGATCCGGATGTAGTAATCGATCACCTGGCCTTTGGTGAACCCAACTTTCGGGTAGAGAATCTTGTTCAAGTTCGAAACCGCGAGCTTTTTACCTTCAACGACGAGTTCAGCTTTTTCTGGCATTGGAGACAAACGTTCAACGCTCAACGCTCAACGTCCAATATCGAATTGCGGATCGCCATTCGCTTCTTTGTCCGGGCAGCGCAGGCTGCTAGCCTGCACTCGTCGGCAGCTTGCCGACGAGATTCTGTTTCTGGGTAGCGCACGCGTCTCGCGTGCTGGTTTCGGCGTCACGCCGAAACAGTCTTTCCGAGAAGTCCGCGATGACGAGACGTCATCGCCAACACGCGAGACGCGCGCGCTACCCGGCCGAAGAGAACAGGCTGGCAGCCTGTGCTCCCCAACCAGATCACGCAAAAAAACGCTCGGGCGTCAGCATTGGCTGCGGTTTACAAATGCGAGCCACGCAATGTTCCCAGGTCTCATGCCCACTTACGATTTCGATTTCCACCCGCAAGAAAAAAATGGGAACTTCAGTCTTTATCAGCAAGGGGAATCGCACCGCATCTTTCTCTGTTGTCACCACCATCTCCAGGTCACGGCGAATACATCGACTGATAAAGCTTTGCAGTTCCGCTTCGGTGTAACGGTGGTGATCAATGTAACGCTTGGCGATTTCGATCCTGGCTCCGAGTTTGCGCAAGCCGTCTTCGAAGCTATCGGGCGCGGCAATCGCACAAAGCGAACCGATGAAAGTGCCGTGTAATTTTTCCAGTGGCGCAATCTCCCCGGTCACGACGTTTTGCAGATGCAACGGTTTGTGCGCGCACTCGATAATTTCCGCGGTGCGATTGTAACGTCGAACTCGTTTGATCAGCTGCTCGTTGGATGCGCCGGTGCTTTTGGTGATGAAGATATAACTGGCCCGCCGCAAATTGCGTGGCGGCTCGCGCAAGGTTCCGCGCGGCAGCAGAAATTCGTTTCCAAAAGGCGCTTGCCGATCGACCAGCACAATATCGAGCCGATGTTTGAGGTGAAGGTATTGCAGGCCGTCGTCGAGCAGCAACGTGTCAGCGTTCATTTTCTCGATCGCAAATAGCCCGCTCTTGACGCGATCCTTGTCCACCAGGACGGCGACGTTTTTCAAATTGTGCGCCAGCATGTAAGGCTCGTCCCCGGCAGTAAGAGAATCGAGCAGAAGCGATTTTCCATCGGAGACGATGCGCGGCGGATCCGGATTATCGCCGCGTAATTTCGCCAGCAAACTGCGTTTGCTCGGTCGCGGCACGCTTTTATAACCGCGGCTGAGAATGGCAACATGGCGCCCTCCTTTTTGCAAAGCACGGGCAAATTTTTCCACGATCGGAGTTTTTCCGGTGCCCCCGACGGTGAGATTACCGATGCTAATGACGAGACAGCCGAGGGCGCGCTCACGTAAAACGCGTTTGCGATAAAGAAATAATCGCACCTGCACCAGCCGTTCGTAAACGAGCGACAGCAAATAAAGAAATGAGCGCAGAATGGCGGCACGAAATCCGCCGCGGCGTTCGAGAATTACGTCGATCGCAAATTGCTCGAGGTTTTCCAGAGAGCGGCTCATTTGATTTCGGATTTCAAAATTTGGGCGCCTTCATTGTCAGCCCGGGTAATGATGATGCCTGCGTCTTTCTGCCGCGAGGCTCGCATCATGGCGCCGGCGATTTTTCCGGGGTTGCGCAGGGTGATGGCACAAATGGCGGAACCTGACCCGCTTAAAAAGGCGCCGAGTGCACCTGCCGTTTCTGCGGAGCGAATCGTGTCCTCAAGAAACGGGACTAACCTTTTTCGGAACGGTTGATGCAGATAATCGACAAAACAGCCACGTAGTCTTTCGTAACCACGCGTCGCGAACGCGGTCGCGATGGCCGAAGCATTTGCGATGTTTCGCACCGCGTCCGTCCGCGAAATCTTGGAAGGCAATAATCGACGCGCTTCATTCGTTGCGATTTCGAAATTTGGGATGAGCAGAACGAAGCGAAGTTGCGGAGAAACGTTGAAGTGCTGCATCTCCAGGCCGTGGGCGAGGGTGAATCCGCCGAAGCTCGCGGGCGCAGCGTTGTCTGAGTGACCTTCCAATTCCGCACACAGCGTAAACAACTCGTGGCGGGTGAGATTTGTCCGCGCAATTTTGTTCAAGGCATGAAGCACGCCGAGCCGCACGGTTACGCTGCTGCCAAGCCCACGAGCAATTGGAATGTCGCCTCTAATGTCGCAAGAAAACTCGAAGGCCTTGCATTGTGCGGCTGAGAAGAATTTTTTCGCCGTATCTCGAATCATTCCGTTGACTGCGCCGCGTTGGCCTCGGCTGACCGTTACATTGTTGTAAAGAGAAAGCGCTACCCCAAGACAATCGAAACCGGGCCCGAGATTCGAAGTGCTGGCTGGAACACGCACCGTGACTTGCTGCACTCGCCGAGCTTATCGTGCGCACCGAACGCGGCAAGACAGGCGATGACGTGTGATTAAATTAGAACGACGGCGTGAAAACGACCTGGATCGAGCGCGAATTGATGCGCGATTTCGAAGCGGAGGGAACGGATGCCTATCGTCTTTGGACGATCGCGGATGGCTGGGTGGAACGGTTGGGACGTGATCTTCTAATTTCCTTTAAGAACCAGGCGGCACGCGAGCGATTGACCACAGAATATTTTCTCTGGGCGGAAGCGATGGGCTTCAACGTCCAACGAATGTTCGAGCGTTTTTTGCCGAAGCGTAATCAAGAGCGTCAAGCGCCAAAACTAATTCTGGGTGATTCCAACATCGGCTCGCGCAGTGTCGTGATGGAGCGCGGTCTGCGCTTTGAGATCGATTTCAGTGGCGGTTATTCCGTGGGACTGTTTATCGACCAACGTGAAAATCGGAGCTTTGTTCGCAAGAGCGCACCGAAGCAAATGCTTAATTGCTTCGCTTACACCTGTTCATTTTCGCTGGCGGCGGCAGTAGCCGGCGCCAAGACTGTGAGCGTGGACTTGTCCCGAAAATCGCTTGAGTGCGGCCGCGCAAACTTTGCGCTCAATGACTTGCCGGCAACGGGACACCATTTTATCGCCGACGACGTTTTTGAAGTTCTTCCGCGGCTGTCGCGCAAAGATCAAAAGTTCGATTTAATCGTCCTTGATCCGCCGACATTCTCGCGTTCGCACCGCGGAAAAACTTTTCAGGTCGAATCAGATTTTGAAGGCTTGCTCATGGCGGCGTTGGAAGTGGCCGACCGGGATTGCCGCATCTTGCTTTCGACCAACTGCACCGCGCTGAATCAACGTGCCCTCGAAGTGATGGCGCGCTTTTGCTTGAAGGCATCGCGTCGAGCGGGCAGCTTTCATTCTGAACCGCGGCCGGTTGAGTTTCCGCCCGACAGCGGCGCCAGCACGATCTGGCTGACGTTGCGCTAGCGGGATGAAAACACGCAAAGCGGCCCTGGCAACCGAAACAAAGTTATGGACGAAAACAATGACATTGCATTGCGCGGCGTACGCTATGCCCAGGACCAATTTTCCGAAGTGGTAACCCAGGCGGAGGAATTCGTGCGTGAAAAGCCAGGGCAGTCGCTTCTCATCGCACTTCTGGCTGGTTTCATTCTCAATCGCCTGCCGATCGGTCGCTTGTTTGGCGGCGTGGTCCGTCTGCTCATGTTCGCGCTCAAGCCGGCGCTGCTGATCTACGGCGCGACCAAAGTTTACGAGGTAATCCAAGAAGAAGAATAGGTCGCACCTTCCTGCGTCATGAGTGAAGCGACGGAATCGAAGGATCCCGTTGCGGCACCTTAAAGATTTCACCTCGGGATCCGTCGACTGCGCTCGGGATGACGAAGGTCAATCTTCCAGGGTAAAGCCAACTTTCACCGCGACCTGCCAATGATCTATTTTGCCGTTTTCAATGTGACCGCGTGTTTCCATCACCTCTAACCAGCGCATATTGCGAATTGTCTTTTTGGCACGGGCCAGTGCATTCTCCACCGCCGCCTCGATCGATTCCGGTGAAGAACCAACCAGTTCGATTTTCTTGTAAACGTGATCGCTCATGGAGAAATCCTTCCACGAGCTCATGGAATAGGACAATTTTAAAAACGTTGAATGGTTAAATCATTAAAACTGTTCGCAACGTTTCATCACGCCATCGCTTTAGGGGTTTAACGCTTCCCGGTTTCTCTACCGCCCATACTTGCTCTACAAAACGGCCCGGGATATTAGGAAGTTCGAATGGAAACGAACATCGAATCGCATTTAATCGAGAAGCGGGTCTTCAAGCCCGCGAAAGATTTTGCAAAAAAAGCGCGGATCAAATCGCTCGCCCAGTATCGAAAAATGTACGGCGAATCGATTCGACGACCGGACACATTTTGGGCGCGAGAAGCGAAGGAGCTGGCCTGGCGAAAGCCGTGGAAAAAAGTGCTCGATTGGAAGGCGCCCTTCGCAAAATGGTTCCTCGGCGGGCAGCTTAACCTTTCAGAGAACTGTCTTGATCGTCATCTTGATGGTCCGCGACGAAATAAAGCTGCGATTATTTGGGAAGGCGAACCGGGCGAGAAACGCACTCTCACTTATCAGCAATTACATCGCGAAGTCTGCCATTTCGCCAACGTCCTAAAGCGCAACAAAATTCGCAAAGGCGATCGCGTTATCATTTATCTGCCGACGATCCCCGAGGCCGCGATTGCGATGCTGGCGTGCGCGCGGATCGGTGCCGTCCATTCTGTTGTCTTCGGTGGATTCAGCGCTGACAGCATTCGCGATCGCATCGCGGACAGCGGGGCGATCGCGTTGATTACAGCCGATGGTAGCTACCGGCGCGGGGCAATTGTACCGCTAAAAAACAATGTCGACCACGCCCTCAGCGGCGGCACGTCGGTAAAGCGTGTGATCGTTTTAAAGCGGGCAGACAATGAAATTCACATGGAGGAGGGGCGCGACGTTTGGTGGCACCGCGAGTTGGAATACGTCGGTGTGAATTGCGAACCCGTTGCCCTAGATTCCGAGCATCCGCTTTACATTCTCTACACCAGCGGCTCGACCGGAAAACCGAAGGGAATTCTGCATACCACCGGCGGCTACCTCCTTGGGATTTATTCGACGATGAAATATGTCTTCGATGTCCGCGACGAAGATCTTTTTTGGTGCACCGCGGACGTCGGCTGGGTCACCGGCCACAGTTACGTTGTCTATGGCCCGCTTACCCTCGGCGCGACGACTTTGATGTATGAAGGCGCGCCGAACTGGCCGGAGCCGGACCGCTTTTGGAAAATCGTCGAAGATTATCGAGTAACAATTCTATATACCGCGCCGACTGCGATTCGTGCGTTCATTCGCTGGGGCGATGACTGGGTGAAGAAACATGACCTTTCGTCCTTGCGTCTCCTTGGATCGGTCGGCGAGCCGATCAATCCCGAGGCTTGGATGTGGTATCACAAGACGATCGGCGGCGGGCGCTGTCCGATCGTCGATACCTGGTGGCAAACCGAGACCGGCTCGATCCTGATCACACCGTTGCCAGGCGCAATCCCGACCAAACCCGGGAGCGCAACCCTGCCTTTTTTTGGGGTCGATGGCGCGGTGGTGGACGAACGTGGCGAAGAGGTCGGCGCGAATGTGGGCGGGAAATTGATCATACGAAAGCCGTGGCCATCGATGTTGCGCACGATCTATGGGGACAAGGGACGCTATCAAAAACAGTACTGGAGTGAGTTCCAAGGACGCTATCTCACCGGAGACGGCGCACGGCGCGATCGCGATGGATATTTTTGGATTGTTGGTCGTATTGACGACGTGCTCAATGTCGCCGGACACCGTCTCGGCACCTCGGAAATCGAGAGCGCATTGGTCGCGCACGCGAAAGTGGCGGAAGCAGCGGTGGTCGGTCGGCCTGATGAAATGAAAGGGCAGGCCGTCGTCGCGTTTGTCACCTTGAAAGGAAGCGCCAACCCATCGATCAGGCTAAAAGCGGAATTGCGCGATCATGTCGGCACTCACATCGGTGCGATCGCGAAGCCGGATGAAGTGAGGTTCGCGGAAGCGTTGCCCAAAACGCGCAGCGGCAAGATCATGCGGCGCTTACTCAAGGAAATTGCCAGTGGCAAAAGCGTAACCGGTGACACGACCACGCTCGAGGATTTCAGCGTCCTCGCGAAATTGAGCGAAGAAGAGTGATTCCCCGGAACCCGGTGACCCTTTTTGATCCAATGATGGCATAAGGGCGAGCGAGAAATCGTCGTCATCCCGAGCGAAGCGAGAGACCTCGCACTCGAAGTTTGTGATATGCAGGTTAGTTCGCGTGCTCAATCGCCGCTGCGAGATCCTCACTTCATTCAGGATGATAGAGCGCGTTGTGTTTTGACTGTGCCTGGAAAAAGCGCTGTTATTCTTACGGGAACATCTACAACATTGAATTGCACTTTTTCAAAAACGTTGTTCGACTAGCATTCCCTTGTGAGTTTCATCCGCACCGGTCTGCGCGAGCTTGGGTTAAAAGTGCGACGGCAACGCACACGCCTGGCGTTGCGACACGTAAAGCGACAGCTCCAACGCAGCGAAATCTATCTCGGACGCGAAGGCACCGCGCAGGCCGCGAGCTTCCCTGAAGTCCGCAACGAAATCGTCTCGCTCAAGAAACTGGAGCAAGAGCAAAAGGAAGTCGCAATGCGCATCGCGCAAATCGAAGTTGCGCTCAAGCAAATCGAAGCGGAACGGGCGGAAAATGCGGGTGCCCAAAACGACGCGATCGCCAAATTGGAAGCCGAGAAAAAGCCTATCCTGCAACAGCGCGACGACGCGAAAAATGCTGCCACTCTTTGTGAGCGCGAGCTGGCGAGTGTGGAATCCCGCTTGCAAGCGAATGATTCAGCCGATCGCGAATTGCTCAAGCAACTTTCAGCCTTGCAGGCGCAGGTGCCTCCGCCGGCTGACCTGGATACACGCACTGCGGCGCTCGCCAGCAAACGCGCGCGGCTGCCGCAGGAGCGTGCGGAAATTGTTCGCGCTCGCGAGGGAAGCGCGGAAGCGTGCCGGCAGGCGACGCAAAAGCTCGCTGCAGCGCAAGAAACATTGACGGCTTCGGAGCGAAACATCGCGCGCGTGCGCGAGCGATTCGAAGCAACTGATCGCGCCTTAGCTGAAAAGGTACGCGCACGGCAAGACGCGTTGCGGGACGCACGAGCGCAGCACCAGACGGTCGAGGAACGAAAGAATCCGGCTTACCTGAACATCGGTCGCCATCTTGCCACCCGCGGCATCGCCCCGCCGAATGCGCCGCACTTATTGCATGACGTCCTCCGCCACCGCCAATCGGTTCAGCGTCATCACGAACATAGGGAACAACTCAGTGTTCTGTCCGCGCAAATCGATAAACAGGAATTGCGAAAATTTTATTTCGTCATCGCTTCGATTCTCGTCTTGCTGGCAATTGTCCTGCCGCTCGTCTTTCAATCCCCGCCCAAACGTGAATGGCTGCCGCGTGAAACCGATGCCATTCTCTCCTTAAATGCAGAGCATTTTGATCGCGACGATTTGCCAAAGAAGTGGCGCAACGAAGATTTTTGGCTGCAAACCTGGCCCGGTTTAATCGGCGCCGCTGCGCAGACACCCCGCTTAAGAATTCCCGGCGATGCCGCACGGGTCACCCGTGCGCTCACCACCGCGGAAAATTCGCCGCCACGAGAATTTCTCCTGGTGGAAGCTCGCGATAATGTTTCGACGGTGGTGCGGACAATTGCGGAAGATAAGCAATTCGAACGACGTACTATTAGCGGACTCCCAGTCTGGCAGCGATCCGACTTCAGCATCGCACGCGTGGGCCCGAAAACGCTTGCCGTCGGCATGCCCGATGGAGTGGACGAGTTGGTGCGAGTGCGTCTCGGGCTAGAGGCGGATCTGCAAATCACGGGCGAATTTTTCGATCGCTACCAAGCGCTCGATCAAGAAACCACTTTGCGTTTGATTTCGCGCGATCCGCCCGGATTGGCCCGCGCGTTTCATCCCATTTTCTCACGCGAACTTCTGGAGAGCGCGCAATTACTCGGACTGGGCGTTTCCCTCCAGACACCGGTGAAAGCGCGTCTCTTGTTGAGGCTTCCATCGGAAAACGCGGCAAGCGACCTGGCTAAGAGCATTCACGATGATCCGCATCGTTGGCTGCGAATCGAGCAATCTGATCTCCCGCTTTTCGCCGCTCCACCCGAAATCAATCGCCAACATGCAGATCTGGAAATCCGCTTCAACATTCCGGAAAACAGCGCACGACTTCTGCTCCAACGCATCGCCAAGACTGATGCACCGCCAGCCGCGACCGCAGCAAACTAATCCCGCGATGGCCCTCATCGTTTTCGCAACCTTTTTGCTCGGCCCACCGGTTGTTCCCGCGCAAATTTCGGCGCTCCCCACAAGCGATTTCGCGTGGGTTGATCTCACAACCATTGCGCCGGCCATTCGGATTGAATTGCGTTATGCGACTTCAGAGAATATCGCGCATCGTCCGCTCTATCCGTCAGGG
>Ga0209687_1000755_pt1 | contig 10502 bp, 7 predicted proteins | sample GraSoiAngelo_136_FD_185893 | JGI IMG/M metagenome (GOLD analysis project Ga0209687, IMG submission 185893) | Grasslands soil microbial communities from the Angelo Coastal Reserve, California, USA - 14_0929_09_20cm (SPAdes) (version 2) | ecosystem: Environmental > Terrestrial > Soil > Grasslands ...
TTCGGTCGAATCATGGAGTGCGGTGGTCGACGAGGTGCCGCCGGTGATGGTGGTCGACACCAGATCGAAGTAACCGGTGCCGACTTCGCGCTGATGGCGTGTCGCCGAGTAACCGAACTTCTCCGAAGCGAACTCGGCCTGCTGCAGGCGGGAATAGGCCGCCATGCCTTCAGCCTTGTAGCCGCGCGCCAGTTCGAACATGCCGTGGTTGAGCGAGTGGAAGCCCGCCAAGGTCACGAACTGGAACTTGTAGCCCATCGCGCCGATCTCGCGCTGGAATTTCGCAATGGTCGCCTTGTCGATGTTGGCTTCCCAATTGAACGACGGCGAGCAGTTATAGGCCAGCATCTTGCCGGGATAGACCTTGTGCACGGCCTCGGCGAACTCCTTTGCTTCTTCCAGGTTCGGCGTCGAGGTCTCCCACCACAGCAAATCAGCGTACTTCGCAAACGCGATGCCGCGCTTGATGCAGTGTGCGAGACCCGTGCCCGGCTTGAGGCGGAAGAAGCCTTCCGCCGTGCGCTCGCCGGTGATGAACTCGCGGTCGCGCTCGTCGACATCCGCGGTGATCAGCTTGGCGCTTTCGGCGTCGGTGCGCGCCAGCACGAAGGTGGGCGTGCCGCAAACGTCGGCGGCAAGCCGCGCCGCGACCAGATTGCGCTCGTGTGCCGCGGTCGGGATCAAGACCTTGCCGCCCATGTGGCCGCACTTCTTTTCCGATGCGAGCTGGTCCTCGAAGTGAACGCCGGCCGCACCTGCCTCGATATAGGCCTTCATGATCTCGAACGAGTTGAGCGGACCGCCGAAGCCGGCTTCGGCGTCGGCGACGATCGGCACGAACCAGTCGATCTTGGCGCCGCCTTCGGAGTGCTCGATCTGGTCGGCACGCTGAAAGGTGCGGTTGATGCGACGGCACAGTTCAGGTCCCGCATTGGCAGGATAGAGGCTCTGGTCCGGATACATGGCGCCCGCGGTGTTGGCGTCGGCGGCGACTTGCCAACCCGACAGGTAGATCGCGGGCAAACCGGCGCGCGCCTGCTGCATCGCCTGGTTGCCGGTGACGGCGCCGAGCGAATTCACAAAGGGCTCGGTCTGCAAGGAATTCCACAGCCGATTGGCGCCCTTCTCGGCCAATGTGTAGGCGATCGGCACGGAGCCGCGCAGCTTCTCCACCTCGGCAGGCGTATAGGGGCGGCTGATGCCATCGAAACGCCCGTTGGGCGCCGGAACCAGCTGTTCAAAGGTCTTCGCCATCGTATTCTCCAATCGACATTCGTGACAGTGCATTGCGAAACGCGTGGCGAGAGCTAAACGCTAAACTTGTTAATTCGTACAGGCCGCTTGCATTCTAATGATGATGTCATGTAACATATGCACTTGTCGTATATGTCATATTGTCATTTTTGTAACAAATTGAGTCAACGAGGCTGTCATGCCCGCCGATTCCGGTAAGAAACTTTTTGTCGGCCCGCGCTTTCGGCGCATCCGCCAGCAATTGGGCTTGTCGCAGACCCAGATCGCCGCGGGTCTCGGCATTTCGCCCTCTTACGTCAACCTGATCGAGCGCAACCAGCGCCCGGTGACGGCACAGATCCTGCTGCGGCTGGCGGAAACCTATGACCTCGATCTGCGCGACCTCGCAACCGCCGACGAGGACCGTTTCTTCGCCGAGCTGAACGAGATTTTTTCCGATCCGCTGTTCCGCCAAATCGACCTGCCGAAGCAGGAACTGCGCGACCTTGCGGAACTCTGCCCAGGCGTGACCCACTCGCTGCAGCGGCTTTACGCCGCCTATACCGAGGCCCGCCGCGGCGAGACGATGGCCGCCGCGCAATTCGCCGATCGTGAAGACGGAACGCGCTTCGAGGCCAATCCGATCGAGCGTGTCCGCGACCTGATCGAGGCCAACCGCAATTATTTCCCTGAGCTCGAGCAGGCGGCGGAACATTTGCGCGACGAGTTGAGCGTGAGCGCCGAGGAGCTGTTCGCGGCGCTCGCCACGCGCCTGCGCGAAAAGCATTCGATTGTCACCCGCATCATGCCGGTCGATGTGATGCGCGAGACCTTGCGGCGGTTCGACCGGCATCGCCGGCAACTCCTGATTTCGGAGTTGATCGACGGTCCCGGCTGCACCTTCCAGCTCGCTTTCCAGATCGGGCTCGCCGAGTGCGGCGGCAGCCTTGATGCGATCATTGCCCGCGCCGGTCCGCTCGACGACACGCCGCGCCGGCTCTACCGAATCACGCTTGCGAATTATTTCGCCGCCGCCGTGATGATGCCCTACCAGGCCTTTCATCACGCCGCCGAGCAGCTCAGCTACGACGTCCACGTGCTGGCGCAGCGTTTCAATTCCGGTTTTGAGCAGGTCTGCCATCGCCTGACCACGTTGCAACGGCCGAATGCGCGCGGCATTCCGTTCTTCATGCTGCGCGTCGACAATGCGGGCAATGTCTCCAAGCGGTTTTCCTCCGGCACGTTCCCGTTCTCCAAATTTGGCGGCACCTGCCCGTTGTGGAACGTGCATTCGACCTTCGATACGCCGGACCGCCTGCTCAAACAGGTGATCGAATTGCCCGACGGCAGCCGCTATTTCTCGATCGCGCAGATGGTGCGCCGGCCGGTGGCGCCGCATCCGCAAGCCCAGCCGCGATTTGCGATCGGGCTCGGCTGCGAAATCCGCCACGCCGCGAAACTGGTCTATGCTGCCGGCATGGACCTGGAAAAAGCGGAAGGAACACCAATTGGCGTCAACTGCAGGCTTTGCGAGCGCGAGAACTGCAGCCAACGCGCCGAACCTCCGATCACCCGCAGCTTGATCCTGGACGAGAACACCCGCCGGGTATCGTCGTTCGCGTTCTCCAACGCGAGGGAGCTGTGAGGGGGGTCCGAGCCACCGGCCTCATCCGCGCAATGACGTGACGAATTTGTAAGGTGTGGGAACGGACGCGGCGCCGTACTCACCCTGTTGCTCGAATTGGCGGGCGCACTTCCACCTTCGCTCCCCGAGCCGCGGCGGACGGGTTGCTTGAAGCCCCTTCCCACGCGCAGGGTGTCGTGTAAAGCAGCCGCAAATCCTCTGACCTGAGACTGGATACAGACGATGTTTGTTTCATTTTTCCCCCGTCCGAAACCGTTTTTCCTCTCCGCCATCCTCTGGACGGCGCTGGCGATGGCGTTCTGGTATGGCTTTGCCGGCAATCTCATCCCCCAGTCTGGGCCGGGAGGTGTCGGCGTGGAGATCTTCTGGTCGCCACTGTCGCTTTGGTTCGACCTCTATTTTGCAATTTGCGTCGCAATCTTCGCGGGCGGCTGGGTGGTGTTCGCGCCGCATCCCTGGGCGCCGTGGTCCATCCTCGGTTCCGCGCTGATCCTGTTCACTTCCTACTTTCAGGTCCAGGTTAGCGTCGCGATCAACACCTGGTATGGACCGTTCTACGATCTGGTCCAGGCCGCGCTTTCGAAGTCGAAGCCGGTCAGCGTCGAACAGTTCTACAGCGAATTGTCGACCTTCGCCGGCATCGCCCTGGTGGCGGTCGTGGTCGGTGTGATGACGCGATTCTTCGTCAGCCACTACATCTTCCGTTGGCGGACCGCGATGAACGACTTCTACATCGCCCACTGGCAACAGCTCCGTACCATCGAGGGCGCATCGCAGCGCGTACAAGAGGATACCATGCGGTTTGCGACCACCATGGAAGGTCTTGGCGTCAATCTGATAAGCGCCGTGCTCACACTGCTGGCCTTCCTCCCGGTTCTGGTGAAGCTCTCCAGTAATGTCACGGCGCTGCCTTTGATCGGCTCCATCCCCTACCCGCTGGTGTTCGCCGCAGTGATCTGGTCGGTGCTCGGAACCGGCGCACTGGCACTGATCGGCATAAGGTTGCCCGGGATCGAGTTTTTCAATCAGCGGGTCGAAGCGGCCTATCGCAAGGAGCTCGTGCTCGGCGAAGATGATCGGGCCCGCGCCGATCCACCGACCGTGACCGAGCTGTTCGGTGCGATCAGGCGGAACTATTTCCGGCTCTATCTGAATTTCATGTACTTCAATATCGGCCGCATCGTCTATCTGCAGACCGATGTGATTTTTCCCTACATTCTGCTCGGACCGACCATCATAGCCGGCAAGATCACGCTTGGTTCGATGAACCAGATCCTGAACGCGTTCACGCAGGTGAGGACCTCGTTCCAGTATCTCATCAACTCGTGGAGCACGATCGTCGAGCTGATTTCGATTTATCAGCGATTGCGGGGTTTCGAAGCCAAGATCAGCGGTGAGCCGCTTCCGTCGATCGAGACGCAGGCGGAGCCGAAGTCGTTGTGATGGGCCGATTCCCGGGAAGGGGCGCGAAGTGATCGATCCCCTACAGCGTTTCACCCCGGCACGCGGCCCTTGATCGCGTTAGCCCACGCGCCGTAGACGACGCGCCCCGCGTCGTCTGTCGGCATGCGCGCGCGGACCGCTTCCCGCAGCCGCTTCAGGTCATCGGGCGCCATCGAGGCGACAACTGGCGCGATGCTCGAGCCGAGGGTCGATGCACTCCAGAAGTCGTCGAAATCGGCAAAGCTGCGTTGCACGTCGATCCTTCGGGTTTCGACATCGACGAGAGCGGCGCCCTTCCACAGCCTTTGCAGTGCGTCCATTTTCGAGACGTCGGAGCTTGGCGGACGAAGCGGAGCAAAACCCATCGCCTGCAGTTCGGTTTGCACAGGCTGGAGCGGGAATCCGCCGCCGGCCATGTCCCACGCATAAGCCGCGACCGCGCCGCCGGGCGCGACCACGCGTACCATCTCAGCCACGCCCGTGGCCGGCTCGGGAATAAAGAAGATCACCAGCGCCATGATCGCGACGTCGAAGGTGCGGTCCGCGAACGGCAGCGCCATCGCATCGCCCTTGCGGAATTTTGCCATCGCTGCCCCGCTTCGGGCGCCGGCATAGGCCAGTTGCCCATCCGACGGATCGATCCCGTGAACCTCCGCGGGTGCGCCGTTGGCTACAATCAGCTCGGTGAACGCGCCGTTGCCGCAGCCGACATCGATCCATTTCAGGCCTTTGCGCGGCGCCAGCCATTCGAGAAAGATATCGCCGGCAAGCCTGCTCCAGGTGCCCATCATCCGCTCATAGGCGGCGCCGTCCTCGAAGCGGATTTGACGTTCAGCCATCGGATCATTCCCACCTTGGTTGGAAGTGGATTGCTTGGAAGTGGATCGAAACCTAGTCCGCGAGCGCGAAGGCCTTGCACCAGCCATCTTCGCTGACCTCGCCTTCAACCACCTTGCAGGATTTCGGTTTCTCGAACAGCGTGCACATGCCACAGCTATAGATGCCGTTCGGTGCGTCCCGATATTCGGCCTGCTGCTTCGTCATCTTTTCCGCGGCCTTGATCCGCGAGCCTCGAAACAACAGCCCTACTGATGCCCCCGTGACGACCGCGCCCATCAGCTTGCGCCGCGACCTGTCTAGTATTCCGACCATAAAGGTTTTTTCTCCTGACATTTCCGACCCGCACCGACCATCTGAGGCACTCAAATTATCTTTCAAAAGATCGGCGCGCGGCCAGCGTCGTGCGAAGCAGCAGTCCCGTCGTTACGCCAACGTATGCACGATCACTGGGCCGGCGACCGCCGTGGCTGGCCCGACGAGGAGAGGCCCGAGGTCTTGCTCGATCCACGCAAGCGCCCGCCTGTTTGCCTCCTCTGCCCCCGCGTGATTGTTGAAGAGACTGATCGCGGTCACGGTATCGTCGGGTGCGTAGACCACGTAGTAGGCCATGAAGCCTTCGACATCGCTGATGATCGGAATGGCGCCCTCTTTGATCCGGCGCGCCAGCTCCTCGGCGGTGCCGGTCTTTGCTTTAGCCTGACGAATGGCCGCGTACATGAGATCCTCCTTACCGCTCTGCATCAAAATCGCGGACCGGTAGCCCGCTAGCGCATTGTCATTCTACGCTTCCGGCAGCGACTTCCCGATTCAATTTTCAAAGAGCCGGCGCATGGCTTCGTGTTCTCGCGGCGCAGATAGCGCGCGAGTGATGCACGAACGTTTCGCCGTTAGCCGCCCTTCTGTCTCCCAAAGCTCCTCACTCAGCGGCCCTGGAATCACCAGATGTGACCGTGCAAGCGAATTCCTCGCGTGCGCGCTTGAAGCGCCCATGGCGCAGCGCGAGCGTCGGCAACACCAGAAGGTTGAGCGCCATCGATGTCAAAAGGCCGCCCAAGATGACGACCGCCATGGGTCCCTGAATTTCGCGGCCGGGATCGTTCATGCCGACAGCGAGTGGCAGGATGCCGAGCCCGGTCACGATCGACGTCATGAGGATAGGCGTGAGTCGGTCGGCGGCTCCCGCGATCGCCGTCTCCAGTCCCCACAGGCGGCCTTCGACCTCAACAAGATGCTCGTAATGAGCAATCATCAAGATCGAGTTGCGGAGGCTGATGCCGAAAAGCGTGACGAACCCAACCATGCCACCCAGGGTCAACAGCCCGCCGGTCGCAAAGACAGCCAGCACGCCACCGACCAAGGCAAACGGCAGGTTCGCCAGGACCAACAGCAGATTGCGCCAATTGCGGGTAATGACGGACAGCAAAAGAATGATGCCAACGGCAGCGATCAACGAATTGACCATGAGGTCGCGCTGGGATTGCGATTCCGCCTCCGCCGCACCTGCGAACTGGATGTAGGTTCCGGCCGGGAGGTCGACCTTGGCGCGGATCAGGGCCTTTGCCGCTTTGACGAAGGAAATGAGATCGGTCCCGGCGACATTAGCGGTCACGGTCTGCACGCGACGCGCCCCCTGGTGCAGGACCTGATAGCGTCCTGAAGTCTGATAGATATCCGCGATCTGCTTGAGCAGAACATAAGCGCCGCCCGGACTGCGCAGGGGCAAGTCGCCGACTTTGGTAATATTGTCCCGGCTGGCGGCGTCGAGGATCGTGATGACGTTGAAGACCTGATCGCCTTGATAGGTCTGGCCGACGATATCGCCCTGATATGCGGCGCGGATCAATTCGAGCACCTCGACCGCGTCGAAACCCCAACGCTCCAAATCGGGTTTGCGGAGGTGGATCGTGAGTTGCGGCAGGCCGGGCGGCGATTGGACCTGAACGTCCGTCGCGCCGGAGGTTTCCTCAAGCGTTCGGGCAATTTCCTGCGCCTTGCGATCGAGCAGGTCGAGGTCGTTGCCGAAGACGTTGACCGCAACCGCTGCCGTGTAGCCCGAGAAGGTCTCCTCGATACGCTCGGTGAGAAAGGTCATGACAGCGGCGTTCACGCCGACGAAGCCCGCGAAGGTTCGGCGAATATCCGCTTGCGCCATTTCGGCGTCGTCTCCCGATAGACCTGGCTTCAAATCCACTTCGAACTCGCTGTAGTGCGGACCCCAGCTATCCTCGGACTCTTCCGCTCGTCCCGCGCGCTGCGCAACCGAGCGCACTTCGGGCAACGCTCTCAACGCCTCGACGATACGGCCGCCGATGCGCAGCGATTCGTCGATCGAGGTGCCAGGCACTGCGGACATGTGGACGACAAAGTGCCCCTCCTTTAGCTCGGGCATGACGCCGCCGCCGAAAAACGGCAGCGCGGCGCAGCCGGCAATCGTCAGCATCGCTGCTGCCGTCATCAGCGTGCGGGGGCGTTGCGCGAGCCGTCGCAAGAGCCTTTGATAGCCGGCGCGGGTCCACCGGATCGTCGGCGGATCCCGCGTCGGCACCCTCCCCGGGAGAAGCGCCATGGCAAGCGCGGGTGTCACGGTCAGTGCGACCACCAGCGAGGCCAGCACCGCCATGCTATAAGCGAACCCTAACGGTGCAAACAGGCGTCCGGCGGTTCCGGACAACGTCATCACCGGCAGCACAACCAGAATGACGGCGAAGGTTGCATAGACCACCGCGCTGCGGACCTCGAGCGTCGCATCAAGCACGACCCGCGCTGACGGGCGCGGCTGCGACGATCTCCTGTTCTCCCGCAAGCGGCGCACAATGTTCTCGACGTCAATCACCGCATCATCAACAACAACGCCGATCGCGATGGCAAGGCCGCCCAGCGTCATGGTGTCGAGCGAGGCGCCGAGCCGCTCCAGCACCAGGATCGCGGCGAGGAGGGAGAGCGGGATAGCGGTGCAGGAGATCGCGGCCGTGCGCAGGTCGAACAGGAACAGGAACAGGATCACGATCACAAGCACGCCGCCCAGGATCAGCGAATCCCGAACATTGCCCGTTGCGGTATTGATGAAATTTGCGGGACGGAAAAGATCGCTGTGGATGGTGATGCCGTCCGCCTCAAGCGCAGGACGCAACTCTTCCAGCGCGGTCTCGACCTTCTGCGTCACCTTGAGCGTGTCGGCGGCATATTGTTCTGCCACGTTGAGGACGACGCCGGGGCCGCCCTGGATGCCTGCGCCGCCGATGGGCGGTTCGGGCGCGTCGACGACGTCGGCCACGTTCCCCAAGGTGATGCTCGCGGCCCCTCGGCTCAAAAGGACGGTCCGGGCAATGTCGTCAGGCTTGAGAGATTGTCCCTCGGTTTGAAAGACGATTCGCTGATTCCTGGTGTCGACGAAGCCGGCCCCCCGGACGCCGGTTGACCGGCGCGCAACGTTCAGCACGTCGTTGAGCGTCAGGTTGTATCGGATCAGTTCGTCCGGATGGACCTGGACCTGGATCGAGCGCTTGTCGCCCCCGAACACCGTCACGCTGGCAACACCGGGCACGGCCAACAGGCGCAAGCGGACCGTCCAGTCGGCGACCGTGCGCAGATCCATCAGCGAGCGCGTCTGCGATGTGAGACCGACCACCAGCATTCGGCTGGTCGATGAAGTGAGCGGCGTCATGATGGGCGGCTGCACGCCCTGCGGCAGCTGCTGGGCGGCAGCGGCCAGCCGCTCGGCGACGACTTGCCGGTCGCGATAAATATCGCTCGACGCGTCGAAGAATACGGTCACCACGGACAGGCCCTGGATCGACGTGGAACGGAGCGTCTGAACGCCGGGCACGCCGCTGATGGCGTTCTCAATCGGACGGGTGACGAGAATCTCGACCTGCTCGGGCGTCAGGCCGACGGCCTCGGTTTGGATGCTGACCTGGGGCGGCGCAAACTCCGGAAACACGTCATACTTGGCGCGACCGAGCGCATAGACGCCATAGGCAACCAGAACGCAGGCGAGCGCGGCGACGATACCGCGGAAGCGGATTGCGAAGGCAATGATCGCCGCCTGCGGACCGGTGGGCAAAACGGCGCTCACGTTTTATCCTCGACCTGAATCTGCGCGCGGAATTCCTCGGACAGAAGCAGTTGCGCACCGCCCATGACGATTTCCGCTTCCTTCGGCAAATCTTTCACGATATAGCCGCCGCCCCGCGCCGGCAGATCGGTCGCGATCTCGACGCGAATGAACTTATCTGGCGCCGTGCGCCGATACACCCAGGCTCGACCCTGCCACCAAACAATCGCAGAGGCTGGCACGCTGGCAGCTTCTATGGATTGCCCGGAGGGCAAGAAGGCGAGCACGTTCATGCCGGGCAGGACACCGCTATCGGCGGGTACGGTGTAGAAGAAGCTCATGCCCTGAATCTTCGGATCGATCCGCGTTGCCGGCGAGACGAACGTGATCGCTGCCCGCACGGACTTGCCGGTTGCGATCGAAGCCGTGGAAGGCGGCGCTGCGAGGATCACACCGGGCGACAGGGTGATTTGCAGGAGGAAGTCCTGCCGCTCGATCAAGCGGGCGATCATAGGCGACTCATCGAGAAGCGACTTGCCGAGAACCGAACCCCATTCCTGGTATGCGGTCGCAGTGAGCGTGCGCACCTGCGCCTCCGCCACAGCCAGGCTGGCTTGGTCGCTGCCGAAAGCCGCCACCGCCACCTGCAATTGGGCTTCGGAGACAACCTGATGCTCGCTGAACAGTCTCTGAGCCCGCTCGAATGCCGGCTTCGACATCGCAAGTTTCGCCTGCGCCGTCTGGACCTGCGCCTTTGCACTGGCGTAGTTGTTGCTAAGCTCGGTCAGTCGTGCAACGTCGAGCACCATCCCGTAGCCGCGAACCTGCTCCTGATGAGTTGCGGAGGGCAGCGCGGCGGTCTCTATACCGCTCCGCCGTTGTGTCTCGGTATCAAGCGTGATCAAGGGCTCGCCGTTCTCGCTGGAGACACGAATCGGCACCTTGATCGCGCGTTCGCGGCCGGCCTCGGTAGCCGCCTCGTTGCGCCCGGTGAGCACCCCCCAACCCAGGAGAGCGCCGAACGCGATCGCGGCCGCCGCGACCAGCAGCTTCACCGACCATGATCCCGCCGCTCCCTGCCACTTGCTCATTTGCTGATTCCAGGCACCCGACTATCTCCAGGCTTGTCCCAAGGCTCCGGTGAGCCCTCGGAATGGTTATAGCCGAAAAAATCTGTCCGGTCGGGCTTGCGTGCTATCGGCGCAACGTGAATCGACCCAGATGGCGTTGCCAAACTAAGCGCCCTTGGCCGCCTTCACGATCTTCTTCATTACCTTCTTTGCTCCG
>Ga0209687_1000757_pt1 | contig 10480 bp, 8 predicted proteins | sample GraSoiAngelo_136_FD_185893 | JGI IMG/M metagenome (GOLD analysis project Ga0209687, IMG submission 185893) | Grasslands soil microbial communities from the Angelo Coastal Reserve, California, USA - 14_0929_09_20cm (SPAdes) (version 2) | ecosystem: Environmental > Terrestrial > Soil > Grasslands ...
GACTGTGGCCGATGGAAAGCGTCCGTCGCCGGCCGAATTGTTGTTGCGCGCGGAGCGCTGGCGGCCGTGGCGCGCCTACGCGGCGCTGCACCTGTGGGCGGCAGGTCCACCGCTCGCAGCGTCATCCGGAAAAATCCATGAGCACGAAGCGGCCTGAGACATTTTCGCTCGATCGGCTGCAGACGCCGATCGGCACGGCGATGTCGGTGACCGACGCCGACGGCGTGCTGCGCGCGTTCGACTGGGAGGATTATGCCTCGCGCATGAACGGGCTGTTACGATTGCAATATGGCGCGGTCGTCTTGCAGGACGCGCCTGCTCCTGAGGCGACCAGGGCGGCGCTGTCGGCGTATTTCAAAGGCGATCTCGCTGCCCTGAGCGCCGTCAGATGGCGCGTCGCGGGTACGCCGTTCCAGCGCAGGGTCTGGACGGCGCTATCGAAGATTCCGCCGGGCACGACCATGACCTACGGCGCACTGGCGGCCCAACTAGGCATGCCCGGGGCGATGCGTGCGGTCGGACATGCCAACGGCTCGAACCCGCTCAGTGTCGTGGTGCCCTGCCATCGCCTGATCGGCGCCGATGGTTCGCTGGTCAAATATGGTGGCGGGGTTGAGCGCAAGCGCTGGCTGCTCGCGCATGAGGGCGTGGACCTGACACCACCGCCACAACGAGGCGCGCCGGCTTAAGAGCATGATCCGGAAAAGTGGACACCGGTTTTTCCGAAAAGATCATGCTCAATCAAAAACCTAAAGCGCGATGACGATCTCTCATCGCGCTTTAGGAGAATGGTCGGGTCCGTTAATCGCAAGACCGGTTACCGCAATCCCGCTAGCGTCTCCATCGCAAACATGGAGACGACCAATGACCAACGAAGAAGTTCAGGATTTCGTGACGCGCTTTGCGGCGGCCTGGGCGGCGCGGGACGGCAACGCGTTTCTCGAACTCTGGCATCCGGACGGATTGCTCCACACCCCGCTGGTGAACCGGCCGGTTGCGGGAAACGAACTTGCGCGCTTGCTGGAAGTACAGACCGCCGCGGCACCGGACTTCGTCTGGCAACTGCTGGACTGGACCTCGCGCGGCGACGTCGTGATCGTCGAATGGCAGACCACCCGCAACGTCCATGGCGAACGCTTCAGCTGGCGCGGCGTCGACAAATTCCGCATCAAGTGCGGCAAGATCATCGAGGAGCGCGTCTATAGCGACACCGCGCCGCTGCGCGCGTTTCGTTCCGGCGAAAAACTGGAGCCGATCACCACGATGTGACAGGGACGGCCGCGCTTCAGGCTGCGGCCGCGTCGTCAGTGGCGAGCAAATGGATCAGCGCGCTCTTGATCGCGGCCTGTCGAGTGGGGGCATTGATCTGCGCACCCAACAGGTCGGTGACGTAAAACACGTCGCGGGCGCGCTCGCCGAAGGTCGCGACATGGGCGGAGGCGATATTGAGGTTGAGCTTCGAGATCGCGGTGGTGAGCTGATACAACAGACCTGGGCGGTCGAGGCCGGAAACCTCGATCACGGTGTAACGGTCCGACCACTGGTTGTTGACGGTCACTTCCGGCTCGACCACGAATGGCCGTACCTTGCCGCGGCTGGCGGCGCGCCGCGCCATCGCTTCCGGAAGGCGCAATTTGCCTTCCAGCACGTCCTCGATCATCTCGCCGATCCGCGTGGCGCGGCGTCCCTCGTCTTCGTCGCGCTCGTATTCCCTTGATATCGCGATCGTGTCGAGCGCACGGCCGTCTGTCGTGGTGTAGATCTGCGCATCGACGATGTTGGCGCCGGCGGAAGCGCAGGCGCCGGCGATGATCGACAGCAGCCAGGGATGGTCGGTTGCCAGGATGGTCAGTTCGGTGACGCCGCGCATCTCGTCAAAACCGACATTGATCGCGAGCTTGTGGCCGGCCTGTTCGGCTTGCCGCAGGAAGCGGGCGTGGCGGATCTTGCGCGGCAATTCGACTTTGAGCCAGTAGGCCGGATAGTGCCGCGCGATATAGGCGTTGAGCTCGGGCTCCGGCCATTCGGTGAAGGCGGCGCGGAATTCCGATTGCGCGACCGTAATGCGTTGCGCCCGGTTCACTTCCGAGAAGCCGCCGGTCAACACCGGCTCGGTTTCGTAATACAGCGTGCGCAGAAGCTGCGCCTTCCAGCCGTTCCACACCCCGGGGCCGACGCCGCGGATGTCGGCGGTAGTCAGGATCGTCAACAGCTTCATCTGCTCGACCGACTGCACCACGGCCGCGAAATTCTCGATCGTCCTGCGGTCCGAGAGATCGCGCGATTGCGCTACCGTCGACATCGTCAGGTGCTGCTCGATCAGCCAGGCGACCAGCTCGGTGTCGGCGGTGGAAAAGCCGAGCCGCGGGCACAGCCGCCGCGCCACCTTGGCCCCCGCAATCGAATGATCCTCCGGGCGGCCCTTGGCGATATCGTGCAACAGCGTGCTGATGTAGACCACCGGGCGATGCTCGGGGCGTATCTTGCGCATCAGATCGCTCGCAACGGTGAACTCTTCGTTGCCGCCGCGCTCGATGTCCTGCAGGAAGCCGACGCAGCGGATCAGGTGTTCGTCCACGGTGTAGTGGTGGTACATGTTGAACTGCATCATCGACACGATCTTGCCGAAGGCGCGGATGAAGTGACCGAGCACGCCGGTCTCGTTCATCCGCCGCAGCACGGTCTCGGCGTCGTTCGAGGTCAGGATCTCCATGAACAGGCGGTTGGCTTCGGGATTTTCGCGCAGTTGCGTGTTGACCAGTTTCAGCGAGCGCGTCACCGTGCGCATCGCGTCGGGGTGGAACGCCAGGTTGTTCTTCTGCGCCAGGCGAAAGATCCGGATCATATTGACCGGATCGTGCTTGAGCACATCGGGCGCGGCGAGATTGATGCGGTTGTTGTCGACGATGAAATCGTCGCTTTCGGGCACCCGCCGCCGCGCCGTACTTGGCCGCAACCGCGCCATCATGCGACTCAGCACCGGCGCGGGCTTCGCCTGCTGGTCCTCGAGCTTCGCGCACAGGATCGCGGTGAGGTCGCCGACGTCTTTGGCGACCAGGAAGTAGTGCTTCATGAAGCGTTCGACATCCTGCATGCCGGGATGGCTGGTATAGCCGAGCCGGATCGCGATCTCGCGCTGCATGTCGAACGACAGCCGCTCCTCGGCGCGGCCGGAGAAGAAATGGATGTTGCAGCGCACCGACCACAGGAAATCGGCGCAACGGCGGAAGGTGCGGTACTCCTGCGCGTCGAACACGCCGCGCTCCAGCAGTTCGTCGGTCTCGCGCACGCGGTAGACGTATTTCGCGATCCAGAACAGCGTGTGCAGATCGCGCAAGCCGCCCTTGCCGTCCTTGACGTTGGGTTCGACCAGATAGCGCGACTGCCCGGCGCGGCGATGACGCTCCTCGCGCTCGGCCAATTTGGCGGTGACGAATTCGGCGGCGGTGCCCTGGACGACTTCCTTGTCGAAACGGGCGACCAGTTCGTCGTAGAGCGGCTTGTCGCCGGTGAGGAAGCGCGTCTCCAGCACCGCGGTGCGGATCGTCATGTCGCCGCGTGCCTGCCGGATCGATTCATCGACCGAGCGCGTGGCATGGCCAACCTTTAAGCCCATGTCCCACAGGCAATAGAGGATAGCCTCGGCAACCTGCTCGCCCCAGGCGGTCTGCTTGTAGGGCAGGATGAACAATAGATCGATATCGGATTCCGGCGCCATCAGGCCGCGGCCATAGCCGCCGGTGGCAACCACCGCCATACGTTCGGCGCCGGAGGGGATCGGCGAGCGGTAGAGATGGCGGGTCGCCGCGGAAAACAGGATGCGGATGATTTCGTCCTGCACGAAGCACAGCCGCTCGGCACAGCGCCGCCCGTGGCGGTCTTTCAGCAGCACGGTCTGCGCGGTGTCGCGCGCCGCGATCAGTTCGGCCTTGAACAGTTGCGCGACGCTGGCGCGAAAAACATCCTCGCGGCCTGAATGTTTTTCGGCGAGCGCGTCGACCGCGGCGGCAATCCGCGCGCTGTCGAAACGTTCGTCCGCTTCAGGGCGGACCTCTTTCACGACGCTGTCCATAGTGCTTCCGATAAAGGACGTGGACCGCGCTGTCACGGGACATTCGGAAGGCAGCAGCGAATCCATGCTGGATTCACTGTATTTTGAGCAAGGCTCTTCTCGACGCAGGCTGTTCCGCCGCAGCTATTTTCTCGTTGACGTGACTTATTAACTCCTTGAGAAAACACAAGGTTTTTGGAGGACGGATATGCCTGGAATCTCACGGCGGACTTTGGTTGCGGCGATGGCGGCGTCCATGCTGTCGCCTGGCGCGGCGGTTGCGGCCGATGCGCTCAAGGAAATTCGCATCGACTGGGCGACGTACAATCCGGTGTCGATGGTGTTGAAGCAGAAGGGACTCCTGGAAAAGGAATTCGCCAAGGACGGGATTGGCATCGTGTGGGTGCAATCGGCTGGTTCCAACAAGGCGCTTGAGTTCCTCAACGCCGGCTCGATCGATTTCGGTTCGACCGCGGGCTCGGCGGCGCTGGTCGCCAGGATCAACGGCAATCCGATCAAGTCGATCTATGTCTATTCGCGCCCGGAATGGACCGCATTGGTGACGACCAAGGATTCCAACATCGCAACCGTCGCCGATCTCAGGGGTAAGCGCGTCGCGGTGACGCGCGGCACTGATCCGCACATCTTCCTGGTGCGTGCGCTGCTCGGCGCGGGCTTGAGCGAGAAGGACATCACCCCGGTGCTGTTGCAGCACGCCGACGGCAAGACCGCGCTGATCCGCGGCGATGTCGACGCCTGGGCGGGGCTCGATCCGATGATGGCGCAGGCCGAAATCGAGGAGGGCGCCAAGTTGTTCTTCAGGAAGCCCGACGCCAACACCTGGGGTATCCTCAATGTCCGCGAGCAGTTTTTGAAGGACTATCCGGACATTGTTCGTCGCGTGCTCGCGACTTACGAAGAGGCGCGCAAATATTCGCTTAGCCATTACGACGATCTGAAGAAGACGTTTATCGCGGCGACAAAACTGCCGGACAGCGTTGTCGACAAACAGCTCAAGGAGCGTACCGAGTTGACGCACAGCCGGATCGGCGCGCCGCAGCGCGAGTCGATTTTGGCGGCCGGTGTAGCGCTGCAGCAGGCCAGCGTCATCGAGGCCAAGGTGGACGTCAAGGCCGCGCTGGATTCGCTGATCGACGATCAGGTTCCGCTGCCGACGAATTGAACCGCTTCCCAACGTTGTCATGCCCGGCCTTGCCGGCTTCGCTAAAGCTACGCCGGCCGAGCGAGTTCGCGGCCCGGCGAAGCCTTGGCGTAGCGGGGTGCCGGGCATCCACATCCTTCGTGCCTATGTAAGGAAAGACGTGGATGGCCGGGTCAAGCCCGGCCATGACGGATCTGGAGAGTTCACGTCGTTCCATTCGCCGCCTTGCAATCTCCATCGGGAAGCGTCTTGCTATGGCTATGACTGTCGATCTGCCGGCGCTGGAGCGAACCGAGTCGGTTGAGAGCCCGGCGCCGGCCGGCCGCCTGCGCCGCTATGCGCGGCCGGCGCTCGGGCTGTTGCTGCCAGTTGGGCTCGCGCTGATCTGGGAGTTCATCGTCTGGCGCGGCTGGTCCAACGGGCGGCTGCTGCCGCCGCCGACGCGTGTCTTTGCGACCATTGTCGAACTCGGCCGCAGCGGCGAGCTGACGCGCCACATCGCGGCGACGCTGTCGCGGATGGCCGCAGGCTTCGGCCTCGGCGTGATCGCGGGCACGCTGCTGGGCGCCATCTCGGGCTATTGGGCATTGGCGCGGCGGCTGCTCGATCCGACGGTGCAGGCGCTGCGCGCGATACCGTCGCTGGCCTGGGTGCCGCTGTTCATTCTGTGGCTCGGCATTTTCGAAACCTCGAAGGTCGCGCTGATCGCGGCCGGCGTGTTCTTCCCGGTCTATCTCGGCGTGATGGGCGCGATCCTGTCGGTCGATCGCAAGATCGTCGAGGTCGGCCGCATCTTCCGCCTTTCCGGTCCGGCGATGATCCGGCGCATCCTTTTGCCCGCCGTGTTGCCGGCTTACGTGGTCGCGCTGCGGGTCGGGCTCGGGCTGGGGTGGATGTTCGTCGTCGCCGCCGAACTCATGGGCGCTTCCGAGGGCCTCGGCTATCTGCTGCTTGACGGCCAACAGCTCGGCAAGCCCGCGCACATTTTGGCTGCGATCGTGATCTTCGCCATTCTCGGCAAGGCCACCGATTGGCTGATCGAGATCGCGAGCGCGCCGTTCCTGCGTTGGCAGGACGCGTTCCGTCAAATCGGAGCGACCTGATGCTGATCCTCGATCGCATCGGCAAGATCTATCCCAACGGCGTCAACGCGCTGGAGCGGTTCTCCGCCGAGATCAGGCTTGGCGAAATCGTCGCCGTCATCGGCGGCTCCGGCTGCGGAAAATCGACGCTGCTGCGCGCCATCGCGGGCCTCGACCGCGCCACCTCGGGATCGGTCACGCTCGACGACGTCACGATCTCAGCGCCGCACGCCGAGATCGGCGTCATCTTTCAGGAGCCGCGGCTTTTGCCTTGGCTCAGCGTCGCCGACAATATCGGCTTTGGCCTGTCGGATCTTCCGGCGGAGGTTCGCCGCGAGAAGGTTGCGCGCGCTCTCGCCAGGGTCGGCCTCACCGACAAGGCCGATGCCTGGCCGCGCGAATTGTCCGGCGGGCAGGCGCAACGGGTGGCCATCGCACGCGCGCTGGTGCCGCAGCCGGAAGTGCTGCTGCTGGATGAGCCGTTCTCCGCGCTGGACGCGTTCACGCGGCGCGATCTGCAGGACCATCTGTTGGACCTCTGGGCCGATACGCGGCCGACGCTGGTCCTGGTGACGCACGATGTCGATGAAGCCGTAGTGCTTGCCGATCGCGTGCTGGTAATGCGGCCGCGGCCGGGCCGGCTGTTTGCGGAGATCACGATCAATCTGGCGCGGCCGCGCGACCGCAATTCGCCGCTGTTCGCCAATTTCAAGCGCCGGGTGCTGACCGCCCTCGACCGCTCGCTCGACCGCAGCGAGCCCGACCGCGACGCGAAATCGACCACCGGCGAAGCGATGTGGTGGTGACAAGGGCGCGATTCCGCACTACATCCGGCCCCAAGATCATGATCCAATTAGGTTGAATCGGATCATGATCTCATCTTTTTGCTTGAGCATGATCTTTTTCAGAAAACCGGTTCCCACTTTTCCGCATCATGCTCTAGAACCATTCGGGAGAACAACATGGACGCCGCCGAACTCCGCGCCACCCAGGCCCCGATCAAGGAACGCTACAAGTCCGATCCCGCGGCCGCCATCATCACGCTGAAAGCCAAGGGCTCAATCGAGAACGAAGGCATCGCGTGCAAGGTCGAGACCGGCCGCGCGCTGGCGGTGGCCGGCCTGCATCCGGCGTCCGGCGGTTCGGGGTTGGAGCTGTGCTCGGGCGACATGCTGCTCGAAGCGCTCGTCGCCTGCGCCGGCGTGACCTTGAAGTCGGTGGCGACCGCGATCGAGGTACCGCTGAAGACCGGTAACGTCATTGCCGAAGGCGATCTCGATTTCCGCGGCACGCTTGGCGTCGACAAGGAGGCGCCGGTCGGCTTTGCCGAGATTCGCCTGCGTTTCGAGGTCGAAACCGACGCGCCGCAGGAGAGGCTCGATCTGCTCTCAAAGCTCACCGAACGCTATTGCGTAGTCTACCAGACCATCAAGAGCGGCCCGAAGGTTTCGGTGAGCATGAAGCGGGTATGAGGAATCCCTCCGTCATCCCGGCCAAGCGAAGCGCGAGCCGGGACCCATAACCACCGATGTCAATGTTGGTTCAAGCTGGTGCTGCTTGCTCGTGCGGCAGCAGACGCCGGTGGTTATGGATCCCGGGCCTTCGCCGGGATGACGAAGAGTTGGGACGACGAGTAGAATGTCCCCCGAACTCACCTTCCCGCTGACGCTCGGCTTGCGCATGGCGATCACCGCTGCCTTCGTGGTGTCGGCGTCGGTTATCACCGAGCGTTCGGGCCCGGCGCTCGGCGCGCTGGTCGCGACCCTGCCGATTTCGGCGGGTCCGTCTTACGTGTTCCTCGCGCTTGATCATGATGCGGCGTTCATCGCGCAAGGCGCGCTGGCAAGCCTGCCGACCAACGCCGCGACGATCTTCTTGGGGCTGACCTATGTCGTGCTGGCACAGCGCCGCAGCGCGCTTGTCAGTTGCTCTGCCGCAGTGGCGGTATGGATTGCTCTCGCCCTGATGGCGCGGACGGTGCACTGGTCGCTCGCGGGTGGCTTGCTCGTCAACGCGATCGCGTTCGCGATCTGCGTTCCGCTGTTGCAGCGTTTCCGCCATGTGAAGATGCCGCTCGTCACGCGGCGCTGGTACGACATCCCGCTGCGCGCCTCGCTGGTTGCGACTTTGGTGGCCACTGTCGTCACGCTGTCAGGTTGGGTCGGGCCCGTGATCAGCGGTATCCTCGCGCTGTTTCCGGTGGTGTTCACCAGCATGATGCTGATCCTGCATCCGCGGATCGGCGGGCCGCCGACCGCGGCGGTGATCGCCAACAGCGGCTGGGGCCTGATGGGATTTGGCCTTGCGATCGCCGTACTGCGTGTTGGAGTGCTTCACTTCGGCTCCGCGACCGGACTAAGCCTCGCGCTGTTGACCGGCATGGGGTGGAATCTCGCCTTGTGGTGGAACGGTCGGCGGAAGGCTGCACGGGTGAAGCAGCCGTAGCCCGGATGAGCGCAGCGATATCCGGGGGGGCGACTTTCCCGGATATCGCTGCGCTCATCCGGGCTACGAATTCTTCGGCAGTTTCGCCTTCAGTGCGTAGAGCGCTTCCAGAGCCTCGCGCGGCGACATCTCGTCCGGATGCAGGGCCTTGACGGCTTCAACTAATTTTTCCGCTTCGCTCGCTGGTGCGGGCTCGGCGCCGGCGCGCGAGGGTACCGCGAACAGCGGCAGGTCGTCAGCCAAAGCCCGCGCGGTCTGGCCGCGGTCCTGCGCCTCGAGTTTGGCGAGCACCGATTTGGCGCGGGCGATCACCGGCGGCGGCAGGCCGGCAAGCTTGGCCACCTGGATGCCGTAGGAACGGTCGGCCGAGCCGGGCAGCACCTCGTGCAGGAACACCACGTCGCCCTGCCATTCCTTGACGCGCACAGTGGCGTTGAACATCCGCGTCAGTTTTGCCGACAGCGCGGTCAGCTCGTGGTAGTGAGTGGCGAACAGCGTGCGGCAACGGTTGCTCTCGTGCAAATGCTCGATCGCCGCCCAGGCGATCGACAACCCGTCGAAGGTCGCGGTGCCCCGCCCAATTTCATCCAGGATCACCAGCGAGCGTTCGCTGGCCTGGTTGAGGATGACGGCCGTCTCCACCATCTCGACCATGAAGGTGGAACGGCCGCGCGCCAGGTCATCGGCGGCACCGACCCGCGAGAACAGCCGGTCGACGATGCCGATCCGGGCGCGCGCCGCCGGCACATAGCTTCCGATCTGCGCCAGCAGCGCGATCAGTGCATTCTGGCGCAGGAAAGTCGATTTGCCGGCCATGTTCGGACCGGTGATCAGCCAGATCTGGCCTGCCCCCGCCCTACCCTCCCCCGCAAGCGGCGGAGGGTAGGGTGGGGGTACCGGGGAAAGATCGCAGGCGTTGGCGATGAAGGGCTGGCCGTTGCGCTTCAGCGCCTGTTCGACCACGGGATGCCGGCCGCCTTCGATGGCAAAGCCCAGGGAAGCATCGACCTCGGGCCGCACGTAATGGTCGTCGACTGCCAGCTTGGCGAGCGCAGTCGCGACGTCGAGCCGCGCAAAGGCAAGCGCCGCGTTGCGGAGATCGTCGCTGGTGGCCAGCGCGTTTGCGGCGAGCCGCTCGAAGATCTCCAGCTCCAGGCCGAGCGCGCGATCGCCTGCGTTGGCGATCCTGGCTTCGATCTCGCCGAGTTCTGCCGTGGTGAAGCGGATTTGTCCTGCCAGCGTCTGGCGATGGATGAAGGTCGCGTTCATGGGCGGCGCCATCAATTTGTCGCCGTGCTGCGCGGTCACCTCGACGAAATAGCCGAGCACATTGTTGTGCCGGATTTTCAAGCCCCGAATGCCGGTGTCATCGGCGTAGCGCGCCTGCATCGCCGCGACGACGAGGCGCGAGGCGTCCCGCAAATTGCGGGCCTCATCCAGCGCGGCCTCATAGCCTTCGCGCACGAAGCCGCCGTCGCGCTTGATCAGCGGCAGCGGGTCCGAAAGCGCGCGCTCGAACTCGCGCGCCAATTCGCGTGAAGGCTTGCGCAGCGCCGCCATGACGTCGGTGATTTCCTGCGGCGGACGGTCAAGCTGGTCGAGCCTGCTCAGCGCCTGATCGGCCGCGATGATGCCGTCGCGTAGTCCTGCGAGATCGCGCGGGCCGCCGCGCCCGACCGATAATCGCGCCAGCGCGCGCGACATGTCGGGCGCGCCGCGCAGGATGCTGCGGATATCCTC
>Ga0209687_1000758_pt1 | contig 10463 bp, 9 predicted proteins | sample GraSoiAngelo_136_FD_185893 | JGI IMG/M metagenome (GOLD analysis project Ga0209687, IMG submission 185893) | Grasslands soil microbial communities from the Angelo Coastal Reserve, California, USA - 14_0929_09_20cm (SPAdes) (version 2) | ecosystem: Environmental > Terrestrial > Soil > Grasslands ...
GTTCTTTTCGGAATATTCGCGGTGTTGATATTGAACGTCGCCGGTCGAACTGGGTGCGAGAAAACCGGCGCCGCCGTTCCCGAAACCGAAGCGCAACCCGCTGCTGTCGCGTGACGATCACGCGATGATTGCATTCTCCACCTGCTGGAATTCAGGCCGTCATACTTGCGGTGACGAGATGTTGCGCGAGATCCGGGCGCTTGGATTCACTCTGATCGAGCTCGGTCATGGGATTCGTATTTCGCTCATGCCTGGAATTCAAAAAATGTTCGATGCCGGCGAAGTGCGTTTCAGCAGCCTGCACAATTTCTGTCCGCTACCGGTGGAAGTGATGAGCGCGTCACCGGATTGTTATGAATTCTCCGCCGCCGGAAAAAAGGAGCGCGATCGCGCCGTTAAACAGACCCTGCAAACACTGGATTTTGCGGAGCGCTTGAATGCACCTTTTGTCGTGCTGCATTGCGGCTCCATCTCGATGAACCCGATCACCGATGAGTTAATTGCACTGGCGCAGAACGGCGGTCTTCTTTCGCGCAAATACGTCCGGAAAAAAATCGACGCGGTGCGAACGCGCGAACGCGCCGCCACTGCACAATTGGCGCGCGTCAAAGAGTGCCTCAAGCCAATCATCGAACGCGCAGCTGAGAAAAAGGTTCGGCTTGGGATTGAGGGGCGTCGCGGGTATGAAGAAATCCCGTCGGAGCGCGAAATCCCGAAATTACTTGATGAAATCGGCGCGCCGCACGTCGGTTATTGGCATGATATGGGTCATATCCAAATTAAGGAAAATCTTGGCTTTCTTAGCCATGTCGAATGGCTTAGAACGATCGCACCACGTACGATTGGCTGTCACATGCAGGATGTAAGGTGGCCAGGACAGGATCACCAACCGCCTTTTCTTGGCGACATGCGATTGGAGCCGCTCACACGCATGTTGCCGCAAAATTGTCAGATTGTGTGGGAGCTCAGTCCGCGTTTATCGGCAGAAGAAATCATGCAATCCCGCGCGATTTGGAAAGAACGCTTCGGCGAATGAAAAAAATCCTTCTCACTCTTTTTCAAATCGCCGTCACCGTGGGCATGCTCATTTGGGTATTTCATGACCCAAATCAGCGCGCCAAAATGGCAGAGGCCCTGCGCACCGCCGACTATCGATGGGTGGGCGCCGGAATATTGTCCTACGTCCTGGTGGAAGTGTTTGCGGCGTTTCGTTGGCAAATTCTGCTGCGCGTGCAAAAAATCCGACTCAGTTTCCCACGGGTCGCCGGATTGTTTTTTATCGGCATGTTTTATAATCAGTTTCTGCCCGGCGGAACCGGCGGCGATATTATTAAGAGCTATCTTCTGCTCAAGGAAACACGGGACAAAAAGGCGGGCGCTTTGCTCGCGGTGGTTTTCGACCGGCTTATCGGTTTGGTAGCGCTCGTCGCCATTACGGTCACCCTCGTCAGTCTGCGCTTCGATATATTGTCGAAAAGCCCGGAGACGCGACGGTTGCTCTGGATTTTGTTGTTTCTGCTGGGCTCCTCGATCACGGCTCTCCTCACCAGCTTCATCATCAGCGGGTTCAACCTTTTTCACTGGTTACCCCACAAGTTTCCAGGGCGAGAGAAATTGATTGAGGTTTCGGCTGCCTACCATCTTTACGCGCGGCACTGGGTCGCGACTTTCCTTGCCTTCGGGGCATCACTTGGTGCGCATTTGGCGACGTTCACCACTTTTCTTTGCGTGGCCTACGCTTTCAATGTGCCCTCGGCATTTCCGGAAGGCGTGAAAGTGATCGACTTTTTCGCGGTGCTTCCGATCGAGCGAACGATTACGGCATTGCCGATTAGCTTTGCCGGTTTGGGTCTGCGCGAACAAATTTTGCAGGTCATGCTGCACAATGTTTGCCATGCCTCCGTTGCCGTTTCAAAACTCATCGGCACGATGGGTTTTCTTATCATTTTTTTCTGCTGTGTGCCCGGCGGCATCGTTTACTTCTTCTACAAACCGAGCGGCGCGATCCGTCATGTCCGCATGCGTGAAATGGAAACAGAGGTAGCGACGCTTGAGCATGAAATCGGTCGCTCGGAATAAAAGCGTGGAAGGGGCCTCATTGCCCCGATCTTACCCGTCGCGGCACCGAGGCCGCTCCCAAATTCGACTTCCATTTGTTGCCGTTACCTTTGCCATGACGGTTGATGGCAAAGTGACAACGAAGAACTACGCTTCCGTCGATTTCACCTCGCGCGAAGACAAAGCGCATCTCATTAGACAACGCGCGCTCGGTGATGCCGTTCTCGTCGGTCATGGCACCATCGAAAACGATAACGTGCGGCTGGGGATTCCGCGGGGAGAATTACGCAAGGAGCGAATCGCGCGTGGACAACCGCCTTATCCCATTCGGGTCATTGTTTCGAATAAAGGCCGGATCAATCCCAGGTTGAAGATTTTCCAAACTGATTTTGCGCCGATCATTATTTTCTCCACCACTCGAATGCCGCTCAAAACGCGGAAACAGTTGCAAGAGAAGGCGACGCTTTATCTAAGTCAGGCCCGCCGGGTTGATCTGCGCTGGATGCTGCAGGAATTGCGTTACGGTTACAAAGTGAAATACGTTGCCTGCGAAGGCGGCCCTGCGCTGTTTCGCTCCTTGCTCGAGCAAGGATTGGTCGATCAACTTAATCTCACGATCGCGCCACTTCTTTTTGGTGGGAAAAATGCACCGACCCTCACTGGCGTGAGCTTTGATTTTCTGTCCCATAGCGTTCGCTGTTCGTTGAAGGAAATGAGGGTCGTCGGCGACGAATGTTTTTTGACTTATCGAATAGGGAACAGGCGAGGTAGGGGCGGTTGACTTCAACCGCCCACTCCTGTTGCGACAAGCTTTCGCCGGGCGATTCGGTGAATCGCCCCTACCTCTTGCCAAACGAACGATGTAGCAGATCTGCGCTAAGGATGCCGCGACGTTTTGCACAACATCAAACGCCTGGCGCGGGACTTCCCGTTGAGTGCGGCGACTGCTAAGTTAACGAACAATGGGTTTGCGTGGGCTTCTTTTCTTCAATGCGATATTCGCTCTTCTTCCCATTACAGTTTTCGCGGGCGCAGTCGTCGAAGGTCGCGTGGAATTGCCCAAATCGCATTTCGCGCCGGTGATGGCAAAGCGCTACGAGATCGTCACCACTGGCGGCGTGCTTTCGCCCCAGCCGCCGGTCGCGGTGGTGTACCTTGATGGCTCCTTTGCCAAGCCGCCTTCGCCCGCGACAAAACAGATCGCACAAAAAGATCTGACATTTCTCCCCTCCCTTCTGCCAGTGCAGGTCGGCACAAGAGTAGAATTTCCGAACCTCGACGACACGTACCACAGTATTTTTTCTTATTCGCCGGCGAAGCGGTTCGATGTTGGTCGCTATCGGCCAGAGGAACGGCCGATTCCATCGGAGGTTTTCGATACGCCGGGATTGGTAACACTTCGCTGCGATATTCACGAGCACATGCGCGGCCTTATTCTGGTTCTAAATACTCCGTACTTTGTCGTGACTAATCCTGACGGACGATTTCGATTGAGTGGGCTTCCTTCGGGGCGCTACGCGCTCAAGGCATGGATCAATAGCAAGACGACGCGCGAACAACCTGTGGAGCTCGAGGCGGACACGGTGTTGCATGTTGATTTTCCGTGAACTCTCCAGCTGAGGCAAACAAACGCGGTGTCGTAAGGTTCCGGACGAAGCTTGTTGGTGCCATGATGCTGGTGGTTTTGGCCCTGACAGCCTTGGGACTCTATTTTACCCAACGTAAGGTGGCGGCGACGGCTGAACGCGATTTGCAGGAAAATTTTCAAGCCAAGCTCGTTTCCCTGCACAAAATCCAGGAGTTGCGTCACACCGCTCTCACCGAGCGGTGCGGCGAGTTGGTCTCCAAGCCACGAATTCACGCCGCGCTTGAGGACAATGCGCTTGATCTGTTGTATCCCAGCGCCAAGGACGAACTCCGGGATTTGATGGAAGAGCCGGAGCCATCGCAAGCGGAAGCGGCAGACTCCCTTCACGCCAGGTTCTACCGTTTTTTGGATGCGACCGGCGCGATTCTCTCACCTCCAAATCCGCAGGATGTAGGCGAACTAGGCGCGGAAGTGAAAGCGCAGTTGGCCTTGAAGAAACTACCCGAGATGCAACAAATCGGTTACCTCTCGGAGACGGCCGATGCCAGCGATGAAGCGGTCGATGAGGTAATGGTAGTGCCGATTTTCTCGACTGAAACCGGCGACGTTATTTCCGCGCTCGTTGTCGGATTCAAGCCCTTCGAGGTTATCAGCAAAAGCGCTGGCCCGGGTCTAAAGAGCGGAATTTGGATGAATGGGCGGCTGCATTTACCCTCGGTTCCGAAATCCGCGCAATCAGCAATCGGCGACCAAATAGCTAACGCGGTCAGTAAGTCAGATAGCGTGCAGAACAACATTAACGTTACGATAAATGGGACGCCGCAGCTTTTGTTCTACAAACTTCTCAATCCGGAATCGATTTTTCCGCCGGCCTACGAAATCTGTCTTTATCCGCTCACTGAGTCGGTCGCACAACAGCGCCGGCTGCGCTGGCAAATTGGCGGTGCCGGCGCGCTGCTTTTACTCGGCGGTTTTGTCGTCAGCCATCTGGTCGCCGCCCGCCTCTCCGTTCCGGTAGAGAAGCTGGCGCTGGACTCTGAGAAAGACCGCCTGCAACGGAGACGTGCCGAAGCGGCCCTCGCCTCCACCAGCGAAGAATTGGAAAGATCGGCTCGGTATTCCGCCGACGCTTCCCATCAATTGAAGAGTCCGGTGTCCGTTTTGCGCGCCGGTCTCGATAGTTTGCTGGGCCGCGAAGATTTCAAGCCCGAAGTCTATCATGAACTCTCCGCTTTGCTTCACCAGACTTACCGGTTAACTGGCGTAATCGACGACCTGCTGCTTCTTTCGCGGGTGGATGCCGGCCATCTTCAGATCGAAGCCGAGCCCGTAAATCTCGGTGAGCTTATCGAAGAATGGTTAGATGATCTCAGCGCGCTGCCCGAGTCACCGGAGATGAAGATCGAGAAGGAGCTTCCAGCCGAAATATATGTTGCCGGCGAAAAGCGCTACACCTCGCTCATTGTGCAAAATCTTTTGGAGAACGCGCGCAAGTACAATCGACCGGGCGGCTGCATCCGAGTTGCGGCACGGAGAGATATCGCCGAAGTGGTGCTGACGGTCGGTAACACTGGACGACCAATTGCGCAGACTGCACAACAACACATTTTCGAGCGGTTCCATCGCGGCGCCCCGGTTTCAGATATTTCCGGTCATGGGCTCGGTTTGAATCTGGCGCGGGAACTCGCGCGGCTGCACGGCGGCGATTTAAGACTGCTTCGATCGGATAATGATTGGACCGAATTTGAGGTGCGCTTTCGAGTGGCTCGTCCGTCGTTACGTCGCGCCGCGGAAGTAGCATGAAGGTGCTTCGAGGATTAGCCTTTTTTCTGGCCTGCACCGCATACGCGACTGAGCCTGATGACTTTTTAGACCAACTCGATACTGCGCTCACCATCGCCGCCTTTCACGACAATCTTCGCCTGCGATTGAGTGGCACGATCGACCTCGAGGGCTATCACCTGCAGCAGCCCGCGCCGGGACTGATCGACAGCAGGATCGACAATCTATTTAACCCACGACTGACCCTGTTTCTGGATGCCCAAATGGGGTCACACATTTATTTTTTCGCGCAATCGCGACTAGATCGTGGATTCGATCCGACTGATCACGGTGCTCAGGTTCGGCTCGACGAATACGCGCTCCGGATCACGCCGTGGGAGGACGGCCGTTTCACATTACAGGTGGGAAAGTTCGCTACCGTCGTCGGCAATTTTATCCCGCGCCATTTGTCATGGGACAATCCCTTTATCAACGCCCCATTAGTTTACGAAAACATCACAGCTATCAGTGACAAAGCTGCACCTGCTTCACCGCAGGATTTCGTAGGAAGCTTTGAGGCGGACGCGAAGTATGAATTCAATCCCGTGATCTGGGGACCAAGCTATGCGACCGGGATTTCAGTTTCCGGCCGACTTGGCCGATTCGATTACGCCGCGGAAATGAAAAATTCAGCGCTCTCTTCCCGGCCAGAATCCTGGAGTGCAACCGAAACTGATTTTGATCATCCAAGCTTCAATGCGCGGCTTGGCTTCCGGCCAAATCAAGTATGGAATTTTGGTTTTTCGGCAAGCGACGGCGCATATTTCCGGAGCGAAGCCGAACCAACATTGCCGCGCGGTCGCGGCATTGGCGATTTTCGCGAACTTGTTTTGGGACAAGACGCGAGCTTTGCCTGGCACCATCTGCAAGTGTGGGCGGAATTTTATGAAGCCCGCTTCGAAGTGCCGCAGGTGGGCGACGCAAACACATTCGCATATTATTTTGAGGCAAAATATAAATTCACTCCGCAACTTTTCGGCGCGCTCCGTTGGAACCAGCAACTCTTCGGCAACATCGATACCGGCGTGGGAGGAAAGCCTCGCTGGGGTCAGGATCTCGGGCGGATCGACGTCGCCGCCGGCTATCGTTTTACGCCGCACACACAATTGAAGCTGCAATATAGTTATCAACAGCAGACTACCGGCCCGCGGGATACCAATCACCTTCTCGCCGCGCAATTTACAGTGCGTTTCTGACTATCGAAGGCTCCGTGGAAAGTAACTATGGTGTTACTTTTGTGGTGTCGTTTCGGTCACAGCCGGTGAATAGCTCCTCGCGCAAGGCTGTCTAACCTTGTAACGAAAAAGGAAGAAAACATGAAGGGAATTCTATATTCAATATGCATTGGAAGTCTTGCTTTGGCGCTGACGGCGCAGGGCGAGGAAATTCAGGGCACCGCGAACGTGGACACTAAAGGAAAGCCACGGACCACATCGAGAGTGCACGCAACAACCGCTCCAAGGACACACGTGGCGGTGAGCAACACGCGGATGCAACAAAACATGGCTGGCACCCGCGTTCGTGCGCACACCGTGACGCCGCGAACGAATGTGAATACGAGCCTGCAAAACAGGCAACGGTTCAATGAATCGGCCGGGGCGAGAAGTTCTCTGGCGACCAATCGTGAGCGAAATATGAGGGTGAACCGCAATCGAAACGTCACGGTTAACCAAAACCAAAACGTGATGATCAACCGCAACCGGTTCAGTTTCTCTGAAGCGGTGAATTTGCATCGTCACGAGTTTCATGACCGTGACTTTTGGAGGCGGAACTTCCGGATCGTCATCATCAATAATAACGCTTTCTTCTTTGATGCCGGATTTTGGTTTCCGGCCTGGGGCTATTTCCCCGGAGCGTATTATCCATATGACGGCCCGATCTACGGCTACAACGGTTTAACGCCGGATCAGGTGGTAGTGAACGCGCAAGTGCAGTTGCAGCGTGACGGTTATTACGCCGGTCCCATCGACGGCGTACTCGGACCGACGACGCGACATGCGCTGGCCGCATTTCAGACCGATCATGGATTGGCGGTCACTGCCGCAATCGACGAGGCAACAGTCTCGACACTAGGCCTAAGCTAAGATCGACGATCGCAGGTGTGGACGTTGGGGGCCGGGGTTCAGCTCTGGCCCCCATTTCTTTGTCCGCGATTTGGAAGCGGCAAATCTTTGGGACAAAGCTTCAAAGCTGAATCATGCTAAAACCGATATACTAGCTCTGACCAATGGCTGATCTCTCCTAAAATTGATGCACATTCTGATCGTTGAAGATGAAGTTCGATTGGCGCGGCAGATTGCTTCCGCGTTGGTTGAAGCCGGTCATGATCCAGTTATGGCTCACGATGGCGAATCGGCTTTGGATCGAGCACTACAGAGCTCATTCGACTTGATCATTTTAGATGTTGGCCTGCCACGGATCGACGGCTTCGAAGTATTACGTCGTCTGCATTCCGAACATGCGGCGAACCGCGTCCTGATATTGACCGCCCGCGGCGAACTAAAAGATCGTGTCGCCGGATTGCAACTTGGCGCAGACGATTATTTGCCAAAACCGTTTGCCATGCCGGAATTGGTGGCGCGAGTACGCGCACTTGGGCGACGCTACGCCGAAGAACCGGCGTTGAGTCTGCATGTGGCTGATCTGGCGCTCGATTTGGTCGATCACCGGGTCCATCGCGACGGGCGGCTAATCGAATTAACGGCCCGCGAGTTGACGTTACTGAAGGTGCTCATGCGTGAACCGGGCCGAGTATTCACGCGTACGGAATTATGCGAACGAGTCTGGGAGCATCCACATGATTACGACACAAAGCTGGTCGAAGTCTTCATCGGACGTTTACGCAAAAAAATCGGCGATCCCCCATTGATTCATACGGTGCGTCACGTCGGCTACACGATTGACGAGTCGATCACACTTGCCGGCGCTTAGCGAAAGTAACAACGGCGTTACTTTTCCGGTGCAGCCCGCCCGGTAGATCGCTGCGATTCTACGGGTGTGAAGCTGATGAGTAGACACGCAATGTCATTATTCACGACTTCGAACATCAAAATCCAACTCAAGTCAATATGAAGGAAACCGCTATGAATAAAGTCGAAAATCAACTCTCCCCTCAAGTTGCCAACGTCTCGTCACCCCCGCGGACACTTCCGCGGCGAACTTTTCTTTGCCGCATGGGAGCGGGTGCGATTGCACTTGCTCCCGGAGCCGCACTCTTCGGCTCGGCCTCAAGAGTGTTTGGCGAGCAAGACGAGGGCGATAACAACGACCCAATCACAAAAGGCGACGCTGCTCTGCTCAGATTCGCGGCGGCGGCGGAAATCCTGGAGACCGATTTCTGGGTCCAATATAACGAACTCGGAGGAATCCAGGACAGCGAAGAACCGAGCGGAACTGGGAATCCAGCCTACACCGAAGCACTGAAAATGCTCGATGAGGATATGGATGTATACATCCACGACAACACCGAGGATGAGCGCACTCATTTCACATTCCTTAACGCATACCTGGTCTCGAAGGGCGCGCAGCCAGTCCATCTCAATCAGTTCCGCACCTTGCCGGGCAGCACCGCGACCGGCTCCAGCGGAAAGCCGCGGCTTACTAACCTCATGCAGCTCACTCTCGACACCAGTTGGTGGACTCGGTACCGCAGCCGCGCCAACAACCCCGATCTTGATCCCAATTTCGTGTTTCCCCAGGCAGTCCCGGACTTGCATAATGGGCAGTTTACGGCAATCCCCAGAACGGATGCCGATCTGCACCCTCCTAAACACATCCAGGCAATTGCCAACACGGCGGCATTCCACTTTCCGACGATCGAACAAGGTGGAAATAGCCTTTACCCCGCCATGGCACAGAGAGCAACGAGTGTGGAGGTCTTGCGGATTTTGATCAGCATCGGTCCCACTGAGACAATGCATTTCCAAACCTGGCATGATAAGGCCGGCAATGCGCCCCCTCTGACCGACCCCACTAACGGCCTGACGTTTCCAGATCTTAATGCTCCGCCGTTTGATACACAAAACTTTCAGACCAACCTGATCATGCCTGAGCCATGCCCATTCCTCAGTCGGACGCTTCCCAGATGTTCGATCATTCGGCCTACCAAGACAAATGGGATCGCCATGGGCGTGGTCAAGTTCTTGACTGACATGGGGCTTTTCATCGGCCAATCGCCCGCATTCTTTGCGTTCCTGCACCAACTGGCCCAGGAAGCAGATGCGGCTCGACGCGGAGCCTAGGATGGGGATTAACGGCGAATAGGCCGGCGCACAGAGCCATCAGAAAAATCCGCAGGGTTCGACGCCCTGCGGATTGACGTTATCAGTCCCCGCCTTTCCGTCGAGGCCTGCGCACCAGTTCGCCTCCGCAATTCGGACAAACGCTTTTCAATTCGTTCGAACAATTTTCGCAAAAGGTGCATTCGTAGGAACAGATGTAAGCTTCACCACCCATTGACAGCTCGCTTCCGCATCGTTCGCATTTCGTTCGCATTTCCAGCCCCATGTTGTCAGTAATCCCGCCAAGTTTATGGTTTCAAAAACTATCGGCGCAACTGCAATGCACAAAACGAATTCAATCATTATGCACGCCCCGCGCGCCGAAATCTTCCGAACCGCGGCAGATCTTGCGCTCTGGCCAAAAATTTTGCCGCACTACCGTTACATCAAATATCTCGAGCGCGGCACCGACCGCAATGTTGTCATCATGGGGGCGACCCGTTCCGGCATTCCGATTTCATGGGTCTCCGAGCAAGTTATTGACCGGGAAAAATTCGAAGTGCGTTTTCATCATTTGAAAGCTTTCACAAAAGGCATGTTGGTCGCCTGGACCTTCCAAGAAACTCCCGCCGGTGTGCTCGTCGAAATCGCCCACGATCTGAATTTTCGTGTGACTCTGCTCGCGCCACTGGCTGAGCCGATCATCGGCGATTTCTTTATTCATCACATCGCCAATCGCACGCTTCAATGCATGAAAGCGTATCTGGAAACCAAAC
>Ga0209687_1000759_pt1 | contig 10460 bp, 9 predicted proteins | sample GraSoiAngelo_136_FD_185893 | JGI IMG/M metagenome (GOLD analysis project Ga0209687, IMG submission 185893) | Grasslands soil microbial communities from the Angelo Coastal Reserve, California, USA - 14_0929_09_20cm (SPAdes) (version 2) | ecosystem: Environmental > Terrestrial > Soil > Grasslands ...
AAGGGCGTCCTTTGCGGTGTATCGCCAGATGGGAGCGCTATCTAACGGGTAGTCATCACCACCGAGATACAACTCCAATGTATCCTCCGAGGTGCCGACTTCGGTTCCCAGGCGCGGTCCGGTAGTCTGCTCTCCCCTGGTAACAGGATCCGGACGACCGTGCTGTCCACCGATGCGAGTCCCACCTTCACCGCCTGGTTGGAGGATCACAGGCCGATTATCGATCGGGCCGCCGCTGATGGTTGGAGTTGCACTCCGTCCAGTTCCCTTACGAACTGAAAGCACTAAGTCCGCGGTGTGCGGCTCCATTGCGAGACGGAAGCGTCCCCACTGTATCAACGCTTTCTCGACGTCTTCTCTGGCGGTGCGATTGGCGCTGGATCCGTCAATGGTTCGCCCGCATCCGGATTGATGGCGACGAGGATCGTCTGAGCCTGCAGCACTTGAGCAGGCAAGGTCTTGGGCTTGTCCTTAGAGCCTGCGAAGGGACTCGATACAACAACGAGCGAAAGCAGCATCAAAGTGCGCGACATGAATATTTCCCCTCGACCCTGTCGAGGCCATTATAGGCTTTGAATATAGGCTGTGCTCTCTTGTGAAGGAGCCGCACCGATCCGCGTTCCTCGCTTCCACAGGGGGTGCAACTCTCGCGGCCGCTATCTCCTAACCCGCAAACGACGGTGACTATTGCGCCGCTGATTCGTCTAAATTCATACCGAAGGGAACCCTGAAGGCTGCGGCCGGCGGCTTTGCTTTGCAGTGTTGACGATGCGCGACGACATTGCCGGCGATCCGCTGGCCGCTTCTGCTTGTAACATTTCTTCTTCCGCCGCATCCCAATTTTCAGACTTTCGGAATTAGAGTTTCCCTCGGGCAGTTCTACAATCGTGACCCAAATCCCTGTCTCAAAAGGACAACTCTATGATCGTCTTCCGCGAGCCTCGGAAACGGCCGATCCCATGGCGTGAGCGCAGGCGGCAAATCCCCTCATGGACCAAACCTTTCTTTGCACTCGAATGGGTTTGGGAGTGGGTATCGTTTGCGCTGAGCCGATGGACGTTCGTCGAAGTGCTCGAATATCTCGGCAGCCTCTCCGTGCTCGTTGCCGTGTTCTTTTATTTTTACGAGTCCGGTGACCGAGTGAAACAACGCCACTACCAAGCATGGCAGGTGATCAACACCGCGCAAGGCAAAGGTGGAAGCGGCGGGCGCCTCGAGGCCATGCAAGAGCTGAACCATGATGGTGTACCGCTGGTTGGAGTGGATGTTTCGGGAGCCTTTCTACAGTCGATTCGCCTTCCGAATGCACGATTGCGGCGCTCGGATTTCAGTGCAGCCGACGTTCGCAACAGTGACCTCGAGGCAGCCGACCTTCAGGACTCAAATCTGCATTCTGCCAACTTCAGGCAAAGCAACTTTCGAGAGGCCTCGCTAACTGGAGCACAAATGGATGATGCCGACTTTTCGGGAGCAGATTTCAGCAAAGCCAATCTTTCTGGCACTGTGCTCGACAACGCCGACCTGCGCCTCGCCTCTCTCAAGGACTCGAACTGGAATGACATTCGTTCCATCAAGGGCGCCAACCTATACGGATTGCATGACGCTCCAGCTGGATTTATCGACTGGGCGCTGAAGCAAGGAGCCGTACAAATGCAATCGGATGATCAGTGGGAGAATTGGCGTCAGGCGCAAAAGCAGTAGCTTCGTCTCAATCGTCGTTGCTCCCATTCTGGTATCCCTCTGGGTTTTCGCGGGCTTGCTTTATGCACATCGAATCGGGTAAAAGGGGAGCACTCTGTCCCGCGTGAATTGAGCCTGTTCCTGCAATGAACCGCCCTCAAGAAAAGCCTGCGCTAGGAAAAAAATATTCGGTTCTGCTAGCGGATGACGACCCGATTGTTCGCGAGGTTGTTAGAACGAAATTATCCGGAAGCCGAGAGTTTGAAGTCATCGGAGAAGCGAGCGATGGCAAGTCCACCGTCGAGCAGGTCGAGAAGCTCCATCCGGATGTGCTGTTGCTCGACCTTCTGATGCCCAATCTTCCTGGAATCGATGCGCTTCAGGAGCTGTCGGCACGGAACGCGAAGGCTCACACGATTGTCTTCAGTGCGTCGGTTGGGCCTCAGCAGATTGTGCAAGCACTACAGCTTGGGGCGCGCGGCATTCTCAGCAAGAAAAGCATCGCACAACTCGAGTCGGCTATTCGCTGCGTGCTCGAAGGTAAGTACTGGGTCGAAGGACGTGAGGAGGCGAGCGTTGCCAAACTCTTAGCGGGTCTCTCCGCTTCGATCGGCGTGGAAGCCAAGCCTCGTAACTTTGGCCTTACCACTCGCGAGATAGGGGTGATAACTCTCGTTACCGAGGGTTGCAGCAACCGGGAGATCGCGGCGCGCCTGAACATCACCGAGGACACAGTGAAGCGGCATCTCACCAACATCTTCGACAAAGTCGGAATGTCTACACGTCTGGAATTAGCTCTGTTCGCGCTGAAAAACAGACTTGCCTCAACGCGTGGTGCCTGAACGCTCGCTGCTAGTCTCCAGCTTAAGAAGCAGCGAGTAACACATCGGATTCGCACCAGATGATCGTTGGTTCCGGGTTGCTAGGCTTTGCCGCCTTCAATCGAGTGCTAATGAAGTCAAGTCGCGATACTTCGGGCCAGTAACCTTCGCTAATCTGAATCGATTCTTCGTGGGAATCCTCTATCCGAGGTAGGGCTCGCTCAGGTACAAATTCACACCTGCCCTGGTCGAAGCCGTGCTTGCGCATCACCCGGTCCACCAGAAGTAAGTAGACGTCAATGAGCGTCGGCAGCGTCCGCAGTTTGGCGGAAAGATTGGATGGAACATCCAGTTCGGTGGGGGCGGAAATCAACATGCTTAACGGGTACGACAGTCTAAACACATCCAGATTGGGACTGACTCTACCACTTCAGTGGGATTTAACGTCCCAATGGGGCTTCCTAAGCTGAATCACACATGAGGTCCGCTATCGCAACTCGAACGAGAAGGCTGCCTGCTATCTTGCTGGCGACAGGTTGGATCCTCTTGTGTATATTTGCCCCGTGGCAGCAGGTACACCCTTCCGATAACTCTCTTGTTCAAGCCCTGTCGCGAGCCCCATTGTGGAGCAACGACTATCGAGCGCTTCCGGGAGCTAAGATTAACGCGCTGGAGTTTTTTCTTGAGGCCTGCCTGGTCCTTTGTGCGGCATTATTGTTGCGGGCCTATCATGCGGATCCTAGTTCGCGTCCTCGCTGAGTCAATCTTAGGCTGCAGCTTCTGGGTTCTTCCCGATACAATGGGCACAATCCTCCGATGAAACTGACCGTCGAAAGAACAGTTCTTGCCGGATTTGTGATCGTTCTTGGACTCCTTGGTACGGTCGGGGTTGTTTCGCAGCGAACCATCATAGGCTTAATCGACGACAGCAAATGGGTCACGCATACCCATATTGTGCTCGAACTGCTGCAGCAGGCCTCCTTTCGCATTTCCCAAGCTGAAGCTGACGTGCGCGGATACGTAATCACGGGCGACTCCGCGTTTGAATCGCAGTACGAGGCTATTCGGAGGCAGATTCCGGACCTGATCTCGGAACTACGCACTCAGACGTTGGATAATCCTGCTGAGCAGAGCAATCTCGCTTTGCTGGAATCCCTCATCTCGAAACGGCTCGAAACCATGGACGAGGGCATTCGCGTTCGCAAGTCCAGAGGCCTGCCGGCGATTCTGGCCCTCGGCAGCACTGGCCGTGGAAGGCAGCTGAGCGTCGAAATCTCAACCTTGACGGCGCAAATGCGAGCCGATGAAGATCGCCTTCTCTCCGATCGAAAGCGGCGGGCAGAATTAAGCGCGCGTCGGGCATTTCTTGTCGTTTTGTCGGCCCTGATAGTGGCTATGATCGCGGTCATCGGATCAGTCGTCCTGGTCTTCCGTGACCTCACACGACGCCGGGAAATTGAGCGCATGAAATCCGAATTCGTGTCGGTAGTAAGTCACGAACTAAGAACTCCACTCACCTCAATTCATGGATCGCTTGGGCTTCTCGCGTCCGGTTTGCTAGGAACGGTGAGTGCAAAGGGCGAACGAATGCTGGAGATCGCAGTCAGCAACACCGACCGCCTTATCCGTCTCTTGAATGACATTCTTGACATCGAAAAGCTCGATTCCGGAAAAATCGAAATGCGCTCGATTCAATGTAGCGCCAGAGAACTCATCGATCATGCAATCGAGGTCATGCAGCCTATGGCGCAGAGCCAACAGATCGGTCTTAAAGTCGAGGACTCAGAGTTATTGATTCGTGCCGATCGAGACCGTATCATCCAATGCCTGACAAACCTTCTAAGTAACGCAATCAAGTTTTCCGAGGCAGGCGGAACAGTCAGAGTAGTCGCGAAGCCTGCGGGCGAAGACGCTCGCTTTGAAGTTTCCGATCATGGAAGAGGCATTCCGGAAGGAAAACGGAATTCAATCTTCGAGAGATTTCAGCAGGTTGATACTTCCGATTCGCGCAAGCGCGGTGGTACCGGATTGGGGCTGGCTATCTCTCGCAACATCGTAGAACAGCACGGTGGCAAGATGTGGGTAGAGAGCCAGCTGGGAAAAGGCAGCACATTCTTTTTCACCGTCCCACTCGCTCAGAAGCACAACTCCGATTTGCAGCCTTCTTACGTCGACTCTGTCGATACAGTTCGGACAGAACGGGAACGTAATGCGGAAACACATCCTGCTGATTGACGATGAAGATGACATTCGCGAGGTGACGGCCGTCAGTCTGGAGACCACCGCTGGCTGGCAAGTCTCTTCTGCCGGTTCGGGAGTAGCCGGGATCGAATTAGCGAAGAAGGCTCGTCCAGATGCAATCCTGCTGGACGTCATGATGCCAGACCAGGATGGACCGGCAACGCTGCGTTTGCTTCGCAAGGATGAAGTCACCGCCAAAATTCCAGTGATTTTTCTGACCGCTAAGGTCCAATCGATCGAACGAGAACGCCTGCATGCCATCGGCGCGGCGGGGACACTGGCAAAGCCATTCGATCCACTTACGCTCGCAAATGAGATAAAGAAAATCCTGAACTGGCAATAGTGGGTACGAGCAGATGACGCTTCCAGACAAGCTGAGTAAGGAAATTGACGAGCTGTGGTGTAAGAATCTTTCGCTCGTCTACTCCCGAATTGAAACAATTGAGGATGCGATCAACGGATTGCGCAACGATCGGTTAAGCCGGGATCTTCGGGCAGAGGCCGCGCGCCAAGCACACAATTTGGCCGGGGTGCTGGGAACCTTTGGTTTGCAAGGCGGTTCCGAGGCAGCCGCAACAATTGAACAGATCCTCGATCGTGAGTTTCCGTTTGACCGTGATGACGCGCTTGCTCTAGACGGGTATCTTGCTCAGCTCAGGAAAGAGGTTGATGGTCGAGGTAAGCACTCCTAAACTAAGGAACGGGCTTGGATGCATTGGCGCGCGCTTGATCGGCACTCACCAATCCTTTGCCTTCAAGAACTGAATAGAATTTGTCTGGGGAGAGGCTTTTTAAAGCATCGAGCATCCCGGACGGCCAACGAATTTCGACGGAATCGATGCGAGTTGCTGAACCAATGCCGAAGTGAACTCTAAGGTCATTCTGTGATAGGTAGCTTCCTCCGCTGCGAACTTCCTCGATCTGCGTCATTCCTCCAGCCGTCAATCTGATCTTTGCGCCGAGCGCAGCGCGATTACTTTTAGTCCCGGCGAGCTGGAAGGTGACCCAATGATTAGCTGCGCTTCCCTCGTTATGGAGAATCAGCGGCTTGCCATCGATATTTTCAACAACGACATCTATCCTTCCGTCGTTGTCCAGATCGCCAAACGCGGCTCCCCGGCTCGGTTCAGCACGCATCACCGCACTACCTACCAGGTTGCTGACATCGCGAAAGGTGCCGTCCTTCCGGTTTAAGAAAACGAGCTTGCGCTCCCGATACTTCGCTCCCGTCGCCAGCGAGTCTACCTGTGGATAGACGTGAGCGTTCACTGCAAACAAGTCGGGCCAACCGTCATTATCGAAATCAACGCAGCCAGTACCCCATCCAAGATATGGAACTGTCGCACCGCCGATGCCGGATTCGTACGACACCTCCGTGAACGTCATTTCCCCATCATTGCGATACAGCGTGTTGCTCTGATCTTCGAAATCGGTCACGTAGATTGAAAATCGGCCACTGTGATTGAAGTCACACGCAGCTACCCCCATTCCGGCCATCTCGCCACCATCCCGGCTCACGGCCGCGCCCGAGATGAAACTCAGATCAGTGAAATGGCCGTTCCCGTCATTACGATAAAGATAATTCGGGGTCGAATCGTCGGCGATAAACAGATCGGGGCGTCCGTCGTCGTTAAAATCGCTCCAAACCACGCCAAGACCGTAGTAGCCACTGGCATCGTCGACACCGGACGACTTTGAGACATCCGTAAAAGTGCCATCCCCATTGTTGTGATAAAGGCTGTCGCCCAGACCCTTCATTCCTCTGGGGCCGCACTGGACCGGAATACCGCGATAATGACAAGTAGCCCCAACGCCAAATTTCGGGAGATTTTTCAAGTCGAACTCGACGTAGCGAGAGATCATTAAATCCGCGAACCCATCGCCATCGTAGTCGGCGAAGGCCGCCCCGGTGCTCCATCGCGGATCGGTTAGGTGGGCTTGCTTAGTTACATCGGTAAACGTTCCGTCACCGTTGTTCCGATAGAGCACGAGTCCCTCTTCGCACGTAACGAGGATGTCAGGCCATCCATCGTTGTTGTAGTCCGCGATGGCTCCTCCCATCGCCCAGCACGGATAGCCGACTCCCGCCTTGTCCGTGACATCGGTAAACGTACCGTCACGATTGTTGTGGTATAGAGCGCTGCGCGCCTTTTCTCCATGGAGAGCTCCTTCCACACTTGGAGCGTTGGTGAAGTAAGTGTCAAGCCAGCCGTCCTGATCGTAGTCCAGCAACAGAACCCCGCCGCTCATCGATTCGATCAGGTATTTCTTCTCAGGCGACACAACGTGTTCGAAACGAATCTTTGAGGCTGCGGTAACGTCTATCAGTTGAAACCCGGGCGCACTTGATGAACTGTTGCGCGCGCCTTGCGCCATTGAGGTTGAAGGCGCGGCTAGAAGTACCAAACCCACCAGTAAACAACACACCAGATGCAGGCGCTCAGAAATTTGGACTTGAGCCCTGCCAACCGAACGGAAATTCAACGTGTCAACGACCTCTGAATCTCGATAAAATACATAAATCTCATGGGCAAAATCTGTTCGCTCTGTCTGAGCGTTCTGCTGTCTCTTAGCAGCAGCGCGCAAGTTCGTGTCACTCCTCCGCCGACACCTCGATTTGAAGACATCACTAAACAGGCAGGCCTCACTGTGCCCCATCTTTCTTCCCCGGAAAAGCGATACATTCTCGAGTCGATGAGCGGCGGCGTGGGATTCATAGACTGCGACAACGACGGAAAGCTCGACATCATTAGCGTAAATGGATCGTCGGTAGACCGCTATCGAAAAGGCGGTGATCCGATGATCACGCTCTACCACCAGGAGGCGGACCTCAAGTTCAAGGACATAACTACTCAGGCGGGCCTGACGCGTAAGGGTTGGGGGATGGGCGTCGCCGTCGCCGACTTCGACAACGACGGCTGGCAGGACATTTACGTCACTGGTTACGGCGGCAATGCGCTGTACCGCAACTTGGGAAACTGCAAATTTGAGGACGTAACCGATAAAGCTGGTTTGCGAGTTGGTGGCTTCAGTACCGGCACTTCATGGGCCGATTTCGATCGAGACGGGTTTGTGGATCTCTTTGTTCCACGTTACGTGTTTGTCGACATTAATAAGCTTCCGGAGTTTGGCAGCAACGACAAGACCTGCCGCTTTCGTGGAGTCCAGGTGCAGTGCGGCCCATGGGGCTTACCCGGTGAATCCGATTTCCTGTTCCGGAACCGTGGAGACGGTACCTTCGAGGACGTTTCGAAGAAGGCAGGAGTAGACGATCCAAATCATTATTTCGGCATGCAGGGAGTTTGGGCGGACTACGACAACGATGGCTGGCCCGATCTCTACGTTGCGAATGACGCCGGACCAAATTATCTGTATCACAACCGCCACGACGGCACATTTGAGGAAATGGGATTAATCTCAGGCGCCGCTCTCAGCGGAGACGGTCAGGAGCAGGGTTCGATGGGAGCGGACTTTGGCGACATCGACCACGACGGCAAGCTCGACATCTTCGTGACCAACTTCACGGAAGAGCCGGATACCTTGTATCGAAATCTGGGTACACAGGGCTTTGCGGACATCAGCTGGAATGCGGGCATAGCCCAATCGACTTATCCGTATGTGGGTTGGGGAACCGCGTTTTTCGATATGGACAACGACGGGTGGGACGACATTTTCGTGGCCAACGGTCATGTGTACCCGCAGATGGATCAAGTGAAGGGAGGCGTCCCCTACCGCCAACCTTTGCAACTATTACGCAATAAGCGAGACAAGACTTTTCAGGACGTGACTGCTCTTTCGGGCCTGGATAAGCTGCCGCTGCAATCCCGTCGCGGGGCAGCATTCGGCGACGTGAATAATGACGGCAAAGTCGATGTCCTGCTCATGAATGTAGGCGAACCACCAACTTTGCTTCTTAACCGGACAGAAAGCTCGAATCATGCTGTGCTCTTTAAGTTAGTCGGAAGCAAGAGCAACAAAGCAGCTATTGGAGCGCGAGTAACCGTAACAGCGGGCGATCTGACACAATTCCGCGAAGTACGAGCTGGCGCCAGCTATCTATCTCAAAATGACCTTCGACTGCACTTTGGTTTGGGAGCACAAACCAGCATGAACGCTGTCGAGGTAGCTTGGCCGAGCGGGATCAAGGAAAGATACAGTGATTTGCCCGGCGACACGATTTACACCATCGTCGAAGGTACGGGAGTCACCGAGAAGACTCCGCTATCAGGACAATCTGTGGCAGCCAGCGCTTCGCCTTCGGTCGCGAAGAAGGCTGCGTCAATCAAGTAGCGTCGAGCTACCTACATCGGCTTCAGCTGCTCTTCCTTAGGCGTTAATTCGTTGTCTCTAGCCTGCTTGAGTTGGCGAAAATGCGCCATGTGTTGCTGTGCGGCATCGGCCTTTCCCATTCTGGTAAACAGGAGCGCAAGTTGATACTCCGTCTCCGGTTCGGAGGCATCGGCACGCTGCGATCGTTGCAGTGCCGCCTCCGCTTTCTCAAATTGGCCTTCCTCAAGGTAAAGAGTTCCAATTCCCAGGAGTGCTCTGGAATTGTCGGGCTGTCTTTCTAATACGCTCGCGAACCGCTGAATACCCTCGGAGGTCTTCCCTTCTTTGCGGGCCAGCATTCCCAATTCATAGTTTGCTTCGAGGAGACTGGGATCGAGCTGCAGGGATTGCTCCAACCACTTGCGTGCATCAACATATTTCCCCTCGGCGAGATAAGCTATGCCCAAGCCGAGCGCCGCCTTGCTGTCCTCGGGGCGCTTTGCTACATAGTCTTCGAGCAGCTGGGACGCGATATCGTATTTTTTGTCCTGCAGCATTACCGCGGAAACCAGATACTTGTCATCCAGGTTTTCTGCGCTCTTCTCTTGAAGCTCACCGGCAAACAGGAGAGCCAGACGACGTTGTTTCGCTTCCATCGACTCGACAATCAACGCTCGTAGAACCGGCAGCGAGTCGGGATCGACCGCGCGTGCCCGCTGCAGCATCGTCATCGATTGCTCATGCTTATTCTGAGCAGCATAGACCTTCGAGATTGCGAGCATCGTATGCACCGAATTGGGATTGCGAGACAACGCGCGATTCAACCTGTTTAGTATTTGTGTTTGATCGATGAGCGCCGCAGCCTCTGAGCTGTGTCCCAAATCCGTCAGACAAGCCGCTTTGAGAGGAATGATTTCCGAAGGAAGTCCGGTTGCAGGAATAGCGGCAATGAGTGGCAGCGCCTCGCTACATTTCCGTTGTCCCATGTACAGGCGAGCCAGTTCCATCTTCAGATGAACATCTTGTGGAGCAAGAACCAGCGCTTCGCGATACTGGTCGGCTGCTTCGGTATCTTTATCCTGCGAAACGAGGGCACTCGCCAGATTCTTCCTGGCATCGAGCGCCTTCGGGTTGAGCTGAATTGCACGGCGAAAAAGCGCCTCCGCCTCCGCGTTGCGCCTCTGCTTTCCGCGAACTAGGCCAAGAAGAGTCAGTGCCGATTCGTCATTTGGATTCGACGAGAGAGCTTCCCATAGAAGCCTTTCGGCGCTCTCGAGATTCCCTCGACCTATTTCGGCGCGCGCCGTTGCAATCGGAGAGTTTGACTTAGCCGGTCTTGTCTGAGCATCAGAGCCGACGCCAAACGCCGCCGAGACCAAAGCGGTCAGTCCAACCAGAAAGAATAATCGACAGGCATTAGTTCGATTCCGGAACATCTCGGCCACGATT